>ERZ857969.372-NODE-372-length-76992-cov-3.792142_pt1 | contig 76992 bp, 78 predicted proteins | sample MGYA00519864_ERZ857969 | MGnify/ENA primary metagenome ERZ857969 (study PRJEB31778, sample SAMEA3449382) | human gut metagenome | biome: human gut; feature: human-associated habitat; material: faeces | place: United Kingdom | collected 2010/2012 ...
ATTCTGGACCCAGTTAATATCCTGATCTCCGTTTTTGCCAATACCAGTATAGTGGAGAATTCCTCCGATCCATTTGTCGTGATAGATACCCTTTGTGTTGTCTGATACGATCACCAGCGTATCCGTCGTCTTTGACCGGCGCATGCCTCCCATATTCCCACACTTAAATTTTTCAACGATATCGCTATTTTTCAGCGTTTCACCAATTTTTAATCCAGGATCAAAAAAATATACGGCCTCCATTTACTATTTTATTCCACTATCACAGTTAGCCTGTCCTGCGATAGCACATTTAAAAGTTCTTCCATACTCTTTTCAATATTTACCACATCTACAAAGAACAGTGAAACCGTCGCGCCATCACCACTATCAAAAGTGATTTTTCCACTATCTTTCATTACAAAATTTACCGGATAAAGAAGCCATATTTCCGACGTGTTATATTTCTTGGAATATGCATACATCTGATACATGTCACCCTGCGATATTCCATAATTGGCTCCTTTGTCATTGATGAGGCTCTTCCATTTGGTATCAAGAATAACAACGCTTCCATCATCTCTTGTAACCACAAGATCCGGTCTGAGAGCAAACTTTCGATGCTTCTCACCATTCAATGTATTGAATAGGTAGTGTCCTTTATCCTGAGCAGAAACCTCCCAGTTGGCCCTATTGAAAACCTTCTTCATATTACGTGCAACATATGACTCAAACACTTTTTCCATAGGAAACAGAAGTGCTCTTGCATTATCAGTCCCTGAAAAAGTAGTAAAACTCTTGCCTTTCAAGAACACCTTAGACCACTTAATTAGCATTTCATATTCCTTGGTATTACGATCTATTACTACCTTTGCAAAATCCTCATCATAGTTCTTCGAAGGCTCTACAAGTTCAAATGAAGTAAGAAGCTGCCTTATTTCTTTACCATTTTCCGCGCTACTACTTATACTCTGCAATTTCAAAAGCGTTGATTTTATCAAACGATTTTCTGGCCTATTTACCTGATACTCATCAAATCCTACATAGTAGCGTTCTTTATGCGCAAGATTTGCTTTAATATGCTCATTAACCATAAGCTTTCCCTTGTAAACAGTAAGGTTATCCTCCTGTCTCGCATATGAAGATTTAATACCATGCTTTACAATCGACCTCACTTCTTGCAGATACATATTAATGAAGACATCATACAAATTCATTCGATTCGTTTTAAGATTAGCATTTGTAAAGACCTTGCTCGGAAAATCCCTCATGCTTCGAAGCATCTTCATGAACACTTGCTTCGTTTCATCATTCTCGCCATTTACAAACTCTATCTTAGGTAATATCTGAATCTGATAGTTATTCTTCATCTGAATGAGACCGACGTAATTCTTAAAAGTTACAGTTTCACCCAGGTTTCTTTTGTATCCAATCTTGATAAAATCTAAAACATCTGATTCTGTATCATCTGAATCAAAAGCATGAATGAACTCTATTAGCTCTGCAAATGAGTTCTTGTCCATGCATTTATAGAGATCCCTATAATCGGGGTTTCCAATTATGGTCTCAAACTCTTTTACCTCCAAGAGTTCATTCATCTAATCACCACTTTTCTTATCCAATTATCTCTTTATAACTCATGATGTTGTCAAAGGCCTCGTCCTGAATTACATAGGCGTAATCTGGTATATCAACATCAGAGGTATCTCCCCTGAATATCTGGTTTAATTTAATCTCATTAGCAAGAATAAACATATGCTCTGTGTTCTCTTTGCCGTTATCCCCAAGGCACATACGAATCTTACTGTAATCTTCATAAAAATATTCCTGTAAAAGTGGAATAACCGACTTCTTAAATATACTTGCAAGTTTCTGAACCGTTGGTTCATCCTTAAGGTCCGTAAAGAAAGCATGGCCTATGGTATGCTCTCTGTCAAACAAATACTCAATACGCTTGTTGATCACCTCAAGCATTTCTGCCACATCAAGTTCAACATCACCATCGACGACTTTATCAGCACCAATATTTCTAAGAACCTGAGGATTAGGCATCATCTCTTCAAACTGAAATCTTCGACGTAATGCTGTATCCATAATGGCTATGGATCTATCTGCTGTATTCATGGTTCCAATCAAATAAACGTTATTCGGAACTCCAAAAGGAACATTTGAATATGGAAGAGTCGCTTCCATAGCTTCCTTTGCCCCTTTCCTCTTAGTAGGCTCAATAAGTGTAATCAATTCACCAAATATTTTTGAAATATTACCTCTGTTAATTTCATCAATAATGAATACAAAAGGCCTTGTTTCATCCTTTACTTCAACTCCCGCCTCCGTAGGAACCCTGCTTAGCAAATCACCTACGCTTATTCGGTTTAATGGATAGACAGATTTTCGATCCAGCCTTGTGCCACCATTAAGGTCAATGATGCTAATATTGGCTCCCTTATACAGCCATTGAACCCGACGTTTTCTTGGATAGTGTTTATCTGAAGTATCAAATTCAACTTCCCCAGTAATAATCGCCACTCCATCTACAGCATCGCTGGTAGCACGAGCAACAACTACGTCCCCGATTTCCATCTCATCTTGAAAATTCAAAAGAATGCGTCTTTCCTTATCATTCAACCCTTCTGTTTCATCGGTAATAACCTCCGGTGACTTGTGCCATCCAATTCGAATAGTACCTTCATTAAAGCATCTCTGCTTCAGTTCCGGTTCATTATTGCCACCAAGAATCACATTCCAAACACGAGCATTTTCACCAACATTAACTCCGCTTGAACTGGTTTTCTTTTTAGATGCTCGGTCGCAAAAATCTTTAAACACACCATCTTTAATTGTGTATTCAACATCCAAAGCTTCAGAATCCATCTTGGGTTTTATTCCCTCGATAAACTCTTCATATCCGTATGACTGATGAAATGTTGTAAACGCTACACGTTTCTCTTCATCTTTAAGAACTCGATATCTATCCAGGACTTCCTCATATGGTCTTGACTTCACTTCATCCAGGCTTAGTTTATCGCAAATGGCCACTGCATAAATTGCGGTATTATATGTTTTTCCTGTTCCAGGAGGGCCAACTAAAAGTACTCCTTTAGGTATTCTTGCACCCATACTTTGGAATTTCTTGGGATTTTTTAAAAAATCTATTAATTCTGCAACTTCTTCTTTTTCCTCTATTAATCCTGCAACATCTTTAAATGTTGTTTTTCCACCATCTTCACTTAATTTAGCTCTACTTTTACCAAAATCTAATGATTTATTACTACTACCCATTTGTCTTGTAAACACAAATAATGCTCCACCAACTATAACAACCATAGGTAATACATTAAGTATAAATCTAAGTACTGTACTTGATTCTGGATCACTATCAGCTTCTAATTTAAAATTATTTTCACCCTTAAGTTCAATAATTTGATTCATTACTGCATCTGATAGCGGTAATTTAGCATAAAAAGTTTCATTGTCTTTATAACCTTTTACCTTACCTCTTACCTCATAAATAAGTGCAGTTGTTCTTGGTGTAATTGTAAGTTCTTCAATTTTACCTTCTTTTAATGCAGATTCAAATTCATTATACGTAAGTATATTTACTTTTGTATTAAATAAATCTGTAGAAAACATTATAAAAAGTGCTGCAAAAAGTAAAAGTACATACGGTAATAAATTTTTCTTTATTGTATTTGCATTTTTTTTCATATATCCTCCTTAATCGTACTTTAGTATTATATCATACTTTTCATTTTTTTCTTTATTATATTTAGACTTTTTTAAACCTGGTATCCATACAACTATATTATTACTATCAACAACTATAGGATAGGTCTTTCTTTCGTTTAAAGCAATCTTTGAATCAATAAATATATTTTTTACTTTCTTACTTCCATTTAAATTTTTAACTTCTATTTTATCCCCATTAATTTTACTTCTTACATAAAGTGGAAGCGTTACATCTTTACTATTTAATCTACAGACATAATTACTGTCATCATCTTCTTCTTTTAAAAATAATATTTTCTTGCCGCTATATAGCGTTACATCTTTATCTAGTTTAATATTATATTCTTCACTAAAATTAAAATTAGAAAATATAAGCTTATCATATTGTTTTGAAACTACTATATTTTTTGGAAAATTAACACTCTTATTTGGCTTTTTATCATTTATTAAAAGAAGAAGTATTTTTATATGATCATCTTTAATTAAAGTAATATCATCTTTATATATTTCTTTTAATATATAAGAAATTATTCTTTTTTTAATAATTTCATCTTGTAAATTAAATTCATTTAAATCAAGCGAATTATTAATATATAATTTTTCATATTCTTTCATAGCCATTTTATCAACATAATTAGCACATTCGATAACACTTTCGCTAAATTTTAAAAACTTTCTATGTACAAATGCATCTTCTTTTTTTAATAACGGTAAAATATTATGTCTATATCTATTTCTCGTATATTTATCACTATTATTTGATTCATCTATTACAAATGGTATATTATTATTTTTTAAATACTTTAATATATCTTCTTTTGTATAGTAAATAAGTGGCCTTACTATTTTATAGCAACCAACGTCTGTTATTTTATCAAATCCACCATATCCTTTTAATGAAGAGCCTCTAACAAGTCGCATTAGTATAGTTTCCATAAGGTCATCACCATGATGTGCAGTTAATAATACTTTTGCATTATATTTTTGTACTATTTCATTAAAAAATTCATATCTTTTACATCTTGCAATCATTTCAAAATTACCATCTGGATAATTATTAATTTTCATATATTCAAATATAACGTTATTATCCTTACAGTAATTTTCTACAAAAATCTTCTCATCATCACTTTCTTTTCTTACATTGTGATTTACATGGGCACATACTATATTTATATTAATAATTTTCCTTAATTCAAGGATTATATTAAGAAGTGCCATTGAATCTGGCCCACCTGATAAAGCAATAACTACAAAATCATTATCAGAAATTAATTTATTACTAATTAAAAATTCTTTTGCCTCTTTCATATTAACACCTCTTTTTAGAGTATTTTACCATTTAAATATAACATTATCAACAAGAATAAAGGGAGTTTTTATTTATCTCCCTATTTAATTACAAGTTCATCATTTTTAACATCTACATTAATTATAGTGTTTGGTTTAACTGAACCATTTATAATTAATTTTGCAAGATGTGTTTCAAGCTCTCTATTAACTATTCTCTTTAATGGTCTTGCACCATAATATTCATCATATCCATTATTAATTAGATACTCTTTTGCTTCTTTAGTTAATGAAATTTTTACATTTAAGTCACTTAATCTATTTTCTATTTCAGATATTATTTTATCTAGTATTTCGTATAATACCTCTTTACTTAACTTTTTAAATACTATAACTTCATCAATTCTATTAATAAATTCTGGTTTAAAGTATTTATGTAATTCTGATGACACTTTGTCATCTTCGCCATTTAATATATATTCACTACCTACATTAGAAGTCATTATTATAATTGTATTTTTAAAATCAACTGTTCTTCCGTTTGAATCTGTACATCTACCATCATCTAATATTTGAAGTAATAAGTTAAGAACATCTGGATGTGCTTTTTCTATTTCATCAAATAATACTATACTATAAGGATTTCTTCTTACTGCTTCTGTTAATTGTCCACCTTCTTCATATCCAATATATCCAGGAGCTGCACCAATTAATCTTGATACTGAATACTTTTCCATATATTCTGACATGTCTATTCTTATTAAATGATGCTCATCATCAAATAATTCATAAGCTAAACTTTTTGCAACTTCTGTTTTACCCACACCAGTAGGTCCTAAAAACATAAATGTACCAATAGGTCTATTAGGATCTTTTATTCCACTTCTTGATCTTATGATTGCATCACTAACTAATCTTAATGCCTCTTTTTGACCCTTAACTCTTTTATTTAAGTTAGTTTCAAGATTCATTATTTTATCTTTTTCACTACTTACTAATTTAGTTACTGGAATATTTGTCCATTTACTTATAACATCTGCAATATCTTCACTAGTAACAGTATCACTTAATAATTTATTATCTGATTTTTCTTTTAACTCTTTTAATTCTTTTTCTAATTCTGGTATAACACCATGTCTTAATTTTGCTGCATTTTCTAAATCATATCTACTTTCAGCTTGTTCTAATTCAAATCTCTTTTTATCTATTTCTGATTTAATTTTCTTAATATTTTCATTTATTTCTTTTTCTTTATTCCAAGACTCAGTTAATTCTTTTTCATTAACTTTTAAAGTTTCTAGCTCTTTATTTATATTTTCAAGTCTCTTTAAAGAAATTTCATCTTTTTCTTTTTTTATAGCTTCTTTTTCTATTTCCAATCTCATTATTTTTCTAGTAAGTTCATCAAGAGAAGTTGGTACACTATCCATTTGTACTCTTATAGTTGCACATGCTTCATCCACTAAATCAATTGCCTTATCTGGTAGATACCTATCTGTTATATATCTGTTTGATAAAGTGGCCGCACTTACTAATGCCCTATCTTGAATAGTTACACCATGATGTATTTCAAATCTCTCTTTTAATCCACGAAGTATTGTTATAGTATCTTCTACAGTAGGTTCACTTACTATAATTTTTTGAAATCTTCTTTCTAGCGCTCCATCTTTTTCAATATACTTACGATATTCATTTAATGTAGTAGCACCAATAACATGAATTTCACCTCTTGCAAGCATTGGTTTTAATATATTACCAGTATCCATTGCACCATCAACTGCACCAGTACCTACAATCATGTGTATTTCATCAATGAACATAATTATATTGCCTTCACTTTTTTTAATTTCATCAAGAACACTTTTTAATCTCTCTTCGAATTCACCTCTATATTTAGCACCTGCAATTAATGATGCCATATTAAGTTCCCAGACTGTTTTATCTTTTAAAGATGATGGAACATCACCCTTTACTATTCTTTCGGCAAGTCCTTCAACTATAGCAGTTTTACCAACACCAGGTTCACCAATTAATACTGGATTATTCTTTGTTTTTCTTGATAAAATACGCGTTATTGAACGTATTTCCTCATCTCTTCCAATTACTGGATCTAATTTTCTATTTCTAACATCGTCATTTATATTACGACCATATTTTTCTAATACATTTACTTCTTCATTATTCATTTGCATAATATCACCCCAACTATAATTATACTCATATTTTGGCACTTGTCAATAGTGAGTGCTAAAATATTTTAATTAAAAGATGCTAAGTACAAATGCAACTGCTGTAAATTTTATTAATTTCATTTAAATTACCTTCTAAAATTAATAATTCCCATTGCCTAAGAAACACCTATACTAGCGTATTTCGTTTACAATTATTTTGTCTATTTTTATTGTCAATTGTTTCTCCTTAGTTAACCTATATACTATATTATACATCACTGTGTATTGCGTATTAATTTTCAATTTTTGCCAATAAAAAAGACATATTTCTATGTCTTAATCATCTAGTTTTTCTTCCAAAATATCTATTGGTTCATCATCACTAAAATCTGATTCTAAATCAAATTCTACATCTTGATATTTTCTAGCACCTGTTCCTGCTGGTATTTGTTTACCTATGATTACATTTTCTTTTAATCCTTGTAATCTATCTATCTTACCTTTTATAGCAGCATCAGTAAGAATTCTTGTAGTCTCTTGGAATGATGCAGCTGATAAGAATGAGTCTGTTTCTAGTGATGCTTTTGTAATACCAAGTAATACTGGTCTACCTATTGCTGGACGTTTTCCTTGTAATAATAATTCTTTGTTTGTTTCTGTAAATGTTGATAATGATACAAGGGTACCAAGTAATAATGTTGAATCACCTTCATCAACTATTCTTATTCTTGAAATCATTCTTTTAGCAATAATTTCAACATGTTTATCTGATATACCAACACCTTGCATGCAATATACTTTTTGTACTTCTTTTAATATATATTTTTGAACAGTTATAGGATCTGTTACTGCAAGTAATTCTTTTGGATTTAAGTTACCTTCAGTTAATACGTCTCCAGCTTTTACAACTGAACCAACTTCTACACGAAGTTTTGCACCATAGTTAGTTACATGTTCTTTAGAATCAGCATCATTTACAATAGTAATCTTAAACTTACCATTAACGCTTTCTATATTAGTAACTTTTCCAGGTATTTCTGCAATAGTAGCCTTACCTTTTGGATTTCTAGCTTCAAATAATTCTTGAACACGAGGAAGACCTTGAGTTATATCATCTCCACCAGCAACACCACCAGTGTGGAATGTTCTCATGGTTAACTGTGTACCTGGTTCACCGATTGATTGAGCAGCCATAATACCTACAGCTTCACCTAATTCAACCATATTTCCAGTTGCTAAGTTTCTACCATAACATTTTCTACATACACCATTACGTGCTTTACAAGAAAGTAAACTACGAATTTCAACACTTTCTACTCCTGCAGAAACGATTTTATCCGCAAGAGATTCAGTTATGTATTCATTTCTATCTGCAATTATTTCCCCTGTTTGTGGGTTAACTACTTTCTTACTTGTAAATCTTCCTAAGATTCTATCATATAAAGATTCAATTACTGTTCCAGCTTTTTCATCTTTAATTTCTTCAACAACTACTCCTTGAGTTGTTCCACAATCTTCTTCTCTTACTATTACATCTTGTGCAACATCAACTAATCTTCTTGTTAAATAACCAGATTCAGCTGTTTTAAGTGCAGTATCCGCACTACCTTTACGAGCACCATGTGTTGATAAGAAGAATTCAGATACTGTTAATCCTTCATAGAAGTTTGAAGTTATTGGAATTTCTACTGACTCACCATTTGGTTTAGCCATTAATCCACGCATACCTGCTAACTGTGTAAAGTGACTTATATTACCACGAGCTTTTGATTTCATCATTATGAATATTGGGTTATCAACATCTTCTTTTGAATATTTCTCAAGTTCTGCTTGTACTTTACCTTTAGCATTATTCCAAACTTCAATAACCTTTTTAAACCTTTCTTCTTCAGTTATTAAACCTCTTTGGAATTGTTTATTTATTTTTTCAACTAATTCATTACCTTCTTTTAATATTTCAGGTTTATTTTTACTTGTAACTATATCGCTTATTGCAACAGTAATACCTGCTTTAGTTGAATATTTAAATCCTAAATCTTTTAATTTATCTAGAAATACTGATGTTTCAGTAGTTTTATATCTTTTAAATACTTGAGATATAACTTTCTCTAAATCACCTTTTGCAAATGGCTTAGTTATCGGCATATCTTTAATTACTTCTTTAAAGTTAGTGCCTTTATCTAAGAAATATTTAGATGGAGTTAATTTCTCTAGGTTTTCTGCAGTTGACTCATTTACATATTGGAATGTATCAGGTAATATTTCATTAAATTTAATTTTACCAATTGTAGTTACTAAATATTTATCTAGTACATAATCTGGGAAAATTTTATGTTTAAATGCGCTTACTGGAATTACTATTCTAGTATGCAAATCAAGTTCATTTCTCTCATAAGCCATTAATGCTTCATTAACGTCTTTGAATACTCTACCTTCATATTTTTCACCTGTTTTTTCAATTGTTAAATAGTAGTTACCTAATATCATATCCTGAGTAGGTGTTACAATAGGTTTACCATCTTTTGGTGATAATATGTTATTTGCACCAAGCATTAAGATTCTAGCCTCTGCTTGTGCTTCTAATGAAAGTGGTACGTGTACTGCCATCTGGTCTCCATCGAAGTCAGCATTAAATGCTGCACATACTAATGGATGAAGCCTTATAGCATGTCCATCTACTAATCTTGGTTCAAATGCTTGAATACCAAGTCTATGTAGTGTAGGAGCACGGTTAAGTAATACTGGGTGTTCTTTGATAACTTCTTCTACAACATCCCAAACTCTTTCATCTTTACTTTCAATCATCTTTTTAGCACTTTTAATATTATGTGCTATATCTTTTTGAACTAATACTCTAATTACATGAGGTTTAAATAGTTCAAGCGCCATTTCTTTTGGAAGACCACATTCATACATTTTTAAATCCGGTCCAACAACTATTACTGAACGTCCTGAATAATCAACACGTTTACCTAATAAGTTTTGTCTAAATCTACCTTGTTTACCCTTTAGTATACTACTTAAAGATTTTAAAGGTCTATTAGATGCTCCTGTTACATTTCTTCCACGTCTACCATTATCAAATAAAGCATCTACTGCTTCTTGAAGCATACGTTTTTCATTTCTAACAATTATAGATGGAGCATTCAATTCAATTAATTTCTTTAAACGATTATTTCTGTTTATAACTCTTCTATATAAATCATTTAAATCAGACGTAGCAAATCTACCACCATCAATTTGAATCATTGGTCTAAGTTCTGGAGGTATAACAGGAAGAGCAGTTAAAATCATCCATTCTGGTTTATTTCCTGATTTTACAAATGCATCTAAAACCTCAAGTCTTTTAACTAATCTAACTCTTTTTTGACCTACTGCATTAGCAAGTTCTTTATTTAATGTTTCTAATTCCTTTTCTACATCTACTTCTTCTAATAATTTCCTTATAGCTTCAGCACCCATACCCACTTCAAAGCCATCACCATACTTTTCATAAAAAGCATGATACTCTTTATCAGATAATGTTTGTTTCTTTTGAAGTGGTGTAATTCCTGGGTCAATAACTACATAAGATACGAAGTATAATACTTCTTCTAAGTCTCTTGGAGACATATCAAGAACAAGTCCCATTCTTGATGGTGTACCTTTAAAGAACCAGATATGAGAGACAGGAGCAGCAAGCTCAATATGACCCATACGTTCACGTCTTACTTTTGATTTAGTAACTTCTACTCCACATCTATCGCAAATAATTCCTTTATATCTTAATCTTTTGTATTTACCACAAGAACATTCATAGTCCTTAGTTGGTCCAAATATTTTTTCACAGAAAAGTCCATCTTTTTCTGGTTTTAATGTTCTATAGTTTATAGTTTCAGCTTTCTTTACTTCACCATATGACCATTCACGTATCTTTTCAGGTGAAGCAATACCAATTCTTATTCCATCAAATCTATTAGCATCCATTATTCTTCACCCCCAAAATCTTCTTCTTCAATATTATCATCAAAGTCTGGCTCGAAATCTTCCATATCATCATCTTCCAAGTCTTCATCATCTTCATTCATTGGAAGTGGATCTTTTACTTCATCTTTTATTTCGTCTATAGATAATATTGCATTCTCTTTAGATTCTTCTTCTTCAAGTTGTTTAATATCAATAATTTGATTATTTTCATCTATCATAGATATATCTAATCCTAACGCTTGAAATTCCTTAACCAATACTCTAAATGATTCTGGAACTCCTGCTTGTTTGATTAAATTACCCTTAACTAAAGCTTCATATACCTTTACACGACCAACAACATCATCTGATTTAACAGTAAGTATTTCTTGAAGAATATTTGCAGCACCATAAGCATATAGAGCCCAAACTTCCATTTCTCCAAATCTCTGTCCACCAAATTGTGCTTTACCACCAAGAGGTTGTTGTGTAACAAGCGAATAAGGTCCTGTACTTCTAGCATGTATTTTATCATCAACCATGTGATATAACTTAATCATATACATGACACCAACACTTATTCTATTATCAAATGGTTCACCAGTACGTCCATCATATAATACTGTCTTATAATCTTTATCTATACCAGCTTCTTCTCTTAATTCATCAATATCTTGTATACTTGCGCCATCAAATACTGGAGTTGCTGTATGCAATCCTAATTTCTTAGCAGCCATACCTAAGTGAAGTTCTAGTATCTGTCCTATATTCATACGAGATGGAACACCCTGTGGATTTAACATAATATCAACTGGAGTACCATCAGGTAAATATGGCATATCTTCTCTTGGTAATACTAATGATACAACACCCTTATTACCATGACGACCTGACATTTTGTCACCTACGCCTATTTTACGTTTTTGTATAATAGATACCCTAACTACCATGTTTACACCACTTGGTAATTCATCAGAATCTTTCTTAGTAGTTATTTTTACTTCATGAACAATTCCACCTTCTCCATGGTCTACACGAAGAGAAGTATCACGAACTTCACGAGTCTTTTCTCCAAATATTGCATGTAATAGTTTCTCTTCTGAAGTAAGTTCAACCATACCTTTTGGAGTAACTTTACCAACTAAAATATCACCATCTTTAACCTCGGTACCTACTTTAACAATACCTCTTGAATCAAGATTACGTCTTGCTTCTTCACTAACATTTGGAATATCACGAGTAATCTCTTCTGGTCCTAATTTAGTTTCTCTGCATTGAATTTCATAATTTTCTATTTTTAATGATGTAAATGCATCATCTTTAACAATTCTTTCATTTAATATAACTGCATCTTCATAGTTATATCCTTGGAATGTCATAAATGCTACTACCATGTTTTTACCTAATGCAAGTTCACCAAGGTCTGTACTTGGACCATCTGCTATTACTTGTCCAACTTTAACAGCATCTCCCTTTCTTACTATTGGTCTTTGATGATAACAAGTAGCAATATTACTTCTTTCAAAATTTAATAATTGATATACATCTTTTCCTAATGCATTTTTAACAATTATTTTTCTTCCATCAACATATTCAACAACACCATCAGCTTTTGCAACTACAACAGCTCCACTATCTTTTGCTGCTATATGTTCAATACCTGTAGCAACTAAAGGTGCTTCTGGCTTTAACAAAGGTAATGCTTGACGTTGCATGTTTGCACCCATTAGAGCACGAGTAGCATCATCGTGATCCAAGAAAGGAATACATGCAGTAGTTACTGCTATTATTTGTTGTGGAGATACATCTATATAATCTACTTGATTACTCTTAACAATTATATTTTCTCCTCTATAACGTGCAATAACTGTTTCATCTGTTATTTCAGTTTTATCAGCATTTAAACCAACTGTTGCTTGACTTATTACATAATCTGATTCTTCATCGGCAGTCAAATAATCTATTTGATCTAATAACTTACAATCTTTAACTCTTTTATATGGAGTCATTATAAATCCATAATCATTTATCTTAGCATAACTTGCAAGAGAAGTTATAAGTCCTATATTTTGTCCTTCTGGAGATTCAATAGGGCAAATTCTACCATAGTGTGATACATTAACATCACGAACTTCCATACCTGCCCTATCTCTTGAAAGTCCACCTGGACCTAATGCAGATAAACGTCTTTTATTTGTTAATTCTGCAATTGGGTTAATTTGATCCATAAATTGAGATAACTGTGATGAACCAAATAATTCTTTAATAATTGCAGTAAGTGGTCTTATATTAACTAATACCTTTGGAGTAACAGTTGCTAAATCAACAGTACTCATTTTATCTCTTATTATTCTTTCCATTCTTGCAAGACCAATTCTAAACTGATTTTGTAAAAGTTCTCCTACTTGTCTTACACGTCTATTAGCAAGATGATCTATTTCATCTAATGAACCAATTCCTTGTAATAGATTTAAATAATAAGATACTGATGCATAAACATCTGAAATAGTTAATCTTTTTACTTCTAAATCTTGATCATTACCAATTATGGATATTATTTTTTCAGGGTTAATATTTGAATACACTTTAACCTCTTGAATCATATCATAATCGTCTAATTCTTCATTAATTAATACTTTTCTTTTTCCATAACCAGATTTAAATATTGGTTTTAATTCATCTAATATTTCTTTAGTAATTAAAGTGCCTTTTTCAACAACAACTTTTCCATCTACTTTAATATCTTCTGCTATTTTGCAATTAATTAACCTTTCACAAACATCAAGTTTTCTGTTAAATTTGTAACGTCCAACTTTAGCTAAATCATATCTAAATTCATCAAAGAATCTAGTAATTAATTGGTTTTTAGCACTATCAAGTGTTGCTGGTTCACCTGGGCTTAACTTTTCATATATTTCTATTAATGCTTCATCTGTATTTTTAGTAGAATCTTTTGCTATAGTATTTACTATATAATCATCTTCTCCATATAAAGCAATAATATCATTATCATTTGATAAACCAAATGCACGAAGTAATGTAGTAATAGGAACTTTTCTTGTTCTATCTATTCTTACATATAATACATCTCTTGCATCTATTTCATATTCAAGCCATGTACCACGTGTTGGTATAACTTGACACGCAAAAATAGATCTACCATTTTTATCAATTTCTTTTGTGTAATAAACACTTGGTGATCTTACTAACTGAGAAACGATAACTCTTTCTGCACCATTAACTATAAAAGTTCCACCTTCTGTCATTAATGGCATATCTCCTAAGAATATTTCTTGTTCCTTTACTTCACCAGTTTCATTATTAAATAGTCTTGCTTGAACTATTAAAGGAGAAGCATATGTTAGATTTCTATCTTTACATTCTTTAATTGAATGTCTTGGTGTTTCAAAAACATAATCTCCAAAATCCAAAGAAAGATTTCCTGAAAAACTTTCAATTGGAAATAAGTCATTTAATACCTCTTTTATTCCTTCTAACCTGAACCATTCATATGATTTTTTTTGAATCTCAAGTAAATCTTGTAATTCTAAGAAGTTGCCAACCTTAGAAAAATCAGCTCTTTCACGATAAGATCCAAACTTTTTTAACTTATAAGCCATCTTTTCACCCCATTATAAATATTTCAAAGAACTTTGTCATTTACGTATAAAAAGTGACATAGTACCAATTTAAAATTTTAGCAAATATTTACAGTAAAGTCAACGCAAATTCTAAAATTTATGTAATTTTTATTGACTTTTTGCAATTTTTTTATCTAAAAGAAAAAAGACGTTAAATTCGTCTTTTTATTCAGTAATAGTTTGACTTGCTTTTTGATAAAGCATTGGTACTAAAATTCTAATCATATTAGCATCAGTAACCTCACAAACACCATCATATTTTAATTTATATATCTTAGAATCATTATCAGAAAGACTTACTAAATATAGGTAAGTTATTCCTTCATAGTCTATTTTACTAACTACCACATAATCACTATCATCTTCTAAAGTAAGAACATCTTTAATATCTATTTGCATATCCATCATCTTCTAAATCAAACCCTCTTTCATAAAGCTCTTCTTCTACGCAATCTAACTCATCAACAAGATTTGCTTTTACTGCTATTTGTCGTGCTAAATCTACTCCTTTTTTAGTAGCTAAGCCAAGTCCTCCAAAGAAAGCTGGCATATATGCTAGAGCATCTTGCATAACAGTTGGATCTTGAGATAATCTACATACCGCAACAGTAACCATCATTAAAGCTCCAAGACCTATCTCCGCTTTAGATTTTATTTGGTCGCTATGGTTGTTATCTAATTCCCTATTTAAATTCATTCTTGCATTAGTTAAATTTCTATTTGAATACTTTTTTATATTTTTTATTCTTATATATTCATTATCCATTACACTCACCCATTATAATTTTAGCATACAAGATAAAAATAATCAAAAAACAGTTTGATTTATTTGTAAAAAAATGTAAAAAAAACACCCGAGATATCTCGGATGCTATAAACTCAATTATTTTAATTCAACACTAGCGCCAGCTTCTTCTAACTTAGCTTTTAATTCTTCAGCTTCTTCTTTCTTGATGTTTTCTTTTAATGCGCCACCAGCTTCAGTTAAGTTCTTAGCTTCAACAAGTCCTAAACCAGTAATTTCTCTAACAATCTTAATAACTGCTATCTTATTAGCACCAGCACTTGTTAATACTAGATCAAATGTTGATTTTTCTTCTTTTGCTTCTTGTACAGGAGCAGCAGCAACAGCAACAGCTGATGGATCAACACCAAATTCCTCCTTCATAGCATCTACTAATTCCTTAACTTCTAATAATGTCATTTCTTTTAAGCTTTCAATAAAACTTTCTTTTGTTAACTTAGCCATTTAACTTTCCTCCTTTATTTTTTTTAATTCAAATCTATATTTTTGTTTTACACTCGGATACTTTTTAGTATCTACAAGACTAATAAATTCATCGTATGGTCTAACCCATACTTCATGACTTTCTATATTTTCATATACAACAAAGTAAGATAAATCTTTACTATGTCTTGCTACACTTAATACTTTGTAGTCATGCCCTTTGAAGTGATGATACACTTCATTAATTAATACCTTACGCATTAATTCTCTTTTTGTTCAGCATAAAGATTTAAAGCAATACTTAAATCTTTTACTATACCAATCATGCCACCAGCAAGCATTGTAAGTAATCCATCTCTTGATGGGATTGTTGCAAGTTGTGCAAGTTCTTCTAAAGAAGATACTTTACCATCAACTATACCACCTTTTACTGATAATGCGCTATGTTCTTTAGCAAAATTAGTAACTGTTTTTATTGGTGCAACTGCATCTGTAGAATATACAAGTGCACTTGGTCCTAAAACACATTCATCCATACTTATATTAAGTGAATCTAATGCTCTTTTAGTTAAAGTGTTCTTGTATACTTTCATATCTGCACTATTTTTTCTTAGATTTCTTCTTAGTGAAGTAATTTCTTCATCCGTAAGTCCTCTATAGTCAACAAATACAACACCAGCGCTATCTTTAATCTTTGAAGCAATCTCTTCAACAGTTTGTGCTTTCTTTTCTATAATTAACTTATTTGCCATAACTCGCCTCCTTTATCAAAATAAAACCTTCACCAAAGACGTGAAGGTTGTAGTTATATAACTTAACTTCCCTCGGTAGGATTTATGCTTTTAGCACCTACTGTCTTCGGTAAATCTCAAAATCAATTGTATTATACATTATATATTATTATTTGTCAAAAGAATTTATATCTAACTTAATTCCAGGACCCATAGTTGTACTTAAAGATACACTTTTAACATATACGCCTTTTACAGCTGATGGTTTACTTTTTACGATAACACTTACAAAAGACTTAATATTTTCACATAATGCTTCTTCAGTAAATGATACCTTACCAACTAATGCATGTACTATTCCATAAGAGTCTGTTCTATATTCTACTCTTCCTTTTTTAACATCAGATACAGCTTTTTTAACATCAGTAGTTACTGTACCAGTTTTAGGGTTTGGCATTAAACCTTTTGGACCTAAAACTTTACCTAACTTACCAAGTAAAGGCATCATATCTGGAGTAGCAATCATAACATCAAAATCTAACCAATTTTCTTTTTCTATTTTTTCTAATATATCAGTATCACCAACAAAGTCAGCTCCAGCTTCTTTAGCAGCTTTAGCAAATTCACCTTTAGCAACTACTAATACTTTCTTTTCCTTACCAGTTCCATTTGGAAGAACTATAGCACCTCTTAATTGTTGATCAGATTTTCTAGTATCTAGATTAAGCCTCATAGCGATTTCAACACTGCCATCAAACTTAGATACATTAGTTTCTTTTACTAATTTAACAGCTTCATCTAAAGAATAAACCTTAGTTTTATCTACTTTATTTAAAGCTTCTAAATATTTCTTACCTTTCTTCATTTTTTCCTCCTTATGTGGTTTTGCGGATAAATACCTCCCACAATGGGTAAATACTTTTATTACTATTTATATTATTTAATTAATCTTCTACTTTAATTCCCATGTTCTTTGCAGTACCTTCAATAGACTTCATAGCTTTTTCAATATCATATGCGTTTAAATCAGCCATCTTAATTTCTGCAATTTCCTTTAAAGTATCTCTAGATATAGTTGCTACTGTTTCATTTTTTCCTTTAGTAGCACCTTTTTGAATCTTAGCATATTTCTTTAAAAGAAATGGTGCTGGTGGGGTTTTTAATTTAAAATCGTAAGAACGATCTTCATAAAGTGATATTTCTACTGGTAGAATATCCCCCATCTTATCTCTTGTTGCATCATTAAATTTCGTACAAAATTCTTGTAAATTAATTCCAGCAGGTCCCAATACTGTTCCAACAGGTGGAGCAGGTGTAGCTTTTCCAGCTGGTATTTGTAATTTAATTTTCTTAACAACTTGTTTTGCCACGAAAAACACCTCCTATAAAATATTTTTTCGCGAGTGGTAATAATGATCCGCTTCATATAAAATCTCCCACTTATTTCTATATATAAAATTTATATAGCAACGATATTTTAACACTATATTTACATAAATGCAAGAACTATTTTATAGTTTTTTTCTTAAAATCCTCTTCTATTGCTCTTTTATCACTTGGATACATAGTTATTATTTCTTCTTTATTCCCAGGTGTAGTTAATATAGTTACATAATCCTGGATATGTCCATCCCCATCATATCCGCCTTCATAACCTGCGTTCTTATAATATATATTATAAATATCACATCCAGATCCAGGTACACTTTCAAAATCATTTTCATAAAAATAATTAATAACATCCATTATATCTACATTAAATACTGAATGTTTACTTTTGTACAAGTTATCTTTATTATGCTTTTTAATATGTAATAATTGTGCCTCAGCATCCTGATACTTTTTATAAACCATGTCATATATTTTATTATATGCCAATTTAGCTTCTTCAATTCTACCTTGACTACTATATAATTTGCCTAGTTCAAAGTAAGGGCAAAACATTTTATTACCACATAGCTCTGTACTCTTTTTAAACAATTCTTCTGCTTTATCTAAATTTCCTGTTCTTACATATAACTTACCTAATTCTACATATGGATGTGGATTATCTTTTGATATTTCCATAGATTTAAATAATGCAATAAATGCTGCATCTAAATCATTTAGCTCACTATATAACATAGCCAGTTCTAAATATCCGTGTGGAGACTTATCCCCATCTATTTCTATACTTTTATTTAAATAATAAAATGCAAGTTTATAATTTCCTTTTTCTCTATAAAATTTGCCTAGTTCTAAATATCCATGTGGACTTTTATCATTATCTATTTCTATACTTTTTTTAAACGACATTTCGGCTTCATTTTTCTTTTTTAATTTAACATATAACCTACCTAACTCTAAATATCCATGTGGCGTTTTATCATTATCTATTTCTATATATCTTTTAAACTCTTTTAATGCACTTTCTAAATCACCTTTTAATACAAATAATTTACCTAATTGCAAATGTGCATGTGGTGTTTTATCATGGTCAAGTTCTATATACTTTAAATACTCAGCTTGTGCTTTTTCTAAGTTACTTTCTTTTGCATATAGTTTACCAAGTTCTAAATGAATAAAAGATGATTTATCACCAAACACTTTTATACCATTTTCAAACAATTCCTTTGCTTTATCTAAATAGCCTTCTTTTATATATAATTTACCAAGTTCTAAGTATGCATGTGGAAATCTATTTTGTTTAATTTTTGTGCATTTCTCAAACTCAATTATAGCCTGTTTAATATTTCCTTTTTCTCTATATAGTCTAGCTAATTCTATTCTTCCGTGTATTGTTTTATCATGGTCAAGTTCTATGCATTTTTTAAATTCTTCTTCTGCTTTATCACTATAAGAAAGAGTCTCATAAAGTTTTCCTAATTCCAAATGTGCATGTGAATTTTTATCTCCTGATATTTCTATACATCTTTTGAATTCTTCCTCTGCACTTTCTAAATCGCCTTTTTTTATGTATAACCTACCAAGTTCTAATCTTGCATGTGGCGTTTTATCATTATCTATTTCTATACATTTTCTAAGCTCTTTTTCTGCTGCTTCAAAGCAATCTTTCTTTGCATATAATTTACCTAATTCTAATCTTGCATGTGGTGTTTTATCATTATCTATTTCTATACATTTTCTAAACTCTTTTTCTGCTGCTTCAAAACAATCTTTCTTTGCATATAATTTACCTAATTCTAATCTTGCGTGTGGCGTTTTATCATCATCTAATCTTATACAATTCTTAATTTCTTCTTCCGCGTCTTTAAAGCGATTGGCTTTTAAATATAATTTGCCTAATTCTAAATGCGCATATTGCGAATTACTATTTAATTTAATTATTAACCTTAATACGTTTGATGCTTCATCATCTTTGTGATTCTTTATTAATACTTTTGCATACTCAAACATTAATACTTCATCGATGCCATTTTTTCTATCTTTAATATACTCATGGAATAATACTAAAAACTCTTTATATTTTTTTTGCTTATATAAGTCTAATAAATCATAATACATAACCTCACCCCCTTAAAAGTAGGTACTATTATACATAAATTATTAAAAAAAGCAAATAAAAAAAGCATTTAAGCTTTTTCTACTTGCGATAATGTTATTTCTACTGGAGTTTCTTGTCCGAATAAATCAATTAATACTCTTAATTCATTGTTTGGTATATCTATTGTTTCTACCTTACCATACATATTCTTAAATGGTCCGTCAACAATTTTAACTTTATCTCCTGCTTTTAGATCATTACCTAAATCTAATCTACTCATACCCATGTTAGATAATATTCTATCTATTTCCATAGGAAGTAATGGTACTGGTTTAGCACCTTTTCCTGATGATCCAATAAATCCTGTTACTCCTGGAGTATTACGTACTACATACCAAGCTTCATCTGACATAATCATTTCAACTAATACATAACCCGGAAACATCTTTTTAACTTTTTCTTTAGTTACTCCATCTTTTACTTCTATTTCTTTTTGTTCTGGAACTATAACTCTAAATATATTATCTTGCATATTCATTGAATTAATACGCATTTCTAATTTTTCTTTTACTTTACTTTCATGACCAGAATAAGTATTTACTACATACCATAATTTTTGATTATCCATAATTATGCCCCCAATGTTTTAACAAATGCAATTATAAGATCTAATGCTGTAAAAAATAATGCAAAAAATATTATAAATACAACTGTTACTACTGAATATTTAACCATATTTTTCTTACTTGGCCATTTTACTTTGTTAAGTTCTTTTTTTACATCTTTAAAAAATGTTTTAATTTTCTTCATACGCCCACCTTTTTTCAAAATAAAAACACTTATAAGTGCTTGATAACTTGATGTTATCACACTTCTTATATTTAGTCAATATCTCTTAATACTTTTTTTACTTTTAACTTTATTCTTTGTAATGCACTATCAACAGATTTATAGCTTTTATTTAAAATTATACATATTTCTTTGTATTCAAATCCAGACACTCTTAAATCAAATACTTGTCTTTCTGTTTCAGTTAATTCTTTGTATAATGTGTTATATAAGCATTTTCTTTCTTCTTCGCTTTCTAATTTTATACTAGGATCACTTAAGTCATCAAATAATTTATCAAGTAAAGGTTTTGAATCATCATCTATTGCTACATCTAGTGAATATGCTTCATTAAGTGCATTATGCTTTTTTCTTCCATAACGTATAAGTACTGAACATATTTGTCTATTTATGCACATATTTGCAAATGATGAAAACTTTGTATCCTTATTCTCAACATATGAATTTATTGCTTCGCTTAATCCGACCATCCCTTCTTGAAATATATCATTATATTCAAGTCCTATTTTCTTACCTATTCCTGCATATTTTTTTGCCCACACCGAAACAACTTCTTTATACTTTTCGTAAAGAATATTAAGTGCAGATTCATTATTTTCTTTTATAAGATACATTAATTCTTGATCGTTATATTCTTTCATTTTTAAGTCCTTTTCTCAATAATCTTATATATCAATATTCCTGCTGCTACTGACGCATTAAGACTATTAACTTTTCCATTCATAGGTATATTTACAATATAATCACAAGATTCTTTTATTAATCTACTCATTCCAAATCCTTCACTACCAATTACAAGTGCAATAGGCATATCATAATCTATTTGTGTGTATAAAGAACTATTAGCCATATCAGTTCCAACAATCCACAAACCTCTTTTTTTTAGTTCTTTTATTGTATTATTTAAATTGGTTACCATACATATTTTAACATTATTAAGAGCACCTGCACTAGTTTTCATTACAGTTGAATTAACAGATACACACCTATCTTTAGTAATTATTATCCCATCTACTCCTGCTGCTTCACAAGTTCTTACAATCGCACCAAAATTATGTGGATCTTCAATGTGGTCTAATATTACTATAAAAGGTTTTTCTTTTGCAAGGATATCATCTAAACTACAATATTTATAATCTGGCACTTCTAATATTATTCCTTGATTGTTATTATTATCAAGTTTATAAAACTCTTTTTTTGAAAGGCGTTTAATATTTACTTGTTTTTCTTTTAAAGCTAAAATTAAATCTTGGTCACTAAAATCTTCACAAATTATTGCCTTAACAATTTTATTATTACTCTCTAGTGTTTCTTTTGCTACATTTTTACCATATATATACATATTACCCCTCCATTATAAAAGATATTATTTCATTAATTCTTTTGATATTATCTTTTAAATACAAATAACCAAGCATTGCTTCAAAACCTGTCGCTTCCTTATAAATTATTATACTTGTATTGTTAGGATGAGAATTAACTTTAGAATTTCTCCCTCTTTTGTATACATCTATTTCTTTTTCTGATAAAAAGTTACTTTTTATAAGCTTATTCATAAACTCCGCTTGACCCTTTGCATTTACATATTTTGTGCATTCTTTTTGTAATTCATTTACTTTATTAATTTTATTTTTTATTAATCTTTCTCTTATTAAAAGTTCATATATAGCATCTCCCATATACGCTAAAACAAGTGGATTAATTAAATTTTCATTCATAACTCCTCCATTAAAACAAGAGAATTACTAATTAATTCTTATAGTAAATTCTCCTTCTTTTGAATATAAATATTGTTCTCTTGCATATCTTGCTACATAATCAGGATCCTGCAATTTTTCTACTTCTACTTTTAAATAATCTTCTTCTTCTTTTAATTTTTTTAATTCAGCAGTATAAAAACTTTTATCTTTTTTTATTTGTAAAATTTGACCCCACACTTTAAACGTATTAAATAATAATAGTGATATCAACCCAATAGTAACAACACTAATTAATAATACTCTTCTTTTTGACTTTTTAGTAAGTTTCTTTTTTGACATTCTAATATCACCTTTGGTGAGATTATAGCATTACAAACTAAAAAAATCAATGATTCTTTTTTATAAACCATCGATTTGATACTTTGTTTACAATTATAAATCCAATTATTATTGATATTATGAAATAATAATGAATTATTCCGTTATTAATGCACTTTAATATAAGAAAATATAATAATACATTATCCACTATAAACATTATATTTATAATTAATTTAAAAATACCTTTTGAATAATATATATACTTATAATTAAGATGTGTGAAAATTGAAAATAATCCACCATATAAAAATGAAAAAATTATAGATTTTACTTGTATATTTAATGGAATCATTTAAATAACTTACTAATAACTCCTTCTTCTTTATTTTTTTTCTTAATGTTTTCTATATAAACTAAACTATTTAATTTGCCCTTTATTGATACATTACCCTCAATTGTATCTAATTTTACTATTTCTAACTCCTCTCCTTTAATATCAATAAAACCCATTACTGTCTCTAAAAGAAATTCCTCATTATCAAAACTTTCTATTTTATTAACACCCGTTATATTTACTACATTTCTATCTATTATAGATACATTGTGTGTATGTACATTCATATTAGTCACCCATTTAATAATATGCATTAAATGTTATTAATATAACTGTAATATTTTAAGCAAAAAAAATACTGAATATTATTCAGTATCTTCTTTATCATATTCAGCAAATACAGCATCTTCAAACATTTGACGAGTTTCTGCATTTAATGGATGTGCAACATCTTCATTTTCACCATTTCTGTTTTTACGACTTGGCATTGCTAACATCAACTTATCATCTTTTTCAATTATACGAATTCCTTTGATTTTGAAGCAATCATCAAGAACAACAGTTGCTATCCCTCTCATACGACTATTTTCTCCAGTTATTTTGTGAACTGTTACAGATGTAATTTTCAAGTAAATCAACTCCTTCATTATAATTTTATCGATTTATACTTAAATTGTCAATATTTTCCTATTAAATAGTTCTTATAATAACTCAATATTACCGGTTAATATGTCTGCATAATTAAAACTCCTTTTTAGACTGTCATTTGTTTCAACAATAAAATGCCTTTCGTACATTTCTTTTATAACGCACTTAATTTCTTCTGATTTGTTTCTTATATTATTAATTCTTATAACTATTCTTTTATTACCAATTTCTAATAATTGCTTTTTTATTTTTTCTATCATTATTCTCCCCTTGGATATCCTATATACATAGTACCTTTAGTAATGATACCTCCCATACCATCTTTGCCATATTTTGTCTTGTCAATTATATCCATAATATTTATATTTTTATTTATATCAGTTAAGCTTACTTTAAGTGCGATAATAGCAGGATCTAATGCATGTATATTTATTCTTTTGGGGCTTGATGCAAAGTTTGCACCATTTTTTATTAATCCCTCATAGTATGAACCACATGCACCTGCAATAATTATAAGTTTATCATGTGCTCTTTCATATTTCCTTGCTTCTATAACCGCATCAATAAAATTAGAAGAGTTTTTATATGCGCTAATATCATCATAATTACCCTTCTTTTTATAATAAGCATCATGTCCTGTAATTACTAATATATCCGGTCTTATTGATTCTAAATGCTCTTTTATATAATTTTTAATATCTTCTTCTTTCATTGTAATTCCATATGCCATAACATTAAATCTTTTATATAATTTTAAACATCTATCTAAATATTCTTTGTCTCCATCAATGTGTAATATTTTCCCTGGTAAATAAAAAAAATCCTCTCTATCTAAATTTTCATCAATTCTTTCTATTAAAGATTCATCATTAGGTTTAATTTCTCCTTTATATAAAACTAAATCATCTTCATAACTATCTGCAGTAAGCCTTACGTTTAATCCTTTTAATATATAAATATCATCTATTATATCTTCTATGGTAAACACAATATCATTATTATATGATTTTCTTGTTACTGCATCTTTAATTTTAAACATAGCATCACCACTTAAATATATGATAAATATTAAAAAAAATAACCATGTTGGTTATTAAAGATTATTTGATATTTCAATAAAAACATCAATTGGAAGTGCTTCTGCTCTTACATTTTCATCATAATTATATTTTTTTAATACTTCTAATACTTTATTAAAATCATAAGATTTTAAATTATTTTTTAAAGTTTTTCTTTTTTGTGTAAATGAATCTTTTACCAGTTTAAAAAACAATTCTTCGTTTTTGGGCTTATTAATAATTTCTTTTTTTTCAAGTTTCATAACTATACTATCAACATTTGGTCTTGGCATAAATACATTCTTACTAACTAAGAATAATTTTGAAGTATTAAAATAATAGTTTATAAATATAGTTAGAGAATTATATTCCTTAGTATTTGGTTTTGCTAAAAATCTATCGCCAACTTCTTTTTGAACCATAACTACTATTTTATCAACATCTATATCATCTTCAATTAGTTTTGTAATTATTGGAGTTGTTATATAGTATGGTAGATTAGAAACAACATATAGTTTTTCATATTCATATTTTTTTAAATTCTCTTTAACATCACATTTTAGAAAATCTTTAAATATAATATCTGCATCTATTGTAGATAATATTGGTCTTAGTGATTCATCTATTTCATATCCAATAACTCTTTTTGCTACTTTAGATAATTTTTTTGTTAATGCTCCTGCTCCACATCCAACTTCTATCACTAATGTATTTTTATCTATTTTAGAAGAAGATACAATATTATTCAATATATTTTCATCAATTATAAAGTTTTGACCAAATTTCTTTTTAAATCTAAAAGAATAATCTTTTATAAACTCTTTTTGTTCCATAAAGCCTCCAAAAAAACTCCTATAAGGAGTTTATCTACCATATCTAAGTATTTCAAATGTTACTTCTTTTTGTCTTCCAAATTCGTATACTTCTTTATTAGATTCACTTTCGAATAATAAATCCATAAGTACTTCTCCATTTGCCCAAGCATTTCTCATAGCACCGCCTGTATCAAGAACTATTCCTAATATATAACCATCTATTCTTGAACCTGTGACCTTTACTATTGTACCATATGGAAATGCACTTGGTGCAGCTGCTAAAACTCTCACTGTACCAAACTCAGCATCTTCATAAGTGATTGTTGCAACACCATCATTTATTACCTTAAAGCCTGCAGCAGTTATTCCTATACATCCTATACAATCTGGACCATATGCAGTTATTGTACCTTTATATGTATCTAAAACTTTATTTTTACTTACATCTTTAAAACTTATATTAGATGCGTTTACTTCTGTAGTTTCTTTATATGGAATTGAGTTATAATTCACTTTACTTGCTGATAATGTTATTGCTCTTTCTTTTGTTGCTTTTGACAAGCAAGTAAGTGTACAAACTGTAAACACTATAAATAAGAATAAAACTTTAAGAAGTCTAGTTCCCTTTTGTCCCATTCTTTCACCTCTTTACACAAGTAATGTTATCATAATTATGAATTTAAGTCAAATAAGCTAATTGCTGTTTGTGTGGTAATATTTACCACACTTTCATATGTCATATTTTTAACATTTGCAATAGTATCTATTATATACTTTAAATAAAGTGGATTATTTTTCTTTCCTCTATTAGGTTCAGGTGTTAAATATGGTGAATCTGTTTCTAAAACTATATCTTTTATATCTATTCTTCTTACTACTTCTTTTAGATTCGAGTTTTTAAATGTAATTACTCCACCAATACCTATCTTATAACCTAGTTTTATAAATTCTCTAGCCATCTCATAACTTCCTGAGTATGCATGTATTACGCCTTTTAAGTTATATTCTTTTAATATGTTGTATATATCATTAATACATTCTCTAGCATGTATTATAACCGGCAAATTATACTTTGTAGCAAATGATAACTGACTTTTTAATAGTTTTATCTGCTTTTCTTTATTTTCTTTAGTATAATGATAATCAAGCCCTATTTCACCTATAGCAACTGAGTACTTATAGTTTTCTTTTAAATACTCAATATAATCAATATCTATTTTATCAACTTCAGATGGATGAAAACCAATTGCTGCATATATATTATTATATTTATTTTTCATTAAAATTGCCTCTTTATTAGACTTTAAATCAAATCCATTTACAACCGCATATATATTATTTTCTTTCATTTCTTTAATAAGTTTATCTAAATCATCATAATCTTCACTAAATAAATGACAATGTGTATCTATAATCATAAAAATTCCTCCATAAGAAAATTATACCACAAAGGTATAATTTTACGATTTTTTTACTAATTTTAAGTACGACATAAAATACACCACTACTATTACTAAATAACATAAATCTAAGTATGAAAATCTTGTAATCATTGAAAGTATACAATAAAGTATAATTGCTAAAAATCCACAAGAAGTCCATAGTACTGACTTACTCATATATTTTTTCATAGAGTCTCCTTTTCGTATTTTACCACATGTTTATACTAACATATATAATACACTTTAGAAAGAGAAAACTATGTATTTTTTTGTCGTATACACTTATTTTACAATCCTAAAAGTCCCATTATTATTTGAACTGGCATATAAAGGAACCTAATTATCTCATTTTCATTAACAATAACATTTTCTAATAATATATTATAAATTATTGGTCCAACAAAATACCAAACTATAAAAAATATTACTATTTTAAATAATGCAAAATCAAGTCTTATAAATCTTAATAATGCTAGTATCAAATAATTTAATCCACCAATTAAAAGTGCGACTAACACAAGTGGAATAAAAATATCTTTCATAAATATCATATAAATCCTCCAATTATAACAAAATTATATCATACTTATTTTGTAGTTTCAATACGCGCAAATAATGGTGTTGGATCATTTAGTATAGTCCCTTTTTTTAATCCACCATACTCTTTTACACTATCATAAAAATCTACATCTGTATTAAGTTGTGCAAAAATTTTCTCTTTTGTGCTTGGAATAAATGGTTCAAGTAATATTGCACTAATTCTAATACACTCAAGTAAATTATATAAAACAGTATTTAATCTTCCTTTTTTAGCCTCATCTTTAGCAAGAATCCATGGCGTTGTATCATCGATATATTTATTACATTTTCTAAGTAATTCAAATATAGCATCTATTGCGTCACTAATACGCAATTCATTCATTTTTTCATCTACTATTTTATATAGATTTTTTGCTGTATTAATTAAATCTGCATCTACTTGTTCATATATACTATTATCCCCTACAACACCATCAAAATATTTTTTAGACATACTTATAGTCCTATTAACTAAGTTACCAAGTATATTTGCTAAATCTGCATTTGTTCTTGAAACTAAAGCTTCTTCTGAGAAATTACCATCATTACCAAAAGGAACTTCTCTTAAAGCAAAATATCTAACAGCATCTACTCCATAAGAATTTATATATTCTCTTGGATCTTTATAATTACCTACAGACTTAGATATTTTACCACCATTAATAACTAACCATCCGTGTCCAAAAATCTTATCTGGGAGTGGCAAATCAAGAGCCATTAATAAAGCTGGCCATATTATCGTATGAAATCTAATTATTTCTTTACCAACTAAATGTAAATCTGCTGGCCAATATTTTTTAAATAATGTATCATCATCACTCATATATCCTAATGCCGTTAAATAATTAGTAAGAGCATCTATCCATACATATATTACATGCTTTCTATCAAATGTTACTGGTATTCCCCAATTAAATGTTGTTCTTGAAACGCATAAATCTTCTAGCCCAGGTTTAATAAAATTATTTAACATCTCATTTTTTCTTGATTCTGGTTGTATAAAGTCTTTATGTTCCTCATAATATTTTACTATTCTATCTTGATACTTTGATAATCTAAAGAAATAACTTTCTTCTTTAACCAAATGTACATCTCTTCCACAATCTGGACATTTACCATCAACTAATTGAGTTTCAGTCCAAAATGATTCACAAGGAGTACAATATAATCCTTCATATTCCCCTTTATAAATATCACCTTTTTCATATAATTTATTAAATATTTTTTGTACAGCTTCTTCATGATATTTATCTGTAGTTCTTATGAACTTATCATAACTAATTCCTAAATCTTTCCATAAATCTTTAGCATTATCTACTATTTTATCTACATATTCTTTAGGTGTTACACCTGCTTCCTTTGCTTTCTTTTCAATTTTTTCTCCGTGTTCATCTGTACCAGTTAAAAAGAATACATCATAACCAGTTAATCTTTTATATCTTGCAATTGCATCCGCAATTATAGTTGTATAACAATGGCCTATATGAAAGTTTGCACTTGGGTAATATATAGGCGTAGTTATATAATATTTTTTCATAATTCCTCCTATTTGTTAGTAGAACCTATTCCACCAACTCTTTCTTCTTTTATTTCCTCTTCATTGTCTATAGTTAAAAATTTAGTAAATACCCCTTGACATATTGCATCACCTTTTTTAACTATATAATCTTTATCTCCTTCATTTACTAATTTTATAAATATATGTCCTTCATTATCTTTATTACCATAGTAATCAGAATCTATAATTCCAACTTGATTACACATCCGAACATTGTACTTAAACCCACTGCTACTTCTTACATATATCATAAGTGCTTCATCATTATTCATTGTTGCTTTTATACCAAGTGGTATTTTTTTTGATTCACCTGGTTTTAATACAAAATCTATAATAGATTCAAAATCATATCCAGCACTATTTTTTGTTTTTCTTCTTGGAATGTTATAACTATTATATTCATCAATACTACCATTTACTTCTTTTTTATATTCAGTATAACTTACTTTTTCAAATTTTCTCATAAATCCTCCTTAAAATAAAAAATCTATAAATCTAAGGGTTCATAAGAACGGTACCACCTTAGTTCATAGATTCTATGCACTTGTATCTTAACGCGATTAACGATTATACTCCAAAACCATATTCATTAAGTTCATTATGCTTAATTCCACCATAATAAGCTCTCTTTAATAAATCCCTTAACTACTTATTTCTTCATTGCAATTAAATATCAAGAGTATTATACAAGAAAATAATTGTTTTTTCAATAAAATTTTAATATTTATATCATTCTAAATGCTTACCTAGAAATTTTGATATAAAGCAAGCACATTTTTCATCAGACTCCTTTATATTATTTTCTGAAAAAATAATAACAAGTCCAACTGCATCTCCATTTGCTACAACTGAAGAAAGTGCGTAGCAAGCATCAACATAAATATCATTTACCAATTCTAATTCTGCTTTGCTATTTTTTACTATGTTCCCTCTTTTATCAATTGCTTCTTCAATAAATTTACTTATTTCTTTACCCATATATTTTTTCTTTAGTGGACCTGATGCTGCTATTATTCTATCCCTATCCGTAATTACTATATTCTTATTTATTACATCATATATAGAATCACTACACGTTTGTGCAATATCATTTAAGTCAGACATAAAAGAATATTTTTTTAGTACTATAGCATCTCCATTAATAAAAATTTCTAATGATTCACCATCCCTAATCTTTAAGTTCTTTCTTATTTCTTTAGGGATTACAATTCTTCCTAAATCATCTATTCGTCTTAATACACCTGTCGATTTCACCACATTACCTCACTTTCCTCTTTTTTATTATGTGAGTGTAATTACAAAATATACCAATTTATACTTGAATTAACTATATGTTACGTGGTAAGTATATAATACGTATTTTGTTAAATCAATAGGTTTAATTCATTTGGAAAAAATTACCAATTTTTACATGTTGTTAAGTAATTTGACAATATAATATATCCAATGTTTATCCAAATTATTTAAATTAAGCATTAATCTTAATCTTTTAAAAGAGTAAGCTAACTTAAAATTCTTAGATACTTGATACGCTTTTATAAATAGTTCATCAGCCTTAATAGTATTTGTTGTATTCTCATCAAACACTATTTCTATATATTTATTATTTTGATTAACTTTTTCTATTCCTTTTGCTTGTTTCATGCTTTCAAACCATTCTTCGTACATATATATAAGCATTTCTTCACTAACTTTACCAAATCTGTCTTCTATTTCTGATTTAACTCTTAAAAGTGACTCATAACTATTAATTTCATTAATTTTCTTATGTATCTCGATTTTTAATTTATCATCACTAACATATTCATCACTAATATGCGTTCCAACTGAAATAAGTGGTAATTCAGATACCTCTTCTACATCTATACCCTTTAATTTATTAACCTCTTCATTAAGCATTTTTAAATATAATTCTATCCCTATTGAATCAATAAATCCAGATTGTTCACTTCCAAGAACATCTCCAGCGCCTCTTATGGATAAATCTCTTTTAGCAATTGAAAGTCCACTACCTAATGTTGCAAATTCTTTAATTGCAGAAAGTCTTTTAGTTGCAACTTCACTTAATGCTTTATTTTTTCCATACATTAAATATGCATATGCAATCCTATCAGTTCTTCCAACTCTTCCTCTTATTTGATATAACTGACTTAACCCAAATTTATCCGCATCTAAAATTATAAGAGTATTAGCATTAGGTATATCTATTCCGGTTTCTATTATTGTAGTACATAGTAAAACATTAAATTCATTATTTATAAATTTATACATAATATCTTCTATTTCATTTTTACTCATTTTACCATGTGCATATCCGATTTTTATATCGGGTATTAATCTAGTAATTTCTCTTATCTTCTCATCAAAAGATTCAATTTTATTACACAATATATATACCTGGCCATTTCTTGATAACTCTTTATATATTGCATCTTTTATTATATGCACACTCTCTTCAAGCACATAAGTTTGTACAGGATATCTATTTTTAGGTGGTGTTTCTATTAAGGTTAAATCTCTAATTCCAACCATAGACATTTGTAACGTTCTTGGTATCGGTGTTGCAGACAATGTAAGAACATCTATATTAGACTTATATTTCTTTATTTTTTCCTTATGTGCAACTCCAAATCTTTGCTCCTCATCTACAATTAATAAACCTAGATCTTTATAACTTATATCATCACTTAGCAATCTATGTGTTCCAAAAACAACATCAATACTTCCATTTTTAAGACCCTTAATTATATTTTCAACTTCTTTTTTTGTAGTAAATCTATTAAGAAGTGCCATATTAACAGGAAAATTTTTAAATCTTGATAAGGCTGAAGTATATTGTTGATTTGAAAGAATTGTAGTTGGACAAAGATATGCAACTTGCTTATTTGAACAAACAGCTTTAAATATTGCACGAAATGCAACCTCTGTTTTACCATAACCAACATCCCCACATAAAATCATATCCATAGGAGTACTTTTTTCCATTGCTTCTTTTATTCTTTTAATTGCATTTTTTTGATCAACTGTCTCTTCATAACCAAATTCACTTTCAAATAAAGCCATCATTTCATTATCTTTAGCAAAAGCAAATCCTTTTTTTAATTTTCTTTCTGCTGCTATTTTAAGTAATTCATCAGCAATGTATTTAAGTCTTCCTTTAATACGCATTTTAGTCTTATGCCATTCTGTTCCACCAAGTTTATTTAGTCTTGGAACAATATCTTCATTTGATGAATATTTACTTATTAAATCAATTTTTTCAACTGGAATATATAACTTATCATCATCTTTATATTGTATTTGCAAATAATCTTTTACTAAATCCCCTTTTTTAAGGGCTATAATACCTAAATATCTGCCAATTCCATGAGTATTATGTACTACATAATCCCCAACACTTAAAGATTCTATCTTAGATATTTTAGTACCATATTTAAATTTACTTCTATAATTACTTACTTTTTCACTTGTTTTAAACAAATTAGATTCTGATAAAACAACATAATCTTCATAAATATAACCAGACGCAATATTACTTTTTACTACGTTAATTGCTTTTGTTGTAATATTATCAAAAGTAGTTTTATGAACTTTATAATTTATATATTTACTAATATTATTAATTGTATGTTCATTATTTAAGCATATAATTATCGTCTTAGATGTATTTAAATACATTTTCAAATCTTCATTTAATTTATCAAAATCATCATTATAATTTAAAGGGGTATACGATGTATAATTATGAGTATCATCTACTTTAATACTTGGTAACATATTATCTACACTCAATATATATATTTCACATTTCTCATGAAATTCCCCTAAAGAATACATAAATTTATCACAATTATTGTTATTTTCTTTATAAGAAACAATTTCACTTTCTAAAACTGCATTTGACGCTTTAATATCATTATAGTCTTTATAAACTAATATAGGTGAATCTAAATAATCATTCAATTTAGAAATATTCCCATATTTTGGTAAAAATTTCTGTTTTCTATCCTCGTCATCAATTAATTGATCAACAATAAACTCAGTAAATGGGTATATAGACACCTTATCAATTTCTTTATATGAAAGTTGTGTATTAACATCAAAATATCTTATAGAATCTATTGTATCACCAAAGAATTCTATTCTAATTGCATTGTCTTCATTTACAGGGAAAATATCTAATATATATCCTCTATTTGATATTTCTCCTGTTTTTGTAACAAGAGAAGATGTATTATAGCCATTAATACATAGTTTTTTATATAGCTCATCTTTATCAATATCCATATTTTTTTCAATGTTAATTAAACTATTCTTATAATTATCTAATGTTGGTAAAAATCTTAATAAACCCATTAAATTAGTGATAACTATTTTTTTTGTATTATCAAAAACAATAGAATTTAGTGTTTCTATTCTATTTATCATAAGCTCAGGACTACTTATTGCAGATTCACTTGCAATAAAATCATCCATCTGATATAAATATACATTTTTATTATAATTAATTAATGAATCATATAATTTATTTGCTTCATAAATACTACTTGTAACGACTAAAACATTTGAATCTTTTTTATTATATACATCATTTATATAAAGAGATTCAAGTTCACTAGTAAGTCCAGTTACACATGTTAATCCATCGTTAATTTCCTTAAATTTAATCATATAACCTCCAATACTGCGAAAAAGATACATTTTAAATGTACCCACCCATTATTTTTTATTATACTTAGCCATTAAATCTTGATAATTTATTTTTAAATAATCATCTAATATATTCATACTTATCTTTATTACCCCATCTAATATTTCTTTATCCTCTTTACTAAATTTACCTAACACATAATCTTTAGCATCTATATTCTTATTATTAGATATACCTATTTTTAACCGTTTGTATTCATCAGTACCTAAATTTTGCTCAATATTTTTAAGTCCGTTATGGCCGGCTGAACTTCCTTTTGGTTTTAGTTTATAGCTACCTATAGGTAAATCCATATCATCATTTATTATTAAAATATTGTTAATATCAATGTTAAAATAATCAACATACTTTTTTAATACGTCACCAGATAAATTAATATACTCCATAGGTTTTAAAAACATAATTTTTTCGCCATTTAAATTATATATTGCATATAGTCCTCCAAATTTTTCTTTTAAATCTGTAATTCCCAATTTTTTTAAATACGAATCAATAACCATAAACCCAACATTGTGTCTAGTGTTACAATATTGAATTCCTGGGTTACCTAATCCTACAATTATTTTCATAATTCCTCCAAAATTATTTCCCGGGAAATAATTTTACTTCCCTATATATCTCATTTTTTGCAACATTTCTATCTTTTGCAACCTTTTTTATAGCATCTTTTAAAGTATATCCATCACGAACATACATATCAACATGATCTTGTACTGATAAATCATCATAAGAAACCTCTTCATCATTACCTGAAACAACTATTACAAATTCACCTTTTGGTTCATTAAGTTCTTTTATTACTTCTTCAATTGTACCTCTATATATTTCTTCATATTTTTTACTTATTTCTCTAGAAATACTTATATATCTATTTTTAAATACTTGTTTCATATCATTTAAAGTGTCAATAATACGATGAGGTGCCTCGTAAAATATTATTGTATATTTTACATCTTTTAATAATTCTAATTCTTTTATTCTTTTACTTTGTTTACTATTTAAAAAGCCATAAAAAAGAAATCTACTTGAATCTATAGAAGATGATGTAAGTGCTGGGATTGCTGCAGTTGCACCCGGTAATGATACCACATTATACCCCATTTCTACAACTTTTTTTACACATATATTTCCAGGATCGCTAAGTAAAGGAGTCCCTCTATCTGTTACAAGAGCTACATTTTTTCCCTCATTTAAATAAGAAAGTAATTTAGCAGAGCTTTTTTCTTCATTAAATTTATGAGATGCTACTAAATGTTTTTTAATATTAAAATGATTAAGCAAGTTAAGTGTTACTCTTGTGTCTTCTGAAAAAATGACATCTACTTTTTTTAATATTTCTACTCCTCTAAATGTAAAGTCATCCAAATTTCCTATTGGAGTTGGAACTAAATAAAGTGTAGGTGTATTATCATAACTTTTTTGACTCATTATATCACTCCTTATACAAATTATTTCCCGGGAAATAATTTGTCTACATTTTTTGTGTAACCTAGTTCATCAATTCATACATTTGATCTGTATAACTATTATCTTCATTATGGACAACAAATGGATCCATAATTTTAAGTTCACTATTCCCATTTTTCATTCCTTCAATTAATACATGATTTGCTGGTTTACTCATCTTAGGATATACAAACCTTATTTTTTTAGGCTCAATTCCGTATTTTTTCATTGAGACGATTATATCAACTAATCTTTCTGGTCTATTTACAATAGCAACTCTCCCTTTATCTTTTAATACTTTTTTGCAAATGCTAAAAATATCTTCTAAGGTAAGAGTTAATTCAGTTCTTGCAATACCCTTTTCAATATTATCACTAATAAGCATATTGCTTTTAAAAAAAGGAGGATTAGTAACAACTACATCATAATAATTATTTGGCAAATCATTTACAATATCATTAATATCTCCATTAATTAAATTAATTTTTGAATTCAAATTGTTTATACTTACACTTTCTTTGGCAAGCTCATATGATTTTTTTTGAATTTCTACGCCAGTTATATTAGCATTTGTTAATGAAGTTAAAATAAGAGGAATTGGTGCATTACCTGTACCTATATCTAAAATATTTGTTATATTTTTATTTAATGTAACAAATTTTGATAGTAAAACTGAATCAAGTGAATACATAAAAGATTCATCGTCCTGGTATATTTTAAGCTTACCATTCCACAATAAATCATTTAATACTTTCATTTTTATCAACCACTATATATTCTTCATCAGATGTTTTAATTGTATATTTCTTGTTTAGTATATCTAGCTCAACAACTTTGCCTTCTTTTTCTTCATACTTAACTTTTTCACCTAGATTAGGTAAATCTTTTCTGTATTCTTCATATACTTCATTTTCGTATGTTAAACAACATAATAGTCTGCCACAAGAACCATTAATCTTACTTGGATTTAACGATAAATTTTGGTTTTTAGCCATATTAATTGATACTGTATCAAAGTTAGTTAAATAACTTGTACAGCATAATATTCTTCCACATGGTCCTATACCGCCTATTTCTTTTGCTTTATCTCTAACACCTATTTGTCTTAGTTCAATTCTAGTTTTAAATATTCCGGCAAGTTCTTTTGCAAGATCTCTAAAATCAATTCTTGAATCGGCTAAAAAATGAAACATTAACTGTTCTTTATTAAAAGTGAAACTAGAGTCCATTAATTTCATATCCAATTTATACTTTTTAATTAGTTTTTCACATTCCTTAAATGCATTTTTAGCTTCTTCTATATTTAACAAATATTTTTTCTTATCTTCTTTATTTGATAATCTTATTGCTTTTTTTAAAGGTAAGTTTAAATTTTCCTCTTTTTTTTCTATATTACTTACTAAAACCTTACCATATTGTAAACCTCTTTCTGTTTCTACAATAATATAATCATCAACTTTAGCAACTATATTGTTTGAATCAAAATAATATATTCTGTTACCATCATCAAAAGAAACTCCTATTACCTCAATCATTTTAATCCCTCCATATCAATTATCATTCTATCAACTAATAAACCAGTATTCAAATTATATTTAACTAAACTTTCACAATTAATTATTACATCTAATTTATTTATAATTTGATCTATTGTATTATTATTTGCTACATATTTTATTAAATCAATATAATCTTCATACATTATAACTTGTCCATTTGTTTTATAGTTTAAAATATCTCTATAAAAATAAACCATACATTCATAAAATTTTAAAATATCTTCTTTTTCTTTGAATTTATCATGAAAATATTCTTTTGTATAAATTATTGCCTTCATCTTATTTTTCTCATATTTTTCTATAAAACTTACTGCATTATTTATGAATGCTTCATATGGCTCTATACAAGTTGTTTTATCGTGAATCTTCCAGATTGTAAACATTAACTTATTTATAGTTATATTTTTATCAATATTACTATACTTAATATAATCATTAACGTTATTTTTATTAAAGGTAAGTATTCTACATCTTGATGTTATAGTATTTAACATTTGATTAATATTATTAGTAACCAATATTGCAATAATACCATCTAATGGTTCTTCTAAAAATTTAAGCAAACTATTTGCTGCTGCTTTGTTTAATTTTTCTGCTTCATATATTATATATATTCTTTTATCAGATTCAAGTGATTTAGTACTAAATTCTTCTTGTAAATCATCAAGTTGTTCTTTTTTTATCCATAATCCATCAGGATAAATCCTTTTAATTTCTGTATAGTTTCCATCGTCTATTCGCTTACATAATGCACATTTTTCATATTCTTCTTTTGATTTATGCTCATGACAAAGAATTTCTTTTATAAAAGACATTATCATATCCATTGCATATACATTACCATTTAAGTTAAATAAATATGCATGAGATAGATTTTTTTTACTATTTTTAAGTTGTTTATATATTATTGGTTCAGTTTCTTTATAATCACTAAGCATACAATCACTTCCTAGAAAAAAAATATTAATAATACTGCAAAAAATGGCAATGAAAGAAATCCAAATACTATCATAAATAGTATAGTAAATAAATTTATTGGAATTTGAAAATTAAGAGGGCTTGCCATAATATTAAATGCAAATAAAGTGAATCCAGATAAAACAAATTTTTTTATAAATTTAAATATCGTTTTCATATTACCTCCAATAAATAATATGAATAGATAAATCCGTTATGAAACTTTATTTCTATTTAATAATGCCATAGATAATGTCATTGGATCTAAGTATTCCATATCTGCACCCATTGGAATGCCATATGCTATTTTTGATACGACAACTTTAGTATTTTCTAATAATTTAGTAATATATAATGAAGTTGTTTCCCCTTCTAGTGTTGGACTAATTGCAATTATTACTTCTTTTATATCATCTTTTTTAACTCTACTTATTAAAGAATCGATTGATATATCATCAGGCCCCTTACCATCCATGGGAGAAATTAATCCATTTAAAACATGATATTTGCCATTATACGATCCCATTTTTTCTAATGAAATAACATTTTTAGCATCTTCTACAACACATATTATATTATTATCTCTAGCTTCATTTTTACATATATCGCATATATTATTTTCAGTTATATTACCGCAAATTGTACATCTTTTAATTTTATTTTTAACATTTTTTAAAGAATTAGAAAACAGAATAACTGTATCGTTATCCATATTCATAACAGAAAAAGCTAATCTTTCAGCCGTTTTTTCTCCTATACCGGGTAATTTCTTAAAAGATTCTATTAACTCATTTAAACTATCTGGATAATTCATTATAACAACCCTGCTACTCCACCAAATTTGCCCATTTTTTGCTCAGTTTCTTTATTAATGTTTTTAACATTTTCATTAACTGCTAACATTATCATATCTTCCAACATTTCAATATCGTCTTTTGAAAGTTCTTCTGCATTTATTTTAACTCTTGTTACTTCCTTATTACCTTTCATCTCAATTTCTACTAAAGATTGTTTTGAAGTAAATGTTTTACTATCAATCTCCTCTTTAGATTTCATCATGTCTCTTTGTAATTTTTGTGCTTGTTGCATCATTGCTTGTAAATTCATATTCATCATCCTTCCATTTCAATTAATTCACTACCAAATGCATTTATTACTTCATCAAATTCATTATCTATATTTAACCCATTGTTATTTGATTCGTTTATAACAGGCTCATTTAACAGTTCTATTTTACCACTTTTTTTAAGTTCAACATAATATGGTCTCATTTCTTTCCATTCATCTATAGAAATTGCTACTACTTTATAATTTGATTTTGTTATCTCATTTACTAATTTTGTTATCTTATTTATAGATTTATCATTATCTTCAACCATACTTACGTATTTATATGTTAAAAGCATATGATCATTTGATACAGCTGCTATAGTTGCATCTTTTAATATCGTTGCAGCTACTTTATATTTTTTATCAATTAAATATTTATCTAAATCTATAAATTTTTCACTTATTTCTTTTTTTAATTTAGCACTTGCAAGTACAATCGTATTATTTATAAGTATTTTTTTATCCTCACTACTAGGATTATCAACTGCAATTCTTGTTTCATTTGTATATTCGTTTTGTTTTATAGTTAAATTTTCTTTTATTTCTTCTACGTTAGTTTCTACTTTTTTTAATTCTGTTTCTATTCTTCTTTCTTCTTTTAGTTCATTAATTACTTCTTTTTGTTCTTCATTAACTGCTTCTTTGTAATGCTTTACTTCTTCAGTCAAAGTATTAGAAGCACTCTTTTTATTAATTAAAAACATTTCTAGAAGTATTCTTGGATAATCGCTTAGTTTTAATTCTCTTGATAAATTCTCAAGCGTTTCTATAATTAATTCTAAATCAGATATATCTATTTTTTCTTTTATTTTTTTTATCTCATCAAAATTTAATTTATTTAGGTTCTCAAAATACTTAGGTGCTCTATAATATATTAAAACATCTTTGAATATAGATAACATATCGAACGTTAGTTTGATAAAATCTTTGCCTTCATTATATATTTCTTCAGTTGTCTTTAATATATTTTCTATATCTTCATTTATATATGAATCTATAAGTTCATAGATTTTTTTAAAAGGCACACTTCCACTAATTTGATATATATCATCAATAGTAATTGAATCTTCATTAAATGAGCTTACTTGATCTAATAAGCCTATTGCATCTCTCATCGCACCGTCGCTCATTTTGGCAATTTCATCTAAGCAATCATCAGTTATATTTATATGTTCTTTTTCTGCTATATATTTAAGTCTATTTTTTATATCTATTATAGATAATTTTTTAAAATCAAATCTTTGACACCTTGATATTATAGTAATAGGTATTTTTTGAGGTTCAGTTGTTGCTAGTATAAATATTACATGGCTAGGTGGTTCTTCTAATGTTTTTAATAATGCATTAAATGCCCCTGTAGAAAGCATGTGGACTTCATCTATAATATATACTTTATATTTACACAATACAGGTGCAAGTTTAATTTTATTTTTTAATTCTCTAATCTCATCTACGCCATTATTTGATGCGGCGTCTATTTCAATTATATCTTGAATATCATCTGTATTTTCAGTAGTACATATTTCGCATTTACCACACGCATTTCCATCAATAAGATTCATGCAATTAACATTTTTAGCAAATATTTTTGCAATTGTTGTTTTACCTGTACCTCTTGTTCCTGAGAAAAGATAGGCATGGCTTATCTTGTTTGTAGCAATTGCATTTTTTAAGGTTTTTATTATAAAGGTTTGCCCGCTGACATCATCAAATGTTGTCGGTCTATACTTTCTATATAGTGATTTATAAGCCATATTCATCTTCCTTTCCTTTATAATTATATCATTTTTATAAAAAGAAAAAAACAGTTTTACCTGTTTCTTATAGAAATAAAGAACTTTTTTACAATGTTTTTTATTTCATCTTCACAAACGCCTATTTCTATATTTATTTCTAATTCTTTTTCTATTATTTCATTTAATTTATTAAACTTATCATTCTTAATTCCGCATATAACGTCCTTAATTCTAGCTTCTTTTATTGCACCAATACACATAGGACACGGTTCCATTGTTACATATATAGAACATTCATTCAATCTCCAGTCATTTATTGATTTGCAAGCTTCCTTTATTGCAATTATTTCAGCATGCATGGTTGAATCATGTGCAAATTCTTTTTTATTGTAACCTTTTCCTATTATTTCACCATTATATACAACAACTGCACCTACCGGCATTTCTTTCATCTCATATGCTTTAATCGCCTCTTTAATTGCTTCTTTCATATTTTTTTCTTTCATATAACTCTCCTATGTTTCACGTGAAACATTGTTAATTTAAATCAATATATAACAAAATTATTTCCTGGGAAATAATTTTAATAATAAAAAATGCGTACACACTTAGGGAATGCTGTGGTTGCTATCTTCCGATCCTGGCCAGTTCAGCAATATAAATGTTACGCATTATTAATATACACGTTTTATTTTTTATTTTCAAGTCTTTATATATGTTTCACGTGAAACATTGTTTTTTTAATAGTTATTTATTAAATAAATGTATATCTGTGCAAAGTATTAAATAAAATTATTTCCCGGGAAATAATTTGCTATGTATAAATAATAGTTTTACCTCTTTATCCATGTTTTGAATTAAAATAGTTTTTAATTATTTGCTGAATTTGGAACAACTCTTTTTTTTGATTGACGCAAGAATTCATTGATTAAAATTAATTATATATTTAAAAATTATTTCCCGGGAAATAATTTTGCATAAAAAACATTTTTTATATGTTCCACGTGAAACATCAAATCTTATATTTGTTTTAAAAGAATTTTTAATACATCTATTGTTTTTTAGTAATTTTAAGCTTTTATATATTCTAAATGTATCTTTTCTTTATATGTTCCACGTGAAACATGCTTTTTTAATAATTATTTATTAAATAAAGTATATATTTGTGCAAAATATTAACCAGAATTATTTCCCGGGAAATAATATTTGCTGTAATAATAAATAAATGTATAAAAGAGTAATGTTTCACGTGAAACATTACTCTTCTTCATTTTCATTGCTTTCTTCCTTTGTTATATTAAATACTGATGTTACTTTTTGATTATCTTTAAGTGTTATTAATCTTACTCCTTGTGTAACTCTACTCATTACTGATATTTGAGATATTGGTATTCTTATTACCATTCCACTATTTGTTATAATCATCAAATCTTCATCATCATTAACTACTTTAAATGCTACTATATTGCCTGTCTTTTCAGTGGAATTTAAAGTTTTTACGCCTTTACTTCCTCTATGAGTTGTTCTATATTCATTAATTATTGTACGCTTTCCATATCCGTTTTCTGTTACGACCAAGACTTCTTTATCTTCCTCAGCTATATTTGCATCTATACAATATCCATTGCCTAAATCTATTCCTCGTACACCTGATGCACTTCTACCCATAATTCTAATTTCATTTTCATCAAAACGTACTAATCTTCCATTAGAAGATGCTAATGCAATAAATTTAGACCCGTCTGTTTTTGAAACTGAAATTAATTCATCATCTTCTTTAAGAGTTATAGCTATTTTTCCATTCGTACGAATACTTTCAAATTCATTAATGTTGCATCTCTTGATTAATCCTTTCTTAGTTGCAAATACCAAATATTTACATTCATCATTTGGACTTATCATAAACATTGATGAAACTTTCTCACCTTTTTCTATTGGTAATAAGTTAATTATTGGAAGTCCTTTTGCTTGTCTACTAAATTCAGGTACTTCATAACCTTTCATTCTATATACTTTACCTTTATTTGTAAAGAACATCAAATAGTCATGTGTAGTCATAGCGAGCATATGTTCGACAAAGTCTTCCTCGTTTGTTGACATACCTTTTATACCTACACCGCCTTTATTTTGCAACTTATAAGTATCTATCGGAAGTCTTTTAATGTATCCTTTATTAGTTAAAGTGATCATTATGTTATCAACAGGTATTAATGATTCATCTTCAATATAATCAATTGCTGTCATATCAATTTTAGTTCTTCTTTCATCACCATATTTATTCTTTATTTCAAGAAGTTCCTTTTTGATGATATCAAGAACTTTTTGTTCAGATGCTAAAATTGATTTTAATTCTTCAATTTCCTTTAATAAATCGTTTAATTCTGCCTCTATTTTATCTCTTTCTAGACCAGTTAATCTACGTAGTTTTAATTCTAAAATTGCATCAGTTTGAATTTCTGATAAACTAAATCTAGTCATAAGTTTTTCTTTTGCTTCTATATCACTCTTTGCACTTTTAATAATTCTTACTACTTCATCTATATTATCTTGCGCTATCTTATAACCTTCTAATATGTGAACTCTTTTTTCATCTTTTGCTAGATCAAATTTAGTTCTTCTTATTATTACTTCTTTTTGATAGTCAATATATTTAGAAATTATTTCTTTAAGTCCTAAGGTTCTTGGTATTTTGCCATCTAACATTAAGAATATAATTCCATATTGTGTTTGAAAATTAGTATGTTTATATAAATTATTTAAAACTACTTGTGGATTAGCATCTCTTTTTAAAGTAATTGTTATTTTTACACCATTTTTTAAATCAGTATGGTAATCAGCAATACCCTCTATTACTTTATCTCTTACTAATTCGGCTACCCTATTTTTAAGCTCCATAGTATTTGTACCATAAGGTACTTCTGTTATTACTATAGTACTATGATTTGAATGTTCTTCTATTTCTGCTTTACTTCTTATTGTTATTGAGCCTCTTCCTGTATCATAAGCCTTTTTAATACCTGAATTTCCAAGAATAATACCACCTGTAGGGAAATCTGGACCTTTAATATATTCCATCAAACCTAAGGTATCTATTTCAGGATTATCAATGTATGCTACACATCCGTCTATTACCTCACCTAGATTATGTGGTGGAATATTTGTAGCCATACCAACAGCTATACCCATTGAACCATTTACAAGTACATTTGGAAATCTACTAGGTAAAACTGTAGGTTCTTTTCTTGTAACATCAAAGTTATCACCCATATCTACAGTATCTTTATTAATATCTCTTAGTAATTCAAGTGATATTTTGGATAATCTTGATTCTGTGTAACGCATTGCTGCTGCTCCATCACCTTCAATATTTCCAAAGTTGCCATGTCCATCTATTAACATATATCTTTGATTAAAATCTTGAGCTAATCTTACCATTGCTTCATATATAGATGAATCTCCATGTGGATGATAATTACCCATAACTTCTCCGACAGTTTTTGCGGACTTTCTATGAGGTTTATCAGGTGTATAACCAGATTCATACATACTCCACAGAATACGTCTGTGAACAGGTTTTAAACCATCTCTTAGGTCTGGTAATGCACGCGAAGTTATAACGCTCATTGAATATTCTAGAAATGATGTTTTAACTTCTTCTACTATATTATTTTCTGCTAAACTATCTCTTTCATGAAAATAACCATTAAATTTGCTTTCATCAATTTCAACATGTTCTAAATTTTCATCATATTCTTCATTCATATTTTTATTATCCATCATTTCACCTCCTAAATATCAATATTTTTTACATATATAGCATTTTCTTCTATAAATTTTCTTCTAGGTTCTACTTCATCACCCATTAGTTTTTCAAATATAGCGTCTGCTTGAACACAATCTTCTACTGTTATTTTTCTAAGTACACGTTTTTCTATATCCATTGTTGTTTCGTTTAATTCTTCTGCATCCATTTCTCCAAGACCTTTCATACGTGCGATTTCTGCTCTATTTCTCACATTTTCTGGAAGAGAATTCATGTATTCATCTAATTCTTCATCATTAAGAACGTATTTTCTTGTTTTACCATGCATTATTCTAAATAATGGTGGTTGTGCTGCATAAACATGTCCTTCCTCTACTATTGGTTTAAAGAATCTGTAGAATAGTGTTAAAAGTAATACTCTTATATGTGAACCATCAACATCGGCATCGGTCATTATTATTATTTTGTCATATCTTAATTTAGATAAATCAAATTCTTCACCTATTCCAGTACCAAATGCTGTTATTATAGTTCTTATTTCCTCGTTTGATAACGCTCTATCTAGTCTTGCTTTTTCTACATTAAGTATTTTACCTCTTAACGGAAGAATTGCTTGTGTCATTGAATCTCTACCTTTTTTAGCACTTCCTCCTGCACTATCTCCTTCGACTATAAATATTTCAGATACTTTTGGATCCTTACTCTTACAATCAGATAATTTTCCAAAGAAATTAGTTGTAGCAAGATCTGATTTTCTTGTTATTTCTCTTGCTTTTCTTGCTGCGTTTCTAGCACGACTTGCAAGTAATGCTTTATTAACTATTATCTTCGCATCTTCAGGGTTTTCCATTAAAAATCTTTCAAATCCTTCTGAAAATACATTATCTGCTAATTTTCTTACTTCAGAATTACCTAGTCTTCCTTTTGTTTGACCTTCAAACTGTGGATTTGGATGCTTACAAGATATAATCATAGTTAATCCTTCTTTAACATCATCTCCGGTTAAAGAATCATCTTTTTCTTTTAACATTCCTGTTTTTCTTGCATAACTATTTATTACTCTTGTTAATGCCCTTCTAACGCCTTCTTCATGTGTACCACCATCATGAGTATTTATATTATTTACAAATGAATAAATGTTATCATTATAGCTTGTATTATATTGCATTGCCACTTCAAAGAATACCCCATCTTCTTCACCTGATAGATGTATTATATCGTCATGTAATACTGTCTTTGATTGATTAATGAACTTAACATATTCACTAATACCACCTTCATACAAGAAGTGCTCACCTGTAGTATCTTCTTCATCTCTATCATCTCTTAAACTAATAGATAAACCTTTATTTAAAAATGCTAATTCTCTGATTCTTACTTTTAAAGTGTCATAATCATATATTTCACTATCAAAAATTGTAGGATCTGGTTTAAAAGTAACAGTCGTTCCTGTTCTTTTTTCATCACAAGTATCTATTACATGTAGTGGAGCAGTTGTATGTCCACCATTTTCAAATCTTATAAAGTATACGTTACCATTTTTATATACTCTAACTTCAAGCCATTTTGATAATGCATTTACTACTGATGCACCTACTCCATGAAGTCCTCCAGATACTTTGTATCCTCCTCCTCCAAATTTACCTCCTGCATGTAATACTGTATAAACTGTTTCTACAGTAGACATCTTTGTTTTTGGATGTATATCAACTGGTATACCACGACCATCATCTTTTACTGTTATTGAATTATCTTTATTAATTATTACTTCAATATTATTACAATATCCAGCTAATGCTTCATCTATAGAGTTATCAACAATCTCCCATACTAGATGATGTAGTCCTTTAACATCGGTTGTCCCTATATACATACCTGGTCTTTTTCTTACTGCTTCAAGACCCTCTAGTACTTGTATATCGGACGCATCATAATGTTCTATATTATTTTCTTCCATTTTTTCACCTCTTTCTAAAAAACAACCTTTTTAAGTCATATTTTGATTTTTTATCATTTTGTGTACACCTATACCTACATAATAATTATACCACACTTTTAAAGTTTTTACATCAAATTACAAGATTTTGCATAAAAAAAGATGTCTAAGACACCTTACAATTTTCAATTTTAAAAATTTTAGAATTTTTAATTATGTTACTACTTATATATTTTATATCCGTTGATGTTATAAACACCTGAACATCCTTATTAATAATAGATAAAACTCTATTTCTAGACTCTATATCTAGTTCACTAAATACATCATCTAAAAGAAGCACTGGATATTCATTAGTTTTTTTCATAAATATATCTAGTTCGCTTATTTTAATACATAAAATTGATAATCTTTGCTGTCCTTGTGATCCATATTCTTTTAGATTTTTAGAATCAAAATAAACCTCGAAATCATCTTTATGTGGTCCATACTGTGTACTTCCTAAAAATATTTCTTTTTTTAAATTATTACTTAGTTTATTTAGTAACAGTTTTCTTATATTTTCTACATCAAAATAAGTTAAATCAACACTATTTATATACTTTATTTCTATATTTTTTTTAAACATATTATCATATATTTCTTTTAAATTTCTCTCTATGTTTCTTAAAAATTCAAATCTATATTTATATATTATTAATGCTTTATCAACTATTTGTGCATTCAAAATATCTAAATACTCTTTGTTATATGAATCTATATTTATTTTTTTTAAATATTCATTTCTATTTTTAAGTAAAAGATTATATTCATTTAAAATTTTTATATAATTATTATCTAATTGCCCGATTTCTATATTTAAAAACTTTCTTCTTTCTGCTGGACTACCTTTTATTAACTCTAAATCATCTGGGCAAAACAAAATAGCTTTAAATTTAGATATATAATTACTTATCTTTTTTTCATTTATATCATCAATTGACACTCTTTTACCCTTTTGACTTATAATTAGGTCATATTTATGGATTTTACTATTCTTTTCTACTATGCCTGTTATTTTAGAAAAATCACATCCTGCTTTGATTAAACTTTTATCTAAATAAGCTCTATGTGATTTAGTAATTGCAAGTACATATATACTTTCTAATATATTAGTCTTACCTTCACCATTATTACCAATAAATATATTAATATTATCACTAAAATCAAGGGATAACTTACTATAATTTCTAAAATTTACTATATCTAGCTTTGTTAATTTCATATTATTTTCCTAAACAAAATTTACTAAACAAATTATCTAGTAATTCTTCATCATAACTCTCACCAATTAAATTACCAAGTAATTCCCAAATTCTTTTTATATCAATTTCAAGCATATCAACGGTTAAATCATTTTCTAATGCTATTTCTATATCTTCTACTCTTTTTAAGCATTCTTTTAATGTAGCTATTTGATTAGCACTTGATAAATAATTTAAATCTGAATTTGATATATTATCCATATTGAATAGCTCTTTTATCTTATTTTTTAATTCATCTAAACCCGCATTATTTAAAGTATTACCATATATTACATCTTCATCAATACTAATATTAGACTCCAAATCACTTTTATTTATAAATATTATTCTTTTTTTATTCTTTGTACTTTCTAATAACTTTAAATCATCACTATTTAAAGCTTCATTATTATTAAGTACAAGTATTATTAAATCCGCTTCATTTATTAAACTTATACTCTTATCTACACCTATTTTTTCAACTATGTTATCTGTTTGTCTTATACCTGCTGTATCTATTATATTAAGCAAAATTCCATCTAACGATACTGTACCTTCTACTATATCACGTGTAGTACCTTCTATATCAGTTACAATAGCTTTATCTTCATCTAAAAGCCTATTTAGTATACTACTTTTTCCTACATTAGGTCTACCTATAATTAAGGTTTTAATACCCTCTTTTATAATTTTGCCATCTAATGCTTCTTTTAATATTTTTGATAGTTCACTTTTTAAATTAGTAACACTATCTTTTATCATATCATTAGTCACTACTAGTATATCTTCATATTCTGGATAATCAATATTAACCTCTATATTAGCAATAATATCAAGCATTTTTCTTCTTAAATCACTTATCATATTAGAAACTTTTCCAGATAATGATGCCATCGCCATTTTTCTTCCAACTTCTGTTTTAGAATTTATTAAATCCATTACTCCTTCTGCTTCAATTAAGTCTATACGACCATTTAAGAAGGCTCTTTTAGTAAATTCCCCTGGTAAAGCCATTCTTGCACCATTTCTTATAACAAGTTCAAGAATTTTATTGGTTGTAGCAATTCCACCATGACAATTTATTTCAACTATATCTTCACATGTAAATGTTTTTGGACTTTTCATAACAGATATTAAAACTTCATCAATTATCTCATTATTATCTATAATATGACCATAATTTATAGTATGACTTAATACATTAGTTAAATCTCTATCAAATATTTTATTAACAATATTAATCGAATCATTACCACTTACTCTTATTATTGATATAGCTCCTACACCAAGCGCAGTTGATATTGCACATATAGTATCATCCATAATAATCCCTCCACATGTGTATTATAGCAAAAAAAAAAGAAAGAACAAGTACTATTCTTCATTCTTCCTTATAACTACGTAACGATTAGGTTCCTCCCCTTCACTAATTGTACTTACACCTTTTATTTCATTTACTGCATTATGTACAATTCTTCTTTCGTATGAATTCATCGGATCTAATTTTGCATCTATTCCTGTTTGTCTTACTTCTCTTGCTATCTTTTTAACATCATATTCTAAATGTTTATTTATTTTTTCTTTATAATCTTCTACATCAATCATAATATTTACTTTAAATCCAGTAGTATTTAATATTGAATTTTTAATTAAAGTTTGCATAGCATCAATTGTCTTTCCGCCTTTTCCTATTAAGATTGAACTATTTTCAGAAAATAAATTTAATTGTATAAAATGATCTCTTTTCTTAGCTTCTATATTTACATTTATACCCATATGTTTAGCTATTTCTATAATATATTCTTTAGCATATTTAACTATATCATCTTTTGTTATTATTTCTAACTTATATTTTTTTGCTTTTAAAAATCCACCATTTACTTCAGATTCTCTTATAAATAACTCATCTTCATTAGCATTTAATTCTGTAAGTGCTTTTTCTTTTACATCTATACTACTTTTTCCTTCAAAAACATGTACTTCCATTACTTCTTCACTCTTTTCATTATTATATTTTGTAATACTGTAAATAAACTTGATGCTATCCAGTATAAACATATTGCTGTTGATAATGTAAATGATGTCATTACTATTATTGCAAGCATTACTTTATTCATCATATTCATTTGTTTTTCAGCATCATTATCCATACTAATAGTCTTATTAAAGTTAAGTGAATAATATGTAACAGCTGCAAGTATTATAACTATTATTAAGTACCACCATTCACCTCTTGATAAGGCAGTTAATGGAGTTAGTCCTAAATGAAGTCCTAAAAACCTTCCTTCAAATAATGCTGGTGTTCTATTTATTGCCTCTATAAATGCAAATAATAATGGAATTTGAATAAATGCAAATATACAACTTGACAAAGGATTAATATTATATTTCTTATATACCATCAATGTTTCTTGACTTTTTTTCATCATAGAATCTTGATCATTTTTATTTTCATATTTTCTATTAATTCTATCAATTTCTGGTTGTGCTTTTTTAAGATTTTCAGATTGTCTTAGTGTTTTAGTGGTAAGTGGCATTAATGCTGCTCTTATTAATATACTTATTATTACAAGTGCAAGTCCATAATTTTTTAATAATACACCTGTCTTTATTAATAACCATGCAAGCGGTCTTACAAATACATTAATCCATACACCTTCATAACTTGAAAATGCATTAAATTTACTACAATCAGGCAAAGATTTTATATCAACACCATTTTTTTCGTATAATTCTATTACATCACTATTAGTAGGCTTACATAATATATTTTTTGTAAGAGATTGACCAGTAGCATTTTTCTTTGCTAAATCACACTTATTTTCACAGTTCTTTTTGCAAGTAGCCAACTTTTCATCATTATTTTTAATATCAGCTTCTGTACAACCTTCTTTATCAATTGTACACGTACTATTCTCTTTTTCTATATTACTACATTCTTTCTCACAAGATTCACATATTAATTTTGAATCATATTTAACTGTTTTTTTATTCTCATCAGTCAATATTTTTGTACATCCAGTCATTAAAAAGACTAATGAAAAAACTAAAAATAACTTAAACGTTTTGTTTTTCATAATTTTCTCCTAACTTATTAATTAATTTAATAGTTTCTTCTTTAAATTCACTATATTTAAAATTTTTTATATTGGGTCTTACTATAAATACAAAATCACTCATTATATTAGGCACTAAAATATCATCAATGATATCTTTTATTTGTCTTTTATACTTATTTCTTATAACTGCATTACCAATTTTTTTTGAAACTGCTATGCCATATCTATTATATTTATAGTCATTTTTTAATATGTATAAATAAAATATAGTATTTTTATGTTTAATACCCTTGTTGATAACTTCATTAAATTCTCTGTTACTTTTAACTATATTTATTTTTTTCATACTTTACTCCCCTTAATAAAAAACCACTCATTATATAGTGGATTATTATTTAGATAGTCTTTTTCTTCCCTTTTGTCTTCTTTTGTTTAAGATTCCAGTTCCTGCTTCTTTTCTAGCCATGAATCCATGATCTTTTTTTTCTTTTCTTTTATTTGGTTGATACGTTCTTAACATCTTTCTCACCTCGGTCTTTCACACATACATTATATATATTTAGAAATTAAATGTCAATTTATAATTAAATTATTTTTAAATATTTCTTTTTTTGTTGTTAATAACTATATAAATATAGTACTTATTAACACTTATTCACAGAAAAAAGTAAAAAAATCTTTATATTTTTTATAAAATGTATATAATATAGTGCATTATTCACAAATAAAATTACAAATTTTGTCATTTTTTTGTATTGTTCACACTTTATTCACAGGATTTGTACGTTTTATTTCTACAAAAATCGACTTATTCACATTTATGCACATATTTATAACTTTTTTTAATTCACATTGTTAATTGTTATTATGTGAATAAAGTGGATAACTTAATTTTTTTCCTAAAAATTAGCTTTTTTCTACAAATTTTTCTGTGAATAAGTTGTGAATAGCTATTTTATCCACAAAAATTGTTGAATTTTAAGGTTAAAATAAGTTAAAATATAAATGTAATTAAACAAGGTATATGGGATGTGGTGGTATGAATGAAAAACAATTGTGGGATAAATTTCTAGAAGTTATTAAAGATAAACTATCATCTATTTCATACGATACTTGGTTTAAAGATACATTTATTGACCGAATAGAAGATAATAAAATAATCGTAGTCGTACCTATGCAATTACATAAAAAGAACTTAAATGAAAATTATAAAGATTTAATAAATGAAACTATAAATGAAATAACGGGAACAAATTTTGAATTTGAATTTATATTAGAAGATGAAAGAGTTGCAAAGAAGAAAGTAGTAATTGAAGAAAAAAGTAATGGTGTTCCATATAATAACCATGAACAAGCATGTCTTAATCCTAATTACTTATTTGATACATTTGTAATAGGTACTACTAACCGATTTGCATTTACTGCTGCACTTGCTGTTGCCGAAAATCCAGGAAAAGCATATAATCCATTATTTATTTATGGTAGTAGTGGTCTTGGAAAAACGCATTTAATGCAAGCAATAGGAAACTATATTATAAAAGAAAGTAATAAAAGAGTATTATATGTAACTAGTGATAGATTTATATCAGATTTTATAGGTATTAATAGAAAGAACAATAATAATTTAGATAACATAGAAGCATTTAAAGATAAATATAGAAACATAGATGTTCTTATAATAGATGATATACAATTTCTTGCAAATGCCACTCAAAGTCAACAAGAGTTTTTCCATACATTTAATGAACTTCATCAAGAAGGTAAGCAAATAATTATATCATCAGACAGATCACCAGATGATTTAAAACTATTAGAAGAAAGGCTTAGAACTAGATTTAGCTGGGGACTTACAGTTAATATTTATCCACCTGATTATGAACTAAGGCTTGAAATATTAAAGAAAAAATTAAGTGTACATGAACTTGCAAGACCTGTGGATAACGAGGTTTTAGAATATATAGCAAATAATTGTACATCAGATGTAAGAAAATTAGAAGGTGCTCTTAATAGATTATTCGCATATACAACTATGTTTAATAAAGAAGTTATTAATTTAGAAGTTGCAACTGAAGCACTTAAAGGACATTTAAATTCGTATGGATATGTAAAAAATAATATACAGAAAATACAAAGTATAGTCGCAGATTATTATCAAATAGATGTTGCTGATATGAAATCTAAGAAAAGAACAAATAAAATTGCATTTCCACGGCAAATAGCAATGTATTTATCAAGAATAATGACAGATGAGTCTTTTCCAAGAATAGGAATAGAATTTGGTGGAAAAGATCACTCAACAATAATACACGCATGTGAAAAAATTGAAGAGGATATGAAAGAAGATAAAAACTTAGAAACAATTATCAACACATTAAAACAAAAAATAAAATAGTTATCAACAAGATAAATAAAGTATAAAATTAAAGAAAAATATACTTATAAACATTATCCACAGTAATAATAAAGAAACATTATTTTAAATAAAAAAAAATAGGGAGGATTTTTATGAAATTAGTTATTAAAAAAAATGTATTGAATGAAAAATTAAATATAGTATCTAAGGCTATATCAACAAAGAATATAATACCAGTATTAAGTGGTATAAAATTTGATTTAAAGGAAGAAGGCTTATTCTTAACAACATCTAACGATGATATATGTATAGAAACATTTATAAGTAAAAATGAGATTACAGAAATACATGATACAGGTTCTATAGTGATACCAGGAAGATATTTTATAGAAATAATGAGAAAAATAGAAGATAACGAGGTTAACATTGAAACTGATGGACTAAGAATAGTAATATCAACAAAAAGAGGTGAGTATTCACTTAATGGAATAGATTCAAGAGAATTTCCTAATATTAAGTTATCCACAGTTGATAAACCTATTATATTATCAGAAAGCGTATTAACAACTTTAGTTAATCAAACATGTTTTGCTGTAAGTACACAAGAGAGTAGACCAATACTTACCGGAGTTAACTTTAAAATAGAAGGAGACTCTTTAGAATGTAATGCTACAGATTCATATAGACTAGCAAGAAAAATATTAAAATTAGATAAAGAAGTAAGTTCAAATATAAATATAGTAGTACCTGGTAAAAATTTAATTGAATTAGTAAGATTACTAGGAAGCGATGACAAAACAATTGAACTTCATATATTTCCTAATAATATAACAGTAAAAACAGATAAAATGATGTTTCAATCAAGATTGTTAAATGGAAGTTATCCAGATACATCAAGATTAATACCAGAAGAATTTGAATTAACCGTATCAGTAGATTTAAATGAATTTTATAATACTATAGATAGAGTATCATTATTAACAGATGAAAAAGATAAGAATTTAATCAAAATGGAAATTGTTAATAATAATATGGTATTAAGTTCAACATCGCAAGAAATAGGTAAAATTGAAGAAAATATGTCTATAGAAAAAGACTCAGATATAGATATGAAAATAGCATATTCATCTAAATATATGATGGAAGCATTAAGAAGTTTGAAATGTGAAAAAATAGAAATTAAGCTAAATAGTGAAATAAAACCAATAATAATTAAAAATAAAGATGATGATAATCTAATTCAATTAGTTTTACCTATAAAAACATTTTAAAATATGATGCAAAATCATATTTTTTTTGTTATAATCTAGATAATAGGTGATAAAATGAAAAATAAAACAAATGGGTTTACTTTAGTAGAACTTTTAGCAGTGCTTGCAATAATTGGAATAATATTAACTATACTTGTTCCAAAAATAAATGATACAGTAAAAAATAACAAAGATAAACTATATAAAGAACAAGAAAAAAGATTAGAAGAAGCTGCTATAAAGTATGCAAATGAAGGAGAATTATATACAACAGAAGATACAGTAAGATTAACAAAAGAAGAATTAATTAAATCAGGATATATAGATGAAATAACTGATATAGCAGATAAATCAAAAGTATGTGAAGGATATGTAATAATTAATAATATAAATACTTCACCAACTGCAAAAGCATATATAACATGTAGCAAATATACTACAGAAAGTAATTCTTAACAGTTGTAGATAAAATAATCTAAAAAAATTAAGTATAATTTTATATACATCATCTTTTAGTAATAATATAATAGTCACTATTAAGAATAAATAATTAACAAAAATATAGCAAGTAATTGCTATTTTTTTAAAAATGCGTATAATTACTAAATGAGTTGGTGATGCATATGGATTATGAAATAATAGTAGTTGGTGGTGGACATGCTGGATGTGAAGCTGCTTTAGCAAGCGCAAAAAGGCATAAAACGTTACTTGTTACAGGAAGAATTGAGAATATAGCTACAATGCCATGTAATCCATCTATAGGTGGTTCTGCAAAGGGAATTGTAGTAAGGGAAATAGATGCTTTAGGTGGATATATGGGTAAATGTGCAGATAAAACACTTTTACAACAAAAAATGCTAAATAAATCAAAAGGTCCTGCTGTTAAATCTTTAAGATGCCAAGCAGATAAAATAACTTATCCTAAAGAAATGCTAAAACACTTAAAAGAACAAGAAAATTTAACTATTAAAGAAGGAATGGTTGAAGATTTAATTGTAAATGAAAAAGTAGTTTATGGAGTAATATTAAATACAGGTGAGAAAATTACATCTAATATAGTAATATTAACAACAGGAACATATTTAAAAAGTGATATTTTAGTTGGTGATACAAGAACAAGTAGTGGACCAAATGGTGAAGAAAATTCTAAATATTTAAGTGATAAATTAAGAGATTATGGCTTTGATATATTAAGATTAAAAACAGGAACACCTCAAAGAATAGATAGAAACAGTATAGATTTTAGCAAAACAAAAAGAGAAGATGGTGATAAAGAGCCATATACATTTTCATTTGATAATGAAATATTTTATGATGTAAATAATCAAGAACCATGTCATTTAATATATACTACTAGTGAAACAAAGAAAATAATACTTGATAATTTGCATAAATCTAGTATGTATGGAGGATTAAACGATATAAAAGGAGTAGGTCCTAGATATTGTCCTTCTATTGAAGATAAAATGGTAAGATTTAAAGATAAAGAAGTTCATCAGTTATTTTTAGAGCCTGAAAGTAAATATTATGATGATATATATTTACAAGGATTTTCAACAAGTATGCCTAAAGATATACAAGAACTAATGGTACATAGTTTACCTGGATTAGAACACGCTAAAATAAAAAAATATGCATATGCTATTGAATATGATGCTATATATCCTACTCAAATAAATGCATCGCTTGAAACTAAGGTTATAAGTAATTTATTTACAGCAGGACAAATAAATGGTACAAGTGGGTATGAAGAAGCAGCATGTCAAGGTTTAATGGCTGGAATTAATGCATCTTTAAAATTAGAAGGTAAAGATGCATTAATATTAAAGAGAAATGAAGCATATATAGGTGTATTAATAGATGATTTAGTAACAAAAGGGACAAAAGAACCATATAGATTACTTACAAGCAGAGCAGAATATCGTCTTCTTTTAAGACATGATAATGCAGATTTAAGATTAACTGATTATGGTTATGAAGCTGGAATGATTGATGAAGAAAGATATAATAAATTTAAGCGTAAAAAAGATGATATAAATCATTTATTAGAATATCTTAAAACAAAGAAAATTAACGGAATAGAATCTTATACTTATATAAGAAGACCAGAAAACACATTATTTAATATAAAAGAATATTTAGATAAAGAATATAGCAATGAAGTAATTGAACAAGTAGAAATTATAATAAAATATGAAGGATATATAAAGAAAGTAAATAAAGAAGCAGAAAGAATGTTAAAGTTAGAATACAAGCATATACCAGATGATATAGATTATGATAAAATAGTAAATATAGCAAGTGAAGCAAGGCAAAAATTAAAACAAGTAAGACCAACTTCACTAGGTCAAGCTATGAGAATAAGTGGGGTAAATCCAAGTGATATATCTATATTAAGTGTATATATGAAGAGGTATTTTAAAGATGAGTGAAAATGAATTTATAACAAATGTAAATGAACTTGGAATAAGTATTAATAATGATATTTTATCCAAATTAAATAAGTATTATGAAATATTGATTAATTGGAATAATAAAATAAATTTAACAAGAATTACAGATAAAAAAGATGTGTATTTAAAACATTTTTATGATTCACTTACATTAATAAAAGCAATTGATTTAAATAAAGAATTATATGTATGTGATATAGGTACAGGAGCAGGTTTTCCAGGATTAGTTTTAAAAATAGTATTTCCTAATTTAAAAATAACTCTTGTTGATGCTTTAAACAAAAGAGTAGATTTTTTAAAAGAAGTAATAAAAGAACTTAAATTAAAAGATATAGAAGTGTTTCATGAAAGAGCAGAAGACTATATAAGAAATAATAAAGATAAATTTGATTTAATAACATGTAGAGCTGTATCAAGACTAAATATAATAAGCGAAATATGTTTGCCTGGAGTTAAAATAAAGGGTTACTTTATACCAATGAAAGCAAATATAGATAGCGAAATACAAAATACAAAATATTTAGAAGTTTTATCTTCTAAAATAGAGAAAATTATAACTTTTAATTTACCATATGAAAATAGTGTGAGAAATTTAATAGTAATTAAGAAACTTGGAAAAATAGATAATAAGTATCCAAGAAGTTATGATAAGATAATAAAAAAAGAAATATAAGCAATTTTTAGTAGTTGCTTTTTTTCTTTTTTTTTAGTATTATATTCTTATAAGAATAAAGGTGGGATTGTTATGAACAATGAGAGCAATAGAGAAATATTAGAAATTAGAGTAGAGGATATAATACCAAATAGATTTCAACCAAGATTAACATTTGATATGGAAGCTTTAAATGAGCTTGCTAATTCTATAAAAGAACACGGAATCATACAACCACTTGTAGTAAGAAGATTACAGGATAAATATGAGATAATCGCAGGTGAAAGAAGATATAAAGCAGCAACATTAATAGGATTATCTAAAGTTCCATGTATAGTAATGAACTTAAATGATAATGAAAGTGCTGAAGTTGCAGTTATAGAAAATATACAAAGAAAAGAAATGACTCCATTAGAAGAAGCAAAATCATTTAAAAAGATACTTGATAAAGGTTATTTAACACAAGAAGATTTAGCTAAAAGAATGGGTAAAAGTCAATCTTCAATAGCAAATAAATTGAGATTATTAAACTTAGATGAAATGGTACAAGATGCAATATTAAATAATAAAATATCAGAAAGACATGCAAGAAGTATATTAAAAGTAGAAAATAAAGAAGATCAAAGAAAGATACTTTCTGAAATAATAGAAAAAAGATTAACAGTAAGACAAACAGATGATTTAATAAAAGAAAGATATGGTGGAGGCTCTTTAATGTTTAATAATGATAATATGAATAATGCAAACAATAATTATGAACCACCCAAAATGAGTGTACCTACAGTAAATATACCAATTAATAATGTAACTGAAGATGTAAATCCACAACTAAATTTAATACACGGATTTAATAATACTCAAAATAATAATGTAGAAAATTCAAATCCTATACCTAGTATGTTTAATACACCACAAGATAATATTAATGATATAAATAATAATAGACCATATAATTCATATGAAGAAAATATACATAGTAAGGCACAAGCATCAAAAGAAGATATTCAAAATATTATAAATCCATCAGTATTTTCTAATAACAATCCAGGAATTAATAAGCCACCAGTAGAAATAGATGAACCAAAAGAATCAGTATTAGTAGATATAAATCAAATTAAACAAAATGCATCAGACATAAACAAAGTAGAAGAAAAAGCAGATATAGATTCATTAATGACTACAAACGCACCTAAGAATGAAAATAAATTCTTTGTTGATTTAAATTATAATGGTGGATTTGTAGATGTTAATAATGATAGAGAAAAATCAAAAGAAATAGTTGATAAAATAAATAAAAATATAGAATTATTAAATCTTGGAGATAAAGTTCATAAAGAACAAGAAGATTTAGGAAATGCTTATAAAATAACAATAATAATAGACAAGTAAAACTTGTTTATTTTTTGTATGTGTAGTAAAATTATATTGTAGAATAGGTGATAATATGAAAAATAAAAAAAATGGATTTAGCTTAGTAGAATTATTATGTGCAATATGTTTAGTAGGAATGCTTTCAACTATAATCGCACCAATTGTTATAAAAAGAATAAACTCTGCAAAAACAGAAGCATACAATACTTTAATAGAAACTATTGAATTAAATGCTAAAGACTACGTAATAACAAATGAAGATAAAATACAAGATTATAATTTGTATGATAATACATATATATCAATAAAAACATTAATTGATAATAATTATTTTGATTCATCACTTATAAATCCTATAACAAAAAAAACAATACCAGAAACAGACTTAATTTATGTAACTAGAAATAATAAAGGAAAAATTGAGGCAAAATATGATATTAATATGGAAGTAAAAATTAAATTAAATGATGGATATAATATCTATTTAAAAGTAGGAGATACATTTAATGATCCGGGTGTAACAGCTACTTTATTAGATGGTACTGATGTAACTTCATCAATAATAACATCAGGAACTGTAAATACAAGTAGTATAGGAACATATGTGATAACTTATACTTTTGGTAATTCTAAAATAACAAGAAATGTCATCGTGTCATAGGGAGGATATATGAAAAAGAATGCATTTACATTAGTAGAACTTTTAGTAGTAGTAATAATAATTGCATTAACAGCAGTATTAGTAATAACAAAAGTAGAAAAGAATATAAAAAGAGCAAAAGAATTAGAAAAACAAACACAAATAGAAGCAATAGAAAGTGCAGCATATATATATGCAAATGACTATGGGAAAGAATTATCACACCTAGAATCAATAGGAGTAGATAAAGTAAGATTAGAAGTACTTGTAAATAAAATGTTATTAAATAAAAAAAATCTAGAAGGAATAGATCTTACAAATGAAGTAGTAATTGCAAAAATAGAAGGAAATATAAAAACATATTATGATTATGAACAGAAGAGTGCAAATGTTATATTTTTACTAGGATTAAAAGAAACGACAGTAAGAAAAGAAAGTACGTATGTAGATAGTGGAGCATACGTTGCAGTAATAGATGTAGGAGTAGAAAAACTAAGTAGTACTAATATGACAAGTAATGTAGATACAAGTAAACCAGGAGAATATGAAGTAAAATATAATTATACAAATGCAGAAGAAGTAATAAGAAAAGTAACAGTAATAACTAATTAAATTTAAAAGTAAATATAAAATATAATATTTATCGCATCTACAAAAGAAAAAGTATTAACGAGAGCATATAAATAATTATTCAGTAGGTTCTGTACCTTTAATATAGTACAGAATCTTTTTCTTTTGTGTATTTTCTTTTGCCAATTTACCATCTATTGGATTAACAACTACACCAACTACATTATCAGGCATACTATACCAACTAGTTTTTTTATCTTTTAAATATTCTTCTATAGTATCTACCCATATATTTTTTGATGTTCTAACTGCATTCATTTCTATTTTTTTATTATCATCATATCCATTCCATATTCCTACTAGTATATCTTTGTTATATCCAATAGTCCATGCATCTGTATCAGTTGTACCACTCTTTAAAGCGTATTTATTTGTAATTTTAGGCACTAAAGAACCACATGTTGGATAATTATAGTCTACCATATTTAAATCGTATGTACTGGTTAATAATTCATTTAAAATATATACTATACTTTTATTTAAAACAGATTCACTATCATGTTTTGATTCATAAATTATATTACCTTCATAATCCACAATTTTTTCTATAAAATGTGGAGTAACTTTATTACCAAGGTTTGCTAAAGTAGCATATCCTTCTAAAAAATCAATTAAATTAATTTCTTCTGTTCCTAAAGGAAGAGATACAATTTTATCTAATTTTTCTTTAATACCAACTCTTTTTGATATATCAACAAGGGTTTCTTCTCCTAAAAATAAATGTGTTTTAACTGCGTATATATTATCTGAATAACTAATAGCGGTAGCCATAGATATCTCACCATTTGGATATATTTCTCCAGCATTTTGAGGTGTATATGTATCATTATTACTAAATGTAAAAGAAGTTACTTCTGATAAAAAGGTAGTAGATGCTGTAAAACCATTTTCTAATGCCGCATAATAAAGAAATGGTTTCATAGTTGAACCTACTTGTCTTTTGGAGTTAATTGCACGATTAAATTCACTTTTTATATAATCAGTGCCACCAATAAGTGCGATTACATCTCCATTTTTAGGATTTATCATTGCACCCGCTACTTGTAAGTTATCATCCTCTAAATTTTTTTTCATACTATTTTCTAAAATAGTTTGAGCATTTATATCAAGTGTTGTATAAACTTTTAATCCACCTTCAATTAAAGATTCAGGAATAGTTTTAATACTATTAAGTTCATTTATAACTGCGTCTTTATAATACATTAATGTTGATAAGTTAAGAACTTCTTTTTTGCCGTAGTAAGAAAGAGTAGTGTTATAAGCTTCATCAGCTTCTTCTTCTGTAATAATATTGTTTTTAACTAAATTATTAAGAATTACTCCTTGCCTTTTTTTAGCAGCATCTTCATTATTTAAAGGAGAATATGCATTAGGTGCTTTTGGTATGCCCGCAAGAATAGAAGCTTCTGCCAATGAAAGATCAGCTGCACTTTTATTAAAATAATAATGAGATGCATTTTCAATACCAAGTACTCCATTACCATAATTTATAGTATTTAAATATGCTTCTAGAATTTCATCTTTTGAATAATTAATTTCAATTCTAAATGCATACCAAGCTTCTTTAAGCTTTCTTTCCCATGTCTTATCAAAATTAGAAAATAAGTTTCTAGCAAGCTGTTGAGTTATAGTAGATGCTCCTTGAGACAAGTTTTTACTAGTAATATTTACATACATAGATTTAAGAATTCTAACAAAATCAAATCCTGGATGTTTATAAAAACGTTTATCTTCAGTATATAATGTAGATTTAATTAAATAAGGAGAAATTTCTTTAATACTAATCCATTCTTTATTACCATTACCACTAAAAACCATGTTTTCATTTTTATCATATAATGTAATATTATTAACATTATTAATATCTATTTTAGGAAGAGATAAAGCATATATATAAAGACCTACTAAAAAAAAAGCAACAAGAACTATAAATATAAAGGTAACTTTTATTAATCTTTTAAATATTTTCACAAAAATCACCCTCTTTTCTTTTTTATTATGAAAAAAAATTTTAAAAATATTACATAATATTAAAAAGTAGTAATATTTATTGTTAGCTATTTAATAATAAAGTATTGTTATTGTTAATAAATTAAAAATTACTCAACATTTTTTCAAATTACTATTTACAAAAACTTATATGTTATATATAATGTACGTGAAATTTAAAAAAGGGCACATGCATGTAGAAGTTGTTTAGGTGATTGTATGAAACAAGTTAAAATTAATGCTGTTCTTTCAAATAGTGATAATGAAACAGTTAATATTGAATCTTTAGCTACTTATAATGAAAAAGAAAATAAAATAATATATACTGAAGAAGATTTAAATGTTGCTATTACTATATTAAAAAATAAAGTAATAATTGAAAGAATGAATGAGGATTATGATTTGCGGCTTGAGTTTACTAAAGATGAAGTAAATAAATGTAAGTATAATGTTAAAACAATAGGTTTAGATATGGAAATTGATGTATATACAAAAAACTTAGAAATTGAAGATAATAGATTATATATAGAGTATGAGTTATATAATAACAATAATTCAATTGGTACATTTGAATATAAATTAATATTTAGGGAGTGATTATAATGGATATAAAGAAAGATTTAAGAAATATAATAAACGAATCTCTTAGTAAAATGAATATAGATGGAGTTTCTTTTATTGTAGAAGTACCAAAAAATAAAGAAAATGGAGATTATTCAACTAATGTTGCAATGGAACTTACTAAAGTTTTAAGAAAAAATCCAAGAGAAATAGCAGAAGAAATAGTAGCAAATATAGATAAAGGAAATATAATAGATAGAATTGTTATTGCAGGTGCAGGATTTATAAATTTTTATATAAATAATTCATATTTATTAAAAGGTATTGATGAAATAATAAAATTAGACAAAGATTATGGAAAAAGCAATATTGGAAATAAGAAAAAAATAAATATAGAATATGTAAGTGCTAACCCAACAGGAATACTACATGTAGGAACAGCAAGAGGAGCATCTTATGGAGATAATTTATCTAGAATAATGTCTTTTGCAGGATATGATGTAACAAGAGAATATTATATAAATGATGGTGGAAATCAAATACATAATTTAGGATTATCTATTAAAGCTAGATATGATAATATTTGTGGTAAAGAATTAAATATGCCAGAAGATGGATATCATGGAGAAGAAATAATAGAAATTGCACAAGGAATTTATGATGAATTTGGGGATTCAAAATTAGATGCTGAAATTAGTTATTTTACTAATTTAGGTGTATCTAAACTTTTACAAAGAATAAAAGATGATTTAAAAAATTTCAGAGTAGAATTTGATGTTTGGAGTAGTGAAATGGCAATAAGAAACTCTGGAAAAATTGAAGAATGCTTAGCTTCACTAGAAAAAAACGGTAATATCTATGAAGCAGAAGGTGCTAAATGGTTAAGAACTACAAAATATGGTGATGATAAAGATAGAGTAGTAGTTAAGCATGATGGATCATATACATATTTAGTACCAGATATTGCTTACCACTTAGATAAAATACATAGAGGTTTTGATAATTTAATAGATGTATTTGGTGCGGATCACCATGGTTATGTATCAAGATTAAAAGCATCAATAGATGCATTAGGATATGATTCAAAAATACTAGATGTAAAATTATTACAAATGGTTAAGTTAATAAGAGATGGCGAAGAAGTTAAAATGAGCAAAAGAACTGGTCAAACAATTACAATAAATGAACTAGTTGAGGAAGTAGGTTTAAATGCATCTCGTTACTTTTTTGCAGCTAAAAGCTTAGATACTCAAATGAATTTTGACATAACTTTAGCAACTAAAAAATCAACAGAAAATCCAGTTTATTACATTGAATATGCATATGCAAGAATATGCTCAATATTAAATAATGTAAAAGAAAAAATAGAAGTTAATAATTATGAGACAATTGAAAGTGAATATGCACTTAATTTAATTAAAAAAGCATATGAATTTAAAGATGTTGTAGAAATATCAGCGGAAAAACAAATACCACATATACTTACAAATTATGTATATGAACTTGCAACATTATTCCACACATATTATTCACATGAAAAAATTATTTCTGATGATATAAAATATACATCTGAGAGAATAAATTTAATAAATGCAGTTAAAATAACAATTGGAAATGCCTTAAATTTAATTGGTATTGTAGCAAGAGAAAAAATGTAGGAGGATTCTATGGACATAAAAAAAATGAGCAAGGAAGAGGTTGAAAAATTATCTTACTTAGATATTGCATATAACTTACTAAAACATGAACACAAAACATTAACAACAGTTGAATTATTAAAAGAAGTTTGTAATGTTTTAGGTTATGGAGATAGTGAATTTGAAGATCTTATTGGAGATTTTTACACTTCATTAAATTTAGACAAAAGATTTATACTTATAGATTCTAAATGGGATTTAGCAGAAAATCATGTAGTTAAAATAGTTGTTGAAGATGAACTAGATGAAGATATGAATGATGATTTAGAAGATATAGACGAAGAAGAAATAGAAGAAGAGACAGAAGATGATATTGTATCAGATGATGTTGAGACAATGGAAGATTTAGATGATGATTTAGATGATGATTTAGAAGATTTAAATATAATAGAAGAAGATGACGAAGAAGATTTAGATAGTGACCTTTAGGAGGTGATTATATGATAGAAAGACTTGATAAAGTAGAAGAAAGATATAAAGAAATACAAGAAAAACTATCTACAGATGAAGTAATACAAGATGTAAAGAAAACAACAGAATTATCTAAAGAATTAAGGAGTTTAGAAGATGTTGTAAATGCATATAATGAATATAAAACTATATTAAATGGAATTACTGAAGCAAAAGAAATGGAAAATGATAAAGAATTAGGAGAATTTGCAAAAGAAGAATTAGAAAGACTTATGCCATTAAAAGAAGAAAAAGAAGGTGAACTTGAAATTCTATTAATACCAAAAGATCCTAATGATGAAAAGAATGTAATAGTCGAAATAAGAGGAGCAGCTGGTGGAGATGAAGCAAATATATTTGCAGGTGATTTATTTGATATGTATACAAAATATGCAGAATCAAAAGGTTGGTCTTATGAAGTAACTAATGAAGAAAAAGGAACTAGTGGAGGTTTCTCACAAATAGAATTTATTATTAAAGGAACAGGAGCATATTCAAGATTAAAATATGAAAGTGGTGCACATAGAGTTCAAAGAGTTCCTGTAACAGAAACTCAAGGTAGAGTTCATACATCAACTGCAACAGTACTTGTTATGCCAGAAGCAGAAGAATTAGATTTTGATCTTGATATGAACGAAGTAAGAATAGATATAACAAGAAGTAGCGGTTGTGGAGGACAAGGAGTAAATACAACAGACTCAGCAGTAAGGCTTACACATATACCAACAGGTATAGTAGTTTATTCTCAAACAGAAAGAAGTCAAATTAAAAACAAAGAAAAAGCAATTAAAATATTAAAAACACGACTATATGACTTAAAACAAAGAGAAAAAGAAGAAAAAGAAGGTGCTGAAAGAAGAAGTAAAATAGGTACTGGTGATAGATCAGAAAAAATTAGAACATATAATTTTCCGCAAAATAGATTAACAGATCACCGTATCAATTTTACATTAATGCAACTAGATAGAGTTATGCTAGGTAAATTAGATGAAGTAATTGATGCATTGATTGCCGAAGATCAAAAAAGAAAATTAGAAAATAGTGTTATATAAAGATTTAATAAAAAGTATAAAACAAGAGAATATTAAAAATGCATTATATCTAATTGATAATTATCTAGGTTTGACAAAAGAAGAAAAAGAAAGCAAAGTAAAAATTTCCTTAAAAAAAGTAATTAAATTTAAAATAGCATTAAATAAAAGCAAAAAATTTCCTCTCCAATATATAATTGGAAATGTTAATTTCTATGGATATACGTATAAAGTAACTAAAAATGTATTAATTCCAAGATTTGAAACAGAGGAATTAGTAGAAAATACTATAAAAATAATTAATCAACACTTTGATAAATGTATAAATGTAATAGATATAGGTACAGGTTCAGGATGTATAGGACTTACTTTAAAAAAAGAACTACCTAATATATCTGTTACATTAACTGATATATCAAAAAAAGCATTAAAAGTAGCAAAAGAAAATGCAAAAGGAATGGATGTTACATTTATATATAGCGATATATTAAAAAATGTAGAGGGCAAATATGATGTAATAATAAGTAATCCTCCTTATATTTCATATGACGAAGAAATTATGGATATTGTTAAAAATAATGAACCAAGGATTGCGTTATATGCTAAAAATAATGGATTATATTATTATGAAGAAATACTTAAAAATGCAAAAAAAGTATTAAATGACAACTTTTTAATTGCTTTTGAAATGGGTTGTAATCAAAAAGAAGCTATAAAAAAGTTAGCGCATAAATATTTAAATAATATAGAAATAATATGTAAACGCGATTTATCAAATAAAGATAGAATGATATTTATTATGAATAAAAAATAGTAAAAAGACCCACCATTAAATAGAAAGGTGGATTTTTTAATGAAAAAAGTATTCTTAATATTAATAATAGTAATAACTACTTTCATTGTTATAAATAAAGGCAATAATAAAAAAGATGATAATTTAATAAGAATTAGGATTCTAGCTAATAGTAATAGTGAATATGATCAAAATATAAAAAAACAAGTAAGCAAAGATGTAAGAGTTAAAATGTATGATTTGCTTAAAGATGAAAAAAATATAGAAAGTGCCAGAAATATAATAAAAAACAGCCTTGATAATATTGAACAAATTGTAAAAAACGACATAAAAAATGAATCGTACGATTATAATATAAATTATGGATACAATTATTTTCCAGAAAAAGAATATAACGGGAAAAAATTTAAAGAGGGGAAATATGAATCATTACTAATTACTTTAGGTGAAGCAAAAGGAGATAATTGGTGGTGTATTTTATTTCCACCATTATGTTTAATTGAAGCAGAAGATAAAAATACAGAGGAAGTAGAATATAGTTTCTTTATTGAAGAGTTATTTGACACTATTTTTCATAAAAAATAAAAAAAATTATACAAATTCTATAACTTTTGATATAATCAAAATAGGGAGTTTGTATTTTTATATATAAACTACATAATATTATACTGGTGATACAATGTTACTAGTAATATTACTTTCAATAAGTTTAAGTATGGATGCATTCTCTTTGTCGTTATGTTTTGGGACACTTAATTTAAGCTATAAGAAAATATTTACATTTTCATTAATAGTTGGCATATTTCATTTTATGATGCCACTTCTTGGAATGAATTTAGGTGACATCATGCTTAAATATATATTAATTGATCCAAAATATATAACTTCTTTAATCTTCTTATTATTAGGTATATTTATGATATTTAACAAAGAGGAAGATTCAAATACAAATTTGTCTAGTATATTGTCAATGATATTATTTGCACTTGCAGTAAGTATAGATAGTTTTGCAATAGGTATCGGGCTAAACAGTATCTATGATAATCACATAATAAGCGCATTAACTTTTTCATTATTTAGTTTTACATTTACCCTAATAGGTTTACTAATAGGTAAATATATAAGTAATAAAATAGGTAATGTATCAAAAATAGTTGGTGGCTTAATATTAATTGCACTTTCTATACAAAACTTGACAAAATAAAAAAAATGTGTATAATAACGGGCATATTTCAAAAGGAAGGGGATATATTATGAACACAATTGAAGGAAAAGAATTAAATTTAAGTGATGTAATAATATATAGCACTAAAGAAGATGCAAATGTAATTTTTACATTATCAAAAAATATTGAGGGAGAATTAGTTACAAATAAAGTATTATATAGTGAAGAAAATGTTGATACTTTAACAAGAGGTATGAAACAAATTAAATCTATAGAACTTAGTTCTTTAAATGGAATTGAAGTTTTAAAGGTTAAATATACTGATAAAGATGAAGCTATTTTCCCAAAGACAAGACAAAGTTTATTAAGTGCAATAAGAGAAAGACAAGAAAATGTAAAAAGGGAACAAGTAATTAGAGATACTTGGGATAATTTAACACCAGAACAACAAGAAAATAAGAAAGAAGCTAATAAAAAGCAAAAAAGAACAGGATTAGTAAGTCTTATAGTAGCAGCATCTCTTTTAGGTGGTGCGGCAGTAGGTGGAATAGTTCACCATGGTAAAAAGAATAAGGATAATGAGAATCCATATGATTCAATACAAAATATGACTCAAACTGAAATTACTGAATCAAGGAATCATTCAACAGTAGTAAAAAGAGCAGATGTAACTTATGCATTTGATATAAATGATCCTGAAGTAATATCTAAAAAAGGATTAGAATTATATAATGAAGTAAGTAAAAAGAATATGTTATTATTAACTTCTGGAGAAATTGTTAAATGGGATGAAACTTTAGCAACAGAAGTAGTTGAATATATTAATGGCTTATATCCAGCTTCACTAAAAGCGATGGATATAGCAAGTGCTAAAGCAGAAATGGAAAAAATCGAACAAGCAATATTATTAATAGATGCAGCAAGTACAAGTGCAGAAAATGATTATAAGAATGTAATTAATATATCAAATTATGTTTCAAATAATAAAGAAAGAGTACTTATGAATAATGCATTTGTAATTGCAAGAAGAGTTAATGATGAAGCTGTTGGTAATCCAGTAAATGGAAAAATTATAGAATCAGATGAAGAATTTAATAAGTTAAATAGAGAATATACTAATGCTTGTGATAAATTATTAAATTATATAATTGATACTAATAATGATCCAGTATATAATGAAGCCTCTGCGTCAACAAGATGGACTATATGTTCAATATTACGTGATGGTCTTGCAATAGTACCTCGTTATGATTCTGTTATAAGAACTTCAAAAGAAGAAACAAGGAAGGCAGAATATAGAGTAGTTTACTATATAGATAATGTTAATGATACAGTTTGGTATGCTGATAAAAATGAACTTGATGTTATTGGTCAAGAAGTATATTATGAATATAAAGATTGCAATAAAACAGGTAAGAAATTTTCAGATACACAAATGGAAGAATACTATGAAAACAATGCTAATATAGTAAAATTAGGAATTGAAAAAGAATTAGATGATGAAAGAGTTCGTGCAGAAAAAGATTTCATGGATATCATGGTATTGTACGAAGCAAGTTATACAAAGTAAAATTAGGTTAAAACCTAATTTTTTTCTATAAAAAAACAGATAAAAATGTAAAGTTTATGTAATTCCTTTGTTTTAACATATTATTTGTGATAATATAGTTATAGAAGTGATAATATTTATATAGATATTTTATAAAAAAGTAATGGACAAGTTTCAATTATTAGGCAATATCAATAGTATATAACGGAGGGCAGTATGGATAGAATGATTATAAACGGAGGAAAAATATTAAGTGGAAGTGTACGTATAAGCGGTGCTAAAAATAGTGCAGTTGCACTTATACCAGCAGCAATATTAAGTGATGATATTGTAAAAATAAATGGTGTACCGAATATATCTGATATTAAAGCATTAGAAGAAATACTTGTATATTTAGGTGCGAAAATAACAAATAAAAATGGAAAAATAGTTATAGATACAAAAGAAATATTAAATAAAGAAATTCCAGAACATGTATCAAAAAAACTAAGAGCATCTTATTATTTTATGTCTGTTTTACTAGGTAAATATAAAAAAGTAAGTATGTATTTTCCTGGAGGATGTAATATAGGTAAAAGACCAATAGATCAAACTTTAAAAGCATTTAGAGCTTTAGGTGCTACTGTAATAGAAAATGATAATAAATATGATATATACGCAGATGAGTTAATTGGAAATGAAATAAACCTTGATATGCCAAGTGTAGGAGCAACTATAAATGCTATATTTGCATCTGTAAAAGCAAAAGGACAAACAATTATTAATAATTCAGCACAAGAACCTGAAATAGATAATGTAATAGATTTTTTAAATAATATGGGTGCAGATATTAAAAGAGATAAAACTTCTATAATTATAAATGGAGTAGAGCATTTACATTCATCAGAAATAAATGTAATTCCAGATAGAATAGAAGCAGGTACATATTTAATATTAGGAGCTTTAATAGGAGATAATTTAAAAGTAGAAAATGTTATACCAGAACATATATCTTCTCTATTAGATAAATTTGATGAAATGGGAGTAAATTATAAAATAGATAAAAATAGTATAATAGTTTCTAAAACAGATAATTTAAAACCAGTAGAAGTTATAACAAAAGGATATCCTGGTTTTGCAACAGACTTACAACAACCATTTACTGTATTATTAACTCAATGTGACGGAGTGTCACACTTAACAGAAACAATATATGAAAATAGATTTCAAAATGTTGAATATTTAAATAGTATGGGTGCAAATATAAAAATTAATGAAAGAACAATAGAAATAACTGGCAAAACAAAATTAACTGCAAATACAGTAAAAGCAACAGATTTAAGAGCAGGAGCATGTATGGTTTTAGCATCTTTAATTGCAGATGGTAAAACAATAATTGAAGATATTAATCATGTATTAAGAGGATATGAAAATATAATACAAAAATTACAAAACATAGGTGCTAAAATAGAAGAATAAAAAATATAATATAGAGATTATATCTCTTTTTTTGTTGGGGGGAAATTATGAAAATAATAAAAAAGGTAGGCTTTATTTTAGTTATTGTATTATTAATAGTTATATATATAACAAATAAAGATACAAAGGTATATTATGTTTCTTTAGGTGATGGTATAAGTAGAGGAATAAATGAAAATGATATAGAAGGATATGGTTATAGCGATTATGTAAAAGATTATTTAAATAAAATTAATAAATTAGAATTTTATACTAAAAAATTTTCAGGTATAGATTATAGAACAACAGATATAATAAATAATATAGAAGATAATATAGAAATTATTCAAAATAATAAAAAAATAACTATAAAAAAGGCATTAATGAATGCAGATGTTATAACTTTATCTACAGGATTAAATGAAATACTTTATAAAATTAATAAAGATAATTTAGTTTATGTACCATATGATTATATTGATGAAGTACTTAATGATATTAAAAAACTAATTAACATTATAAAAAAATATTGTAAAGAGGATATAATATTTATTGGATATTATAACCCATTTATTAATGATTCTAAAATGGATAGTATAATAAAGTATGCAAATAATAAATTAATAGATATATGTGTTAATGAAGATATATATTATATTGATACTTATAACTTATTTAAAAATAATAATAAAGTATTTACTAATATAAATAGTTACTATCCAAATATTGATGGGTATAAATTAATAAGTGAAAAAACAATTCAAATTATTCAAAAAAACATCATAAAAAGCAAAAAAACTATGTAAATATTGTAAATTCTTATTGATTAATTGATAATTAGTTGCTATAATATGTAAGACTTTTAAATTACTATGACTAAAAAAGCCATGGCGAAAGGAGAATTATATATGAGTAAATATGAATCAAAATATGTTAACTGTACAGCTACTTGTGCATGTGGTGCTACATTTGAAACATTATCAACTAAAGATAAGATACATGTAGAAACATGTTCAGAATGTCATCCATTCTATACAGGAGCACATTTAAAAAATAGTGCAAGAAAAGGTAAAGTTGAACAATTTAATAAAAAATATGGATTTGATAAATAAGATAAAATTATTTATCTTTTTTTATGTTATAATTAAATGGGTGATAATATGAATATAGGAATATGCTCAGATCATAGAGGATATGAATTAAAAGAAGAATTAATTAATGTTTTAAAAAATCATGGATATAATATAACTGATTATGGAACATATAGTAGTGAGTCAGTAGATTATCCTAATTTTGCATTTATGCTTTCAAATGGAGTTATAAATAAAGATGTAACTTATGGAATTGCTATATGTGGTACAGGAATAGGAATGTCTATTGCATGTAATAAGGTAAAAGGTATTAGATGCGCTAAAATAGACAATATTAATGATGCTAAATATGCTAAAATGCATAATAATGCAAATGTTCTTGCAGTAAGTGCATCAAAAACATTAGATGAAATATTAGAAATGATAAATGAATTTAATGAAAACGAATTTAGCAGTGATAAAAAACATGAAAGACGCATAAAGTTAATTGAGGACTACGAAAATGAACATTAAATTTTACTTGTATATTTTAGTAGTTCCGTTTGTAATATGGACAATGGTGTCTTTAAATTTAGATGGGCTATTTAAAAAAAATCATGTGAATCAAATTAAATTATTTTATGTATTTGTATCATTATCAATTTCTTATTTAGTAGTAAACTTTTTGTACGATTTTTATTTAGTTTCACAAATAATTAAATAAGGAGGATTTATGAAGAGAGTATTAAGTATAACATTGTTGTTTATATTAGTGCCCTCTTTTTTTATGTTTATAATTTATAAAGAAGAGGATAAAATAATTAGTGAGGTTATAACAAAACATATAACTAAAAAAAATAAAAATGAAATTTTTATAAAAGTTAAACAAACAAGCAAAAACAAAATAATTAAAGTAGATTTAGAAGAATATGTAAAAGGAGTAATTGCAGGAGAAATGCCAGTGTCATTTAATATAGAAGCATTAAAAGCACAAGCTGTTGCAGCAAGAACATATGGAGTTAAAAGAATAAATGAAAAAAACACATATGATGTAGTAGATACAGTAATGAATCAAGTATATTTAGATGATGATACTTTAAAAATAAGATGGAAAACATATTATAGTATATACAAAGAAAAAATTAACAAAGCAGTAGAAGAAACAAAAGGAGAATACGTTGATTATAATGGAACATATGCAGATACATTATTTTTTTCAACAAGTACTGGATATACAGAAAATAGTGAAGAAATATTTGGAAATAAGGTTGCATATTTAAGAAGTGTATCATCATATTGGGATGAAGAAGAATCACCAGTATACGAGGAAACTACCACATTCACAAGAGAAGAGTTTTGTAAACATTTAAATATGACTGATTGCAGTAAAATTTATATTAATGTATTAAATGAAACAAGTACAGGAAGAATTAAAAAATTAACAATAAATAATAAAACCTTTACAGGAACAGAAGTTGCATATTTACTTGGAGTTAGATCAAACTATTTTAATGTAAAAATAGTAAATAACAAAGTAGAAGTAACAACCAAAGGATTTGGTCATGGTGTAGGTATGAGCCAATATGGTGCAAACGGAATGGCAAATAATGGTTATACATATAAAGAAATTTTAGAGCACTATTATCAAGGTACAACTATAAAAAAATTGTATTAAAAATGTATAAAAAATTAACAAATGGAAACACTTTATAATGAGGTGAAAAAAATGCAGGTAAAAAGAAAATTAAAACCATTTGTTATACCAATGATTTATGGAGTAGTAGCAGTGTCACTACTTATTAGTTTAATGTTTTTAGTAGATTCATTACTAAAAAGTAGTTATAATCCAATCACATATATTACATCAAGTACATTAGTAGATGAAATAATACCAGTTGTAGGAGAAAATAAAACTATTATAAGACCATACGTTGATAATGATATTAAAGTACTACAAAACTTTTATGATTATAAGGATGATAAGAATACGCAAGAAAACTCTTTAATTTATTATGAGGGAACATACTTACAAAATTCAGGAGTAGATTACGGAAAAGAAAGTACATTTGATGTAGTATCTATACAAGATGGAACTGTAATAAATGTAGGTGAAGATAACATTTTAGGTAAAATTGTAGAAGTTCAATATACAAATGAAATAATAGCTTCATATCAATGTTTGGGGGATGTAGTGATAAAGAAAAATGACAAAGTGTCACAAGGACAAAAAATAGGAACTTCAGGTACATGTAATATATCAAAATCATTAGGGAATCATTTACATTTTGAACTTACTAATAAAGGTGCAATTATAAATCCAGAAAATATATATGATAAAAATATAAATGAAATATAGGCATAATGCCTTTTTTTCTGAATAAAAATAATAATATTATATATATTTTAATAGGGGGGTTTAAATGAATTCAAAAATACATACACGTGTTTGTGAAGAAGCAGTGCACATTATAAATACTAAAGATACAATACGAAAAACCGCACAAAAATTTCATGTAAGTAAAAGTACAGTACATAAAGATTTAAACGAAAGATTATCTCATATAAATATGCAATTATATGAAAGTATATTAAAAATATTAAAAGAACATATAGAAACAAGACATATTAAAGGCGGAGAATCCACAAGAATAAAATATTTAAAAGCAAGTTAAGGAGATGAAGAAGTGTTTGGAAAAGATATTGGAATAGATTTAGGAACAGCAAATATATTAATATATATAAAAGGAGAAGGTATAGTATTAAATGAGCCTTCAGTAGTAGCGATTGATGATGAAAATAAAAAGGTTTTAGCTGTTGGATTAGAAGCACATGAAATGTTAGGAAGAACTCCTGGTAAAGTAAAAGCAATAAAACCCATGAAAGAAGGAGTTATTGCAGACTTTGAGTTAACAGAGGCAATGCTTGATTATTTTATAAAAAAGGTTAATGGCAAAAACCTATTTTCAAAGCCAAGAATACTTATATGTTGTCCGACAAATGTTACACCAGTTGAAAAAAACGCAATAAAAGAAGCAGCGGAAAGAACAGGCGCAAAAAAAGTATTTATAGAAGAAGAACCAAAGGTAGCTGCTGTTGGAGTAGGACTTGATATATCAAAACCAAGTGGGTCAATGATTGTTGATATAGGTGGTGGAACAACAGATATAGCAGTATTATCACTTGGTTCAATAGTAACAAGTACATCATTAAAAATAGCAGGCAATACATTTGATAATGAAATAATTAAATATGTAAAAGATAAGTATAAACTTTTAATTGGTGAAATAACTGCAGAAGAAATAAAGAAAAAAATAGGAACAGTTTCTTCGTGCAAAAAAGAAAAAATGGATGTAAAAGGAAGAAATATAACGACAGGACTTCCACACACTATAAAATTAGAAAGTGAAGAAGTAAAAAATGCACTTAAAGAAAGTATAGATGAAATAATAAGAAGTATAAAACAAGTATTAGAAAATACTCCACCAGAATTATCTGCAGATATAATTAATAAAGGAATAGTATTAACTGGTGGAGGTGCTATGGTAGATGGATTAGATACTCTATTAAAAGAAGAATTAAAAGTACCTATATATATAGCAGAAAGTCCACTTACTTGTGTAGCAGAAGGAACAGGCATATTATTAGAAAATTTAAATTTAATTGATGATTAAATTTACACAGAGAAAACAAAAGACCATTTTGTTTCTTTTTTTAGCCATAAAATGGAAAAAATTGGAAAAATGATATTGAATAAAACATATAAAGAATCTATAATTAAATAGGTGGTCTTATGTTAAATTTTATAATATGTGACGATGAAACAGCTATAACAAATACTGTAAAAGATATAATAGTAAAAACAATATTTAAAACATCAATAGAATACAAGATACATGTATTTCATAATTATGATGATTCATTTTATGAAATTATTCATTCAGATCTTATCAACAAGATTTACATATTAGATATAGAGGTTAATGATAAATCAGGACTAGAAATAGCAAAAGAAATAAGAAAAAGAGATTGGGATTCAGTAATTTTTATTTTGTCTGCACATTATGAACTAGAACATTTAGCATTCAAATCAAAAGTTTGAATATTTGATTTTATATCTAAATTTGATTTATATGATAAGAGAATGAAAGAGTGTATTTTAGCATGTATAAATAAAGTATTAAATGATGAAAAATTAACAGTAAGAGTAAATAGAGCAATAACAAAGATTGATTATAAAGATATACTTTATATTACTTATGATTCATATAGAAGAAAAAGTGTAATTATGACAACAAATGATGAGTATGAAGTTAATGAACCATTAAACGCAATATATAAAAGGTTGATAGGAGACTTTAAATACACTCATAGAGCATGTATTACTAATATGAATAATGTAGTTAAAATTGATCCAAAAGAAAGAGTAATAATATTTAAAAATGGGCAAACAACAGATTTATTATCTAGAAATTATAAGAAAGAAGTGAAACAAGATGCAAGTAATTGAACACTTGGATTTATTTATAGGAGCGTTATTAAATTTGTTTTTTGATATAGTAATAGTAAAGCAAATTTTTAAATTAAAGATTCCAAAGAAAGCATTTAGAAATATATCAATTATAATATTAACATCAATAACAATTGCAATGATTAATATGTTTAATACAGACATATTTAAAATATTAATCACAATACCATTTGTAACTATTGCTATAAAAGTAATATTTGAATTAAAACTAGAAAAGAGTTTACTTTTGGTATTAATATCTACAGGATATATGTTTATTGGTGAGATAGTTGCGTTTACGCTTATTAGTATTTTTAAAATAGATTATACTA
>ERZ857969.375-NODE-375-length-76448-cov-6.584609_pt1 | contig 76448 bp, 103 predicted proteins | sample MGYA00519864_ERZ857969 | MGnify/ENA primary metagenome ERZ857969 (study PRJEB31778, sample SAMEA3449382) | human gut metagenome | biome: human gut; feature: human-associated habitat; material: faeces | place: United Kingdom | collected 2010/2012 ...
AGAACAGCCAGCAGAACAGCAGGAACAGCTTGCGGCCGGTCTTGCCGATGTACTTCTCGATCAGCATGCCCATGCTCTTGCCGTCGTTCTTGACGGAAGCGTACAGAGCGCCGAAGTCGGTGACAGCGCCGAAGAAGATGCCGCCCAGCAGCACCCACAGCAGGACAGGCAGCCAGCCGAAAGCAGCAGCCTGGATGGCACCGGTGACAGGGCCTGCACCGGCGATGGAGCTGAACTGGTGTGCAAACACGGTCCAGCCGTTGGTGGGGACATAGTCACGGCCATCCTCGTGGACGACTGCGGGGGTCTTGGCGGTGGGGTCGATGCCCCACTTGTTGGCCAGCCAGCGGCCATACAGCGTATAAGCGCCGAACAGACACACGGCTGCGATCAAAACGATGACCAGCGTATTCATTTCTTTTACCTCTTTCCTTTCTTTCACACCGGCAATGGCCGAAGCAGGACGGCTGTGCCCAAAAGCAGGGCAGGCGAAACGGCCCGGAGGAGTGAAAAAAGCCTCCGTCCTCACGAAAGATAAAGACACAAAAATGTATCCCATCTTCCTCGAAGACGAAGGCCAAACGGTGCATCTGCACCGGTCGTTCTCCGCGGTACCACTTCGTTTGCTGCTTTCGGGAGCAGCCGCTTGCGCGTACAGGCGTTCCTGCCGCCGATACGCCGCCCTGTAACGTGGGCTGAACGGCCATGCACTACTGCCGCAAGCGGGTTCGCACAGGCTGCTCGCAGGTGAGGGCTGATCGCACTGTGCTGCCGTCTTGCACCGGAATGGCGGCTCTCTGAGCGCAGGGAATGCGAAAAGTCATGTCCTGTTCATTGCATTTGCCGAATGATTGTGTATACTTTAGTCCTGATTTCATAATTTGTCAATATATTTTGGGCAAGTTAGGAGACTGTGCCATTTTTGCGGGGGAGAGATTAAGAAAATTTAGACGATTTTTGTTCAGATGTGAGATGAATAAAACTGAATGCCTCCACAGATGAAATCTGCTAAACTCCCGGAAAGAAAGACCGAATACTTGACTTTTATACTTTCAAGTGCTAAAGTAACAGAGTAATAGAAAGAACCGTGCCGCACCCTGCGGCACTTTGCCCTAAAGGAGGCAGCTATGGCGGACAAGAACCCCAGAAGAAACCCCACCACCGACGCACTGTTCGACGCGATCCTGAGTCTTGAGACGAGGGAGGAGTGCTACAACTTCTTCGAAGACCTCTGTACGGTCAAGGAGATCTCCGATATGGCCCAGCGTCTGGAAGCGGCCAAGCTCCTGCTCAGCGGCAGCACCTACGACCAGATCGTAAAGGCGGTGGAGATCAGCACCGCCACCATCAGCCGCATCAACCGCTGCATCCAGTACGGCTCCGGCGGCTACCGCGACACCATCGAGAAGGTACAGAAGAGCGCAAAGCCGGAGTGACATCCGGGCGGCGAGGCACATAGGATGGACTGCGCCCGATCCCTATTATAGAAAGGAAGGTCCTTCTTATGGCTGATACCACCAACTGCACCACCTGCGTTTCCTGCGGCTGCCCCGCGCTGCCGAGAGTTTCCTTCGACCAGGCCGTCGTTGACCTGATGGAGAGCATCGCTCTGCAGGAGTCGGCCCTGAGCCACATCCTCTGCGCCGAGACCCAGAAGATGAAAGCCGCCCTCAGCATGGAGGAGCTGGACCTGTGCAAGCTGCTGGAAGTCAACGACTCCGCCACCAACATGGTCCACGCCGTGGCGAACCTTGAGCTGGTTCTGAAAGAGAAGCTGGAATTCATCGCCAACAACCTCTACTACCCCTCGACGGGGAACAGCACCACCACCGAGAGCTGATGTCAAAATGCGACTGCCCGCCCGCAATGGGTGGGCGGTTTTTGCTTTCCGGGGCGGGGCTGCCTAAAAATATGTATAAAAGTCGGAAAAGTGTTTTGTTGGAATTGCTGAATATCGAAATCTGTGCTATACTATATAATGTTTATCCAAAGAGAAAGGGGAACCTGACCTTGCTGCACTACGATGCGATCCTGTTTGACGTGGACGGTACGCTCATCGATTCCGCCCCCGGCATTCTCAATACACTGGAAGAAGTTTTCCGCTCCATGGGCGTTGACGTCGCCCGGAGCGACCTTGGCCGCTACATCGGCCCGCCCCTCCGCAAGAGCTTCGGCGAGCATTTCTCCGACCCTGCAAAAATCGAGGAGGCCACGAAGCGCTACCGCGTGAGCTACGCCGCCAAGGGCTGCCACGAGGGCGATGTCTACCCCGGCGTGGTGGAGATGCTGGGCCGTCTCAAGGCTGCGGGCCTGACCCTCTGCACGGCCACCTGCAAGCCCACCGACGTTGTGAGGCCCATCCTCGAAGAGCAGGGCCTTGCGCCTTACTTCTCCTTCGTGGGCGGTGCGTCCATGGATGAGAGCCGCGACAACAAGACCGACGTCATCCGCCACGTCCTCGCCCAGCCCGTCATGCAGGGCAAGCGGGTGCTGATGGTGGGCGACCGCCGGGACGATATGCAGGGCGCTGTGAACTGCGGCCTGGACGCCGCCGCTGTGCTCTACGGCTACGGCGGCAGGGAAGAGGTCGCCCCCTTTGCGCCGGTCTTCATGGCCGCTGACTGCAAAGAGCTGACGGACTGGGCTCTCCGCCCGGTGGACGAGCCTTCCCATTCCTGAAACGAGAGGGACTGAATCTATGAGTCGAAAAAAACAACAACAAAACGAAACCATGACTCCCATGCAGCATCGGGCCGTTCTGGTCTGCATCCTCTGCGTGCTGGCGGTGCTGCTGACCTTCGGCATCACCACCACCCTCCTCAAAAAGGGCGGCGAGGAGCCTGCCCCCTCCGTCTCGGAGCCTGCAGAGGGACCCTCTGCCCCCGGCGAAGACCTGTCGGGCCACTACCAGATCGACAACGCCTCCACCGCTCTGCTGACGGAGACCGCCGACGCCGGCACGGACTATCTGAACGACACCCTTTTTCTGGGCGATTCCAACACCGTCCGCCTCTATAACAACGGCCTCATCTCCCTGCAGCAGTTCTGCGCCAAAGAGGGCATCGGCACCCAGGTGGCGCTCAGCGAGGGCATCGTTACCTTTAAGAAGGATTCCAACCATTATACCATCCCTCAGGCGGTGGCCATGATGAAGCCCCGCCGTGTGGTCATGACCTTCGGCACCAACGACACCGGGATGGAAGTCCCGGACTTCATCGCCCACTACACGGCCCTCATCCAGGCCATCCAGCAGAGCTACCCCTACACCGACATCATCGTCAACACGGTGCCGCCGGTCCCGGCTGACCACTCCAACTACCCCCACATGGACCAGGCCAAGATCGACGACTTCAACATGGCCCTTCTGGATCTGTGCGAGCAGCTGGGCGTCCGCTTCCTCAACTCCGCCGAGGCCCTCAAGGGCAGCGACGGCTACGGCATCGCGGACTACTACACCAGCGGCGACATCCACCTCAAGAGCGCCGGCCTCAAGGCAGTGCTGAACTATCTCCGCACCCACGCCTTGCAGACCGAGGACCGCCGCCCCGACACCAACAATATCCCCACCCGCACCATGGAGTATGTCTCCAACCCCAGCTCCGCCGTGGCCGCTCCCAGCTCGGAGGCTGTCAGCTCCAGCGAGAGTCAGGCCGAGAGCGCCAGCAGCTCGGAGAGCTCTTCGAGCGAGAGCACCAGCGAAAACAAAAAGTTCGAGGCCCGCTACCGTGTGGACAAGAACGGCGGCGGCACTCTGAGCGTCGGCAATGACACCGGCAACAGCTCTGTGACCTACACCGTCACCGACCCCGATAAATCCATCACCGTGACCGCTGTCCCGGCGGAGGGCCATGTCTTCGTCAAGTGGAGCGACGGCCTCACCAGCAAGACCCGCACCGACACCGACTTCAAGCAGAATCTGGACGTCACGGCAGTCTTCGGCACGGCCTCCGTCCACATCACCAGCGAGGGCAAGGGCGCTGTGGGCAGCTCCTACACCTTCAAGGCTGCCTTGAGCGGCAAGTACGCCAAGACCGAGAACCTGCGCTGGTACGCCAACGGTCAGGAGGTCACGCAGGCCGCCGGCAAGTCCAGCATCACTGTGGTGGTGGACAGCTCCATGGCCAACGCTTCTTATAAGATCCACGCCGTCGTCACCTACAACGACTGCAAGGTGAGCAGCAACACCCTGACCATCACCATCGGCAGCGGTGTGACCAGCGAGTCCGGCTCCACCAGCAGTTCGTCCTCGTCCCATGCCGGTTCTTCCGGCAGTACATCCTCTTCCTCTGCAAGTTCGGGCAGCTCTTCCCACAGCACCAGCAGTTCGTCGTCTGGCAGCTCCAAGGCAGAGTCGGAGTCCGAAAGCAAGGCCGAGTCTAAGGCAGAATCCAAGACTGAGAGCAAAGCTGAGTCCAAGGCAGAGAGCGAAGCAGAATCCAAATCCGAAAGCAAAGCAGAGTCCAAGGCCGAAAGCAAGTCGGAAGCCTCCGCCAGCAAGGAAGCCGAAAGCAAGGCAGAATGACGTCCCGCACCTTCCTCTGCGCAGCCGCATAGGCTGAGCCGAGAGGAGGCGAGCGGATGTTCCGTGAAGAAATGCGAGTCCTCGGCCTGCCCGGCGCAGAAGATGTGACCGACGGCAGCGTGGACTACTACGACATGGATTGGGAAAACGTCGAGAACGGCGTGACGGAGGAGCAGATGGCAAAGTGCATCGCAAAAGAGTGCGCCTGCACGCCGCGCTGTAAGTGCAGCGGGAACCTGCCGGACCAGTCCGACGACGAAGCCTATGAAATGACGTTGGAATGATAAAAATACGAGAAGCCAGCTCTGCCGGGCGGGGCTGGCTTCTCGCTGTTCTCAAACCGCATCGCAGCCGCGCCCGCTCAAGGCGGCAGGCGGCTCGAAAAATGATAGAGAAGGGAAAGAAACATGGCAAAATATTATTGCATCCTCTTCGATGCAGACAATACGCTTCTGGACTTTGATGCCGCCGAGAACAAGGCGCTGGCTGAGACGCTGGTGGAATACGGCATCGAGCCGGACGCCGGGACGGTGCAGACCTACCGGGACATCAACTCGGAGCTGTGGCGTCAGCTGGAAAAGGGCCAGATACGCCGCGACAAGCTGATGGGGGAGCGCTTCACCCGCTTCCTCAAGGCCATCAACGCAGCCGGTGACGGCGTGGAGATGAACCGCTGCTACCTCGACCACCTGTCCTCCCACCCCGACCTGATGACCCCCAATGTGCTGGACGTCCTCGGGGAGCTTTCCGAGGTGGCGACGCTGGCCATCGTGACCAACGGCTTCGAGAAGGTGCAGAGCCGCCGGGTGGCAGAATCCGGCATCGGGGCCTACCTTGAGGACGTCTTCGTCTCCGAGAAGCTGGACAGCGAGAAGCCCAGCCGCCGCATCTTCGACTCCGCCCTCCGCGCTCTGGGCGTGGAGAACCGGGAGCACGTCCTGGTGGTGGGCGACAGCCTCACCAGCGACATTCAGGGCGGCGTGAACGCGGGCCTCGACACCTGCTGGTTCAACCCCGGCCACGCCGAGAACCCGGGCAAGGTGAGCCCCACCTACGAGATCGCCTCGCTGGAAGAGCTCTACCCGCTGGTGATGGAGCCGGAAGAGCTGGCGAACCTCGGCCTCAAGCACCGCCGTCATCAGCTGTAACGGCGGGAATGTCCCTATCCACCCTACTGGAAAAGAACACGGAAGAACGATATGCTGATTCATTTGGAAAAACTCGGAAAGAGCTTTGGCGAGAAAGTCGTCCTGCACGACGTGAGCGCCAGTGTGGAAAAAGAAGACCGCATCGGCATCGTGGGCCAGAACGGCGCAGGCAAGACGACCCTGCTCAAAATTCTGACCGGCGTCTACACCGACTATGACGGCGAGTTCAGCGTGACCCACGGCGTGACGCTGGGCTATCTGGAGCAGAACGCAAAGCTCGATGTCACGCTGGATATTTATGGGGAGATGCGCTCTTCCTTCGCCCCTGTGCTGGACGCCATGGCCCAGATGCAGATCTTGGAAAAGAAGATGGCGGCCTCTCCCGACGATGCCGCCCTTCTCGAAAAGCACGACGAACTGCAGAACATCATCGACGCCGCCGACGGCTACAACATGGACGTCAACATCAAGAAGGTGCTGTCCGGCATGGGCTTTGCGCAGGATACCTGGAGCAAGAACGTGGGCGTCCTCTCCGGCGGTGAGCTGACCCGTCTCCGTCTGGCCAAGCTCCTCCTCGAGAAGCCGGACGTCCTCATTCTGGACGAGCCCACGAACCATCTGGACTTCGCCACCATGGAGTGGCTGGAAAACTACCTCAAGGGCTACTCCGGTGCCGTTCTGGTGGTCAGCCACGACCGCTATTTCCTCGACAACGTCTGTACCAGGATCTGGGAAGTCTCGTTCCAGACCATGACCACCTATAAGGGCAACTTCTCGGCCTATCTGCCCCAGAAGGAAGCCGCCGACGCCCTGCGCCAGAAGCAGCACGACGCCGACGTGGCGCTGGCCGAAAAATTACAGGACTACATCGACCGCAACCTCGTCCGCGCCTCCACCACCAAGATGGCCCAGAGCCGCCGCAGGCAGCTGGAAAAGCTGGAGATCACCGAGGCCCCTCAGGACGAGACCAACCAGCTCAAGTTCCGCTTCGAATACGACGTGGAGCCGTGGAATGAGCTGGTGCTGCTCAAGAACCTGACCATTAAGATCGGCGACCGCACCCTGCTGGAGCCCTTCACCTATACGGTCTGCCGCGGCCAGCGGCTCATCATCGCCGGCCCCAACGGCGCAGGCAAATCCACCCTGATGCAGGTGCTGGACGGCAAGCGCCGCCCCTCCGGCGGCATGGTGCGCCTTGGCACCGGCGCACGGCCCAGCATCTTCGCCCAGCAGCAGAACCGCATCGGCGCGGGCCGCGTCATCGACGTCATCTGGAACAAGTACCCCCGGATGACCGAGCTGGAAGTCCGAAGCCATCTGGCAAAGCTGGGCTTCCGGGGCGAGACGGTCTTCAAGCCCTGCGAGGCCCTGTCCGGCGGCGAGCTGGCCCGACTGCGCTTTGCAGAGATCGTGCTGGAACGCCCGAACCTGCTGTTCCTGGACGAGCCTACCAACCATCTGGACATCTACACCCGCGAGAACCTGACCGAGGCGCTGATGGCCTACACTGGCACGCTGCTCCTCGTCACCCATGACCGCCACCTGATGAACAGTCTGGCCTGCCCCATCCTCTACCTCGAGGACGGCAAGGCGGTCATCTACCCCAGCTATGACGCCCTGATGGGCCGCGCCGCTCCCGCCCCCGTGGCCGAGAAGAGCAGCGAACCCGCCAAGGCGGGCTACGGCAAAGAGCAGCGCCGCCGCCGGGCCGAGCTGCGCGCAAAGATCAAAGCCTGCGAGGACGAGATGGAAGCCTGCGGCGCCCGCGAAGTGGAGCTGGAAAACGAGATAAACTCGCCGGAAGTCTACAACGACCCCCAGCTTTTGCGGGAAAAGAGCGACGAGCTCAGCGACCTGCGCTTCCATCAGGACGAGCTTTTCGCCGCATGGGAAGCCGCTGTGGAAGAGCAGGAGCAGTACGAGCAGACCGCCGGCGGCGAAGAATGACCGATGCAGCAAAGGGGGAGAGCCGATGGCAAACCGAAACCATGACCCAAAGAAAACACACGAGATCGCACTTTCCGGCCTGCTGTTCGCGCTGGCGATGGCTCTTTCCTTCATCGAAGGCACACTGGTCATCCCGGGCCTTGCGCCGGGCATGAAGCTGGGCCTTGCGAATATCGTGGTGATGTATGCACTGTTCTTCATGGGGGCGCGGCAGGCGCTCTATCTCGACCTGCTCAAGGCGCTGTTCGTCTTCCTCGTCTCCGGCTGGACGGCAGGCTTCCTCTCGCTCTGCGGCGGACTGCTGTCCCTGCTGGTGATGTGGGTGCTCTACTATAAGCTCCCGTTCCGGCCCACATGGTTCATCCTGTCGGTCTGCGGCGCACTGTCCCACAACATCGGCCAGCTGTTTGGCGCGGGGCTCATCCTGTCCTCGGCCATGTCGCTGTACTATGCGCCGGTGATGCTGGTGCTGGGCCTTGTCATGGGCGCCCTCACGTCGCTGACCCTCCGGGCCATCCTGCCCGCACTGGGCAGACTGGGCTACAACACCCGGGAAAAGCGCTGAACAGTTGCATCTGCAAACATTTTTCGCTATAATAAAATGATAGATTTGATATGACCCTACAAAAAAGCCGCCCTTATGGATGACTCGCATCCGAGGGACGGCTGGGAGGTTTTGTACTATGTCTGAAAAAGTTACGGTCAAGGTGGAGCGGAGCGTCCTCCACCTTCCGGCCATCGCCCTGCGCGGGCTGGTGGTCTTCCCCAACAATCTGCTCCACTTCGAGGTGGGCCGCGAGAAGAGCATCGCCGCCGTGGAGTGGGCCGTCAGCAACAACTCTGACGTCTTCCTCGTGGCACAGAAAGAGATGAAGGTCGAAGACCCCAAGGCCGCCGACCTCTATACTTACGGCGTCGTGGCCGAGGTCAAGCAGGTGATGCGGGTGTCGGACGACCTCGTCCGCATCCTGGTCGAAGGCAAATACCGCGCCAAACTCTCCGAGATGGAGGACGACGGCAGCTTCCTGCTGGCCACCGTCCGCCCGGCCCCGGTCAAGATGGCGAAGCCCGAGGAGCTGCCGGAGGCGGACGTCCTCGTCCGCAACGTCAAAAAGAGCTTTGACGACCTGCTGGCTCTGAACCCCCACATCGGCAAGGACGTGGTGTTTGCCATCACCACCAGCACCGACGCCGCTTTTCTGTCCGAGTACATCCCGGCCAACCTCCTGTTCCGCTTCGAGGATAAGCAGGCCATTCTGGACGAAGGCACCCTGATGGGCCGTCTGCATCTGCTCATCGAGAAGATGCACCGGGAGCGCCGGATGCTCGAGATCGATAAGGAGATCGCCCAGAAGGTAGACGAGGCGATGGACAAGAACCAGCGCGACTACTACCTCCACGAGCAGCTCCACATGATCAGCGAGGAGCTGGGCGAGGACGACGATACCACCGCCGAGGCCGAGGAGTACCGCCGGAAGATCACGGCCCTCCATCTGGACGAGGACCGGGAAAAGAAGCTTCTCAAAGAGGTGGACCGCCTCTCCAAGATGCAAAGCAGCAATCAGGAAGGCACGGTCATCCGCACCTATCTGGACACCTGCCTCGACCTGCCCTGGAACACCTTCACCGAGGACGATCTGGACATCGCCAAGGCCCAGCGCGTGCTGGACCGGGACCACTACGGCCTGAAGAAGGTCAAGGACCGCATCCTCGAGGTGCTGGCCGTCCGCAAGCTGGCCCCCGACGTGAAGGGCCAGATCATCTGCCTCGTCGGCCCTCCGGGTGTCGGCAAGACCAGCATCGCCCGCTCCATCGCCGAGAGCCTGAACCGCAAGTATGTCCGCATCAGCCTCGGCGGCGTGCGGGATGAGGCCGAGATCCGCGGCCACCGCCGCACCTACATCGGCGCGATGCCCGGCAAGATCATCAACGCCATGATCTCTGCCAAGAGCTCGAACCCCCTGATGCTTCTGGACGAGATCGACAAGCTGGCAGGCGACTTCCGGGGCGACCCGGCGGCCGCTCTGCTGGAAGCCCTCGACCCCGAGCAGAACAGCACCTTCAACGACCATTTCATCGATATGCCGTTTGATTTGAGCCATGTGCTCTTCATCACCACGGCCAACGACCTCGGCGCCATCCCCGGCCCGCTGCGCGACCGCATGGACGTCATCGAGCTGCCCAGCTACACCCGGGTGGAAAAGTACAACATCGCCCGGAAGCATCTGGTCCCCAAGCAGCTGGACGCCTGCGGCCTGACCGGCAAGGTCACCTTCTCCCAGAGCGCCCTCTACGGCATCATCGACGGCTACACCCGCGAGGCCGGCGTCCGCAATCTGGAGCGCACCATCACCAGCGTCCTGCGCAAGTGCGCCCGGAAAATTGCTTCCGGCGAGGCGGAGAATGTCTCCGTCACCGGCACCAGCCTCGAAAAGCTGCTGGGACCCCGTATGGTCAAGCCCGAGTTCCTCAACCGCACCAACGCCATCGGCATCGCCAACGGTCTGGCATGGACCAGCATCGGCGGCGAGACCCTGCCTATCGAGGTGCAGGTCATCGACAACGGCAGCGGCAAGATCACCGTCACCGGTTCTCTGGGCGACGTGATGAAGGAGAGCGCCCAGCTGGCCATCACCTATGCCCGAGTCCATGCCGCAGAGTACGGCATCGACTCCGAGCGCCTCAAGAAGTGCGACCTGCACATCCACGCCCCGGAGGGTGCAGTCCCCAAAGACGGCCCCTCTGCCGGCGTCACCCTGACCACGGCCCTCATCTCCTGCCTGTCCGGCATCCCGGTGCGGGGCGATGTGGCCATGACCGGCGAGATCACCCTCCACGGCAATGTGCTGCCCATCGGCGGCCTCCGCGAGAAGAGCATGGCCGCTTACCGCGAGGGGATGAAGACCGTCCTCATCCCGAAGGACAACGTGTCCGATCTGTACGAGGTGGACGACGAGGTCAAAAAGAACATCGAGTTCCTGCCCATGTCCAACCTGTCGCAGGTCCTCGCCGCAGCCCTCCTCAAGCCCAAGGCGGTGTCTGCGGGCCACCCCCGCACCAGGAAGGTAAAGCCCGCTGAGGCTGCGGCCCTGCCGCAGACGGCTGAAAAGCCGCAGCCGGGCGCGGTCTGCTGAGACGAAAGGAGCGAAGCTATGAACTATAACAAAGCGGATTTCATTGCAAGCTACGGCATTTCCAGCCAGCTGCCCGAGAGCGACCGCCCGGAGCTGAGCTTCTCCGGCCGCTCCAACGTGGGCAAATCCAGCCTCATCAATAAGCTCTGCAACCGCAAGAATCTCGCCCGCGTGTCCAGCACGCCGGGCAAGACGGCTACCATCAACTTCTACGCGGTGGATGACTGCTACTTCGTGGACCTGCCCGGCTACGGCTATGCCAAGGTGAGCAACGCCGACCGTGAGCGCTGGGACGACCTCATCAACAGCTACTTCGAGGCTCAGCGCCACCACACCCTGCTGGTCCAGCTCATCGACTGCCGTCACGCCCCCAGCGCCGACGACATCCAGATGCTGCATTATCTCCACTACCACAACATTCCCTTCGTCGTGGCCCTGACCAAGGCCGACAAGCTCAAGAAGAGCCAGCTGGCCCAGACGCAGGAGGAGTTCGAAAAGCTCTGCCTGCCCTACGGCTGCCAGAAGGTGGTGCTGACCAGCGGCGAGAGCGGCTACGGCATCCCGGAGCTGCAGGCTGTGCTGAACGCAGCCGTCGCCGCCGAGTACGAGGCAAACGCAGAGGACGCGGAGTAACGCAATGGCTTACAACGAATTTGCTTATTTTTACGATGAGTTCAACGGCGAGGCCGACTACGAGGCCCTGTATGCCCACATCAAAAAAGAGCTGGAAGCCCACGGCATCCATGACGGCATCCTCGCAGACCTGGGCTGCGGGACAGGAGAGCTGACCCTGATGCTCACTCAGGCGGGCTACGATATGATCGGCATCGACCAGTCGGAGGAGATGCTCTGCGTCGTCCGGGACAAGGCTGAGCAGCTGGGCCTTTCCGGCGGCCTGCTTCTTTTGCGGCAGGACCTGCTCAAGCTCGACCTCTACGGCACCATCCGGGGTGCGGTGTCCACCTTCGACACCTTCAACCACATCCCGGACCTGGACAAAGCCATCGCCAATGCCGGTTTCTTTATGGAAAAAGGCGGTGTGCTCCTGTTCGATATGAACACGCCCTATAAGCACCAGAACGTGCTGGGCGAAAACGTCTTTACGTTTGAAGAAGAGGACGCCTCCTGCGTCTGGCGCAACCATTACAGCGCCGCCGACCGCCGGGTGGAGATCAGCGTGGACATCGACTACCGCGAGACGGGGGAGCACTTCCACGAGCAGTTCTACGAGTACACCTACGACCTCGACACCATCCGCGCCGCTCTGGAAAAGCATGGTTTTGTGCTGGAAAGTGTCTGCGACGGCGAGAGCTTTGGCCCTCTGACAGACGAGAGCGAGCGCTATTTCTTCTGCGCAGTCAAACAGTATACCCAACTGGAGGAACAATAATATGTCGAATCTTATCCGCGGCATTTCTGAAAACGGCGGTGTCGTGTTCTGCGGCGTGGACTCCACTGAGATCGTCCGCACGACAGAAAAGCTGCATACCACCAGCGCCACCTGCAGCGCAGCCCTTGGCCGTCTGCTCACCGGTGTCTCCCTGATGGGCGCGATGCTCAAGGATGATGGCGACTCCATCACCCTGCGCGTGTCCGGCGGCGGCCCGGCTGGCGTCATCATCGCCTGCACCGATGCACACGGCAACGTCAAAGGCTGCATCGACCACCCGCTGGTCGAGCTTCCCGCAAAGGAGAACGGCCATCTGGACGTGGGCGGCGCAGTCGGCAAAGATGGCGTTCTGACCGTCATCCGGGACAACAAGCTCCAGAAGGAGCCGACGGTGGGTCAGGTGCCGCTGGTGTCCGGTGAGATCGCCGAGGACATCACCAGCTACTACGCCTACAGCGAGCAGATCCCCACCGTGTGTGCGCTGGGCGTTCTGGTGGACAAGGATCTGTCCATCGCCTGCGCCGGCGGCTATCTGCTGCAGCTCCTGCCGGGCGCGACCGATGCCGAGATCACCCGTCTGGAGCAGAACATTGCCGCCATGCCTTCCGTCACCGAGATGCTCCGGGCAGGGAAGACCCCGCAGGATATGATGGAGCTGGCAATGGCGGGCTTCGACCCGCAGGTCCTCGATACCCGCGAGGTGAAGTATCAGTGCGACTGCAGCAAGGAGCGCACGAAGGATATGCTCCTCAGCCTTGGCCGCAAAGAGCTGGTAAAGCTCCGGGACGAAGACCCGAAGTGTGAGGTGGTCTGCCACTTCTGTCACACGAAGTATGAGTTCGACCTGAACGAGCTTCTGGCCGAGACGACCCCGGAAGAGAAGTAACAAAAATCCATAATCATAAATCGCCGCATGGCCGGAGCAGAGGTGCTCGGGGCTGTGCGGCGTTTTCATTTGCAGATGTCGGCGGTGATGGTGTAGACGACCCGGTAGTGGAGGGTGTTTTCTTCGACAGAGACGTCCTCTTTGCGGGCCAGAAGCTCAAAATCAGGCCAATTCTGCTGTAAAGCTTGTTTACTTTGCAGCCTTGCAAGGGCCAGAGCCTGCTCTTCGATCCGCTCCAAATCGGTGGAGACTTTATAATAATATGTCGTTTCTTCGATAAAAACAGGAACAGGAAGTCCAAGGGCTTCTGGCTGGTAGTGCCGGACGATGGCTTCGGCATCTGCCTTGCCTGGAGCAGGATGCAGGGAGGGCAGAGCGATAGCATGACCGTCCCAGAACAGCGTCCGATGCACGGCCTGCTGCCCTGTGAGCTGTTCGATGGGCAGAAGAAGGGCAGTATCCTGCTCGTTTTCCCACTCGAACTGCGCCCGGACGCTGCCCGCCGCAGGCTGAAAGATGAGCGTTCCGTCCCGTTCGGCGCGGGCTGTCCCGATGAGGCCCTGACCGGCTTCTACGGCCTGGCCGGGGACGACGAGCATCGTCCCGCTGACGAGGTTGGTGCGAACGACCGTGCCGGACACCCTGGCCCGGAGGCCGTGGAGCGTCCCGGCCGCGATGTCCGGCACCGGTTTAGCCGCAGCCGCTTCCGCCACCAGCTTTCCCTTCATAAAGTTGAGGCTGGCCCAGGAAAACTCACCGCTCTGGAGCAGGGCGTATTCTCCGGCGGTGAGCTTTTCCTGTGTGACGGCATTTCCCGGGAAAAGCCCTGCCTCCCACAGGACGACGGCGGCCCGCGCCTGCTGGCCGGGCGTCAGGCCCACCGGTTCGACGAACCAGACAAAGCCCTGCAGCCAGAGCAGCAGAGGGAGAAAGACAAGGCATCCGGCCCAGAGCCCCCGCCGCCGGAGAAGGGGACGGATGCAAAAGAAAAGCCCCCGCCGTTTTTGGATGCGCAGCCGCACCCGCCGTCTGCGGGCCAGTTTCCGATAATGCCATACGGCGCACTGGGCCGAGAACCCGCCGGGCCGGGGAACGATGTTGGAGAGGTGCAGCCCGCCTGCGGCCGCAGCAGTCAGCAGACCTTCGACATCGCCGTTCTGCGCCGCAAAGGTGATGCCCGCCCAGAGCTGAATCCATTCCATGGTAGAAAGCTCCTATTCCTTTGAAAAATCGGTCCGCAGAATCTGCCCCCGCAGGGTGAGCCTCCGGGCGGAGAGTGTCTCTATCTTCAAATCGTCGCCGTAGACCGTCAGAGTGCCGCGCCCCAGCTCGAGACAGAGCTTGCCTTCTTCGTAGGAGCGGATGCGCCGGAACTGCTCGATCTCCATCCTTCTGCCGCTCAGGTAGACCGAAGCCCGTCCGTAGAAGTCCCCGGGCGGCTGACGGAACATCCGCCGGAACCAGCCGCGCAGGGGATGCGTTTGCTTTCGTTTCCTTCCCACGCTGCTCCCTCCCGCCATGCAAACCGCTGCCAATTACCACATATATATGGAAATGGAGGGTGCGCGTATGATTCAGAAAGAGAAAATCCGGGGCGTGGGGTATTTTTTGATGGCGCTGGCCGCGGGTCTGCTGCCGTTTGCCGCGCCGGATGCCTGCGCACAGGCCCTGCGGGAGGGACTGGCGCTCTGCGGCGGTCCGCTGCTGCTTTCGCTGTTCCCGTTCCTCATCGTGTCCACGCTGCTCATCCAATGCCCGGCGGCGGATGTGCTGGGGCTGCCCTTCTGCCCGGCGGCAAGGCTCATCGGGGTCCGCGCTCCGGCGGCTGGGCGGGTGCTGCTCATCGGCTCTCTGGGCGGCTTTGCCCCCGCAGCAAATGCCGCCGCCGAGGCTGTCCGCTCCGGGCAGCTCACCGCGCGGGAGGCCGATGCGCTCCTTCCGGCCTGTGTCTGTTCCGGCCCGTCCTTTGTGATACTGGCTGTCGGGCAGTCCATGCTGGGCAGTGCAGAGCTGGGCGTCCTACTGTTCCTTGCACAGGTGGCGGCGGGCTATCTGTCCGCCGCGCTTCTGGCGCGGCTGGGAGGGACGCTTGGGTCAATGGCGCACCCCGCTGTCCCGACCGCTTCGCAGCCTCTCCGACTGGACGGCATCATCGCGCAGGCGTCCCAGACCTACCTCAAGCTCTGCGGTTTCGTCCTGTTTTTCCGGATGCTGGCCGCAGGAGCGGGGGAAGCACTGCCCTCCGGTGCAGGCGTTTTCTGCGCGATGCTTTTAGAGGTCTGCTCCGGCTGTGACCTGGCTGCGAAAAGCGGCCGGTTCGCCAGTATGCTGTGCTGCGCGGCGCTGAGCGTGCAGGGGCTTTCTGTTCTGATGCAGGTGCGGACCATCTGCCCGCCCGAGATGACCCTCCGCCCGCTCTACCGCGCCCGGCTGCTCCATCTGCCGCTTTCGCTGCTGATATTCTATCTTCTCCTTCCTCAGCGGGCGCAGGAGACGTTCAGCAGCCTGTGCGGCCGCGTAACCACGATGCGCCGCCTCCCGCCCGACTGTGCGCTGCTGGTGTTTCTCGGCTGCTGCTTTGTGGTCTGTGAGCTGAGCCGCGTCCTTGCAAAGGAGCTAAATCAAACACAGAGGGATAAAGTTGCGAATCAATCTTGACAGCTCCCGGCTTTTATGGTAAAATATCACACGTTGCAGAGATCGCAATGTGCTACTGTGGCTCAGCCGGTAGAGCAGCTCACTCGTAATGAGCAGGTCGTCCGTTCGAATCGGATCAGTAGCTCCAAAGTAAAATCCCCGAAAAGTGGCTTCGTGCCTGGCTTTTCGGGGATTTTTGTTTAGCTGGGACGCCGAGCATTTTCAATCTCACTCACTCTCAAATAATTCGCGGGGCGTTATATCGAGGATGTCGCAAAGTCCGAAGGCAATCTCTGCTTTGGGGAAGCTTACGCCGTTTTCATAATTGCTGACTGCACCCGTTGTAATGCCAAGCTTATCTGCAAGCTCCTGCTGTGTGAGCCCGGCACGCTTCCGGCCCTCACGGATGATAATGGAAGCGCGTGTGGGTTTGGACATATGTTTCACCTCGAACCAATCATAAAAAGAAAATACGCGAAATAAGAACTCATTATCAAGTTTATACCATTTTTATAGTGAAATGACAAGAATCCCCTCAATATGTGTTGCGCGGGCCACAAAAATATCAAAATGCAATCGAAACAGCTGCCCCAGAGACGACTTTGAAAAGGCTGATAGAGCAGGTTTCGAGTGCTCTGCCAAACCGCCATATGCGGTTGAAAAATTTTGTGCAATTTTCATAGTTTTCTTCGCGCTGTTTTGGTGGTACAATAGAGGCAGAATCTAGTGACATTCAGGAGGAGCCGCATGGCAGAAAAAAGCATTGAATTAGACAGCGTAGAGATCGCAGCCGCCGTATTCGGGAACTGTGACAGGAACATCCGTATGCTGGAGAAAGAATTTTCGGTGACGGCGGTGTGCCGCGGTACGATGCTGCGCATTTCGGGCGAACAGGCCAATGTTGCAGCTGCGGCCCGTGCTGTGGAGGGGATGCTTCTCCTTATCGAGAACCATACACCGCTGGAAGACCAGACGGTGCGCTACTGCCTGAGCCTTGCGCATGACGGTGAGGAAAAGCGCGTCCGGGAGCTGACCGAAGATTTCGTGACGGTGACAGTCAAAGGCCGGCCCATCCGTCCCAAGACCCTGGGTCAGAAAGAGTACCTCAACTCCATCCGGAACAACGCCATCACCTTTGGTGTCGGCCCGGCGGGTACCGGCAAGACCTACCTTGCTGTGGCCATGGCTGTCAAAGCGTTCAAGGCCAAAGATGTTTCCCGCATCGTGCTGACCCGCCCGGCGGTGGAGGCAGGCGAGAAGTTGGGCTTTCTGCCGGGTGACCTGCAGCAGAAGGTAGACCCCTATCTGCGGCCTCTGTACGACGGCCTGTTCGATATGCTGGGCGCAGAGACCTATGAGCGTCTCGTGGAAAAGCAGATCATCGAGGTTGCACCGCTGGCCTATATGCGCGGTCGGACGCTGGACGATTCCTTCATCATCCTCGACGAAGCGCAGAACACCACCCCGGAGCAGATGAAGATGTTCCTCACCCGTATGGGCGTCGGCTCTAAAGTGGTCGTTACCGGCGACGTCACTCAGATCGACCTGCCCGACCGCACCCGCAGCGGCCTTGTGGATGCACTTCAGGTCCTCAAGGGCGTGAACGGCATCGCGCAGTGCTACTTCACTGAAAAAGATGTGGTGCGCCACCGTCTGGTGCAGGAAATCATCAAAGCCTACGAGGCCGCTGCCCACCCGGCTAAACACTGAAAAAAACAACTCCGGCGGCATACCACAGAAATCGGGGTATTCGCTCAATAGAATGTAAGAATGTAGAAACGAAAGGAGCGGACGATTTATGTCCAATAAAGTTTTGATCACCAACTCGCAGAAAGCGATCAAGGTCCCCTCGGGCCTTCGCATCCTCATCCGCCGCGCCTGCAACGCTGTGCTGGAATATGAGCATTTTGACGACCCGGCGGAGATCAGCGTGACCTTCGTGGACAACGCAGCCATTGCTGAGCTGAACAACCAGTACCGCAATAAGCCGATGCCCACGGATGTGCTGAGCTTCCCTCTGGGTGAGAACGGCGTCTATGACGTGGACGAGAACAACGGCTGCAAGATGCTGGGCGACATCGTCATCAGCATGGAACGCGCACAGGAGCAGGCGACTCTCTACGGCCATCCGCTGCAGAGAGAGGTCGCTTTCCTGACGGTCCACTCCATGCTCCATCTGCTGGGCTATGACCACGAGAACGGTGGTCTGGAAGCCATGCGGATGCGTGAGAAGGAAGAAGCTGTCCTCACTCAGCTGGGTCTGCCCCGTACGGTGAGCTACACGGAATAAAAAGACAGGAGTTCTATTTTGAAAAACGAAACACCGATCCAGGGCCATTATGATACATCCTCTGTGTTCGTGGCGGTCATTGGCCGCCCGAACGTGGGCAAGTCCAGCCTGACGAATCTGCTGGTGGGGGAGAAGGTGGCTATCGTCACCTCCAAGCCCCAGACCACCCGTACCCGTATTACTGGCGTCATCACCCGGGGGCCTTTGCAGTACGTTCTGCTGGACACCCCCGGTGTGCATAAGCCCCACAATAAGCTGGGCAAGCGGATGGACAAGACGGCCAGCGACTCCATTGCTGACGTCGATGTGTCTATGATGCTGTTCGAGCCCTACGGCGCGCTGAATGAATCGGAGATGGTTCTGGTCGAGGCTCTGAAAAAGGGCGGCCCGGCCATCGCGGTCATCAACAAGACCGACCTCGTCAAAGACCCGGCGGACCTCGAGGCCCGCAAGGCGGAGCTGAAGGCCTTGGGCGTCTTTGATGATGTCTATACCGTCAGTGTCCGCGATAATGACCACTGCGAGGAACTGTTCGATGCACTGAGCCGCTATGCCGTGGAAGGCCCGCATTATTTTGACGATGATGCCTACACCGATATGCCTGAGAAGGAGCTTGTAGCGGAAGTTATCCGCGAAAAGGCTCTGCTCTATATGCGGGACGAGATCCCGCACGGCATTGCGGTCGTGGTCGAGCGCTTCAAGGAGCGCCCCGGCACGGACCTCGTGGACATCGACGTGAACATCTACTGTGAGCGGGAGAGCCACAAGGGCATGGTCATCGGCAAGGGCGGCGCGATGCTGAAGAAGATCGCCAGTGCAGCCCGCACCGACTGCGAGGAATTCCTCGGCTGCCGCGTCAACTTACAGTGCTGGGTGAAGGTCAAAGCCGACTGGCGCGATAACGAGTTCATGCTCAACAATTTCGGCTTTAAGCAGCAGCCCAACCGCTGAGCATCATAACAGGACAGATTTCCCGGGGATAGCGCAGTACCCTAGAGGTGACACTATACCTTAAGGAAGGGAGCGTTGTCCGATGGATGTGGAACTCAGCTGGCAGACGTTTGCCTGCACCGGTGATATTCTGTGTTATCTGGACTACAGGCGGCAGCTCGCTCAGCAGCGGCTCACCGCCCCGGCAGGAGAAAAAACAGATGGATACCATTGTGACCCCGGGCCTTGTTCTGAAAGAGACCCGGTATAAAGAATCCGACCGGATCATCACGCTTCTGACGCCGGGGCTGGGAGTCATCTCGGCCTCTGCGCAGAGCAGCCTGCGGCTGAAAAGCAAACTGTTCAGCGCCTGCGGGCTTTTTTGTTACTCGGAGTTCGTGCTTGTCCCCGGACGGAATATGTATACAGTGCGAGAGGCGGATGTCAAAAACGTCTTCCATGGCATCTCGTCCTCCATCGAAGGGATGAGCCTTGCCATGTATATGGCGGAAATGGCCTCGGCGCTTTCGCCCACAGGAGACGAAGCCGCAAAAGAATTGAGGCTCCTTCTTAATTGCTTTTACATGATAAGCGAGAAAAAGGCCGACCTCCGGGTCATCAAGGCCGTATTTGAGCTGCGTACCATGAGCGAGTGCGGATTTCTGCCGCAGCTGGTCTACTGCCGCGACTGCGGCACCTACGACGGCCCGGCCTTTTATCTCGACCCGGCGGAGGGCTGTCTGCTCTGCGAATCCTGCGCCCAAAAGGCGGGGAAAAAGTGCAATCTGGACGCCGGGGCGCTGTTTGCGCTACGGCATATCTGTCTGGTAGAAGATAAAAAGATATTCGGCTTCCGTATTTCCGTCGGCAGTCTGGCGAAACTCTCTACAGCAGCAGAGCAATATGCGCTGACCCATCTGGACAAGCCGTTGAAAAGCTACGACTTTTTGAAATCCGTCCTGCCATAACCATTTGAAATCGATTTGATATAAGGAATTACTAATGGAAACAAGTTATCGCTGGACGGAAAGAATCGTAACAGCGACAATTATTTAAGAGAGATTCGTTGTTTTACACCAAGATGACACCAAAGGCACAAATAGACACCTAAAGCTCAGATGTGACGATTACAAGACGAGAGACGCAGGAGAGATCTTGTGTCTCTTTTCTTTTGCCTCGGCATAAGCAAGTTCATGACGCAGGAGTCCGTTTCCATTGTTACCATTTGATAAATCAAGATGTCGCGAGAGCACACTTGAAATTTATCAAATGGAGTCAAGGAAAAAATGAAACACGAGAAACCGGAACTCTCCAGAAAGAATCCCTACTTTCTGCCGAAGTATCGATACCTGGAACTCAAGAACTTCTGTTTCCAATACAACGACTGGAAACGGGCACTGGCGAGGCTGGATGGCTGGCGAGCGCAGGAGGGCGATATGGGTGGCATTGTAAAGAGCAACATACCATCTGACCCGACTGCACGAGAAGGAACGCTGAGAGCGTACTATTCGCAGCACATTGAACTCATTGACCGCTGCATTGCCAAAATGGAACCGGCGCTCCAAACGTACATCCGGAAAGGTGTAACGGAAGGACTGTCCTACAGGAGTCTTCGTGCAAGGGGATGTCCGTGCGGCTCCCAGATGTACTACGACTTCTACCGCAAGTTCTTCTGGCTTTTGAGCATCGAACGCGGGTAACGCGAAAAATTCAGGCTCCTTTATGGAGGTGAGATAAATGGCAACAAGAGATTGGAGCAAAGTGGATTGGACCAATAACGAAGACAATAATCTTATACGTGAATTTCTTGCAGATTCTGATAATATCATGAATTGCAACCAATGTCCGTATAAGGTGAAGCATCCGAGTTGGGACGCACTGCCTTGTGGACAATACCATTGTTGGGTTGAGTTGTCTTGCTAAAGGCGAGAGCCGTGGAGAGATCTGCGGCTCTTTATTTTTTTTTTATCCGGACGCGAAAAATTCAGCCGCCTTTATGAAAGGTGGTAGATACTTATGTTTAGTCTGATTATCGCAATTCTGATCATTGTACTGCTGGTGAAGGCGATCGGCCTCATTGGCGCAAAAACGGAAGAGGTGAGACAGAGAACAAAGAGAAGACACTAAAGAGTGAGAGCTGCTGAGAAATCAGCGGCTCTTTCTTTTTACGCAGACGCGAAAAATTCATGGCATATTATGGAGAAGATAGCTCAGCATGGGAGAGCGCCGCTTAACTGCGGAGGTCATGGGTCCAAATCCCATTCTTTTCTTTTTGCGCAGGCGCGAAAAATTCAGTGTCCTTTATGGAAGATAAGAGAGCTATAATTGGAGGAACGATTATGACTGATATGATGAATATGCTGATGACGAATTACTATTGGGTCGAGGTTATATTAGCTGTTGGTATGGCTATATATTATGGGCCAAAGTGTTTGATAAAAAGTAACAAATCTAAGAGAACGAAGTAACGGAAAAGATATTTCGCTCTCTTATCTTTTTGCGCAGGCGCGAAAAAATCAGCCTCCTTTATGGAAGAAAATGTTAATAATAGGAGGTAACTGCTATGTTTAAGTATATTATTAAGGGTTTCGAGGAAATGATGAATTCTATCGAGAAGGGCTTTAACGAGACGATGAACGTCTCTTACCCTGAGGTAGAGCGCAACGAACTTGAGCTCATTACTGATTACTACATGGGCGTACGATAAAACATTCGACCGGAGACGGAGTCTGAGGAAACTCGGACTCTTTCTTTTTTCTATTCTAAGTTAGACGCGAAAAACTCTGCTTCTTTTATGGAAGAGGATGTCTTCCGAAGAACGAAAGGAGATTTTTACGATGAAACATTACAAGAGAGTAAAGGCTACTTACGACCGCGGTTATGTGAACGCGATGGATAAAATACGTGTGTTTATCGAGAGCAACCAGAAAGTTATGTACATTGGTACAGGCGAGTATGCGAATGCCTCGACAGCACAGGTATCTTACACGAACGCGATAAACCTGATCCGGGCCAGTGGTCTGGTACGAGCTGCTTGCAACAGAGGAGAATTGTTTCTAATTCGCAACGACATCTGAGCCGACGAGAGCTGTGGAGAAATCTGCAGCTCTTTATTTTTTTCATCACGCATTCGCCCAAAAGGCGGTGCAGAATATTACAAAGGAGAAAATCAAAATGGTGTATCTGGTTTACCTGCTTGCATTGATATTTATCGTGCTCGGCTTTCTGTTCGGTGTTTCGGTCGGGTGGAAGTGCGTACATGGCAGGAACGCGGTCGGGAACTTGATGATCGCCCCCGGAGACGAGAATGAACAGCCTTACATTTTTCTCGACCTGACAACATCGGTAGAATATCTGGAAAGCTCTGAATATGTGGTGCTGAAAGTGAAACCGCTGGGGACGCGAGAAAAACAGTCCGTTTAACGGAGGAAACTCCGAATTTACTGATAAAGGAGAAGATCAAAATGGAAAACAAAACATTATTGAACGAGACTTTGGAAAGTGGGATGGAATCGCTGAAAACGATGAAACCCGGTTCTGAGGAGTATGCCGCTGCGGTGAACAGTCTGGCAAAGCTCCACGAGATGCAGATGAACGAGACTGCGGAAGAGAACAGCAAAACTGCGAAGGAAGACGAACTGCAGCTGAAGTGGCATCAGACGGAAGCCGACGTGCAGAAGGCTGACTCTGACCGCAGGATCGAAATTCTGAAGACCGTAGGCGGCATTGCCGGAACGCTCATCATGGGCGGCTTATTCGTATGGAACCAGGTGAACGGATGGTTCAACGAGGAAGAAGGACACATTCCGCTGTCGCCGACATTCAAGGATGGGTCAAGAACTTTGATGCAGAATATATTTAGAAAGTAAGGAGGACTGGAGAGTCTGAGGCGAAAGCTTCGGGCTCTCTTTTATTTTTATGAGATACCATGAAGAACCGCCCGACATCTGGACGAACTACTATGGCAAGGTATACCGCTGCGACCATCCGGTCTACCGTGTTTCGACCCTTTACATGGAACGGGACAAGGGACTATGCGTCATCCAACAGCGCTACAACGAGGAAACCAAAGCGACCTACTGGGGGCCTATCGACCCGTGGCTGACCGACAAAATTTATCTGCGCAGCGGATTCAAGGAGTATTTTGATGCTCACGCAAAGAAGAAGGACTCGCACGGGTACTTTCCGACGGTCACTGTCCGACAGCTCATGTGGGCGCTGCGGATGAAACCGCTCAAGAAAGAGCGGTGGGAGACCAGCTTTGACCATGTACCGATTTGAGGGCCTTTATTTTTTCACTGGACTTTGATATAATATAAATAGAAGAATTGACTGGAGGTGCTTAAAAATGCCTGTATTATGTATGTTTTACGGCATTATTGTTCGGATGTACCGCGAAATAGGCGGGAAGCATAATACGCCTCACATTCACGCAGAATATTCCGGACAGGAAATCGTAGTTGCTCTGGACGGAACGATTCTGGAAGGAAAATTTCCTAAGAGCCAGATGAAGCTTCTGGATGCATGGATGGAGATCCACAAGGATGATTTGGCGGCAAACTGGAAGCTCTTGTCCAACGGCGAACAGTTCTTCCGCATTGATCCTCTGAAGTAAGGAGTGACTTTTATGTTGCAGCCGAAGCTTATTAAAGTTGAGCCCATTGATTCACTGAAGCTTCGCCTCTATTATGAGACTGGAGAAGTGAAGCTGTTCGATGTGACACCGTACGCAACCGGCTCATGGTATGGGCAGCTGAAGGATGAAGACTATTTCAGAACAGTTCAGATGCTGCCAGGAGGTATAGGCATCGAATGGCCTGAAGGCCAGGATATAGCCCCGCATGAGCTATACGAAAACAGTGTCATAGTAAAGAAAACTGCATAAGTCATTGATATTTTCGAGGAGAGCTTACGAGAGATCGCAGGCTCTTTTTCTTTTGCTCAAGACGCGAAAAAATCTCCTCATATTATGGGGTAAAGCCCGAAATAAAGGAGAACGTATTATGAACGAATCTATTTTTAATAAAATTTGGAACTATACGATTTCGGTCGGGCAGATCATTACGACATTCCTGATCGGGTGCGCTGTTGCACTCGTGATGTGGCTGTTCGTACAGATTTTCCGGCCGTCGAAAGACTGATATTTTTACGATAGACCGGCAAACGACGTAACATCGGCTTTATCTCGGGAAGAGCTTATGGAAACATAGGCTCTTTCTTTTTGTCCGGCGCGAAAAATTCAGCCTGCTTTATGGAGGTAAGAGGGCTTACATTGAAAGGAGAAAAACCTATGATGAAAGCTATTAAGAACTTTATGAACAAACCGATTACTTGGGGCGACAGCTTTAAGTGGAGCGGCATTTTTCTGGGGCTGTATGCAGCAGTCATCGGAGCATGTGTTGCTTACGAGAAGTGGACGAACTACAAGGCTGAAAAGGAAATGTTGAAGAAGATGCAAGAGAGCAATCTGGAGGATAATATCTGATAGATACACGCCCTCTTATCTTTTTTTCAAAATGGAGGTTGAACACTATGGAGGATGTTATGCACATCCAATCTGCCTTTCTGCGCAGTGTTATTGCACGGGCTATTAGCAAGACTGCTCGGAAGCAGGGATACAAGAGCACAGCAGTGAAGCTCAATGATATTTTTGCCGTGTACAGCGAGACGGAAAAGAAAGTCCACCTGCATTTGGACATAGACGCTGAGTTGAGCAAGGAAGACCTGATGGCTCTGTTGAAGCAGGCCGGAGTGCTGTGACGCGAAATTTTCAGTGCGCTTTATGAGATGGTTAGTCTCAGAATTATATTTTGGAGGTACGAACTATGAAGAAATTGGTTGGAGCAATTACGGGGTGCATTGCAGCTTATTATGTGATGGACACACTCACCGCAGCAAGTATGGCGTGTGCATGGGGCGATTTGGTAAAATACGGCCACATGCAGGCGGCGCATGAACTGGATGATACGTTTCACAAAGAGTATTGCAAGCGCGACCGAAAGGTATTTGATTTTACAAAGGAAGTACTTTTGAAGGAAATGAAGAGAAAGTAACTAATCGAAATGGAGCTTACGAGAAATCGTAGGCTCTTTTATTTTTCAAAATGGAGACAAGCTGAGCGCCGCCAGTGGCGGAAACAGCGAAGCGAGGCTCGGGTTCCTTAAATTTCAAGGGAGGCTGAACAATGAAACTGATGAAAACGTGCGCACGATTCCTGCGAAAGAACGGCGGGACACTGCTGGCTATCGGTGCATCTGTGGGTGTAGTGCTGACGGCCATCGAAACAGGCAAGGCGACCATCAAAGCCGAAAAGTTGGTGGAGCTGAACAAGGATGTGCCTGAGTACGATATGAAAGAAAAGGTCAAGGACTGCTGGCATTTTTATATTCCGGCGGCGGTGTTAGGCGCAGGCACGATCGGGTGCATTATCGGCTCGAACATGCTGAGCCGGAAAGAAATCGCAAGCCTAAGCGCGGCCTATGTGGCGCTGGGCAAGAGCTACCAGGAGTACCGCAGGCAGGTGGCAGAGCGCATCGGTGTGGAGGAAGAGGAAAAGCTGCGGATGGAGGCAGCAAAAGAAACGAAAGCTGAAGATGTCCAGCGAGACAAGGATGGCGATGTTATCCGGCTGTTCTATGAGCCCGCCTCAAAAAGATATTTTCATGCCACGATGTCACGGGTCATCGAGGCGTCTTATTACTTTAACCGGGAGCTGGCCACGAACGGCTGCATCTCGGTAAACGAGTGGTGTAATTATCTCTGCGCCGACGAACTGACCATAACACCCGAAGGCGACCAGATGGGGTGGTGTCTTGACCAGTTGGTATATGACTGGGATGCCTACTGGATGGATTTTGAGTACGACAAGCAGATGACCGACGACGGGTTGGAGTGCTATTATCTGGCACCGGCGCTTGACCCTGTAGAAAACTATCTCGATTATACGGAGGATACCTATCATGCATAAAATCAACTGGTGGAGAGTGGCAAGCATCGCACTGCTGGCAGGAAGCGCACTGCTGGGCTTCGGGCATGACCTGATCGAGGACCAGAAGAGCGAGGACGAACTGCGCGGTGCAGGAAGAAGTGCAGCGTCAGCTGGCCGAAAAGAACAGCACGAGCTGACGCGAAAAATTCAGTCTGCTTTATGGAAGAAGATCCAAACTGAACAGATAAAGGAGATTTGAATTATGTATAATCGCAACTATTACGCTCAGGTGGATGATGCTATGATGAAGTTATGGAAGGACTTCGGCAGGAGACTGCTGCACGTGCTGGATGGCACGATGCGGTATGTGCTGACCCTGCCGATCCGGACATACGAATACATCTATGACACCATCTCCGGAGAGCTGACAAGTCAGCGTGAAACAGAAAATCGCTTCGAGAATTTGAAGCAGCACGGACACATCTGAAAAGGCGAGAGCTGTAGAGAAATCTACGGCTCTTTCTTTTATAAATTCATTGATATTTTGGAGGCATGAACATGAACTGGAAAGCACTGACCAAAACGGCGAGGAGGACCCTCAGCCGGAACAGCTCGAAGATCTTACTGGGCTTAGGCATCGCAGGCGCGTTTACGGCGGTTGGCTTTGCAATTACTGCAACGCCCAAGGCGATGATCCTGCTGGACGAGAAGAAGAAAGAGCTGGGCGTCGAGAAACTGGATGCCAAGACCATCGTGAAGACGGCGGCACCGGTGTACATTCCTACCGCTATCTCTATGGCAGTCTCGACTGGGTGCATCATCGGAGCAAGCAGCGTCAATGACCGGAGAAATGCTGCGCTGGCAGCGGCTTACACCATGTCGGAGACGGCTCTGCGGAGCTATCAGGACAAGGTGGCTGCGACCATCGGCGAGGACAAAGCACAGGAGATCAAAGAGGCGGTCACGCTGGAAAAGATGGCAAAGTGTCCGGAACCGGATGAGATCCCGACTGCAAAGAACCTCGCACCGGATGATGTGTCCTATGACAAGAAGGTGAAATGCTGGGAGAGCCTGTCCGGGAAATACTTCTGGACGACGCGGAACGCCATTGAGAAGGCGCTGAACGGCCTGAACAAGCAACTTCTCAGCGATTTGAGCGTTACGGAGAACGACCTGTACGACTACCTCGGCATGGAGCACTGCAAGAACGGTGACCTGCTGGGCTGGGACACCCAGAGTTGCATGATGGTAGATACGTTCTACGGCTCTCGTGTGGACGAAGAGGGGATGCCTTGTCTGGTACTGGACTACAACACACCTCCGAAGTGGCTGGGGTACTGATATTTTCAGACCCCGGCGCGAAAAAATCAGCGTGTCTTATGGAGGCAATACTCCGACATTATAAACTTATTTATAAGAAAGAGGTAACAAAAATGGACGAAATGAACAACGTGACTATGGAGAATGAGACTTCTATGATGGAGAACGCTCCGGTTGAGAACTTGGTCCCTGCTGAGGCGGAGGGCTATATTTCGGACTGCGGCTGTGAGAGCAATGCAAACCTCGATCTTGGCAAGATCGTCAAGATCGGTGTTGGTGCTGCGCTGCTCATCGGCGCTGGTGTGAAGTATGGTATCCCTGCTGCAAAGAAGGGTTTCAAGCACATCAAGGAGAAGATGGCCAGCAAGAAGGCGAAGAAGGACGAAGTCATCGACGTGGAGTCGAAGGATGTGACTTCTGACGAGGAAACTTGTGAAGAGGAGAACTAATGTCAGATAAAGCGAGAGCTGTAGAGAAATCTGCAGCTCTTACTTTTTTATTTTGAAAGGACGACAACATGGCAAAAATCGATATGCCCACGAGCAGCCTGAACCAAACCCCCGGTCAGCAGCCGAAGAAAAAGCTGGAGAAGGTGACGACCGGCAAAGTCACGGTACGCCAGCAGACTGATATTCAGAAGGTGGCAAGCGCGTTTCTCGCAGAAGACCTTGCCACCGTGAAGGAGCGCATCATCAACGACTATGCCATTCCGATGCTCAAGAACGGCATCTGGAGTATTTTCAGCTCGGCACTGAGCCTTATGATATTTGGCGAGGACAAATCCCGCTCGCAGAGTTCGAACTATGTGCGCGGCTCCAGCAACAGCTATGACCGCTATTACGCCAACCCCAACCGGAGTCAGCCGGCGAACCAGCGGGTCATTCCGAACTGGCAGAACCTGATTTCAGACTCCCGGGCGGACATGGAAGAAATCCTCGACCAGATGTGGGAGGCCATCCGGGAATACGGACAGGTGCCCATTGGCGACCTCTACGACCTTGCGGGCATGACCTGCAATTTTACCGATAACAAGTATGGCTGGAAGGACTTGACCAGTGCATACATCAAGAACGTCCCCGGCGGGTACAGCATCGAGTTCCCGAAACCGGTGCCTCTTACTTAACAGAAAGGACTGATATTTTATGAAAAAAGAAGAAATGATGCTCAAGGCGACCCAGATGCTGGCAAAGGGCAAGTTCAAGCTCAAGAAGGCCAGCCCTACCATCATGATCGTGGGTGCGGCCATCGGCGGCGTCACGGCGGCTGTTCTGGCCTGCAAGGCAACGCTCAAGGCGGAAGAGATCATCGCAGAGCACAACGCTCAGGTCGAGACTATCCACGCTACCAAAGCACAGGTGGACAGCGGCGAAATGCAGCTGAAAGATGGTGAGACCTACACAGCAGATGATATGAAAAAAGATATTACTGCCACTTATGTCCACACGGCCGTATGGCTGGCAAAGGTCTATGCCCCTGCGGTGACGCTGGGCGGTATCTCGCTGGCCTGCATGTTCGGCTCTCATCACATTATGAGCAAGCGGAATGCAAGTCTGACTGCGGCCTACATCGCCATCGACAAGGCGTTCAACGAGTACAAAGGCCGTGTTACGGAGCGCTTCGGCGACCGTGTGCAGCACGAGCTGGAGCACAACATCAAGGCTGTGGAAGTGGAGTCCACGGCTAAGAACGAGGACGGCACCGAGGAGGTCATCCGGGAGTACGCAGATGTTGCGCGGGAAGCCAATGACCCGTACTCCATGATTTTTGACGAGAGCTGCAGCCTCTGGGAGAAGGACTCCATGCTGAACGCCATGACCATCCGGAATGTAGAGAGCGCGGCGAACCGCAAACTCAGAACGAACGGGCATCTGTTTCTGAACGAAGTCATCGACATGCTGGACCCCTACGGCAAGGCCTGCCACCGGACGGCGGTCGGTCAGGTCGCAGGCTGGATCTATGACCCGAAGGACGAGACGAAACAGAACTGTGTCAGCCTCGGCACGCACTGCTATGTTCCGGGCAATGAAGCTCTGAATGACTTTATCAACGGCGACGAGCGTTCTGTGATACTCCACTTCAACTGCGACGGACCCATCATCGACAAGATCTGAGACTGATATTTTGGAGGGATAGTTATGGCAAGGATCGCAAAGAGACTCTCTTATGTATTCGCAGTCATGGCCGGGGTGTGCTTTGCTTCCGGTCTGGCTGTTCTTGCTGAGTGAAAGGATATTTTGCTATGGACAGTTTAGAAAACGTGTTCCTGTTTCTGGACTATCTGACCGACACCCAGCGCAAGCGCCATGTTGTGGGAGGCGTTCTGATGAGCGTCTCCCTTTTCTTTGGCGGGCTGGCATTCACCCTGATGACCGTAAAAGGAGACCCCGATGAAGAACGCAATGCATGATATTCTGCTCTTTGGCGCTGGATTCGCAGCCGGAGCTTACTTTATGCACACTGTGATGCGGCGTGCCTATGACGAAAAATACAGGAAGGAGGCGCAGGACTTGAAGGCGCACTGGGAAAAGCGGGAAGCCAATCTCGACGAAGAAGTCGAGAAAAAGGCAAACCAGAAGGGCTTTGAGCTGGCGATGGGGCCTTACCGCACCGAGAGCGACCCGGAAGATATTCGGAAACCGGAGCAGGCCATCGAGATCATCGAGCCGGATGAGTTTGGCGCAGATGAGAATTATGAGACCCGCTTTCTGAGCTTCTACGCGGATGGCAAGCTGGTATTCGACGGTGAAGACGAGCCGATGGATGAGGATGATATTTCCAGAGCCATCGGTGATGAGGCCTTGAAGCACTTTGGCGAGTTCATGCCGAGCACCATCCATGTCCGAAACCACAACTATCACAAGGATTATGAGATCCTGCAGGTGAACCAGAGCTTCTGTGACCTACACCCGGATGAGGAGGACGAATGATATACACAGACCTTGCCGGTCGATATTTTGACTGGCTTTATGAGCGGGTCTGTGGAGACTGGGAGCCGAGGGGGCTTTCGTTCCACAGACTGCTCGCTTTCTTATACAACCAGAACTTTACCCCGTCTTGTGAGCTGGATGGGGCTCGCGCAGAAGACGGCCTCGACCTGAGATACCGGTTTGCTCAGACGCAAAATATCGTGTATCAGGACGTTCAGGACGCTTTCGCCGGTATTCCGTGCAGCATGCTTGAGATGATGGTGGCACTGTCCATCCGCATCGAGGAGCATATTCTGGAAGATGCTGCGTCCGGAAACCGGGTTGGACAGTGGTTCTGGAATATGGTCGTGAGCCTTGGGCTCGTGGCCATGGATGACACCCGCTTCGACGAGGAGAGGGCGCAGAGTGTGCTGGACCGATTCAATGCTCGGGAATATCAGCCCAACGGTGCCGGTGGACTTTTCACGCTGATGCATCCGAAAGAGGATATGCGCCAGATTGATATTTGGTATCAGCTGATGGGCTGGTTGGCAGAAAATGAAACCTGACGTTTATGTGTCGAAAATCTGCATCCCGATGGAAGGCGTTATCGAAGAGAACTTCGACGATGAAAGGGTACCTCTGAGGATAACGTCATGCCGAGATACGAAAAACCTTGGTCGGCTGGTATTTGCTGACCTGAATTACTGGAGGCAAACAGACAATGGAAATGATGAACATCATGTACGAACTGGCGAACACCAAGACTGCCCTTGAGCTGGCCGAAAAGACCATCCGGAAGCAGAAGGGCAAACTCTTGAGAAGGAACATTCTCATCGCGGGACTTGCATGGCTGGGCTTTACTGCCTGCAGGATGCTGGGCGAGAGCGACGAGAAGCTTAAGAAAGCGGAGGCAAAAGCACGCAACACGGAAGCAGAGCTTGCTATGATGCACCACAACTATGACCAGCACGGCGAGGAAGAGAATGACGCTCCGACTGTGTCCGAAAAAGTTATTTGCTGCGACGGCAAGGGCAGCATTACGAAGAAGCCGGAATAAATCTCACAGAAAGGAGGAAATCGATTCATCATGAGCGATTTCTTCAAAATTGACACCCGCCCGGGAAAGCGGGGCGTAACGGAGATTTATCCGAAATTCATCGTCGGAAAGCCGAACGATTTGATGATACGGGGCTCTGACTTCTACGCCATTTGGATGGAAGAGCGGGGGCTTTGGAGTACGGACGAGCAGGACGTCATCCGAACCATCGACCGGGAACTTCGTACCTATGCAGATGAGTACCAGAAGACCCATGACAACGGGTTTCATGTGCTTTATATGTGGGATGCGGAGTCCGGCATGATCGACAACTGGCACAAATACTGTCAGAGGCAGATGCGGGATAACTTCCATCCGCTGGATGAGGTATTGATATTTTCCAATACCCCGGTCAAAAAGGAAAGTTACGCCTCGAAGCGTCTGCCGTATCCGCTGGAACCCGGAAGTATAAACGCCTATGACGAGCTCATGGGCGTTTTATATTCTCCGGAGGAACGCGAAAAGCTGGAATGGGCTATCGGTGCGGTTGTGAATGGTGCCTCGAAGGAAGTCCAAAAGTTCATTGTGCTGTATGGTGACCCGGGAAGCGGTAAATCTACGGTGTTGAACATCGTCCAGAAGCTTTTCGAGGGCTACTGCGGCGTGTTCGACTCGAGGGCGCTGGGTTCATCCTCCAATGCATTCGCGCTGGAGGCGTTTAAGTCGAATCCACTTGTTTCTATCCAGCACGACGGTGACCTTTCCCGCATCGAGGACAACACCCGGCTGAACTCGCTGGTCTCCCACGAGACGATGCTGGTCAATGAGAAGTTCAAAAGTCAATATCCCACGAGGTTCAACTGCTTCCTTTTCCTTGGTACCAACAAGGCAGTCAAGATAACCGATGCAAAATCGGGCCTTATCCGAAGACTCATCGACGTGACACCAACCGGTAACAAGCTGCCTGCTAAGAAGTATCTTGACCTTGTGGACAAGGTGAACTTTGAACTTGGCGGCATCGCATGGCACTGCAAGGAGGTCTATGAGGCAAACCCGCGCCAGTACGACGATTACATCCCGACCCGGATGCTGGGAGCGTCCAACGACTTCTACAACTTTATGCTGGACTCCTTTTATATTTTTAAGAAGGAAGACGGCGTATCGCTGAAGCGTGCATGGGTCATGTACAAGGACTACAACGCCGAAACGAATGTCCAATATCCGTATTCGCGCAGAGCATTCCGTGAGGAGCTGATGAATTACTTCTCCGATTACAAGGAAAGGGAAGCCGATGTGAACGGGGAGCGCGTTCGGAGCTACTACAGTGGTTTCAAGGTGGACAAGTTCCCTGAGTTTGCAGACCCAAAACCTGCGGAAGAGGGAATATCTGAGCCGCCTGCTTCATCATGGGTCGAGTTCAAAGAGCAACACTCGCTTCTGGATGATATTTGCGCGGGATGCCCTGCACAATATGCCAATGAGAACGGAACCCCGACCGATAAATGGGAAGATGTCAGCACGACGCTGTCCGACCTTGATACGTCGAGGCTTCATTACGTGCGGATTCCGCAGGAGCATATCGTCATCGACTTTGATATTCCGGGACCGGATGGAAAGAAATGCTTTGAGAAAAATCTTAAAGCTGCATCCAAATGGCCCCGGACTTATGCGGAGCTGAGCAAATCCGGTGCGGGCATCCATCTGCATTATATTTACACGGGCGATGTTACAAAGCTCAGCCGCATTTACGACGAAAACATCGAAGTCAAAGTATTTACCGGGAAATCTTCACTGCGGAGAAAGCTGTCGAAATGCAATGATATTTCGGTGGCTTCCATCAGCAGTGGTCTGCCGTTGAAGGGAGAAAAAATGGTCGATGCAAAGCAGGTCCAGAACGAAAGGCATCTGAGGATACTGATCAAAAAGGCACTTGCCAAGGAAATCAGCCCCTACACGAAGCCGAATGTGGATTTTATTGCCCATGTTATGGAGGAGGCATACGAGGGCAATGTGGTCTATGACGTGGACGATATGCGCAATGCTATCCTGCTCTTTGCCGCAAGCAGCACGAATCAGGCTGATATTTGCGTCAAGACGGTGGCAAAGATGCATTTCAAGTCCAAAGAGGAAGCAAAGAGCGAGACTGATATTTTGGAGGCCCCTATCGCGTTCTTTGACTGTGAGGTTTTTCCGAACCTTTTCCTCATCAACTGGAAACTGGCGGGCGAGGATAAGCCGGTTCATCGCATGGTGAATCCTACCGCCAGCGAGGTCGAAGCGCTGACAAACTACCGGCTCGTCGGCTTTAATAACCGCAAGTACGACAATCATATGCTTTGGGCTTGCATGCTGGGGTGGACGACAGAGCAGCTCTATGCGCTGTCGAACCGTATCATCAACGAGCACACGGGTTTCTTTGGCGAGGCGTATAACCTGTCCTACACGGATATTTATGACTTCTCTGCCAAAAAGCAGAGCCTGAAGAAGTTTGAAATCGAGCTGGGCATCCATCATCAGGAGCTTGGCCTGCCGTGGGACCAGCCGGTGCCGAAAAGCCTTTGGGACAAGGTGGCAGAATACTGTGACAATGACGTTCTGGCAACGGAAGCCGTGTTCAACGCACGTCATGCAGACTTTGTAGCCCGGGAGATTCTGGCTGACATTGCCGGACTGACGGTCAACGACACGACCAACACATTGACCACGCGCATCATCTTTGGTAAGGAAAGGCACCCGAAGCTGGTTTACACCGACCTTGCGACCGGAGAACAGGACGCTTTGACCGAGGTCGAGCCTGATATTTTGGTGTCCAAAAACATCATCAATGCCTTCCCGGGTTACGAGTGGACCAAAGGCGACGATGGCCGGATGCACAACATGTTCCGTGGAACAGACCTTGGTTTGGGCGGCTATGTCTATGCCGAACCTGGTATGTACTGGAATGTCGCGCTGCTGGATGTGGCATCGCTGCACCCACACTCGGCGGTCGCCATGAACTACTTTGGTGAGTACACCAAAAACTTCAATGACCTTATGGATGTACGTATCTATGTAAAACATAAGGAGTACGACAAAGCCAAGAAGCTCTTTGGCGGAAAGCTGGCCAAGTACCTGGATGACCCTGCACAGGCGAAAGCTTTGGCACAGGCACTGAAGATCGCCATCAACTCGGTGTACGGATTGACCAGTGCGACCTTCGACAACCCGTTCCGCAACCCCAAGAACGCCAACAACATCGTGGCGCTTCGAGGGGCTTTATTTATGCGCACTTTGCAGGATGAGGTACAGCAGCGTGGTTTCACGGTTGCCCATATCAAGACTGACTCCATCAAGATCCCCGGTGCTACGCCGGAGATCATCGACTTCTGCATGAAGTTTGCAGAGAAGTATGGCTACCAGTTTGAGCATGAGGCTACCTACGAGAAGATGTGCCTCGTGAACAATGCGGTCTATATTGCAAGGTATATGGACGCAGCTGACTGCAAGGCTCGGTATGGATACGTGCCGGGAGATAACGAGAAGGAAGGCGGAGAGTGGACTGCTACCGGTACTCAGTTTCAGGTTCCATATGTGTTTAAGACGCTCTTCTCTCACGAAGATATTGTGTTCAATGATCTCTGCGAGACCAAATCGGTGTCGAAGGGCGCTATCTACCTCGACAAAAACGAGGACTTGGCCGAAGGAGAGCACAATTATATTTTTGTCGGGCGCGTTGGCCAGTTCTGCCCTATCAAACCCGGATGTGGCGGCGCACTGCTTGTGAGAGAAGCCGGTGCCAAAGACAACGGTGAGACCAAGTATGACTCTGTGACAGGTGCAAAAGATTATCGCTGGTTGGAAAGCGAGATGGTCTATAACCTGCATCTGGAGGACACTATTGACCGGTCTTATTTTGATAAGATGGCAACGAAAGCTATCGAGGCCATTTCCGAGTATGGTGACTTCGATCAGTTCGCTTCCAACGATTTGGGTGAACCGCCTTGGCAGAAGCCTGATATTCCGTGGGACGATGTGCAGGACGAAGCTGCACAGAATTTTGATGTACGATAAAAAGGAGACTGATATTTATGATTAACAAACGCCAGAAGGTATCTATCGAGAATACTCGCTTCATCTTTACTACCAACTTCAGCGGCGACCCCAGCCGCGACCGCTTCGGCTCCAACAAGCGCCGGGTCAATCTGGTTCTGACCGAAGACATGGCGCATCATCTGATGGACATGGGCGTAACGGTCAAGCAGACCCGTCCGAATCCGGAAAAGACCTATGATGAGCCGTTTCTTCCGACCTATTTCGTTCCGGTCAATGTCAACATGGAGTCCAAGTGGCCTCCGCACGTCTACTGGGTGACCACCACCGGCAAGAAGCTGCTCTGTGACATCGATATGGTCGGTCAGCTGGATTACATCCGCGTCAAGAATGTCAACTGCCTGTGCAACCTCGTAGAGAAGCGCAACAACCCGGGAGAGTTCAGCCTGTATGCCGATGTCATGTACGTAGAGCAGGATGCTGACTCTGACCCGTATGCAGAGCGCTATGCCCGGTTTGCGGCTCCTGAAGCAGACATGGCAGAGCCGAGCGACCCCCACCGAAATTCCGTTCTGAGGTGAAGCATATGAAGAAACTGTTTATCAGCTGCCCTATGAAAGACCGTACCGAAGCCCAGATCCGTGGGACCATGATGCAGATGCACAACATTGCAGAGGCCGTCTTTGGAGAAGAACTGGATGTTATCCAGACCTATATTCCTGATCCTCCGAGTGGCACGAACCAGGCACTTTGGTATCTCGGCGAAAGCATCAAGATGCTGTCGGAGGCCGATTACTTCATCGGCGTATATGATGAAGAGAAAGCGTACCATGGTTGCGCAATCGAGAACCAGGCCGCAAAGGCTTACGGCATTCCCAGTTACACCATCAACCTGAACTATGTGGCTCGGGATGTCGTCGAAGCACGGGCAAAAGAGGCTCGTAAGTATAGCTGCTTCGGTTACTAATCAATGATATTTTCGAGTGCCAGGGTCGGTCCTTGGTCCAATGCTCCAGCCGGTGAGTACCCACGTCGCAAATGGCGGCTCTAAGGAAACAGCTCGATTTATATTTTTGATGTGCAATTTGGGAGGTTGACAGTATGAAAGTTCTGAGGGTTCGCCCAAAGCATTACCCTGAAGTGATCGACATTGACTATTCTCTGGAATCGCTCCAGAAAGAGGTGGAAGGCCCGATTCAGGCTGTTTACCCGTGGGACGATGAGGTGGCCATTGATTTGCAACGAAGATGGAAAGCTGCATGATGATTGCATGGAGAAACTCAACCGGACGCTCGACGGCCCTTATGGTATCCCCATTGATATTATCGTTGGAACATTCCTGATTGTAGGCCTCACGGAGGATGATTTCGGTGAGCTTTTGCCGGAGTTCGTCGAGAAGTACGAGAAGATGTTCCATCAGCCGAGAAAGTTCGTCACCTACACGGATAGTGAAGGCAAAGTGCATCTCGACGTTGATTATTGTACACCTGAAGAATAAGCACATGAGAGCCCTGGAGAAATCTGGGGCTCTTTTATTTGAGTCATTAGCATGGGCTGTACGGTGGGTTCGATTCCCGCATGACTCGCAACCGGGCCAAAGAGCCTGATATTTGAACAATAGAAGGAGTAAGGTTTATGAGCAGAGAAAAAGTAAAAGAAATCGTCGATTACATGGTTTCGGAGGGTATGCAGAACACCAACTGCGGCAGCTGGGTCTTTGATATTCCGGAACTGTGCGACAAGTTCGATCTTCCGCTGGAATGGTTCTATGAGCACAACGATGATATTTGCCGCGAACTCGGCGAGCGTGATGAGCTTGCTGATTACGAGCAGAACTGCGACTGGAACAACCATCCGCTGAATTACAACCTGGTTTACTACACGAACTCCTGCTCATTTTGAGGAGGTGTGATATTTATGGGCGGACTTCGCAGAGTAGATAAGGCTTGCAATATACGTCCTACTGCAAAAAGCACGGACTTTACTAAGAAAAAAGAACTCTGGAAGGTGTTCAGGAAGAACCGGAAAGAGCTCTTTGCTTATACCGTCAGAGGGGAGGGCGAAGATGAGGAAGAGGCGACGATCTCGCTTCTGGCCTACGAGAATCACTGCAATAAAAGTGCCATTTATGTGACGTTGGAAATGAGGTGAGCGACCTGATGGCAGGTGTAACGCTCTACGACTATCAATTAGATGCGATCAACCGTATGAAAATCGGATGCATCTTATGCGGAGGCGTAGGAAGCGGAAAATCGAGAACGAGTTTGGCGTTCTACTACAGACTCTATGGCGGACAAATAAACACAAAAGAATATGCAAGGATGGCAGAGCCCCCGGATCTTTATATCATCACGACTGCCCGGAAACGGGATACGGGTGAGTGGGACGAAGAGTTGGCTCATTTCTACATGAGTACCGATCCAGAGCTTGATATTTACGAGCACAGTGTAACGGTGGATTCCTGGAATAACATCGAAAAGTACATAGGTGTGAAGAATGCGTTTGTTATATTTGATGAACAGAGAGTAGTTGGCAGTGGTAAATGGGTCAAGTCTTTCCTGAAAATTACAAAGGAAAATGAGTGGATTCTTCTGAGCGCTACGCCAGGGGACTGCTGGACAGATTATATTCCTGTGTTCATCGCAAATGGTTTCTTCCGAAATCGGACTGAGTTTAACAACCAGCATGTGGTCTACAGCCGCTTTTCCAAATATCCGAAGATCGACAGATATTTGAACACACAGCGACTGATACGGCTGCGGGAACGGATTCTGGTTGACATGGACTTCGAGCGGTCCACAGTGTCCCACCATGAGAATATTTTCGTAGACTACGATAAGCCGAAGTATTTGCAAATCTGCAAGAACCGCTGGAATCCTTGGGAGGATCGACCAATAGAGACAGCAAGCGAGTTTTGCTATATGTTGAGGAAGCTTGTCAATTCCGATGAAAGCCGGCAGCAGGAAGTCCTTGATATTTGCATGACACGGCCAAGAGTGATTATATTCTACAATTTCGACTACGAGCTGGATATTCTGCTCGGGTTGAACTACGGCGCAGGGGTTGAGGTTGCTCAGTGGAATGGGCATAAGCATCAGCCAATTCCTGATGGAGATAGGTGGGTTTATCTCGTGCAGTACAACGCCGGGGCAGAGGGCTGGAACTGCATCAAGACGGATACCATTATATTCTACAGCCAGAACTACTCCTATAAGATTATGGAGCAGGCTGCGGGACGGATCGACCGGCTGAACACCCCGTACAAGAATCTATGGTACTACCATCTGAAGTCAAGAGCAGGAATCGACCTCGCTATTTCAAGAGCGCTGAACTCAAAGAAAGCGTTTAACGAAAGGAAATTTTATGGAGCATGATATTTATGATTTTTTGAGGCTTGCTGCGACGATCTCAGAGAAACTTGCAGATGTCGTAAACGCGATTTCGGAATGCAGCGAGAAAGTGACGGCTTGTTTTATGGACTTGTTTGAAGAAATCAAGAGGCAGCCATTGAAGATGATTCTACAGAAGCTGCGTCCTGACTACAAGGACAAGTGCAAAATCCGGTGGCTAGATATTCCCAACAAGGTTATGCAGGGAAGAATCAGAAGGTTCTGCTAATGAGAAATATTTCAAAGAAAAATAGAAAGAAGCTTGTCAAGGTTCTCAATGCTAATTGTCATTGCACGAAGACTTTCAACGATTCCATCGTGACATTTTATCCATATCAGAGTAGTCCGTTATCTGCTGTTTGGAAATATCTGGTCAGAAGGCCTGATGGTGTTTTTGTTGGGCGTTTTCTAATTCTACCAGAGGAGCCACTAATCCCGGTTAATGCAAGATACTGTCTGATTCATTGTCCGGAGCAACTTTTTAATCCAAGAGCTCACATTGAAATCAATAAGCAAATTGTTCAAAGACTGAGGGATTGCTCTCAACTTTATGCTATTAAGTACACATGGAGGAAAAGGAAATGATTAAAGATTCTGGCGACCGCACCGAATTTGAGACTGGTGCAAAACGCGATATGCACGCCGGGAAGGGACGGATGGACCTTTTGCCTTGGTACGGCATCATGGAGGTCAGCAAGCACTGTGAAGAAGGTGCCTTGAAGTACGGCGAGCACAACGTGGATAAGGGTATCCCGCTGCATTCGTTGCTGGACAGTGCTGCACGACATCTGGCCAAGTACATGGTCGGCATGGACGATGAGGATCACCTGCGTGCTGCCTGTTGGAACTTGCTGTGGGCTCTGAACCAGCGGGTGACGCACCCGGAGTTGGATGATAGGTTTACGGTCAAGGAGAAGAAAGCAGCCAAAATGGTCTTGACTAAATGTGCCAACTGCGGCAAGGAGTGGCCTGTGAGCGAAGATGACTGGGTGCGCATGTGCGCATGGTCTTTTAGCCTCAAGCGCGACAGTGCTATCACTCGTTGCCCGGATTGCTGTGAAGTGGCACGTATTTATAAGGTGGGCGAGGTAAACGCTGATGAATAACTGGATGCGCGAAGTGGACTATGCGACCTACTGCCCGAAGTGCGTGAATTTCAAGGTGCTGGAGACGGACGAGCCTTGCAATGAGTGCCTTACGGAGTGTGCACGGGAGGGTAGCAAGAAACCTATCAACTTTAAGGAAGCTAAGGTGAAGGCTAAATGATATTTACTGAAGAAGACTTGAGCTGTCTGAATGCTATTGCTGGATTGCTGGCTTCATTTGGATGTGATAGTCAGGCTGGCTGTGTACTTTATATCCAGCATAAAATCGCAAAGACCATGGAGACTGACGAAAGGAAATACGTATATGAGAAACATGTCTAAGAAAACCTGGAAGCTCCGGGCTTGGAATCACATGACCGAAATGCAGAAGCTGGATATTCTGCTGAAGCACGCTAAGATTCCGCATACTTATGGACGCCGTTGGCCAGAGATGGACAGACCGGACAATCATGAATATCTTCCAGGCGGACGACACGATGGTGGTGAGCAAATCGTTGCATATGATGCTGCTGGAAATCGTATCTGGGATGGCGTTTGGGGTTGGGGTTCCTATGGCTTTGAGCAAGGGCTTATCGAGGTGATGGGTGCGCAGCTACTTGGCCATGATGATGTTGAGGGCTGGCTCACGGCTCGTCAGGTCACAAAGATGTGGAGGTGTAGAAATGCTGCGCAAAATTGCTGAGTATGCCAAAAAGATATTCTGGGCAGAGCCGATGCCGACAACAGTTAATATCATGCGGGAATGGACTGCGAAGCCGGTGAAATTCGAGGAAGCAAAGGTGAAAGTCAAATGATTCTCGGGATTGCACAGGCAGACCGAACGATCCAAGGAGACGAACGGTATACGCCCGACTATGCAGTATATCCATTGCTCGAATTTTTAGGAGACAAAAAAAAAGGAACTTGTCTGGTGTCCATTTGATAAAATGGATTCTGCGTATGTAAAAGTGCTCTCTGAAGCCGGATACAGAGTTATTACATCCCACATTGATGATGGAATGGATTATTTTACATATGAACCTGATAATTGGACTGTAATGGTATCGAACCCGCCATTCAGTAAGAAGGATGAGGTACTCGAGCGGGCCTATTCGCTAGGAAAACCTTTTGCGCTGCTGCTTCCTATCAATGCAATTCAAGGAAGAAGACGATTTGATATTTACCAAAACCGATTGCAGTTATTATGTTTCGACCAGAGAATAGGGTATATATCGCCGTCTATGATATGTCCGAGCGAGGCAACACCGTTTGCTAGTGCCTATTTTTGTAATGACTTCTTACCAAGTAAACTTGAACTTAGACGATTGTATAAGGGGAAGACGCGAAAATAACAGACTCCTTTATGAGGTAAACTCATATTTGAAAGGAGATATTTATTATGAAAAAAGCGTGGAAAATTGGTATTAGCACTATTGCTGGTATTGTTGGAGCGTGTGTGTTGATTCGTATTCACAATGCAGAGGTTCGCAAAGTATATTGCGAACGCTATGGAAAAGGATATGATGAAGGATATACACTTGGACTTTATCAAGGGAAGTTGATGGGTGCCAATGACCTGTATATGAATGCTCATAATGGGAGCGAATATTTCAACGATTATATGATTGAAGCCCGGAAAGAATTTGTTGAGGCAGATACAAAACTCAATAAATAAGAGAACTGAGTCGTGGAGAAATCTGCGGCTCTTATTTTTTATGAAAGGAATAAGAAATATGCTTCAGAAAATTATCGCGTTCGTTATCAATTTCCTGACGCTCAGCTCGCCCTGCGGTTGGATGATGGATATTCTCAAGGATACCCGTAAGTATAAATTCTATAACCCTCTGCGGGAGCTGGAAATTGCGGAGAATCATTTCAACTTCTGTGAGCAGGAGCATATGTCGGCGGCTATTTTTGAGCTGTGCTCTGCGGAGAGTAGGGTCGAGAGATTAACTGGAGGTGTTATACAGTGACGTACTATCATCAAATTTATCGTTGCCGTAAATGTGGGAATGAGTTCTGCCCGGTGACGGTACATACCGAGACTGTCATGTATATTGAGCTGAATAATTTCCTGAACAGGGTCAATGGCGAACTCGAGTGGGATCACAAAGAGATGCCTTTAGCACCGAGGCTGTATAGGGCACATACATGTCCGAACGGTGACATCGGCGTTGGGGACTTCATCGGGTACCAGAAGGAGGAGCAATGAGCATGTATGAAAAAATCGGCAAGTTTATTGGCGGCGTTCTGGCGGTTACTATCGCGGCCTGCGCGTGGCTGATAATCATTGCGTTCACCCTGAAATGCTTGTGGTTTATTATCTTCAGGTTCTTGGGGTGAGGTGAATGATATGAAAAAACACACCTTTATTTTTTCCTGCACAGACAATGGCGGTGGGCATCAGAGCTTTGAAGTCAGGGCAACCGACAAGCAGGAGGCCATTGAAAAGGGTATGAAATTTGCCAAGAAATATGCCTGTGGCGACATCTGCGGGAACTGGGAGTGTAAGTTGAAGCGGGAGGATCTTTTATGAGATGTTGTCCGGTATGCTATTCAAAAGTGAGGCCAACTGTATACAGAACAGCGACCACTGGGACAAGCCTGGAAATCAAGTATAAGATTCGGTGCCGGAATTGCGGATTTGGATGCGATAAAGCAGGCAGTGTCATAGTGCAATATGATGAAGAAACGATGAGCCCAATAGCAGATGATCATGGCTTACGGAAACTTATTAGAGACTGGGATTCTATTTTGCGAGATCCCGAAATAGAAAGGATTGCTAACATATGAAAATCGTTGAACCCAAATACGAAATCCTCACCGATATTTCTGAGGGCGGCATCAAAGAACTGCAGCAGATCGAGCGGGTGGCCCGGGTCTGCTACAAGAGCGAGGACAAGATCACGCCGGATGGTGAGTCGGCAAAGAAACTGGTGGGCTTTCTGGTGAAGCAGGGGCATGAGGCTATGCTGGAGCATTCTCAGCTGAGCGTGCTGTTTACGTGCGACCGTGGCGTGGCCAATGAGCTGGTGCGGCACCGCATCGCGAGCTTTGCACAGGAAAGCACGCGGTACTGCAACTACTCGAAGGAGAAGTTTGAGAGCAGCATTACCGTTGTGGAACCGTTTTATATCGATAAAGAGCAGAATCGCCTGTTCTATCGTAAATGGGTAGAATCCTGCGAATTGGCAGAAAAAACTTATTTTTTGATGCTTATGAACGGCTATCGTCCCGAACAGGCCCGTTGCGTGCTGCCGTTGTGCCTGAAGACCGAGATCGTGGTTACTGCAAACTACCGTGAGTGGCGTAATATCTTCAAGCTGCGTACTCCTGTGGCGGCCCATCCTCAGATGCGTGAGCTGATGTGCCCGCTGCTGCTGGAGGTTCAGAAGAAAATCCCGGTGGTGTTCGATGATATTTACACATTCTGGCCGGCAGATGACCAGACGCGGAAGGGGAGTATGGTGAAGTGATGCGAATTGTGCTGCTCGCAAGCATTATTTTACAAGCTATTGCAATCGGAATGTCTTTTGCTGAGAACATCGGCAAAGAAAAACAGAGAATCATCAGATATACAGGATGGTTCTTGCTTTTGATTTACATGATATTTGGTTGAGGTGATTAACTATGAAAAATCGTATTATTTGCGTCGTTGCATGTGTGATGATGCTCGTTGGCTGCCTCGGGTTATGCAGTTGTGGAAACTATAGGGTGTTTGGTACGACATTTACCTATTCCTGGGCACAGATTAAGTTGCCCGATGGAACTATTGTTCAAGGCAAAGTGGACAACTGGACTGACTACGAAGGCGATCAGCTGCAAATCACGATTGACGGTACCACATATCTGGTTCATGCAGCGGATGCCGTTATGAAAACCTAAGTGTAGAAAGTACATGGTGAAAGCTGATGCATAAGGTCTTATTCACTATTGGGTTCGCTTGTCAAATCTTCTATTTCGGGAGTCGTTACGGGGTAAAACTTGAGAAAGATATTACTGAAGCAATATTGTGCGTAGGTGCTATATTGGCGCTAGCATCTTTTGCTTTATATTGAAAGAAGGTGATTGCGATGCAGCAGAAAACGTATGATTTTCTTGTGAAGACGCGGAAGGGGAGTATGGTGAAAGAATGAACGATTCCACTTGGGAATTTCTTCTTTGGCTTGGCATTCCGGACAAAATGACCGGCTTCGAACTGCTTGGCGAGACGTTGGAGCAGTCGATGGAGTACGTTCGGAAGGGCAGGAAAATCAACCAGACAGATATTTTCATCAGCCTGAGTAAGCGGCATGGACAATCATACAACTCTATCGACCGAGCGATACGCAGGGCCGTGGATTTTGCGGCTTATCGCACGGATGAGACGGCAAAGCGAAACTTGTGCGAGGTCATGGGAAATGTCTACTATGGGTCGGTTTCGGTCAAAAGCTTTTTGTATGCTGCAGCGGGATGGCTGTTGTTGAGAGAAGATATGGAGTAAAGCACTGAGCCGTGGAGAAATCTGCGGCTCTTTGTTTTTCTATTCTAGGATAAGAAGTAAAGGAGAAATTATTATGGAAAAGAAAATTAGCTGGAAAAACGCTGTGGAATATGGCGGAATACTTGTTGGTGCTTTTTTGACTGTAAAGTATCCTGCTACTGTCTATGTGTTGTTTTTGATTTTGTGGGGGATTCGGAATTTGTAACATCCGCGATTTCTGAAGAATGAATCGCTCTAGCGGGAGGTGTAAGTTTCTTGAAAAACGTATGATATGTACGACAGCCAATAAAAGTTGATGAACTTAAATCCACAATAGCACCCGCTGCTAGTCCACCAAGCCATTCCCAGTCGCTCAAATTGATCGTTCCGGTTTCGCCATATTTTGTAACTGCTCGATACCCAGCAGCATGGTTTATTGAATCGATAGTCTCTCGAGGAATGCTGTCAATTAAATGTTCAGCCATGTGATTTCCAAACTCGACCGCATACGGTTGAAAAGCTTTTGCGGCCAAAGCAATGGTACTCTTAGACATGATGAATACTTGAACCTCATGGTCTGACGGCTCAAACCCTGCAATATAGGCTACAGAAAGACTCATTAGAATTTGCAGCAAAACACTTGCAGCAGCAGCTGTCTTTTTAACTGAAGTATAATCAGGCGTATCCGGAAAGCTTGAAGGCACTCCTAGAAGAACGATTTGAAGTATAAAAGCACTGATGAGATGACTTGCTGCCTTCTGAGGCCTTGGGTACTTTTCAAGATACTGGTTGGCCATGTTTGCACTTATTGTGGATAAGCCAGTTTTATCAATCAGATCGCTATAAGAAAGTAAAATGTCAGCTATTTTTATGGATTGAACTGCCGGTAAATCGGACATATGGACTCCTTTCACTCGATAGGGGCGATAAATCAAGTGTACCACATGAAAACAAAGAATGAAAGGTGTTATCATGATAAAATTCAAAAATAATATAAAGTGGTCTCTTCCGCCCTAAAATCCTTGACGTTTCAACACTTCAATGGTATTCTTGATTCAACGATGAGGAGGTGCTGGTGATGGCACGAACAGTAAAATGTCCTAACTGTGGCGGCGAGCTTACGGTTAAAGATGAGAACCGCGACTTTATGTTCTGTGAGTATTGCGGGACGAAAGTGCGGCTCGATGACTATCAGGAGACGCGCCGATTCGTGGATGAAGCGAGAATCAAGGAATCGGAAAACCAGAAAGAACTTGAGCTCAAGCGGATGGAGTTTGAAGAGAAGAAGCGGCATGAGCATGATGTGCAAGCAAAAAAGGTTCTCATAGGCGCGTTGATTCTTATGTTTCTGCTATCACTTTTCATTTGGCTAAGCGAAAAAGGCATGATTTAGCCGGTCGAGTGAGACCCTAATGCCCAAAAGCCCACTTTCTGCCCACTTTTGAAAATATTTTTGGCCACAAAATTTAACGTAAATACGTTAAAAATATACGAAAAGCCCAAAAACCCACTTTTTTCTTCAATTTAATAAAATTTTTAATAAAATAATATAATAACTAACGATAAAAAGTGGGCTTTTGGCCACAACACGGAAAATTCACATATTCCTAACAGTTTTCACTTGAACCAAAGTATGCAGAAGTGCTATCGTTGTCGCAACGTATAACACACAGCTCTGATGAGGTGACTACTATGAGAGATGCTGAAAATCATGGTCTGGATCGGGCCCATAGTTTCTCAAACGAAGATGGTTTTGAGGAATGGATGACATGCGATGCTAATGGCAACGAAGTTCATTGCTATGACAACGGAAGCGTAGAAATTCATACTAAAGAACCACTTTGCCGCTTCTGCGCAGTCCCACTTGTCAAAGCGAGCCGCAAAACGTGGAAGTGTCCACAGTGCGGTAAACGTCGTACATACGAAGGGATAAATAAGCAGTTTTACAGTTTGGCGGATTATACATACGGCAGCCATCCTTTATGCGACGATTATGGTGCATTCATGAACCACGATGAAGGTACTACTTATATGGTTGGCCCGAACGAGCTGTATACAGAGCTGACTTCTGGATACTAAGCATTAAATCAAACAAGTCTCTGCGCTAATCACGCAGGGGCTTTTCTTTTTGCCCCAAAACCCATCTCGCGTGAAAAATTCACGCGAAAAAATCTGCCTCTTTTATGAGGAGGAGTAGAATGCGTCTCAGACGTGCTCTACTCCTTTTTTATTTTGGAGGCTGACATGCTAGAAAACACATTCAAGACCGGCTTGGTGAAAGAGCTGAAGTCTCGCTTTCCCGGCTGCATTGTGCTCCACGCAGACCCTAACGAGATACAGGGTATTCCTGACCTCGTGGTTCTGTACGAAGACACATGGGCCGCACTGGAAGGCAAGAAGTCAGCAAGAGCATCTCATCGCCCAAATCAGGACTACTATGTAGAAAAGATGAACGAGATGAGTTATGCTGCTTTCATCTACCCGGAGAACAAGGAGGAGATACTGAATGAACTGGAACGATCATTCCAAGCTCGTAGGTCTGCACGCCTTTCTGGGTGCGAGTAAGTATCATTGGATAAATTATGATGCTGCACGCCTTGCCGAGACCTATGCCAGCTATCAGGCCAAGGAAAATGGCACAAGACTGCACGCATTTGCGGCAGAGTGTATTGCTCTTGGTCAGAAGCTGCCGAAAAGCAAAAAGACGCTCAACGCCTACGTCAACGATGCCATCGGCTTCCGTATGACACCGGAACAGGTGCTCTATTATTCGGGCAACTGCTTCGGAACGGCAGATTCTATCACTTTTAAGAACAACTTACTGCGAATCCACGACCTCAAGACCGGAGCTGTTCCTGCACATATGGAGCAGCTCTTTATTTATGATGCACTTTTCTGTTTGGAGTACCGCGTACACCCGCAGGACATCCAAATCGAAAACCGCATTTATCAGAACGATGATGTCTTTACGGTCAACCCGACCGAGGCCGAAATCAAGCCTATCATGGACAAAATCATTGAGTTCGATAAAATAATTACGGAATTGAAGTTAGGAGAAGCAGCATGAATCCGATTGAAAAAGACATCAAATTCTTTTATGACGTGGACGACGAGACCGACAGCCTCGAACACTACGGTACTAAGCGACATTCCGGCCGCTATCCTTGGGGTTCTGGTGAGAATCCTTATCAGCGTTCCGGCGATTTCCTTTCCCGTGTGGAGGAACTGAAGAAGACCGGCAAGTTCACCGAGAAAGAGATTCTCGAACAGATCAACACAACGCTGCCAGACGAGTATAAGATGGGCACGACCGAGTTCCGTGTCGCTCAGCAGAAGGCTCTTCATGAGCGGAAAGCACTCCAGTACGACCAGATTCGCGCTCTGAAAGATGACGGTCTGAAGTGGACTGAAATCGGCGCGAAGTTAGGCCTTTCTGAGTCTACTGTTCGCTCCATGTACAACAACGGTATCGGCGAGAAGGCAAATCAGGCTCAGAAAATCGCCGAGACGCTGAAGGCGGAAGTCGATAAAAAGGGCATGATTGACGTGTCTGAAGGCACAAATCTGGTTCTTGGCGTCTCCGAAGGTAAGCTTGACGAGGCCATCTACATCCTCGAGGCTGAGTATGGTTATCAGCGCTACGGCGTTGGTATTCGTCAGCCAACCAACATCAACCAGCAGACGAATGTTACTGTTTTGGCAAAGCCCGAGTACAACCAGAAGTATGCGTATGAGCATCAGGGTGACATTCAGTCTTTGGGTGACTACCACTCGGATGATGGTGGTGAGACATTCCAGAAGCTCCAGCGTCCGTCCAGCATGAGTTCCGACCGTGTTGCGATTCGCTACGGTGACGAAGGCGGTCTGGACAAGGATGGTGTTATCGAGATTCGCCGCGGCGTGGATGACCTGAGCCTTGGCAACAGCCACTATGCGCAGGTCCGCATCATGGTGGATAACAGTCACTACCTCAAGGGCATGGCTGTTTATTCTGATGATGTGCCTGATGGATATGATGTCATTTTCAATACGAACAAACCCTCTGGCACGCCCAAGATGAAGGTGCTCAAGCCCATCAAGGACGACCCGGACAATCCCTTTGGTGCAGCTCTTACTGCGGCTGGACAAAGCGAGTACATTGGTGCCGACGGGAAGAAGCATCTTTCTCCCATCAATAAGCTCCGTGAGGAAGGCGAATGGGACACGATGGCAAAAAATTTGTCCTCGCAGTTCCTCTCCAAGCAGCCCATCAAACTCATTAAGCAGCAACTCAATCTTACTCTGGCTGACCGCAAGGCTGAGTACGAAGAGATCATGAACTATGACAACCCGACTATCAAGAAGAAATTGCTGATTGATTTCGCAGATACCTGCGAGGGGAACTCAATGACATTGAAGGCTTCGTCTTTCCCGGGTCAGTCTACTAAGGTCATCCTGCCCCTGACCAAAATCAGCGAGAAAGAGTGCTACTGCCCGACTTATGAGAACGGCACTCAGCTTGCGCTGATTCGCTATCCTCATGCGGGCACTTTCGAGATTCCTATCGTCACGGTCAACAACAAGAATGTCAGTGGCAAGCGGAACTTCGGCAATATTCAGGATGCCATCGGTATCAACTCCAAAGTTGCAGAGCGCCTGTCTGGTGCAGATTTCGATGGTGATACTGTCGTTGCTATCCCCATTTCCAGCAAGGTGGCTGTCAAAGCGACAGCTGCACTGAGAGACCTGAAAGACTTTGACCCTAAGACTGCTTATGCTGTCCCGGAAGGCAACCCGAATGGCGTACGCCTGATGAAGAAGGAAGAAAAGCAGAAAGAGATGGGCATCATCTCTAACCTCATCACAGATATGACACTCCGCGGTGCAGATGAAAAGGAGATTGCTCGTGCAGTCAAGCATTCGATGGTTGTCATCGATGCAGAAAAACACAAGCTGGATTACAAGCGGTCTGAGCGGGAGAATGGTATTCAGGAACTGAAGAAAAAGTGGCAGATCCGTGTGGATGAGGACGGCAATGAACACTTTGGTGGTGCATCTACACTGCTGTCTCGCCGTAAGCAGACCGTATATGTCCCCGAACGTAAGGGCAGTGTTCGCATTGATAAGGAAACTGGTGATCTTATCTACAAAGAGTCTGGCCGTCGGTATTTCGATAAGAAGAAAGGCGAGTTTGTTGATGCACAGCAGAAGGTAAGCCTTATTTCCATGACGCCCGATGCGCGCACCCTCTCTTCCGGTACGCCGCAGGAGAATCTGTATGCAGATTTCTCGAACGAGCTGAAAGCACTTGGACGGAAGGCTCGGAAAGAAGCTGCTAACATGAAGGGCTTGGTTTACAGCCCTGCGGCTGCCAAAGAGTATCGCGCGGAAGTTGATTCCATCAACGCGAAGCTTGAGTCTGTCATTGCTAACAAGCCGAAAGAGCGCCGCGCCATGGTGATAGCAAACGCGAACATTAAGGCAAAGATTCAGGCTCTGGACCTTGATCCTAAGCTTGATAAGAAGGAAATCAAGAAGATCTCTTCCGTTGAGATGCAGCGTGCGCGTGATTCAATCGGCGCAAGCGGAAGCAAGACGCGCATTGTGTTCACAGACCGCGAATGGGAAGCTGTGCAGAAAGGTGCAATTTCGGATTCCAAGTTGACAAAGATTCTTAATGCTTCTAAGTCGGACGAAATTGTTAAGCGAGCAATGCCGAAGACTGCTACTGTGATAACCAACGCGAAGATGGCCAAAGCAAAAGCGATGCTCGCCAACGGGTATACCTATAACGAAATTGCCAAAGCTTGTGGTGTTCCCGAGTCCACTGTTTACAGTGCTCTGAATAAGTAAGGAAGGCTTTGAACTATGATTCGATGCTTTTTAACAACGACCGATAACCCTTATAATCCCTACAGCCAGTTCGACGACTGGTATCGTTTCGATATGGATAAGGGCTACAACTCCTGCGGACTGCTGATGCGGCTGGCCTATACCTCTGACCAGCTGACGGATGCAGAGAATGCATACGAAATTGAGCAGGCTATTGATAAAATCATCGCCAACGACCCGCTCAACATCTACAAGAAGCTCAAGATGGAGGTCGAAGACGGCACGACCCTTGCGCAAAGCGCGTAAGGGGATAGGGAGGGGGTCGCAAAATCAACACCCCCTCTCAAATCGCGCCGGTCTTTGATATTTCTCCGGAGGGATAATTGATATTTGGGCTTTCATGCCCTATACCGGTCTCCATTGATATTTTACAAAGCAAAAACGCCAGTATCCGAACCTCCATACGGATACCAGCGTTTTTTATACTCAGTTGTTCTGACTCTCTTCAACAACTACACTCATATAGGAATTGAAAATTTTGAGAGCGCCGATGATGTTCTGATGCATTTGCTCCATAGTTACAGGGACGCAATGAGTGTGCTGTGAATCAGAGAGATATTTGGATAACTGCCGAATTTTCTTGTTTCGCATTTCGAGTACACCTCCTTTCTTTAGGAATAGATGGATACTGCTTTCTCCTTTGGTACCAAGTCTATCGTAAAGTTGAATAGGAGTCAATATCTCGAATGTGCGAAAAACTCATTAGAATTTCGCGGCTTTATAGGACAACTGACAAAGGCAAACTTGCCGAGGTCTGGGGAGTAGACCGGGCTTCGGCGGTTTTTCTAAGGGTTCACGGGTACACTCCCTTATTATACCTTTGTGGTACGGGTATGGATACGTTTTCATGATCGTTCAACCTCCAATAGAACTTTCCCAAAATCATTTCCTCCTTTTGTGTCGAGTTACTGCTTTGCTCTGACATACCCGTGAACCCTTAGAAAAGCCTTTTATTTTTGTCATGAAGTTATTCATGGCAAACCTTGCAAAAACAAAGAAACGCCAGCAATGGCGGGTAAACCAAAATCTGGCGGATGAGAACGCGAACGATATTTGACAGAATTTTACAGAAAGGATGGTGCCGGAAATGGGCGCAAGAAAAACTTCCGGCGCTGACTTGCCCGCAATGAGGCCGGCACTGACTCCGGAAGCGAGAGAAAACCAGATGATCTCACTGGCGATGGACTTGGTGGAAAAGCGGATACGGGAAGGAACAGCCTCTTCTGCAGAGACCACCCACTTCCTGAAGCTGGCGACGAGTAAGACGATGCTGGAAAAGCAGAAGCTCGAGGAAGAGAACAAGCTCCTGCGGGCTAAGACTGAGGCCATCAATGCAGCAAAGGACAACGAGGAGCTGTACCTGGAAGTGCTCAAGGCCATGACAGAGTATTCCGGCGAGGATGATGGCGAAGGAGAAGAGTATGAGTGCTGAGGTGTTCCGGATGCTTTGGGTCGTGGCAGTCCCGGCGTTGTTTGGAGAGGTGTTCTGGTTCGGTGAATACGGCGGCGTGAACGAGAAACAGGACAATATGGTGTGGGCCATGTTTCTTGCGACAGTTACATTCCTGATTGCGGGTGCATTTGCAATGGACCACGGGTGCATCTGAGAAAGAGGCGGCTCTATGACAGAGTTCAAGAGGATACTGTTGTCGAGCTTCCTTGCATGTTTTGCGGCCTTTCTGCTGGCGGTATGGCTGGGGAAGAAACCGGATAATACCTTGAGTTGGATTGCACTTTGCGGGGCGGACCTACATGGCATGATATTACTGGTGTACGAACTCATGAGGACACTGAAATGAAAAGCTACAGCGAAATGTGCCGATGTGGGACATTCGAGGAGAGGCTGAAGTATTTGCAGCTTCACGGGACGGTGGGAAAGGACACCTTCGGGTTTGACCGATACCTGAACCAGGATTTTTACCGCTCGAAGGAGTGGCGGCAGTTCCGGGACAGGATCATCGTGCGAGACGGAGGCTGCGACCTCGGGTGCAAAGACCATCCTATCGCAGACATCACAGCCAGCGGAGGAAAGGTGAGCCGGGCGCACATTACGATACACCACATCAACCCTCTGACGAAAGAGGATATTCTCGAGCACCGGGAAGCACTGTTCGACCCGGAAAATGTTATCAGCATGTCGGATGCGACACACAAGGCCATCCATTACGGCACCGGGGACGGGCCGAAGATGCCGGATGGCAAGAGAACAGCAGGGGATACCTGCCCTTGGAGGAAATAGGATGAACTGGACGACGGCTTGGCTTACCATGAAGCAGGGACACAAAGTGAAACGGCGGGGCTGGAAGGACGCCTACTGGCATATTTCCGGCACAGAGCTTCTGATCCACAAGGAAAACGGCGAAGAGGTCAACTTCCGCAAGGTCAAAGATATTGGCATGATGCTGAACGTGACCTGCTGCGACGACTGGGAACAGGTTATGGAAGGATAAAACGATGATGGGCCGCTTTACCTGACAACGAAAGAAAAAACAGAGGAGGATTCAAAATGGACAACGAAGCTATGATGAACCGCGCAAAGCAGCTGGTGGTGGACTACTTCAACAGTCATGTGGATGCGACCGACGGCAAGAAGCTGACGATGGAGGATGTGTTCATCGTATGGTTCTCGAAGACCTTGCAGAACTGGAAGGCACTTGTGAGCACCACCGTATCTGACGGCATGTACTATGAGATCACCCACAACGGCGACAAGAAGGAAACCTACCTTGACGTGTACAAGAAGTGGGAGAACCAGTGCATTGCGGACGGAAACACCGCACATTGACGGAGGTGCAGCATGGACAGCATCCTGACAAGCGTGAAGAAGCTGCTGGGGATAGCGGAGAGCTACACGGCGTTTGATGCGGACATCATCATGCACATCAACGCGGTATTTCTGGTGCTGCAGCAGCTGGGAGTCGGGCCGGAGAAGGGCTTTGGCATCGTGGACGCAAGTGCCGTGTGGGACGACTTTCTGCCCGGAGACGAGCGGGCGAAGGCCATCGCGTCCTACATGGGCGCAAAGGTAAGGCTCGTGTTCGACCCGCCGCAGAGCTCGACAGCTATGGAGGCGCTGAAAAATACCGTTGCAGAAATGGAGTTCCGGCTGAACATCGAGTTTGATAAAGCGGAGTCATAACGGAGATCGACGAGGACTCCTGCTGCGGTGAAACGGAACGTGTGAGCACACCCTATGAGGGAGACAGGGATAAAAAACGATATGCATGATATACAGGAAGCGATGCGTCTATGGGCGTCTGAAACGGTGAACTGGAACATGACGGACGCTTACAGTCTCTGCCGGACCTGCGCTAACTTCAGGTCATGGAAATGCTCGAACTCGAAGGAGTGCTTCGACAATCCGAAAAAGCCATATTACAAAGCGAGACACTGTGACAGCGCTACCTTATTATAATGGACCTTGATGAAAACCTCATTTTCGCTGCGGTACGGCACGAACCTGCAATGAATAGGACTTAGGAGAATAAAATTATGGCACTCTCGAACACGGCCACGCCCATCTACTACGGCCGGTTCCGGGAGGCCGTGATGCGGGGCGAGATACCTGTCTGCCGGGAAATTTCAATGGAAATGAACCGGATCGACGACCTCATCGCGAACCCGGGCGTTTACTACGACGACAAGGCCGTCAACGGCTTTATCAAGTTCTGCGAGAGGGAGCTGACGCTGACCGACGGCAGTGATCTGAAACTGCTGGACAGCTTCAAGCTCTGGGCGGAGGAGATCTTCGGCTGGTACTACTTTGTGGAGCGGAGCGTGTACGTGCCGGAGCCCGGCGGACATGGGGGACATTACGAGCGCAAGCGCATCAAGAAGCGACTCATCACCAAGCAGTATCTCATCATCACCCGTGCGGCCGCAAAGACCATGTATCTGGAGTGCTTACAGGCCTACTTTATGACGGTAGATAAGAGCACGACCCAGCAGGTGACGACTGCCCCCACCATGAAACAGGCAGAAGAAGTCCTCTCGCCGTTCCGGACAGCACTGGCGCGGGCGAGAGGGCCTGTTTTTAAGTTTATGACCATGGGCAGCATCCAGAACACCACGGGTGCGAAGAGCGACCGGGTGAAGATGGCCTCCACCAAGAAGGGAATCGAGAATTTCCTGACGGGCTCGCTGCTGGAGATACGCCCCATGACCATCGAGAAATTACAGGGCCGGCGCGACCGTGTGGCGACTGTGGACGAATGGCTCTCCTGCGACATCCGGGAAGACACCATCGGCGCCATCGAGCAGGGCGCAGCCAAGAACGAAGATTATCTCATCGTGGCGGCAAGCTCGGAGGGTACTGTCCGAAACGGCTGCGGCGACACCATCAAAATGGAGTTGATGGAGATCCTGAAGGGCGAGTATGTCAACCCGCATGTCTCCATCTTCTACTACAAGCTGGACTCTATCGACGAAGTAGGCAAGCCGGAAATGTGGCTGAAGGCGAACCCAAACCTCGGGCAGACTGTGAGCTATGAGACTTACCAGCTGGATGTGGAACGCGCGGAAAACTCACCCGGCGCACGGAATGATATTCTGGCCAAGCGCTTCAACCTGCCGATGGAAGGCTACACCTACTTCTTTACTTATGAGGAGACCCTGCGGCATCGACACCGGGACTTCTGGCAGATGCCCTGTGCCATGGGCGCTGACCTTTCGCTGGGCGACGATTTCTGCTCGTTTACCTTCCTGTTCCCGCTGGAGAACGGATATTTCGGGGTGAAAACGCGGGATTATATCACCAGCTACACCCTCTCACAGCTTCCGCTGGCGATGCGGCAGAAGTACGAAGAGTTCATGAACGAAGGCACTTTGCAGGTGTTCGACGGGACTGTGCTGGATATGATGCAGGTTTACGATGACCTCGACGCCTACATCCTGCAGAGCGAGTACGACGTGCGGGCCTTTGGCTACGACCCCTACAACGCGAAGGAATTCGTGGAGCGGTGGGCGCAGGAGAACGGCCCCTTTGGCATCGAGAAGGTCATTCAGGGCGCAAGGACGGAGAGCGTACCGCTGGGCGAACTGAAGAAGTTGAGCGAACAGAGAAAGCTGCTGTTCGATGAGGCACTGATGGAGTTTGCCATGGGCAACTGCATCACGCTGGAGGACACCAACGGAAACCGGAAGCTCTACAAGCAGCGGCACGACAAGAAGATCGATGCCGTGGCAGCGCTGATGGATGCCTACGTGGCGTGGAAGCTGAACCGGGATGCATTTGAGTGAGGTTATATATGATAGATGACTGGTGGGATCATATTGCCCATGCAATCAGTTTGAAGTGAAGGCAGGTGAGAAATCAAAATGGATTACTGGAAATTCATGCAGCACGGGCTGTTCGGGAAGGGCAGTGCGCGGAAGAACCACAAGTATTACCAGCGGGTCGAAGTAGGCACGGACCGGAACGGCAACACGGAATATTACTACTTCTACAGTAAGGAAGCATACGACAACTACCGGAGAAGCCGGGCGATCAGCAGAGGCGAGGACCCCGACAGGAAGCCGACCCGCGCCCAACAGAAAAAGCGGGCCGAGGCAGAGACGGACAAGGAAAAGAAAGCCCGCATGAAAGCCGCCAAGAAGCGGTATAACAAGAAAATGTCGGCGGCACGCCGGAAGCGCGCTGTACAGAAGGGCGCCCAGAGAGTGGCGCGGTTGCTGGGAAAGTGAGGTGATGACAAAGTGCAGGGATACAAAGATGAGCTGTACCATTGGGGCATCAAGGGCATGAAGTGGGGCGTGCGGCGATACCAGAACAAGAACGGCACCCTGACGGCGGCCGGGAAGAAGCACTACAGCGGAGACGGGAATGCAGGCGAGGACACCGAACAGGTGGAGTATGCGCCGAAGCGCTCGGGCAAGAAAGCCGAGGATTACTCCGATGAGGAGCTGCGGGCGCGCATCAACCGGCTCCAGATGGAAAAGCAGTACCGCGACTTACAGGGGCAGACCAACATCCGGGCCGACGACCCCAACAAGGAGCTGAAGGCCGAAAAGGAGCGCTTGCAGCTCCAGAAGGACGTGAAGCAGCTGCGAAACGACGTGTACGGCGGGAAGAGCTTTGTGAAGCAGGTCATGTCGGACGCCGGAAAGCAGATGCTGACCAAGGCGACGGCGGGCGTTATGAGCTACGGCGCGAAGAAATTTGTTTCGGATGTGCTGGGCAACCCTGAACTGGCGAATGCTGTGGTGAACGGCAGTGCCGGAAAGCAGGACCAGCAGAAGAAAGACGACCAGAAATAGCTGTTTGGATGCTGCAATAATTTCTCGACCTGCGATAGAAAGGATAAAGATGCCTAATACCTTTGGCTCCAGGCTGAAACACGCCTGGAACGCATTTCTGAACCGAGACCCTCCCCGGGTGTACGGAGGGGGCTACAGCTACCGGCCCGACCGGCCAAGGCTGAACCGGACGACCGACCGCACCATCCTGACGGCAATTTACGCCCGGATGGCGCAGGACGCCACAGCTATCACCATAAACCACGTAAGGCTCGACGAAAACGACCGCTTCGATGCGGTGTTGGACTCGGGCCTTAATTCATGCCTGAACCTTTCGGCCAACAAGGACCAGACGGGCAGGGCTCTGCGGTACGACATCTATCTCTCCCTGCTGGACGAAGGCGTCATTGCCATCGTTCCGGTGGACATCGACGAGGACCCGGTGATGGGGGAGACAGAGATCCGGTCGATGCGGGTGGGCAAGGTGAAGGAGTGGTACCCGGACGATGTGCGGGTGGAGCTTTACAACGACAGGACCGGGCAGAAGGAAGAAGTCATCCTGCCGAAAGAGCGGGCGGCTATCGTGGAGAACCCCTTCTACTCTGTCATGAACGAGCCAAACAGCACCGTCCAGCGGCTCATCAGCAAGCTGCGCATCATGGACGCCGTGGACGAGCAGGCCGGAAGCGGAAAGCTCGACCTCATCATCCAGCTGCCCTACACCGTGAAAAGCCCTGCCCGGAAAGAACAGGCGCAGGAGCGGCGGAAGACACTGGAAGAGCAGCTGGCGGGCAGCCGATACGGCATCGGCTACATCGACGCCACGGAGCATATCACCCAGCTGAACCGGAGCCTCGAGAACAACCTGCTGAAAAGCATCGAGTACCTGACCAACATGGCTTACAGCCAGCTGGGGCTGACGCCGGAGATCATGAATGGCACAGCGGACGACACTGTCATGACCAATTACGAGAACCGAGTCATCGAGCCCCTTGTGGCGGCTGTGGTGGACGAGCTGAAACGGAAGTTCCTGAGCCGCGAAGACCTCAAGGCTAAGCAGAGCATCATGTACTTCCGCGACCCGTTCAAGCTGGCACCCGTCTCGATGGTGGCAGAGATGGCCGACAAGTTCACCCGTAACGAGATCATGACGTCGAATGAGTTCCGTCAGGTCATCGGAATGAAACCCTCGAAAGACCCCAAGGCAGACCAGCTGCTGAACAAGAATCTTTCTCCCAACGCGGGACAGGCGGCACAGATTGGCAGTGACCCCCGCCGCAAGAGGGCGAGAGGCTGTGGAGCAGATGGTAAATGAATCTTAAAAGAAAGGAGAAATCAAAATGGTGAATTTTGACTACGACTGCAGCGGCTGGGCGACGAAGGCGAACACCAAGTGTTACGACGGGCTGACCATTGCGGAGGACGCATTCAAGGGCTGCAGCGGCCAGACTGTGCCGATGGTGTACAACCACGACCACTCGAGCCTTGACAATGTCATTGGTCACGCACTGCTGGAAAACCGCAAGGGCGGGGTCTACGCCTACGCCAAGTTCAACGACACGCCCACCGGCCAGACGGCCAAGAAGTGCGTGGAGAACGGCGACCTGAACGCTTTTTCCATCTGGGCCAACGGTCTGCAGAAGGCCGGACAGGTGGTGAAACACGGTGTCATCCGGGAACTGAGCCTCGTACTGGCAGGCTGCAACCCCGGCGCGCTCATTCAGGAAGTGGTGAAGCACAGCGCTGACAATCTGGACGATGAGGGCTACGAAGTCTTTATCTTTAACGACCCGGGCAGTCTGAGCCTCGAACATGGCATGGACCCGGAGGGCAACCCGCTGGAGGAGGCCGTACTGGCCCACTCCGACGACAACAAGGAGGACGGCAAGATGGCCGAGGAAACCAACGGTAAGACGCTCGAAGAAGTCTACAACAGCATGACCGACGAGCAGAAGGAATGCTGCCATGCACTGGTGGGTCTCGCTCTGGAAGAGCAGGACGGTGACGGCGGCGAAGACGACGAGGAGGATGAAAGCGACATGAAGCACAATGTTTTCGACAAGGATGCGGGCAAGCAGACCGTGCTGAAGCACAGCATCGACGACATCAACAGCATCATCAAGGGCGCAAAGACCAGCGGCACCCTGAAGGCGGCCTTCGAGAACGCCGGCGTGGAGCAGGGCGAGATCGATGCGCTGAGCCACGGCATCGACAATATCGACTGGCTGTTCCCGGAAGACCACCTGCTGGATACCACGCCCCGCATCATTGACAAGCCCGACGACTGGGTGAGCGTGGTGATGGGCGGCGTGAAGCACATCCCGTTCAGCCGCTTCAAGAGCATGTTCGCAGACCTGACCCCCGAAGATGCCCGTGCCAAGGGTTATGTGAAGGGCAATTATAAAATCGAAGAGGTCTTTGGCCTGCTGCGCCGCTCCACCGGCCCGACCACCGTGTACAAGAAGCAGAAGCTCGACCGCGACGACGTCATCGACATCACCAGCTTCGATGTGGTGTCCTGGCTGCGCAACGAGATGCGCTACAAGCTGAACCGTGAGCTGGCGCTGGCCTATATCCTGGGCGATGGCCGTCAGGCGGCAAGCGAGGACAAGATCGACGAGAACTGCATCCGTCCTATCTTCAACGATGCCGACCTGTTTACCATCAAGGTACAGGTGGCTACGACCGGCCTGAGCAAGGTGGAGGACAAGTACAAGGCCTTCATCAAGCAGGCCATCCGCAGCCGCAAGGAGTACCGCGGCAGCGGCACCCCGGCCATGTTCACCACCGAGGACACTCTGACCGAGATGCTCCTGCTGGAGGACGGCATGGGCCGCCCGCTCTACGCCGACGAGGCTGCTCTGGCCCGCAAGCTGCGCGTGAGCAAGATCGTTACGGTGCCTGAGATGGACGGCCGCAAGGGTGCCAAGGGCGGTGATCTGGCCGCCGTTATCGTGAACCTCAGCGACTACACCGTTGGTGCAGACAAGGGCGGCGCTGTCTCCATGTTCGACGACTTCGACATCGACTACAACGCCATGAAGTACCTCATCGAGACCCGCTGCTCCGGCGCACTGACGACTCCCTACAGTGCTATGGCCATCGAGTGGGCGGCGTAAAGAGCGCCGGATGCCCTCTCCGTCAGCTAAGCTGACACTTTTCCTCAGAGGGCAGGCACAGAATAAACCTCTAAGGCGCTTTAACTTTAGAGCGCTCGCCCGTTAGGACCTCTCTGTCGGCTGCGCCGACACCTCCCCTTGAAAGGGAAGACTTTGGCAGGACGGTTTTGAGACTGCTGGACGAATGAAATTTCGTCTGGGCGTAAACGGCAGTACGCTGCTAGAGAGGGCAGACACTGCAAAAGAAAGGAGATCAAAAATGACCTTGAAACCTTTTTATGATCGTACCGAGGACGTACACGTGGGCGCATATGTCGCTTACGGTCACACCGACGGCAAGCTGTATGCTGACGCCGAGCACAAGGTGAAGGTGAGCGCCGCCGACCTTGGCCGCGCCTTCATGCTGGGCCGCCTTATCGTGTGCGACGGCAAGAACTACTTTGCGCCCATCGCATACGCAGAGGCCACCGGCGTGAAGACCTATGACGGCACTACCGCCAAGAGCTGGACGGCAAGCAAGGAGTAAACCCCTCCGGCGCTTCGCGCCAGCTTCCCTACCGAGGGAAGCCACTGGCGAAGAGGGGGGAGGTTTTTCAAAATGGTAAGATACGCCTTGCCCAAGGATGAATAAACTTTACCGCCCTGCCAAAGCCTCTCCTCGCCAGGAGAGGTGGCATTGAGCGAAGCGAAATGACGGAGAGGTTATTATGGCAAAATGGTTTGGAAAAATCGGCTTTGAAGGGCAGACTGTGGAGACAGCGCCCAGTGTCTTCACCGAGGAAACGGTGGAGCGCGAATACTACGGCGATGTGCTGGAGTGGGGCCGACAGCTGCAGGCAGGGGATGGAGTGAACGACAATGTCACGTTCCAGAACCGGCTGAGCATCGTGGCAGACCCTTTTGCCCACGAGAATTTCGGCTCCATACGATACGCCGAATTTGGCGGCGTGAAATGGAAGGTGACGGACGTGAAAGTACAGTACCCGCGCCTCATCCTGACATTCGGAGGGATATACCATGAGTGAGCAGAGACTGAGGCTGGACGGCATTCTCCGGAGGGTGCTGCAAGAAACTGTCGGAGAAATACATCTGTACTATCAGCCGCCCGCCAACCTGAAAATGCAGTACCCCTGCATCCGATACGATTTGAACCGCATCCGCAATGTACACGCTGACGGCCACGTCTATCTCCAGCACCCTTCCTACACGGTGACGGTGATGACCAAGACCCCGGACAGCGACCTCACAGCGGCCGTGTCACGCCTCGACCAGTGCAGACACGACCGCTCTTATATTGCGGACAATTTATACCACGACGTGTTCACTATGACCGTCTGAAAAACAAAAAGGAGGAGCAAGACCTATGAGCAAACTGGAATGGGATAAGACCGGCGAGCGCCTGTATCATCTGGGCGTTGACCACGGCGTCGTTTTCCCGATGGTGAAGGGCAAGTATACCACCGGCGCACCCTGGAACGGCCTGACCGCTGTGAACGAGAGTCCCGACGGCGCAGACCCCAACGACGTCTACGCCGACAACATCAAGTACGCGTCCATCCGCTCGGCAGAGAACTTCAAGTACACCCTCGAGGCACTGACCTATCCGCCTGAGTTCGAGCAGTGTGATGGCTCTGTCGAGGTGGCAAAGGGCGTGAACATCGGCCAGCAGAAGCGCTGCCCCTTCGGTCTGAGCTACCGCACCCGCATCGGTGCAGACGACGACCCCGAGAAGGGCTATATCATCCATCTGGTATGGAACAGCACCGCTTCGCCCTCGGACAAGAGCCACGAGACCGTGAACGAGAATCCGGACGCCGAGACCTTCAGCTGGGAGTGCGACACCACCCCGACTCAGATGACTGGCTACAAGCCCACTGCCCACATGACCATCAACTCCACCCTCATTGAGGCTGCAAAGCTCAAGCTGCTGGAGGACAAGATCTACGGCACCGAGAACAGCGAGAGCACCCTGCCCACTCCGGACGAGGTCATCAAGCTGCTGGGCGGCGTTACCGAGACAGCTTCCTCTAACATGGGAGCCTGATAGGAAAGGACGATTGGAATGATCAAGAAAGTAATTCCGTACACCGACTTTGACGGCAATCCGCGCGTCGAAGAGTTCTGGTTCAATCTGACCAAAGCCGAGATGATGGACCTTGGCCTGAGCAAGGACGGCGGCTACGACAAGTACATGGAGCAGCTGATGCACAGCACCAAGGTGGGTGAGGCCATCGAGGTGTTCAAGAAGATCCTGCTGCTGGCTTACGGCAAGAAGAGCCTCGACGGCCGCAAGTTCGAGAAGAGCCCTGAGATCACCGCAGACTTTGTGGCGACTCAGGCTTACTCCGACCTCTACGTGGAACTGGCAAGCGACCCGGACAAGGCCGCAGAGTTCATGAACGGTGCGATGGGCGCAGACGTCCGCAAGATGGTGGCCGAGAACGAGGCCAAGGCGAAGGCCGCCGAAGTTTCTGCCGCTGTGGCCGCAAACAACGCCCGGGCGCTGGCCGTGGCGGACCCGCAGTAAAACCTCTCAGTCTCGCTTCGCTCGACAGCTCCCCTAATAGGGGCAACGATTTCGACTGCCGCCAGCGGCGGAAGCAAGGAGAAATTGTTGGGGCAGCGGTCAGCAGGATGCGAACGAATGTGAGCAGACGCTGGGAACCGCAACCCGGGTGCGAAGCACCTTTGGCATATCGGGCCACTCTAAGCTGGATGAGAGAAGCCCAATAGGGCGTAAACGGCAGTGCGCTGCTACAGAGGGCAGGTTTCTATGAAACTTTATCTTGAAAGTGGAGCACTGCCGATTGCAAAACGAAGAACCCATATCAACTAAAAAACAAGCTTGACCGTCACGCCAGAGCCTCTCCTTTTGGGAGAGGCGGCTGCGCAGCAGACGGAGAGGCTATGACAGGGAGAGTGACGAGATGCTGACCATCCAGATACCCGGTGAAGAATACTGGGATGCTGACCGGGAGGAATTCATCTGCCGGAAGGCCACAACGCTGGCGCTGGAGCACTCGCTGCTCTCTCTGTCTAAATGGGAAAGCAAGTGGCACGTGCCGTTTCTCGACGCAAAAAACGGGCTGACCCCGGAGCAGATGCAGGACTATGTGCGCTGCATGACCCTGAACAAAGGGGTCTCAGACGAAGCATACCGCCATCTGACGCAAGAGAACTGCACGGCTATTTATACATATATGAACGACCCGATGACCGCAACATGGTTCCGGGAAGACGAGAATACAAACAAAGCCGGACCCCGCTCAGGAAAAAGCACCGCAAGTGCCGTGACGAGCGAGGTCCTGTATTATGACATGGTGGAGCTGGGCATCCCGTTCGAGTGCGAAAAGTGGCACCTGAACCGGCTGCTGACCCTCATCCGTGTCTGCAACGAAAAGCATAAGCCACCCAAGAAGGTATCGAAGAGCGAACAGGCGGCCCGGAGAAAGGCGCTGAACGCCAAGAGAAAGAAAGAGCTTGGGACGAGAGGATAGCTGCTCTTTGTCTGAGCTGGACGAACAGAGTTCAATAGGGCGCAAATGAGCTGGCGCTGCTACAGAGAGAAGGTGGGTTCGTGTCCAAAGTTATTCTGTTCCGGCAGAAAGGCAGCTTCAAGAAGACGGAGCGCTTCCTGAAAGGTGTCAGCGCCGGGAGACTGGACGCTGTGCTGGCGGGATACGGTCAGAAAGGCGTGGAAGCGCTGGCGGCGGCAACGCCCGGGAAGACCGGAAAGACGGCTGCCAGCTGGAGCTACCGGGTGGAAAAGGGCAAAGACAGCATCGCCATCATCTGGTCGAACTCGAACATCGTGGACGGAACGCCCATCGCCGTTATCCTGCAATACGGACACGGCACGAGAAACGGAGGGTACGTGGAAGGAGTTGACTACATCAACCCCGCCATGCGCCCTATTTTTGACGAGATAGCCAAGAGAGCATGGGAGGAGGTAAGGCGGGAGTGAGCCAGGAGATAGACCAGCGTGTGGTCGAAATGCGGTTTGACAACGCGCAGTTTGAGAAAAACAGCCGGGACACCATGCGGACGCTGGACAAGCTGAAAGAGAAGCTCAGCTTCAAAGGCGCGGCAAAGGGTCTCGAACAGGTGCAGGCTGCCAGCGAGAACGTGGACTTTTCCGGCATGGAGAAGGGACTGGACACGGTTCAGGCCAAGTTCAGCGCACTGGACGTCATCGCCTTTACAGCCTTGCAGCGCATCACGGACAAGGTGATAAGCACCGGCGAGCAGATGGTAAAAAACCTGTCGGTGGACCAGATCACCAGTGGATGGGATAAGTATAACGAGAAAACTTCCAACGTCCAGACCATCATGAACGCCACCGGCAAGAGCATCGACCAGGTGAACGGCTACCTGAACAAGCTAATGTGGTACTCGGACGAGACGAGCTACAGTTTCAACGAGATGACCAGCGCGCTTTCGCAGATGACGGCGGCGGGCGGCAAGATCGACAAGATGATACCCATGATCATGGGCATCGCAAACGCCACGGCGGATGCGGGCAAGATGGGCTTTGCGTTCCAGAGCACCATCCGAAACCTGACCCAGAGCTACAGCGCCGGGCATTTGCAGTTACAGGACTGGAAGAGCCTGAACCTGATGGGTACGGCGACGAAAGCCCTGAAACAGGAGCTTATCGACACTGCGGTGGAGCTGGGCGTCATCAAAGAAGGCGAAGTGACCATCGCCAGTTTTGAGTCGAGCTTGCAGAAGAAGTGGGCCAACACAAAGGTCATGGAAAAGACCTTCGCAAAGTACGCCTCCATGATGGAGGCGGCCTATGAGCTGACCCAGAAGAACCCGGGCATGACCAGCTCGGAGGCGCTGGAACAGCTGAAAGGACAGTACGGGGAGCTGGCAGAACGCGCCGCTCTCGCCGCCCAGCAGGCAACCAGCTTCGGGCAGGCCATCGACTCGACGAAAGACGCTGTCAGTTCAAAATGGATGTCCGTGTTCGAGACTATCTTTGGTAACAAGGAAGAGGCCACCGACACATGGACGGAGCTGGCGAACCGGCTATACAACATCTTTGTGCCTTCCATTGACGCCCTGAATGACAGGATGAAAGAAGGCCTCGACAGCGGCTGGCAGCAGATGCGGGACGCTTTTGGAGACCAGGCAGACGCCTATACGACGGTGCTGGAAAAGCTGGCGCTGGCAAAAGGCGCTGTGACCGAAGAGGCCATTGAGAAAGAGGGAAGCTTTGCGAAAGCTTTGCAGAAAGGCAAAGTGAACGCCGAACTCCTGACGACCAGTCTCAGTGACACCATCAAGACCTATGCAGAGTTGCTGGAAACGATGGATGAAGGCGACCCGAGATACCCTTACCTCCAGAAGGACTACGAAGCCTTTCTGAAGCTCAACGATGCGGTGGCGGACGGCAGTCTCGACCTTGAACAGTATGCGGAAGGGCTGACGGAGGTGTCGGGCCGGGAGCATCTCTTCAACAGCCTGTGGAACATCATGGACGCCATCGGGAAGGTCACAGGCTCTATCCACGAAGCCTTCACCGAGATATTCCCGCCCACCAGCGGAGAGCAGATACACTCCATCGCCGAAGGGCTGGATGTGATGACCAAAAAGCTCATCATCACGGATGAGAGTGCGGCGAACCTGAAGCAGACCTTCAAGGGCATCTTTGCAGTGGTGAAGGTGCCTCTGACCGCCATGACGACGCTGGCAAAGACCGGAGCAAGGGCTTTTGGCGTACTGGTGGACATCCTGCGGCCGGTGGGAGCAGTGCTGCTGAAAGTGGCAGGAAACATGGGGAGCTTTGTGTCCGAGATGCAGAGCACCCTGCTGGGAAGTGGGACGCTCAGCGAGAAGCTGGAAGCCATCGCGAAGAGCGCCAAGAAGCTGCTGGACCCGCTGACCACACTGGGCGACGTGCTGAAAAAGAGCATCGGCGAGAAACTGAGCGAAGCGAGGAAGGAAATTTCAAAATGGGCCGACAGCCTGCCGAACGGAGTGCGCGAGGGGGTCTACACCCTGCTGGGCATTCTGGAAGGACTGGGTGTCGGTACACTGACCGTGGCCGGTGTCGTGGGTGGAGCGCTGAGCGACCTGAAGAAAAGTGCGAACAAAGCAATCGGCACTGTGGCCGACCTTATCACCGGGCAGAGCAAGAACCTGAACGGGTATAAGGACGTGCTGACGAGCCTGCCTGCCATCGTGGGGACTGCAGTGAGCGCCTTTGCCGAGGAGTTCAAGGGCGCTGCGGGGAACGTGGAGAGCGCGGCGTCCAGGGTCTACGAGCCGGCGAAGGCCTTTTTCAAGGCACTGAAAGACGGATTTGACTCCATCAGCGGGACAGATATTTACCGGTTCCTGAGCCTTCTGGACGTGGGACTGCTCTCCTACGCCATCGCACAGTTTGCCAAGGCCATGAACAGCCTGCGGAAGATGCTGGCAACTCCCCTGTCGAAGATGCTGGACAGCATTTCGGGAAGCTTCAACGCGCTGACGGGGGCTCTGAAAACATGGCAGAAGCAGGAGAGCACCAGGATCCTCACGGGCATCGGCTCGGCCCTGCTGATGCTGGCCGGCGCCATGTTCGTCATGAGTCGCATCGACCCGGAGCGGTTCGTCTGGGTGCTGAGCGCTACGGTGGTGCTCATCGCAGAACTGGTGACGGCGGCAAAGCTGCTGAAACCGGAAGTGAAGGCCTTTGACTCTGCGGTGAGTGGACTCGGGTCTCAGCTGCTAAAAGCCTCGACTCTGTGGGGTTCTGCGGCGGCTCTGCTGGGCTTGGCCGCGGCGACGAAGGCTCTGTGCTCGGGATTTGTGGCTATCGCGGACACCATCAAGGGCGAGAACTTTATCCAGAACCTCGCGGCCTTTGCGGCGGCAGTGGGCGGTATGTACGTGCTGACACGGAACATGGGAATGCTCATTGCCACCGTGAAAGCCCGTGACCTCGTGGTAGGCGGTAAGACACTGCTGGGCATCGGCGCGGCGATCATTGAAATGGGCGTGGCCATGCGCATTGTGGCAGGCGCTGTGGAGCCGCTGAGCAAGATACCGTACGCAAGCCTCTTCAAGGCGACTGCGGCACTTGCGGCAATGGCCTCCATCCTCACTGCAATGGGTGCAGCGCTCGTGCTGTTTCAGGCGGCATCTGACACGATGCTGGTATTTCAAAATGGACTAGCCATCGCGGCCATGGGCGGAGGCCTCTGGGTGCTGGTGCAGGGCGTATGTGCGCTGGCGGGGCTCATCACCGAGAACGTGGACGACGGCACTCTGAACACCACAAAGCTCGAGTACGCCACTACGGCCATGAAGACCCTGATGATCCTCATGACAGCCATGAGCGTACTTTCCAGCAAGACGAAGTTCAGCTCGGGTGCGGCGGCGCTGGCCATGGCAGGGGCGATGAACGCGGTGGCTGTGGCGGCCGCGGCACTCTGTCTCATCCCGTGGCCTCAGCTTGGAAAAGCGGCTGCTGTGCTGGCTGGGCTGACCGGTGCGATGTTTGTACTGGGCGAATTCGGCTCAGCAGGATGGAGCGAGGGCGCAGGCATTTTCCTGATGGCCGATGCACTCATGGCGGTGGCCGGGGCGTGCCTGATGCTGAGCAAAGTCACGCTTCCTGATATGGCAAAAGCGGGCATTATATTGCTGGCCTTAAGTGTCATAGGAGGCACTCTGAGTCACTTTGCCGGTTCGGTCAACTTCATGGGTGTCAGTACCGGAATGCTGGCCATGAGCGCGGCTCTGTTGGTGCTGGCACCGGCCATCCAGCTCATCGGCATGGCAAAGCCGGAAGCAGTGAGCCAATCGCTATGGATATTTGCTGATACCATGATGGCGATGTTTGCAGGCGGCATGCTGCTGACCTGTATCCCGGAGCTGGCCCTCGGACTCTCGACCCTGGCGGGCGCGTTTACGAAGTTTGGCAAGGGAATGCTCTACCTCGCCGGTGCGGGAGCGATATTCGGCGCACTGGCGCTGTTTGCCGACCCGCTGTGTACGGCCATCATCAACGCCGCGCCGGACATCGAGGCTGCTCTGGTGGCTGTGGTGACACTCATCTGCGGTGCCATCAACCAGAGCGCCGAACCCATCGGCGAGGCCTTTACCACCCTGTGCAAGGTGCTCATCCAGACGGCCATCGACCTCATCGGCTGGGCATGGAGCGGCGAGGGCGGCGAAGGCGAGGGTATCAAGGGCGCGCTGGAAGAGCTGGGAAAGAACATCTGGGACGGCATCAAGGACATCTTTTCGCCGTTCAGCGATGGCTCATTCCAACAGAGAAACATCGCTCTCAAGTTCAACCCCGATTTCAAACCCCAGCGCATCAATGTCGCAGATGTCTTTACGTTCTCCGGTGCAAAAGACGACGCCGAAAAAGAGGGTAAGGAGATCGGTGGAAATGTCGCAAACGGAGGGGCGAAGGGCGTCGAGGAAAACAAAGCCCGCGCAACGGCTGCTGTGCAGGGCATGGTGGACGACACCATAGCTGCCGCCAAGAATGGGTATGACATCAACAGCCCCTCGAAGGTTTTCGAAGAGATAGGCCGGTACATCACGGGAGGCCTCGCCATCGGCATCAAAGACCCGGGCGCTCTGAGTGGGGCGCTGGCAGCGATGCAGACGGTGGCAAAGAGCATCCGAAGCGTCTTTACGACTTTCTGGGGCATCCACTCGCCGAGTCAGCTAGCGGAAGAGGACGGACGGAACGTCGTGGAGGGACTGCGCCTCGGGATCGGAGACCCCGACCTGAGAAGCCAGCTCTATGATGCAAGCTATGAGTCCGCTTCGCAGGTGCGGGACGCTGTGGGCGCGGCACTGGACGAAGCCAAGAAGACAGCCTCGGACAAGATGCTGGAGCTTTACAGCATCATGAAGGCCGACCATCTCATGCCGGACGGAACGCTCCCCAGCGGAAAAGCCGGACTCGGGGCGAACCGCTACCAGCAGGCGGTACAGGACTACGAGAAGGCCAACGCCAAAGAAGACGCCAGGAATACGCCCTATCTCGGCGCGGACTGGAAGCCCAGCTCCATGTGGGACAAGGCGACGGAAGCGCTGCAAAAGTACCAGAGCGGCGAGATCAAAGCGAAAGACGCCCTGAAGGGCCTGACTGGCGAGGCAAAGGACTGGGTCTCAAAGCAGATTGGAAGTGCTCTTGGTCTGGAGGGCCTTGACCCGAGCGAGTATGCCGACCTCATCCTCGAGCAGTACAGCGGCTATCTCCCCGACGACAGTACAGGCGCTTCCACTGCATCTTCCGGCAAGAAATCCTCGAGCAAGGGTAAGACTCTGGCCGAGACCATCGCCGAGAAGTACACGAAGGAACTGAAGTCCAACAAGTACCTCCAGAATGCCGCCGACAAGGAATACAGCCTCTGGGAAGCAGGAGAAGGCGACACTGCTTCCATTGAAGCCCTTATCGAGAAAAAGGGTGAGACGCTGGCGAAGAGCATCGAGCTGCAGACAGCCCGTGTGGACATCGCGCAGAGGCAGTACGACGAACTGGTCTCCCGGGTGGGAGCCAGCGACGACAAGACGAAGGAAGCCTACAACACTCTGCTGGACGAGAAGAAGAACCTCCTCGACTTGCAGCAGGCGAGGTTTGAGAACACCTACAAGGCGGCCATCGAGCGGTATAAAAGCGATGACAAGCTGGCTCAGACCGAGTATCAGCTCTGGACGGACACCTACGAGAAAACCGCTTCCGTGATGGAGAAGAGCAACAAGAACATCGAGACCATCAACAAGCGTCTGGCCATCCAGAGCGAGAAGACCGCCCTCGCGGAAAAGGCGTGGGTGGAAACGAAGGATGCCCTCGGCGAAGCAAGCCTTGTGACCCAGCAGGCTTACCGGGACTATCTGGAAGCGCGGCAGGAACAGCTGGAGCTGGAAAACGAGCTGGACAAGGCGCAGCTTGCGGCGTTTGACGACCTTTCGAGCTTCTACGACAGCCGCATCTCCATGGCGCAGAAGCGGATGAACCTGCTGGACAAGCTCTACAACGACGGCGACCTCTCGGGGCGGGCAGACGCCTATGCCAGCGCGGTGGAGCAGTACGGCGAGGACAGCATCGAGGCACGGAGAGCGGCAACGCAGGGTACCATGACGGCCCTGATGGGCGTGAACAGCGCACTGACCAGCATGAGATGGCAGATGAGCAAGGTCACGGCCATGCAGCAGAAGTACCAGACTGCCCTCGAACAGGCCGGAGGCAACCGCTACGATGAGACTGTCATGGCCGCTTACGAGGACATGATGGAGACCCGCTCGACCTTTGCGGACTATGTGGGGAATCTGGCAGACGCTTTCAACGTGAGCGACGCCACGAAGAAGGCTATGATGCAGTTCGGCGACGCCATCGCCCAGAACTGGAAGCCCATTCAAAATGGATTCATGGCGGTGGCCAAGAAGATGAACCCGAAGCTGGTACAGGGATTCTCTGACCTGTTCGGCCTCTACATGAAGGACGGAGCCAGCGAGACCGTGGCCGCTGCTACCAACACCGTCGTTGCCGCCATGAGCGGAGACTGGGCCAGTGCAGTTGCAAGTGGGCTGACTGCGGTACTCGACGTAGTTGGCACGGACTTTGGCCAGACCCTGACCGAAGCCATCAGCACCGCGCTGAAGAATGCCTTCAGCGGGAACGGGCTGTTCGCACAGCTGCTGACGAAGCTTTTTGGAAGCATCGACCTCGGCGGAAGCGGAAGCTCAGGCGGCTTCCTCTCGAACTTATGGCAGTGGCTCAAGGGCGGTGCATCCGCCGCGAAGAGCTTTCTGGGCGGAGCATCGACAGCGGCCGCAGGAGCCAGCGGAGCGACAAAGCTCATCCCGGTGCTGAACAGCGTAGGGACTGCCACCGCCAATGTGGCCTCCGGTGTGACCACTGTTGCCAAGGCGGCGGGAGTTGCCGAGGCAGCCGCCACCACTGCGGGAGCTGCTACCTCGGGAGTCCTGGCCAAGGTGGGCATGGGCGTTGCCAAGGTGGCCTCGGGACTTGGGCCTCACGGACTGCTGGCTGCTGCTGTCATCGCAGGAACGGTCGCCGTGGGTACTGCTGTGGTGAAGAACTGGGACAAGGTGAAAGAAGCCGTCGGAAACGCATGGAGCTGGATCAAGGAGAAGGCTTCGGGACTCTGGGACGGCATGAAGAGCATTGGCGGAAACCTCATGAGCGGCCTTGCCACCGGCGTGAAATCCGCTGCCAAATTTGGCCTGAAAGTGGCTCTGAGCCCTGCTTATGCCATCATCAGCGGATTCAAGCATATCCTCGGCATCCACTCGCCCTCGAAGGTCATGGCCGGTATCGGTGAATACGTCGTCGAAGGCCTGACCAGAGGTATCGTCTCTACCGAAGGCGAAGCAGAAAAGGGCATGGACGAAGTGGGCGGAGCTGTCATCCGCAGTGCGCTGGCGACGACAAACGCCATTGCAGATCATCTCTCGACTGACAACCATCCCAGCATCACCCCGGTGGTAGACCTTTCGGATGCGTCGAGGAGCAGCGCGTGGCTGAACAGCGCCTTTGCAGACCGGAAAGGAACCATCAGCATGGCGGCGACTGTGACCGGACGGATGGCACGCAGGGCCGAGACCCCCTCGAGAAATCAAAATGGATACGAAACTGCCCCCGCACTGACCCAGTCGAACCGGGATGTGGTGGAGGCCGTGAAGACCCTTGGCGAGCGCATCGACCGGGTGGCAGAGTCCGTGAAGGGCATGAAAGTCGTGATGAACGGCCGGAAGTTCGTGGGCGAGATACGCAGCGACATCGACGACGTTGTGGGTGACATCATCGAGAAAGGACACTGAGCCATGAGCATCTACGAGACGGTGGTGCCGGGAAGTGCTGCCGGGTACACGGGCCTCGTGTTCCGCATCCCCGCAGAAGCCCCGGTAAAGACTCTGCGCACAGCCGACCTTGACCTTGTGCCGACTGGGCCGCTTTTTGTGGAGCCGAACGAAGAGGCCGTCCGGACGCTGATAGCGGCGCCATGGCACGGTGCCATCGAATACTCCCCGCTGAAAGACCGTGTGTTCAAGAACGCCGAGGGAAGCTGGGAGTTTTACTATGTGCTTGACGAGAAAGCCCACTCCTGCTGGGACTGCTATATCGACCCGCCCATCAACCGGGAAGACCGCGGCTATGCCGTGACGGAGCGGACATGGACGAGCACCTACCACACGCTGCTGCATTTTTTGCAGGGAAAGCGGGTGCTGGTGGACGTACCGGACGGAAAAGGGAGCATAAAAACATACAAGGGGCGCTGCTGGGTGGGCGGCTACACAACGGACGAGAGCGGACAGATAAAGGCGACGATAGCCTACAGTCTGGCTCCGCCATGAGCGACCGAGAAAGGGGGACCAGATGGAGACGATACTGCACGGAGTGACCATTGACGGATTACATACTTGGCGGGACCTCTATCTGATCCCTATTTGTCGGCCGATCGTACAGCCGCCGATAGAGAAAACGAAGACCCTCGACATTGAGGGAATGAACGGCGAAGCAGACCTTTCACACGGGCTGACCGGATACCCGGTGTTCGGCTCGCGGGAAGGAAGCTGGCAGTTCTGGCTGGACACGGAGCGGTATCAGGAAGAAAAGAACTTCTACGGCCCGGTGGGCAGTATGGCCTACCTCGAGATACAGCAGAAACTGATAGCCAAGATGAAGCAACCGTTCCGGACAAAGATAATACTGGACGATGACCCGCAGTTTTACTACGTGGGTAGAGTGTGGGTGAGCGGAAAGCCCACCTACCAGTACGACCATGCGAAAATAACCCTGCGATACCAGTTTTACCCCTACAAATACCTTGTGGTGGAGCCGAACGGTGACTGGCTGTGGGACTCCTTCTGTTTTGAGACAGACCTTGCGACAAGGCAGATGAAGGGCGTGGCCATCGCCGCAGGAAAAGAAGAGACCTTCCCGCTGGTGGACTCAGACAAGCCCACGGGCGTTTACGTGACCTCGAGCGGAAAGGCAACAGCGAGCCTCGAAAATCAAAATGGAACGAATTTCACCCTTGTGAGCGAAAAGTACGGCACAAAGGTGGACTGCACCGACGGGCTGAGTCAGACGGAGCTGGTATACCCCTTTAAGGTGCTTTCGTACAAGCTCTCGCTGCGGACAGTGGAAATGCCAGTCTATTTCAAGAACCCCCGCAACACTTTTGCGGGCCTCTGGTGGGACAAGGGCGAGAAGCAGGTGAGCCTCTCGGTACGAAAAAAAGGAAGCTCGGTGCTGCTGGCCTCGCTGGTGTGGACGAACGGCATCGAGGACTACTACGGCAAGACCATCACGCTGGGCGGGACACTGAGCGCAGAGCTTGAGCCGAATACGGACTACGAGCTTGTGGTAGCGAGCAAGACAAGCGGACTGGAATTCTTTGGGGCGAGCATCGCCGACAGCGAGACGCTGAAAAACAACAGCAGCTACATCTCGATAGCACGAGGCGGCGAACTCAGCTCCGGGACCGGAAAGAGGGCCTGCTTTGGCGGAACTATGAGCTTTTATGCAGGCGACGGCGCTGTGCTGACGCCGGGCGAGAGAACGAATATCGGCGTGATAGCCTCTGACCTTGAGAACATCGGGCGGACCGTTGTGATAAAGGCAGACGAGGACGTCACGGTGAACGTAGAGTGCAGGCAGGCGTTTTTATGAGATACAAAGTATATGCTGGAACGGTGGATGTGGTGTTTAAGTCGAGCACACAGGCACGGTTCCGGTGGAAAAAGAAGACCCTCGTCTACGACTCCTACGGCGATGCGGTCGAGGGAGAAGAGACGGAAGGCATCCTCACAGACCCGGTGGTGGATCTGGAAAACAAAGAGCCCGGCACTTTTACCTGTGAAGTACCCTACAAGGCAGAAACGCGCTTTGGCACTGTAAAGAATCCGTACTACGACGAGATCAAAGTCGGAGAGACGTGGATGATGGTGGAAGAGGACGGGGAGTGCATCTTCTTTGGGCGTGTGACCGAGGCAAACCGGGAGTTCGATTTGAGCAAGACTATCACGGCTGACGGCATCCTGAACGAGCTGAGCCAGATGCAGACAAGGCTCACGGGCGGAACGTACCAGACGACGGACGGTGCGAACCACAGCATCCTTGCCATTGCGCTGAAGCCGAACCAAGCAGACAAAGGGAACAGCCCTGTGAACTGCATGGAGCGCGGGAACGTGACCGTGAAGAGCCAGAGCATCGACACCACGGACTCGGGCGACCAGTTTGGGAGTTTCTGGACCATCCTGACGACATACCTGCTGGAACACGAGAAAGGAAAAGACGGATACCTCCGGCTGCGGCTCGCCAACGACCCGGGCACGGAGGACTACTTTTTTTACTACGACTACATGACCGATGAGGACATGCCCACGACCGACCAGACCATCGAGTACGGTGTGAACATGCTCGATTTGACGCTGGAAGAAAAGCGCACCTCGGAACTCGTGAACAGCGTGACGGCCCACGGCATCTCGACCGTGAAAAAAGGCTGGTGGATATTCTCGCGCACCTCTTACGAGACCATCACGGCTACCGCACAGAACACGCTGTCCATTGCGGCTTACGGGCTATGCTCCCGGCATATTTACGTGGACGGCAAGAAATCGACCGCAGACTCGCTGAAAAAAGCGGCACAGGAACAGCTGGACGACTACAAGCAGGTCATCGAGCCGACATTGACCGTCAAAGCCTTTGACAGAAGGGACGCGGGTGAGAACGTGGGCAAGCTGGGCTTTTTGCTGCGGACGCACATCCTCTCACAGCCCCACGAGATGGACCGCTGGATGATATGCACCAAGCTGAAACTCCCGCTGGACAGCCCGGACAACAAGCAGTTCACCTTTGGACTGACGAGCAAGAAGCTCTCGAAGCGAGTGGACGCCATCACGAGTGCGATAAACAACGTGAAGAACGCGCTGTTCGGACTGATAGGTCATGTGAACGAGGACGATTCGTCGAGCTGAAAATTCAAAATAAAAACGAGGTGGTGAAATATGACATACAGCGAAGTCGTTGCCCTGCTGACATCGTCGGTACACGGTGTGCGAAAGGCCGTTTATGGCGTACAGGTACGCGAATATATCGCGCGCTCAATGGAAGCCGTTATCGAGATGGTGCGGCTGGGTATCGAGCGGATGAAAGAACTGGCCTCAGATTCGAAGAACAGTGCAGACGCCTCGGCGAAAAGCGCCGCAGAGTCGAAGCAGAGCGCGGCAGAATCGAAAGCATCGGCCAGCCAGTCGGAAGCCAGTGCGAACCGGAGCGAGGCAAGTGCGGATGCTTCCGCAAAGAGCGCAAGCGAATCTGCTGCAAGCGCCGCAGCCGCAAAGAAGAGCGAGACGAATGCCAAAAGCAGCGAGGACTCGGCAAAGCGATATTCGGACAAGGCGAAAGACGTCATTGCAGAAGCCAAATCGGAATATAGTGGCGGCTACTACAAGACCTATGACCTGACGGCCCTGAAGGACAGCTGGAAGAAACTTTCTCCTGTCAAGGGGCCATACCAATACTATTGCGACATCGCAGTCCCCGACCTGACGGAGAGACATTCGCCATTCTGTTCGACCGGGCTGGAAAGCTATGCGGCAGCGGTGGCGGCAGGGCTGGCGAATGCAGTCGAGACGCGAAATGGCGCGCTCCGGCTTTTTGCCATCCGGGTGCCGACGAAGGACATCGAGCTGGTGCTGACGATTTTTGGGGTGGGGACGACTTCTTACGAGCTGACCCTGCCCGTCCGCGACTGGGTCAAAATGGAGTCTGCCATCGGGCCGAACCAGTATTACTGCGATGTGGAAGTGCCGGGCTGCCTTTCGACCATGACTCCGCTGGGGACCACCGCTCTCGAGAACTTCGAGGCGGCTTCTCCGGCAGGGCTGGCCAGCATGATAGAGACCTGCGATGGTCATGTGCGCTTTTATGCCGTGCGGAAGCCGACGGCGAACATCGACGTCATCGTAGCGCTCATCAAGAAGGAAGAGCCGGTCAACACCCCTGCTACCCGGGACAAGCTGGGTCTGGTCAAGATAGGCGACGGCATGAACGTGACCAGCGGCGGCAGCATCTCGACGAGAGCTGCGACCGACAGCGAGTTTGATGCCATGATGGTTCGTGTCTTCGGGGAGGGGTGACGAATGGCAGGCGAAGTGATATTTGCAAAGCTCAGCCAGCTGGAAGCTTTTGGCACAAAGGTCGTGACTGATTTTGCCGCCCTGACGGCACGGGTGCAGAGCCTCGAAAGAGCCGGAGGACAGCCGAACATCATCGAGAAGATCCTGGTGAACGGCATTCAGCTGGCTGTGGACGGAAACAAGGCAGTGAATTTCAGTGTGCCGACGAAAACATCTCAGCTGGAGAACGACACAGATCTTCAAAATGGAACAGAGGTCGATAAGAAGCTCTCGACCAAGGCTGACAATGGGCATGACCATGACGGGCGATACTTCACCAAAGAGCAGGTGAACAGCGCCATTGCGGGGAAAGCGGACACCAGCCACACCCACGACGACCGGTACTACACCGAGAGCGAGATGGATGCGAAGCTTGGCGGCAAGGCGGATGCGGAACACTCTCATGATGACCTGTATTACGCCAAAAGCGAAGTGGACGACAAGTTTTCTGACGTGGCAGCGCCGGCATGGGACAGCATCAGCGGTAAGCCGACTGCTTTTACGCCGACTGCCCATACCCACGACGACCGGTATTATACGGAAGCAGAGATCAATGAAAAGCTTACGGGAGTGGCGGTGAGCGGGCATAACCACGACGACCGGTACTACACCGAGAGCGAGATGGATGCAAAGCTGAACGGGAAGGCGAACGCCAGTCACACGCATGACTACGCTGGTTCGTCCAGCGCGGGCGGTGCGGCAAACTCAGCCAACAAACTGAACAAGAACGCGGGTTCTGCTACGCAGGGCGTATACTTCAAGGATGGTGTGCCGGTCGCTATGACCTACACGCTGGGCAAGAGTGTGCCTGCGGATGCAAAGTTCACGGACACCAACACCTGGCGCGGCGTGCAGGACAACCTGACCAGCACGGCCACCGACCAGAGTCTGAGCGCAAATCAGGGCAAGGTGCTGAAAGGCCTCCTGGACGGCAAGGCAGCGTCCAGCCACACCCATGACGACCGGTACTACACCGAGAGCGAGATGAACACCAAACTCAACGGCAAAGCCAACA
>ERZ857969.377-NODE-377-length-76295-cov-6.017025_pt1 | contig 76295 bp, 87 predicted proteins | sample MGYA00519864_ERZ857969 | MGnify/ENA primary metagenome ERZ857969 (study PRJEB31778, sample SAMEA3449382) | human gut metagenome | biome: human gut; feature: human-associated habitat; material: faeces | place: United Kingdom | collected 2010/2012 ...
CTTCCAGCTCACAGGGGTTTTCCTCACCAAGAAAGTCAAACAGGATGTCATCTGCTGCCTTGCGGACAGCGGGATCGTCTGTCAGGACTTCATAGCGAAACCCTGTGGTGTCCCGATAGGGCAGCTCCTCCCGGATGCAGTCCAGAAAAGCGTCGGCATCGTCGTAGAGGATGTCATCGTCCCCTACGAAGGTCGCCTTGCCGAAAATGCTTATAGTTATCTCACCTCCGTTCTCTCACAGTACACCACATACCGCTGTCGCCCACCGCTGGCGTAGGGGTGGCAGGTCAGCAGCGTCAGCAGATCGCGGTTCGGTTGGATTTTGATCTTGTTCACCTCGTGGGGCTGGATGATCTGAATGTCAGCTACCGTGTAGGTCAGCGTCTCCCATAAGTTTGTCAGCGTAACAGTATCGCCCGCCTGCAAGCGGTCGATATGCCGGAAGTAGTCCGCGCCACGCCAGCCCCGGTGACCGGCGATAACGCAGTTGGAGTTGTCGCCACCGATGGGCGCGGACGTGCTGCCCAGCACCGCCGCGCCTGCGGCAAGGTGGTCATCGGACGCGCCTAAGTAAATGGGCATGGTCAATTCCATAGCCGGTATCTCCAACACGCCGATGATTTCATCGTCAATGCCATAGGCGGTCAGATCGACGGCGGGTTCTTCGCAGGCTTCCAGATCAATAAGAAGGGATTGCTTTTCTGCGTAAAGCTGGCGGTTATACTCTTGTAGAGCCGCCAGCAGTTCGGGGTACTGCTGCTCCGGCTTTCGTTCTTCGAGGAAGCTCTGCACGGCGGCGTCTGTGCCGGCTTGCAGCTTGTGTCTCGTAAACACCGGCCACAGTATGACGCAGATGCCTGCCACAGCCAACAGCGCCGCCAACACAAGAGCGGTCTTACGCATGGCGCACCCTCCTTACCAAAAAGTAAGCACCACCGATTACCGCCACCACGCCAAGGCCGACGGCAAGACCAGTGAGGTAGTGCTGCGTCCAGGAGGATGCCGCAGGTTTTTCTGCGGCAGTAGTTTCCTGTTCGGGAGCATAGGGAACACGGTGGCCACGCACCAGCAGCCTGTGGGTGTTGACGCCAAACGGCGTGCAGGTCACCAGCGTTACATAGTCCTTACCGTCCTCGATTTGCAGCAGACTCGTGTCCGTGGGCAGCACCGTGTGGATGCTGTCCACTTCGTAGACCAAAGTGTCACCCAGCACATGGATGTAGAACACATCGCCCGCCGCAAGCTGGTCAATGTCCGAAAACAACTTGGAGCTCGCCATGCCGCTGTGAGCCGACAGCACCGCATGGGTACTGCTGCCGCCTACCGGCAGGGATGTCCCTACCACATGACCCACGGCACGCTCCAGCGTGTCCGCGTCCGTGCCGTGCTGCACCGGCAGATATACGTTGATTTTGGGGATGTCTACATAGCACATGGCGCCGCCTACCGTGAGCTGCTGGGCATAGGGCAAGGGAGGGGCGGATGCCCCTCCCTCTGCAATGGCTGCGCCGGACAGCATGGCGTTGTACTGCTCTGCGGCTTCACGCTGGGCGGTCAGCTCGGCGTCATCGGTGTCCGCGATAACAGCGGTGTAGGTGGTTTCCACATCGGAATGATACTTTTCATTCAAGAGTTCTCCCACCAATGGGTAAAACAGAAGCCCCAACGCCGCAACGCCGCAAGCCGCCGCCAGCAGCCAGCGTTTCACTGCTCACCCTTGTGCTGCTTACGGCTGCGGATCACGATAAACGCCGCCGCGCCCAGCAGCAGAACGCCGCCCACCGTATACATCCAAGCGCCGTAGCCGCCGGTCTTGGGCAGGTCGAAGCCGGGGTTGTTGACCACAGTCAGCGGCACAATGGCGTTGCCATCCGTCATGGTGACATCCTTGCCGTTGACGGTAGCGGAGGCGGTCAGCAGGGCCGCACCGCACCGTTCACAGGCACCATCCTCTTTGGTGATGACCATGATCTTCACGGGATCGCGGAGCAGCACATAACCCTTATCGGTGGCAACCTCGGTCAGTGTGTAGGTATCGTCCTCAATACCGCGGAGAATAATGTGGCCCTTGAGGTTGGGGATCAGCATGGTGGCCTCGGACTTGTTGGACGTGAAGCCGGTAACGTTGTAGACCTCACCCTCCATGTTGGCCTTGATATAGTATCCGTCCGTATCGTTGTAGGCGATAAACTTTACCTTGCCGAAAGTGCCATTATTGTCGCTGAACTGCTTGAGAACGTCAATGCCGTAGGTGCAGACATGGCAGCAATCCTTGAGGGTATCAAAGTAAGTCGTGTTGGTACGCTTCCAAGTCAGCTCGACTTCGTTGGGGTTATCCTTGTTGCCCATCTGAGCGTCGGAGGTCAGAGTGGCCGCATAGGTAATACGCATGGTGCAGTCGGAATAACCGCACTTTACGCTGTCGGTATACACGGTGGTCGCCTCATTGATCTCGCTCAGGCCGGTATCGGTCATGCGGATGGTCATGGTGTTAGCAGCGGCATCATAGGCCACGGTGAACTTGCCGGAGTTTTCATCCCATGTGGTGATCTTGTCGGTGCAGCCAGCGTCGCGGAAAAAATCGATGACCACGTCGTTCTTGTTGTAGCGGATGCCCTTGCTCAGCGTATCCACATAGGTATACTCGCTCAGAGCCGATGCCTTGGAGGTGATGGTGGGCAGGGTGCTGATGATCTGGTAGTCCACCGTGTCGCCCGCGGATGCGGTGGCAGTGTGAGCGTAACTGTCCTTGATGTCGGTCAGGCTGCCGTTGTGCTTGCCGGTGGAGTTTTTGTTTTCACGGACGGTCTTTTCGAGGTTGGGGTTGCCAGTCTGGTTCTTGGGGTACACGCTCACATCGTAATTCCACGCCGCGCCGTCGATGGTAGTCATGGGCAGAGATACGAAGAAAGGATTGCAGGTGGAAGTCACGTTTTCAGGGACGCGAGTTTCCACCACCAGATAAAGCCCCTGCTCCAACTGATCAGCAGAGGCGTGGCCGGTGGCATCCGTTTCGGTCATGGCAACACCGCCGTTCTTGACAGCGGCCTCCAGCGCATTTTTCACGGTAGTGGCATTGGCAGTCAGCGCGGTGGCCAGCTTGTTGTTCAGAGCATCGCTGGTGAAGTAATTGACATCGCCCTTAGTCTTGTGAGCATCGGAAGCGGTCAGGCCAATAGCGGACAGCACGGCGCTGGAGCGCTCAGAGCCATCAAAGCCATACAGCACACCGACATGACGCTGACCATCCAGCAGTTCATTGTTCATGGCGATGTCGGCAACACGGAGGTAGGTGAACTCCACGCCTTGGATGGCGTACTTTGCCAGCTTGTCCACAACGGCGTCATCATGTAGGCCGGTAGAGACGTAGGACTCAGCATCCCACGCGCCGTCGCTGTTGGCCGTGGTGATGTCGTACTTGTAGATGGAAAGGGAGGCGTTCTTTGCGGGGTCGATGGTAGGTTCTGCGAACGCTGTGGTGATGAGGCCCAGAGCCATAATAGCGGCCATGAGCATGGCCAATACGCGATGGATCTTTTTCATTTGGTGTTCTCCTTCATTTCGATTTTTTTGCAAAAACAAACACCCGCCATGAGAGCGAGTGCTGCGAACAGAATATAGGTTGTAAATCCCGTGCCGCCCGTGAACGGCAGGGCAAATCCCGCATTGTTACAGGCGGTGATGGTAACATCACGGTTGCTGCTATCCAATACTCCGGCGAACAGCGGCTCAGTCAGCAGCGTGTACCCTGCTGGGGCTTTGGCCTCCGTCACGCGGTACTGCGCACCGATTTTAAGATTCTCCCACTTGGCGACGCCGATCTTGTCGGTGGTCACTCTGCCCACCTCCGACCAAGTCTTGCCATCTGCGGAAGTCTCCAGCATCAGCTCCGCACCGGCAAGAGGGCTGCCCATCACGTCTACCTTACGGACGGTGATGCCGCCCTTTGCCAACGCATTTGTCCGCTTGTGCGTAATGTTCAGTGCTGTGGCCGTAATGGTGATCTGATACTTGGTGTTGTCCACTACATAACCGCTGAGAGCGCTGATCTCCTGATAGCTATACTTGCCCTGCGGCAAATCAGCAAACACCGCCTTACCGTCCGCGCCGGTGGTAGCGTCTGCCACCTTTTTCCCCGTGCTGTCGTATAGCCGGTAGGTCACGCCCGCCAGTGCCTTGCTGGTTTCCGCGTCCACCTTATTGATGGTGATGCTGCCTTTTGCCAACGCATTTGTCCGCTTGTGCGTAATGTTCAGTACCGTGGCCGTAATGGTGATCTGATACTTGGTGTTGTCCACCACATAGCCGCTGGGAGCGCTGATCTCCTGATAGCTATACCTGCCCTGCGGCAAATCAGCAAGCACTGCCTTGCCGTCCGCGCCGGTGGTAGCGTCTGCCACCCTTTTCCCCGTGCTGTCGTACAGCCGGTAGGTCACGCCCGCCAGCGCCTTGCCGGTCTCCGCATCGACTTTGTTGATGGTCAGGCTGCCCTTCTCCTCCACGATTTTGACCTTAAAGTGAATATACGCCCATACTGGGTCGGGCAGTGAGGTCAGCGCCGCACACGCCTGGTAGCCGCTGCCGTTGCTGGGCTCCAGCAGCACGGACTCTGTGCCCTCCACATCCAGCGAGTAGCCGTAGTCGCTGCTGATATAGCCGTTCAGCTGCGCCGCTGCGTCCTTTGTGGCCGTCACGGTCAGCGTGTTCCAGCTCTGATTGACCGTCACGCCGCTGATATTAGTGCTGAAGTAGTACTGCGACAGCACACCATTGGTATCGGTGGCTGTACCCACATACTGACTGCCATCCCATGTCAGCGTAATGGCATTGGCGTCCGAAAGCTGATTGCGGTACTTCATCGCAAAGCTGGGGATCACGCCATGCCCCATGATGCGGTCAATAAGGATGTCATACGCCTCCTGCACACCGTCACCGGCGTAGTGGAACAGGTTGGCGCAGGTGGTATCATACAGGGTGTACGGATAGGTCGTGCCGCGGTAGCCGCACACGAACTCCCAAATCACCGCCTGTGTCGCCAGCTGCGCGCAGTCCGGGTGCATATTGAAGCCGTAATTGCCGCCGTAGCCGTAGGCCATAGCCAGCGTCACAGCATACCGCTGATTCCACGTCAGGTCGCTCCATGACGTGGAGGAATACTGCAAATCGCCGCTGGCCGAACGCACCTCCGGCTCCATGCAGTAGGCCGGGACAGTCTCCCCGGTGTCGTTCCGGGTGAAGTACTTGAGTTTGTTGCTGGTGTACGGTCCCCACTGGGACACAGGCGTTTTGTCCTCGTGATAGCGGTATTCGTTGCCGCTGCTGACGATGCCCGTGACCGTGGCTGCGTGGGCGGTCACGATGGACAGACCCATGATTGCTACTAAAAGGCATACCAGCGTCAACAGCTTGGGAATTGTTTTCTTCATGCTCGTCCTTTCTCCCAACGCAAAAGACCGGCAGCATACGCTGTCGGCCTTCTGGTCGGGTATTCAGTTGGTTTATCCGTACAGCACCACCACGATGTATTCGTCCGATGCCGCGTCGTAGCGGACGGTGCAGTTGAATCGCGCATACGCGCTGACCGTCTCTGCGCCGTCCATGGCGGCGAGGCAGGCGAAGGTGGCGTCCACGTTGCCCTTTACGGCGGCGGTCAGTGCCGCCTGCCCGCCGTTCTCTGCCAGCCATGCCACGCTGTCTGCCGTACCGGGGAAGTAGCTGGAGTCGGCGGCGGTCATGCTGGTGTCGATGGTCACGCCGTACTGCGCTCTTGCGTACTCGTTGCCCGCTTGAATGGCCTCCGCGATGGAGTAGATGTTCCCGCTGGCGGCAGGCTTAGGCGCAGGGGCAGGTTCGGGAGCAATCTCCTGTACCGGCTGCTCCTGCTCCTCTGCCGGTGTCGGCGCAGGTACGGGAACAGGTTCAGGCTCAGGCGTTACCGGCTGTTCGGGCGTAGTCGGCTGCTCCGGCACGTCCGACTGTTCCCCTCCGGCGGGTGTGGACAGTGTTTCCTCCGTCTTGCCGGAAGGTGTCGCGGCATCCTTGGTAGGTTTCGGAGTCTCCTCGTCGCCTGCGGGCTCGGCCTCCTCGGTATCCTCCCCAACGAGCAGGCTCTCGGCATTTTCCTGCACCTTGTCATCCACAGGCGCGATGGCCGCTGTCGCGCTCTGCACCGCCGTCACCGGCAGCATCGTCGATGGGGAGCTGTCCCCCGTCTGCCCACAGGCCGTGAGCAGCAGGAGCGTCCCCAACATCAGAGTCAGGATCTTCTTTTTCATGTGCATTTCTCCTTTCTGTGGTTTGGGTAGCACAAACAACTACCACACAACCATCCGTAAGTCAACGGAAAGATTTACAATGGTCTGACAGGGTGGGAGGCCCTCTGGCACAAGCCGTTCCCGTGCTCATACCATGCCGCCCATCTGCGGCGTGTATGCCTCATCCTGCCAGTTGTTTCGGCATTCTTCGAAGCGGTTGACCAGTTCTGCGGCGGTAAGGGCTACCGTAGGTGGCTCTATCGTTTCCGAGAAGCTGTCCTCATCCAACTCGAACCAGCAGTGATCCACCGCCGGATCATACCGATCAAAGCGGCGTTCCGACAGACCCACTTGGCTTGGAATGAAGTATTCGCCCATGTCGCAGCAATCTTTGATGGTGCAAATTTGCTCCGCAGTCAATGCGCCGGCAATGACGCATTCGTTGACTTTCTTGTAATTGTCGGTATCTCTATACAGATACGAGATTTTTGTGTTCACAGGTAGCCCTCCTTTTGAATGATCATGTCATGCCTCCCATCTCCATGCAACCGCTCTGGCTGCCGTTCATCACTTCCTCCATGCTGTAATAGCCCTTGTACGCGATGTAACCCCGGTCGGTGAACATTCCGTCCTCCTCACTCATGCGCTGCTGGGCGTAGCCTTCGTAGTCATAGAACCCATCTAAATTCTCATCGTAATCAAAATAGCCGGACTGCTGGATCATGTACTTGCCGTATTCCTCCGGCGTGTGCGCGTCGGGAGCGAAGTCAAAGAGCTCGAGGTTTTCCGCAAGTCTTTTGATCTGTGCCGCAGTTTCCGGCTTTGCCATAGCCACCACAGCGCCCAGCTTTTTGAGGTCATCCGTGGAAAGAGTATCCGCTACCTGCGCCAGTGCATTGAGGTCCGCAAGGCTTTCCTGTTCCATATCCAGCAGCACGTCTACCTCGTCCGGCAGATGGCTCTCCACCAGCCGCAGGCGGATCTCCGGCGGATCGGTGATGCCGGCACGAAGCAGGGCTCGGTCGATCTCCTCCTGCGCCATGGGGAGAAACAACCAAGTGATGTGCTCGGTGTCCTCCGGCTCGGCTTTGGAGGTCAGCGCAAGGGCGCTGGCATTCGGCTCATAGTAATAGCAGGGAAAGAACTGCCCATCGTAGACCTGCTCCAGCTTTATACCGTTGTCATAGGCCACGCCATAGGGCGTGATCGTGCCGTTGCCATTCTCAATGAGCTGCCTTGCCGTTTCCTCGCCGTCCAGCGCGTTCAGCTCATCCACGCTTGCGCTGCCGCCGTGCAGATTCATGTAGTGGTCTCGGCCAATGGCAGCAAGGTCAGAAAAATCCGTGATGACTGTAGTCTGCTGACAGCAGAAGGTCAGGTTTATGAAATCCTTCAGCTTGGAGAGTTCCAGCTTATGGGCCATTGCCTGAAACTGCGCAGCTTCACCGTCATCGAAGCTCTCCAGCCGTTTGGCGAGATAGTTCAGCTCCTCTACATTTACCGTAAGCATCTCCATGCGCTTAAGAACGGTGTAGAAGCTGTCGATCTCCTCCACCTTGCAGTCTGTCTTGACCGCGTCGCCGATCTCCAACGCATCCAGCAGCTCCATGCAGTACGCATACTGGTCATGTGAGATTGGAAACGGAATGGTTGCCACGCCGTATTCCGGGTGCAAAGGGTTACTAAAAACAGCTTGAATCATTCTTCTTTCTCCTCTCGATTTTCTCCATATCTGTCCGCAGGCAAGTCCCATCCCGATGCCAGCAGATGACACCGTGGGCGGGATACGGGCATCCGCGGCATCGTTCGTTCTCCGTGCAAAACACCGGCTCCGGCGGCGTCGGCACAAATGCCGTGCAGGTGCGTTTGTCTACGCTGCGTCTGATCCCATCGATCATGTCTACCTCCTTATCCATAAAATACAAAAGGACGAAGTCTGACCCTTCAAACTTCGTCCCGTGACAATCTGTATTACATTATTACATTGTCTGTTCCATCGCGTCTTCCTGCTGCCGGATGCGCTCGGCCAAATCCGGCACACAATCCTCGATCTGCTGCTGTACGCTTCGGATCACCTTTTCCTGTTCGGCGGTGAGGTCGAAAAAATCACCGTCTACAGAGTCGGCGCAGCAGCGGTAGATCTCTGTCATCTGCTCTGGGCTGAAAAGCTGCTCCTTGTGGATGAGGCCGCTTCGTATGGCAAAATCTTGCTTGGCTCCGTCATAGTTCTCCATGAAATAGTGTCCGTGGGATAAGCCCGTGCGGTCATAGTCCCAATCCCATGTAACGAATTGAACGCCGTGTTTACTATGCATCCCGGCCAACACCGTGCCGTTGAAGTCGGCAAGGATACGGTAGTCGCCCTCCAGTCCACTGGCTTTGAGCTGCGGGGCAGTCTCCATAGCAAGCATATACTCTCTCGTCCGTGCGGCGATGTCCTCGGCCTGGCGGAGAGCCTCCTCGGTCTGAGGTGTGCCAACATCCTCCCGCCGATAGAACACGCTGCCCTTGCCGGTGATCCGGCAGAGAGGCACGCCATTCCAATAGACAGGCATCTGCGAGTCCTCTAAAGGCTGGGTTTCAAAGCCAGCGCGGTGCAGGCAGGTACAGACTTCCTCAAGGTAGCGGTTCTGCTGTTCCGTATTGCGGTCATTCATGTTGTGATCCTCCCATTTTGTAATGAAAAGAGGTTGGTATCATATTTTGATACCAACCTCTTTTGAACGCAAAGAGAGCGCCGGTTCGATGGTTTTATGAAACCAACAAACCGACGCTCTAAACTTTGTGAAATTTTTTCATGAAAAAAGCCCCCTTTTGCGAGAGACTTCCTCGTACAAAAGGGGGCTGCATCCGATTATTTCGCCAGAAAGCAGAAAAAGAGGGGTTCAAATCACGTCGAACGCCTCCCAAACGGCTCTGACATCCATGCTTGAAACCGTTAAAATCGGGGTGTGGAAAACCCCGGAAAGGCTTGATGCCATGCGGTTTTCACCGCATGGCATCTAAACCTATTTGTTAACTTGGAGCGGGCGACGAGGCTCGAACTCGCTACCTCGACCTTGGCAAGGTCGCGCTCTACCAGATGAGCTACGCCCGCAAACGCAAGGTAGATTGTAGCAGAAAACACGCTGCTTGTCAACCCTGCATTTTTATTTTTTGTAAAAACGCTGCCGTCGCGGCACGGGCTACCGCATGAGGATCTCCACCACGCCGGCGTTGGCGGCGTTGGGATAGAAATTCGTCACCCAGCCGCTGCCGCCCATGGCGCTCTGCACCTGGTACACCGTCTGCTGCACCTGATAGGACTGTCCTTCAAAGGCGCTCAGCTGCACCACCAGCTCCGTTTTGCCCGCCTGGGCCGCCTCGGTCAGCAGATCGTGCAGAGCAGAGACATTGGTAGCATGGACGATGTCGATGAGCTGCTGCTCGGTCTTCTTATAGCCGATGGTCACGGTGATCTCGCTGTAATTCCGGGCGCTATCGTCCACGGTGTACTGGATATAGGACACCGCATAGGAGCCCATGGGCGTGTCCTTCTCCACCTCGCGGCAGGCCTTTTCCGCCGCGTCGCCGGCATCCAGGCCCTCCTGGGCGTAATAGAGCCAGATGGTCCCCTCCTCCGCGTGGTTGCCCACGAAGATGAGGATATTGTTCACCAGATCCTGATAGGTATCTGCCCGCAGCACGTCCCGGCCCTCGCCCTCGTAATAGGTAGGGCTGTGATCCTTGACCTCGTACCACTCCCGATTCAGCAGGCTGCCGCAGCCGGTCAGCGACACCGTCAGCAGCGCGAACAGCAGCGCCGCGCACCATCTCTTTACCATGTCCGTGCCCTCCTTTCCGTCTCGTTACAGCAGCTCCAGCTGCTTCTCCTCGCTGTCCTCCGGCTTCAGGAGCGCACCCGCCGCGGGGATGGTCCGCGTCCGGTAGCGGGCACCGTTGACGATGCCGCATTCCACCGCGGGAAGCACCTTTTCCAGCCGGTACTTGGGCTTGATGTTCATCACCTGCACGCCCTGGGTAGAACGGGTGGTCTTGGGCGAGAGCAGCGCCGTGTGCACCAGCAGAGCCCGGGGCTCGTTGGTCTCCAGCGCCAGCTCCGTATCCTCCGTCAGGTGTACGGCGCACACCAACGGGAACTTGTCGCAGTAGGCGCCGGTGAGCTTCCGCCGATTGGACACCGTGGCGTAGGCGCTCAGCGCCACACGGGCGGCACGGCCATTCTCAAAGAAAAACACCACGCTGCCGCTGTAATCTCCCGGCAGGCACAGCCAGATCACATTCTCGCCGGCATCCATGCCCAGCTTGGCGGGCAGGTAGTCGCCCAGGGCGGAGGCCTTCGTCTCGCCGAACTCACTGGCACGGCTCTTGTACACCTGGCACTTATCCGTGAACAGCAGCAGCTCCGTGCTGTTGGCGGCCTCGAAGTACTGCCGCAGGCTGTCGCCCTCCTTGAACTTCTGCTCGCCGGACATCCGCAGGGACTGGGGCGTGATCTTCTTGAAATAGCCCTCCCGGCTGAGGAACAGGTGCACCGGATAGTCCTCCGCAGGCTCCTCGTCCGGCTCCTCCGGCATCTCGTGACTGTATACGATCTCCGTCCGCCGTGGCACGGCGTACTTCTTCTTCACGTCCTCCAGCTCGCCGATGATGATCTTGCGGATGCGGCCCGGCTTGGCCAGAGTATCCTCCAGGTCCTCGATCTCGTCCTGCAGGGCGCTGGTCTCCGCCACCCGCTTGAGGATGTACTCCTTGTTGATGTTCCGCAGCTTGATCTCCGCCACGTACTCCGCCTGCACCTGATCGATGCCGAAGCCGATCATCAGGTTGGGGATGACCTCGGCTTCCTCCTCCGTCTCACGGATAATTTGGATGGCCCGGTCGATATCCAGCAGGATGCGCTTCAGTCCCTGCAAAAGGTGAAGCTTTTCCTTTTTCTTATTCAGGATGAAGTACACCCGCCGCTTGACGCAGTCGGTGCGCCAGGCGGTCCACTCCTCCAGGATTCCGCCCACGCCCAGCACGCGGGGCATACCGGCGATGAGGATGTTGAAGTTGCAGCTGACAGTATCCTGCAGAGGCGTCAGCCGGTACAGCTTGGCCATAAGCTTGTCCGGGTCTACGCCACGCTTCAGGTCGATGGCCAGCTTCAGGCCGCTGAGGTCCGTCTCGTCGCGCATATCGGCGATCTCCTTGACCTTGCCGGCCTTCACCAGCTCCGCCACCTTGTCCAGAACGGCCTCGATGGTGGTGGAGTAGGGGATCTCGTACACCTCGACGACGTTTTCCTTCTTATCGTACCGCCATCGGGCGCGGACCTTCAGGCCGCCGCGGCCGGTGCTGTAAATGGCCCGCAGATCGTCGCCGTCACAGATGATCTGGCCGCCGGTGGGGAAATCCGGTGCCAGCAGCGTGGAGGCGATATCGTGGGCGGGGTTTTTCAGATAGGCGATGGCAGTATCGCACACTTCACCCAGATTAAAACCGCAGATCTGGCTGGCCATGCCCACGGCGATGCCCTGGTTGGCGGACACCAGCACATTGGGATAGGTGGTGGGCAGCAGCGCCGGCTCCTTGGTGGTGTTGTCGTAGTTGTCCACAAAGTCCACGGCGTCGCAGTCCAGATCGCGGAACAGCTCGGCGCAGATGGGGGCCAGCTTGGCCTCGGTGTACCGGCTGGCGGCATAGGCCATGTCCCGGGAGTACACCTTGCCGAAGTTGCCCTTGCTGTCCACAAAGGGGTGCAGCAGGGACTCGTTGCCCTTGGCCAGGCGGACCATGGTCTCGTAGATGGCCTGGTCGCCGTGGGGGTTCAGGCGCATGGTCTGGCCCACGATATTGGCGCTCTTGGTGCGGCTGCCGGTCAGCAGGCCCATTTTGTACATGGTGTACAGCAGCTTTCGATGGGAGGGCTTGAAGCCGTCGATCTCCGGGATGGCGCGGCTGACGATGACCGACATGGCGTAGGGCATATAGTTCTCGTCCAGCGTGGCGGTGATGGGCTGTTCCACCACAGCGCCCCGCAGGCCCATCACGTTGGGATCGCCCGCGTGCCGTATTTCTTTTTCCTCGGTTTTCTTTTTTGCCATAGGAACGGTGTCCTTTCACTGTCTAAAGCCTGCTGCCGCAGGCCTTCTCTTTATAGCTTTGCACGGAGCAGATGTCCGGAGCACCGGCAAAGGCGTCAGATCTTCCGCCAAGACAAGGCGCAGGGGCGCAGCCATACTTTGTGTATGGCAAGCCGCTGCAACAAAGTATTGGCGCAAGAGATACGCCTTTGTCAGCTTACATCGATCATATCAAGGTACTTATAGCCATTTTCAGCGATATAGTCCTTTCTGCCGGACAGGTTATCGCCCAGCAGCAGGTCAAATACCCGGGCCGTCTCCTCGGCGTCCTCCGGCAGCACCCGGATGAGCCGCCGCGTCTCCGGCGACATGGTGGTCATCCACATCATCTCCGGGTCGTTCTCGCCCAGTCCTTTGGAGCGCTGGACGTTGACCTTCTTGCCCTCCAGCTTTTTCAGGATATCCGCCTTCTCCTTCTCAGAGTAGGCGAACCAGGTCTTCTCGCCGGACTTCTCTTTGCAGGTGATCTCGAACAGGGGCGTCTCGGCGATATAGACGTAGCCCTCCCGGATCAGGGTGGGGCACAGCCGGTAGAGCATGGTCAGGATCAGCGTGCGGATCTGGAAGCCGTCCACGTCGCCATCGGTGCAGATGACCACCTTGCTCCAGCGGAGGTTGCTCAGGTCAAACTGGTTCAGGTCCTTGACAGCCTTGCCGCTGACCTCCACGCCGCAGCCCAGCACCTTCATCAGGTCGGTGATGACGTCGCTTTTGAAGATGCGGGGATAGTCCGCCTTCAGGCAGTTGAGGATCTTGCCGCGGACGGGCATGAGGCCCTGAAATTCCGCGTCGCGGGACTGCTTGCAGGCGCCCAGGGCGGAGTCGCCCTCCACGATGTAGATCTCGCGGCGCTCCACGTCCTTGGTGCGGCAGTCCACGAACTTCTGCACCCGGTTGGCAATGTCGATCTTCTCCGTCAGCTTTTTTTTGGTGCCCAGGCGGGTGCGCTCCGCCGTCTCCCGGCTGCGCTTGTTGATAAGCACCTGGGCTGCCATGCGCTCGGCGGCGTCGTGATTCTCGATGAAATATACCTGCAGCTGCTGGCGCAGGAACTCGGACATGGCGTCCTGGATGAACTTGTTGGTGATGGCTTTTTTCGTCTGGTTCTCGTAGCTGGTCTGGGTGGAAAAGTTGCTGCTGACCAGCAGCAGGCACTCCTGCACGTCAGGGAAGGTGATCTTGCTCTCGCCCTTGGTGTATTTGTTGTTGTCCCGGAGATATTTGTCCAGTGCCGCCACAAAGGCCAGGCGGGTAGCCTTGTCAGGGCTGCCCCCGTGCTCCAGGAAGCTGGAGTTGTGATAGTGCTCCATCAGGTGCACCCGGTTGGAAAAGCACCACGCAATGTTCAGCTTCACCTTATACTCGGGCTTGTCCGCCCGGTCCCGGCCCTGTCGCTCCGCCTCCCAGCACACGGGCTCGGTGATGGGGTCTTCCCCGGCCAGCTCGGCAATATAGTCCCGGATGCCGTTTTCATACAGAAAGTCCTGGGTGTCGAACCTTCCGGCAGATACCTCGCTGCGCAGCCGGAACGTGACCCCGGCGTTGACCACCGCCTGCCGCTTCATCACATCCCGGTAATAGTCCAGGGGGATGTCGATGTCGGTGAACACCTCCAGGTCCGGCAGCCAGCGAATGGTGGTGCCGGTTTTCCTCCGGGTCAGGGGCGTGACCTCCATCTGACCCGCGATCTCGCCCCGCCGGAAGTGGAGCTTATACTCGTTTCCGTCCCGGCAGACGGTAACGTCCATGTAGCGGCTGGCATACTGGGTGGCGCAGGAGCCCAGGCCGTTCAGGCCCAGGGAGAACTCATAGTTTTCCCCGGTGGGGTCGTATTTGCCGCCGGCGTACATCTCGCAGAACACCAGCTCCCAGTTGTACCGCCCCTCCTTTTCGTTCCAGTCCACGGGACAGCCCCGGCCCTGGTCCTCCACCTGGATGGACTTGTCCAGGAAGCGGGTCACGGTGATGAGCCGCCCGAAGCCCGCCCGGGCCTCGTCGATGGCGTTGGACATGATCTCAAACACCGCATGCTCGCAGCCCTCCAGCCCGTCGGAGCCGAAAATGACGCCGGGCCGTTTCCGGACCCGGTCCGCACCCTTCAGGCTGGATATGCTGTCGTTGTCGTATACTTTTTTCTTGGCCATAGATTCCCTCCGGCGGTCAAGGCCGCCAAAACTCCGATTATACAATCTATTGTAACGCAAAACTCCCCGTCTGGCAAGTGCCGCCGCCGGACGGGGCAAAAATGTTTTGCCGGGTCAAAAAGTTACGCAGGCCGGGTCCCCATAATTCTTTTGCAACCGGGCCGGTATCCGGTATCCGCAAGGGTTTTGCACATTATCCACAGGGTTTTCCACATAATTATGTTAACAGGAACATGGCGCAAAAAATGCCGGAACCCGAAGAAAAGGGAAAATAAACCGCCGGCCTGCGCGGAAAGCGCAGACCGGCGGCGCGCGATGATTTTTTTACAGCCAGCTCTGGTCGAAGCCGTAGGGCAGCAGCTCCCGCAGCCGGAAGCTCTTGGCCTGGCCCCGGCCGTTGAGACAGATGACCTCCATCTCCGGGGCAAACTCCATCATCACCTGGCGGCAGGAGCCGCAGGGCACGCAGTAGTCCTCGCTCCGTCCGGCGATGACGATGCGCACAAAGTCCCGGTGCCCCTCGCTGACGGCCTTGAAGATGGCGGTGCGCTCGGCGCAGATGGTGCAGCCGTAGGCGGCGTTTTCAATGTTGCAGCCGGTAAACACCGTTCCGTCGGCACACTCCAGCGCCGCCCCCACCGGGAAGTGGGAATAGGGGATATAGGCCCGGTCCAGCATGGCCACAGCGGCCTGGCATAGCTCGTCTCTTGTCACGATGTGGTCCTCCCTTTCGTGGTGTTTTTTCTGACACGCTTTTTACCGGGCGTTGTAGCGCCGGATGCCCAGGGCCAGCAGGTCCATGGCCCGCTCCAGATCCGCCTGCTTCAGCACATAGGCAATGCGGATCTCGCTGCGGCCCCGGCCCGGGGTGGCATAGAAGGGCTCGCCCGGAGCGAACATCACGGTGTCGCCGTTGTCCTCGAACTCCTCCAGCAGCCAGCGCTGGAAGGTGTCGGCGTCGTCCACCGGCAGGTGGGCCATGACGTAGAACGCCCCCTTGGGACACTCGCAGATGACGCCGGGGATGGCCTGGAGCTTCTGCATCACCGTATCCCGGCGGCGCTTATACTCCTCCCGCACGGCGGCAAAATACTCCGGGCCCACGTCGTACAGGGCGGCGGAGGCCACCTGGTCCAGGGTGGGCACCGACAGGCGGCACTGGGCATACTTCATGGCGTGGGCCATCAGCTCCCGGTTGCGGGTGATGAGGCAGCCGATGCGGGCGCCGCAGGCAGAGAACCGCTTGGATACGGTGTCGATGACGATGACGTTTTCCGCCGCGTCCGGGAACTGGCCCAGGGATTGCAGCGGCTCCCCGGCGTAGACGAACTCCCGGTACGCCTCGTCGCCGATGATGAACAGGTCGTGGGCCTTGGCTACGTCCACCAGCATCCGCATTTCCTCCGGCGTCAGCACCACGCCGGTGGGGTTGCCGGGGTTGGTGCATACGATGGCCCGGGTATGCTGGTTGATCTCCGACTCCACCCGGGCCCGGTCGGCGTAGCGGTAGCCCTCGTGGGGACTGGTGGGAATGGGGTGGATAGACGCGCCGCAGGTGCGGACCATGGTGTTGTAGTTGGGATAGAAGGGCTCGGGAATCAGAACCTCGTCGCCGTCGTCCAGGATGCAGTTGAAGGCGATCTGCAGCGCCTCGGAGCCGCCGTCGGTAATGAGGATATCCCCGGCGTCGAAGTGCATGTCCAGCTTGTCGTAATATTTCTGAATGGCCTCCACCAGCACCGGCATACCGGGGGAGGGGGCATATTCCAGCACCGGCAGGTCAAAATGCCGCACGGCCTCAAAATACGTCTTGGGCGTCTCGATGTCCGGCTGGCCGATGTTCAGGTGATAGATTCTCCGACCCTTGGCCTGGGCCGCCACAGCGTAGGGGTGGAACTTCCGCATAGGGGACAGGCCGCATTTCTGGACCTTGCTGGAAAATTTCATATCTGGTGACCTCCTACAATTTTGACAGAATCGCGTGTCCTTTCTACCCTCCATCTTAGCGTATTTTCCGAAAAAGTCAACCGCAACTTTTCCGTGCCTTTCCCCACGGCCTCCGCAGTTGGTTTTGTCATAATTTGTAACATTTTGTTTCCGCCTTTTAACTGGACATTTTCTCCGGCCCGGCCTTATAATATGCTCTGTGAGTTCAGCCGGGGCTACGGCCCTGCGGAGATAAAAAGAGGAAAACAATCATGGGATTTAATACGCTTGCATTTGTTTTCGCGTTTCTGCCGCTGTTTCTGGCGGCGTTTTATCTGGTCCCCGCCCGCTGGCGGACGGCGCTGCTGTGTCTGGGGAGCCTGGTGTTCTACGTCATCGGCGTGTGGAAAAGGCCCTGGTGCCTGGCTCCGCTACTGGGCCTGGCGGCGCTGGTATATTTCCTGGGCCGGGGGATGCAGCCCCGGAAAAGCCGAGGGCTGCTGGTGCTGGGCCTGGCGGCCCTGTTCGGCTGCCTGTTCTTCTTCAAATATGCGGGGCTCCTGGGTCTGGGAGTGACGCTGCCCCTGGCCATCAGCTTCTATTCCTTCCAGCTGGCGGCGTATCTCATCGACGTGTATCGGGGCCGGGTGACGGCGGAGACGAAGCCCCTGCTGTTTTTCACCGGCGTGCTGCTGTTTCCCAAGCTGCTGTCCGGCCCTCTGATGGACCCGCTGTCCCTGCAGCAGCAGCTGTCCGCCCCGCCCCGGCCCGGTCTGGAGGATTTCGACAGCGGACTGCGGGACTTCGTGCTGGGTCTGTCCATGAAGGTGCTGCTGGCCAACCAGATCGGCGGCCTGTGGCGTCAGGTGGGCAATATCGGCTACGAGAGCGTGTCCACGCCTCTGGCATGGATGGGCATCGCAGTCTATTCCCTGCAATTGTATCTGGACTTCTGCGGCTATTCCTGGATGGCTCTGGGGCTGGGCCGGATGCTGGGCTTCCGCCTGCCCCGGAACTTCGAGCATCCCTATGCTGCCCGGTCCATGCGGGACTTCTGGCGCCGGTGGCACATCAGCCTCAGCTCCTGGTTCCGGGATTATGTATACATTCCCCTGGGCGGCAGCCGGGAGGGCAAAGCCCGGACGTATCTGAACCTGTTGGCGGTATGGGTCCTGACGGGCCTGTGGCACGGCAGCACTCTGAATTTCCTGCTGTGGGGCCTGTTTCTGTTCGCCCTCATCGCTCTGGAGCGGGCAGGTTGGGGCCGGGTGCTGGATAAGAGCCGGGTGCTGTCCCGGGTCTACATGGTGCTGATGATCCCCCTGAGCTGGCTGCTGTTCGCCATCCCGTCGGTGGGCCGCATCGGCGTGTACCTGGGCCGCCTGTTCCCCATCGTGTCCCGGGGGGTGGCCGTCAACGCCGGGGACTGGCTGCAATACGGCAAACAGTATTGGTGGCTGCTGGTGCTGGGCATCGTGTTCTCCACTCCGGGGCCGGAGAAGCTGTGGAACCGCATTCGCAGCTCCTGGCTGGGCACGGTGATCCTGGCGGTGCTGTTCTGGGCCTGCGTATACTGCATGTCCGTGGCCACCAACGATCCGTTTCTGTACTTCTCGTTCTAAGGGGGCAATTCTCATGAAGCATATCCACAACCTCCGCCCCTTGGCGCTGGCTTTTATCCTGGTGGTCACCGGCATCGCCGCCGCCGTGTGCGGTCTGGTGATGAAGGGGCAGCTGCAAAAATATGTGGGAGGCTACGACGACAAATGGGCCGTGGCGGTTCCGTTTCTGATGCTGCAGGACGACACGGACTGGCAGCGGATGCTGGCGGCCAAAAATGCGCCTGCGCCGGACCCCCAGCCGGACCCCGAACCGGAACCTGAACCTGAACCGGACCCCGAACCGGAGCCCCAGCCCCCGGTGGTGGTCACCAACGCCGTGTACGGCCAGGACGAGAGCTTTTTCGACGATGCGCTGTTCATCGGCGACTCCCGGATGGTGAACGTGGCCAACTATGCCCGGCTGGGCAATGCCGACTATTTCGCCGACGTGGGCATGACGGTGTTCAAGATGTTCTCCACCACCGCCTCCGACAAGGACTTCGGCGCCACGGACCTGGCGTCGCTGCTGCGTTCCCGGGAGTACAGCCATATTTTCATCATGCTGGGCCTCAACGAGGCCGGGTATCCTCTGGGGAACCTGTTCGACGCCTATCAGGAGGACCTGGACCAGCTGCGCCAGCTCCAGCCCAACGCCACCATTTACATTCTGAAGGTTTACGGCGTCACCGCCGACATTGCCGCCGGGAATCCCAGCTTTGCCCACAGCCGCCTGACGGCGGTGAACAAGGGCTTTGCGGACCTGGCCGACGGCGGCAGCATCCGCTGCCTGGACTCGGACGAGTTGTTCTGCGGCAGCGACGGCTTCATGCTGCCGGAATACACCGGCGACGGCGTCCACCCCTATGGCAAATACGCTTATTTCTTCTCCCAGTGGCTGTGTGAGCAGATCACACAGGGAAAATAACCGCCGGAGAATGAATAAGACGGATCGGGAAGCACGCCCTCCGGCCTCAGCCGGAGGGCGTGCTTTGGGGTTTGGCTACAGGTTGCCGGGGAAGCGGGGAATGGAGGCAAAACCCCGCTGCAGCTCCTCCTCCGAGGGGACGCAGTCGGTCATCCGGCCATCGTTGTACTGGCCGTAGGCCGCCATATCGAAGTAACCGGTGCCGGTGAGGCCGAACAGAATGGTCTTTTCCAGGCCGGCTTCCCGGCAGCGGATGGCCTCGTCTATGGCTGCACGGATAGCGTGACTGCTCTCCGGTGCAGGCAGGATGCCTTCGCACCGGGCAAACGCCTCTGCTGCCTGGAATACCGCCGTCTGCTCCACGCTGCGGGCGGTGAGATACCCGTCGGCGTACAGCTGGGACAGAGTGCTGCTCATGCCGTGGTACCGCAGGCCACCGGCGTGGTTGGCGGCGGGAATGAAGCCGCTGCCCAAGGTGTACATTTTCGCCAGGGGGCATATCCTACCGGTGTCGCAGAAATCGTAGCGGAACCGGCCTCGGGTCAGACTGGGGCAGGAGGCGGGCTCCACGGCGATGATCTCATACCGGGCCTCACCCCGGAGCATTTCCCCCACAAAGGGGGCGATGAGTCCCCCCAGATTGGACCCGCCTCCGGCGCAGCCGATGATTATGTCCGGATGCACGCCGTATTTATCCAGGGCCAGCTTTGTCTCCAGACCAATGACGCTCTGGTGCAGCAGCACCTGGTTGAGCACGCTGCCCAGCACATAGCGGTAGTCCTGTCGGCCGGCGGCGTATTCCACTGCCTCGCTGATGGCGCAGCCCAGGGAGCCGGTGGTCTCCGGAAACCGGCGCAGGATATCCCGGCCCACCTGGGTGGTATCCGAGGGGGAGGGGGTGACGCAGGCACCGTAGGTACGCATGACCTCCCGGCGGAAGGGCTTCTGCTCATAGGAGCACTTTACCATGAACACACGGCAGTCAAGCCCCAGGTAGGCGCAGGCCATGCTCAGGGCCGTGCCCCACTGGCCAGCTCCCGTCTCCGTGGTGACGCCGCGCAGACCCTGCTTTTTGGCGTAATAAGCCTGGGCGATGGCGAAATTGAGCTTGTGGGAGCCGGAGGTGTTGCTGCCCTCGAACTTGTAGTAGATCTTTGCCGGGGTCCGGAGCTTTTCCTCTAGGCAATAGGCCCGAACCAGCGGGGAGGGACGGTACATCCGGTAAAAATTCCGGACCTCCCGGGGGATTTCGATATAGGGTGTCCGGTCGTCCAGCTCCTGGACTGCCAGCTCCCGGCAGAACACCTGCTCCAGCTCCGCCTGGGTCATGGGACGCAGAGTGGCGGGGTTCAGCAGCGGCGCGGGCTTCGTCTTCATATCGGCCCGAACATTGTATCAATACCGGGGCATTTCCTCCTCGGTGAGGTAGATCTTGTAGGGGATGTCCTTCATGCTGTTTACTCCTTTCAAAAAATAAAAAACGCCTGTCCCACGGAATCTTCTCCGTGGGACAGGCTGTCTGTGAACATAAAAACCTGCGGTACCACCCACATTGGCGCTAAAGCGCCCACTCTGCGCGCACCATCATGCGCTCCGCCGGGATAACGGCCGCGGATGCCGTCGGGTATTACAGGCCGTGATGGCTTTCTCCCCGCCCTCGTAAAGTCCATTCGCCGCAGCTTCCCCTGCCGCCATCCCACCACCGGCGGCTCTCTGAAAGGCTCCCCTGCGGGTACTCCTCTTACTCATCGGTTTTTGTATTACCCGTACTCTACCACCGCTGCGGCGGTTTGTCAATCCTCTTTTTGCCCCGGGCCGCAACCCGCCGGGAGACGGGACAGTCCCAGCGGGGAATTTGCATCTGCGTTTTGGTACAGAGAAAAATCGCCGTTTGGGTAGCAAAAAAGCCCGATATAATCGGGCTTTTCGCAGGAGACATTTTTGTCTCCACATTATGGTGGAGCGAGACGCACGGCATCCGAACTCCTCCCCGTCTTCAAAACGCTGCATATCACGCAGTGTGATGGTGCTTTTATCTCCGCTGAAGTTGTACGTCAGCGTTATGTGGTCGTCGTAAACGAATACCGCGTTCACGAAGGTCTGGATCAGGCGCTTTTGTGCCTCTTTGTCCGACCAGTCAGCATCACGCAGGCTGCGGAGATAAAATGCGATATGGGATTTTTGCAGGTGGAAACCGCGGGCGATTTCCCTGTCGGCAATGGACGCCTTCAGGTCGGCTTTCTGCTGCGTCAGCTCGTCCATGCGCTTCTTGGTTTCTTCGGTCAGTATTCCGGCCTCAATGGCCCGAATGAGGTTTGATATGGCTGTGTCAGTCTGTGCGAGTTGCCGCTGAAGGTTACGCAGCTCCTCTTGACTGTTGTCCTGTGCAAGATAATACTCCCATGTGCGGTCAACGATGTAGTCCAGCAGCTCGTCGTCTTGCAGCAGTTCATGGGTGGCGTTGAGCACGGTGTCCTCAATGTCGGCCTGCCGCACGGCTTTCTTATCGCAGGAGCGGAAGCGCTTCTTGTTGGAGCAGATGTAGTAATTATGCTTTGCCCCGGTATGGCTCGTCCCGCTTTCCCCGAACATCAGAGCGCCGCACTTGCCACAGAACAATTTGTCCGTGAGAATGTAGTCGGCACGCGACCATGTTTTCGCCGGTGCTCGTTTGTTGATCTTCAGCATTTCCTGTACTTTGTTAAACACGTCGTCCTCGATAATCCGAGGAACGCCGTCCATGATCTCGCGGCCTTGATACTCGTAAATGCCGATGTATTTCTTGTTCTTCAGAATCGAATGCAAGCTGTTCTTGGTGAAGGGCCCGCCGCGCAACGTCCGCAGACCCATTTCATTCAGCTTGTCAACGATTTCCGTAACTGTCTTGCCGTCCGCGTACATGGTGAAGATCATCTTCACTGTGGGCGCGGTATTTTCGTCTATGATGAACTTCTTGTCCGGCCCGGTCTTGTAGCCCAGCGGGCGGTTTCCGCCCAGCGACTGGCACTTCTCGGCGCTCTCAGCACGGCCACGGCGGATGTTCTGCGAAAGCTGTAGGCTGTAATACTCCGCGAAGCCTTCCAGTACACTTTCGAGGATCACGCCCTCCGGGCTGTCCGGGATGGTTTCCGCCACATACTCGACGCGCACGCCGTTCTTGCGGCATTTCATCTTGTTTATGGCGATCTCCTCGCGGTTGCGTCCAAAGCGGTCAACTTTCCACAAAATGATAACGGAGAATTGCCGTTTGGCCGTGTCCTTCAGCATCTGCTGGAATTCGGCGCGGTTATCTGTCCGACCGCTCTTTGCCCTGTCAACGTATTCATGCACGATGGTGTAGCCGTGTGCGGCGGCGTAGTCCCTTGCGTTGGAGAGCTGCCCTTCGATGGACTGTTCTCCTTGACTGTGGCTTGAATACCGGGCATATACGACGGCCAGTTCGCTAACCTCCGGTTTTGCCATTGGCACCTGCCATTTAATATCTATCGACATATCTGTTTACCCGTTACGCCCTTCTGCGCCCAGCAGGAGGGCTTTTTCTGTCCATTCGTATGTGAATTGCCGAATCTCTCGAATCATTCCGTAGACCTGTAGGTTTTGAAGAACTGCATACGCACAGTTGTTTCCGCATTTACATTTGCGCTGAATTGCGGACGTTGTAAGCACTGACAATTCGGACAGGTTGTTTGCGAATTCGTCTCGATTATCACGGACTTCAATAGGCAGAAATGGCTGTAATGCGGAAGCGTTAATTTTGGGCTGTACTGATTGTGCGGAAACTGCCATTTGATCGAGCGTCGATTCAACTTTTCTAATTTTGCCCTTAATGTAAATCAGCTGAAACAACTTTTTGACACCGCGAATTGCAGGGCCTATCCACAGTGGGAACAGCATGAACGTCATCGTTGTTACCACGTTATACACCGCTGTCCAGAAGGGTTGCTCTTTGTTGATGTCCAGCATGGCAACAAAGAGAGCGGACGCTGCGAACAGATACGCGCCGAGCAGAAAAATTCTCACGCCCTTCGGCAACTGCGAGAAACGGAAGGCTCCTGCGCTGCGGACGTTTTCCAGCAAAAGAACGTTATTCGCATTTGCCAACTCGCGTGCGGCTTTTGTGAATGTGCTGTTGGTGACAACCATTGCACGGTCGCAGTTGTAGAGCGCTTTTCCGGCTACTGCTTCCTGTATCGCGCCAAGGCTCACAGGGCTTGAGTAGTATTTGCACTGTACGGCGTATTTGTGCCCGGCCCTGTGGGCCGTAACATCGACGCCAAAATCACCTGATCCCTTTGTCACCTTAACGCCGGTGTAGCCGTGCCCGCGAAGGTACTTTGCGACCAGATATTCGTAATCGTGTCCATCCATGACCACGACCTCCCTTCACCTCATAAAGCGTTTGAAATCGACGTAGAGGATTTTTCCCTCACGCCGCATCAGGCATTCTTTGCTTTAGCGACCGTCTGGTACTTATCGGACGACAGCAGACCGGTGATATACGCTTCAACCTTCGCGCGGTCAATTTCGTCCAGCTTCAGGTATTGACGATACACCTCTGGCATGGCGTCACGCTCCCGCAGCGCGTCGGCATCGACGGCAAGCATCATTTGCCGAGCTTTCTTCATATCACCGTTCGCAGCCTCAACATAGGTGAGCGGGATTTCTGCAAGTGCGTCCCCGTTTTTGTCGTAGTCAATCGGATCGTCCGTTCTTCCCAGCAGGTAATCCACTGAAACGTCAAAATAGTCCGCAATCTTTTCAGCGGTGTAAGAATCGGGCTTTGCGTCGAAGCCCTCCAAATAGCGCTTCTTCCAGTAAGACACGCTGCCACGGCTGAAGCCGATCTCTACACTTGCGCGCGTCGGATTGATGCCCCGATCATCACAGAGCTTTTTGAACACATCGTAAAACATATTGCCTCCGAGGAAAAATTCAAATATTTGCTCCAACCCCCTTGACAAGTTCAAATGATTGCTCTATAATGTAAACCGTGGAGCAAATATTTGAACGAACGACAGCCATAGCATGGCAAGCCCCCTCCGCTGGCACGGAGGAAGCCGTCGAAAGGGTATCAGATACACACCTTTTCTATGATACCACAACAGTGCAAATATTTCAACTCCTTTTGCGAAAATATTTGAACTTGGAGGTGAAAATTTGAATTTCGACTGGACCGCTGAAGTGGTCGGGCGTATGCACATGGCGGCGATCACGGGCAAGCAGCTTGCGGATGAAGCAGGGCTGACGAACTCGTACCTGTCCGCTGTTCTCCACAACAAGAAGGGCAACGCTACGACCCAGCAGCGCATCATTGATGCGCTTGAACGCCTTGAGCAGCGGCAGGCAAGCGAACCCACAGTTAATCAGTAAGAAACGAGGAAAGCATCATGGCCAACGTCAAAATCGACTGCACGCAGATTCCGCGAGTACAAATGGATATTCTCTGTCGGACGCTGCTTGCGGGCATTGAGCGGTTTTACTCCGATCCGGAGAATTTGCGCCGCTACGAAGCGTGGCTACAGAAATGCAGAGAGGAAGGCAAGTTCTATGACGACGACACGCAGACGGCAGCACAAGCAGTTCAATAGGCTGCGCCGTATCGCTCTTGGCCTCTTTGTGCTGGCAGTGTTGGAGGCGGTCGTAATCACGATCCTTGCCGTCAACTGCGCGTCAGGCGCAGCGCCCGCACCGGAGGAAACCGCACCCGCTCCCACGGCTGAAACGTCCGTGCCGGAAACCGAAGCCCCTACCGCCTCCACATCGGACGAGCCGGTCACAGAGCTGGAAACCGTACCGCAGGAGACAGAAGGGCAGAGATTCCTACACAGTGACGACATTCCGCTGAGCTACGAGCTTCAAGAGGTAATGCAGCAGGCGTGTGAGGACTACGGCGTTCCCTATGCACTGGCGCTGGCAATCGCGGAATGCGAAAGCAGCTTCAACCTCGATGCAGACAACGGCACCTGCTGGGGCCTGATGCAAGTCCATCCGATTAACTATGATCGCCTGCGCGGACTTGGGATCGAACCCACCGACTATGAGGGCAACATTGTTGCCGGTGTCCTCTTGATCGGTGAGCTGCTGGACAAGTACGGCGACCAGCACAAAGCCCTCATGGCCTATAACTGTGGCGAGGGCGGCGCTGCGAAGCTCTGGCAGCAAGGCTACTACTCAAGTCAATACTCAAGGCACGTCTTGAACGTTTCTGAAAGCTGGCAACAAATCATCGACGATCTGAAGAACATTTAGGAGGCAAATCATGTTTGAGATCAAAATGACCATCGAAATCCCCGGATTACCGGAAGCGCTGAACGCGCTGGCCGGTGCCATCGGCAAGCAGCCCGAATTCGTCTGCCATCAGCACGGAGGGAACAACCACCACATCGACAACGCAGGCGTTGTCAACGTTGATTTCCCCGCCGCGCCCGCTCCTGCGGCTCCCGTCGTAAACCCTACGACACCTGTTCAGCCTGCGCCAACTACCGGCACTGTTGCACCCACCCCTGTTCAGCCGACTGCACCGACAACTGCTGCCCCGACTGCGCCGGTCGCCGCTCCGGCTGAGAGCTACACCGTGGAGGAACTGAGCCGCGCGGGTGCGGCGCTGATCGACGCAGGCAAGATGCCGCAGCTCCTCGCCCTGCTGGGCAAGTTCGGTGTGCAGGCCGTAACGCAGCTGCCGAAGGAGGCATACAGCGCCTTTGGTGCTGAGCTGAAGGCCCTCGGAGCGCAGCTTTAACGGGAGGTGGGACAATGCCTACCCCCAGACAACACGCCCTTCTGAGCGCATCCAGCGCCCACCGCTGGCTGGCTTGTACGGCGGCACCGCATTTCGAGGAGAGCTTCCCGGATGGGACAAGCTCCTATGCGGAGGAAGGCACTCTGGCACACGCCATCTGTGAGCTGTACGCCCGCAAGAAATTCACTGTCCTGTCCACCCGCAAATTCAACTCTGAGCTGAAGAAGCTGCAAGCCCGCCCGCTGTACTCTGACGAGATGCTGCGGACCGCCGAAGCGTATGTGGACTATCTCACGGAGAAGGCCATGCAATACGCCGCGCCGCCCCATGTGGCAATGGAGGTCAAGGTCGATCTCACGGCCTATGTCCCGGACGGTTTCGGCACCTGCGACTGTATCATGATTGGCGGCGACACGCTGCACATCACCGACTACAAGCACGGCAAGGGCGTTCCCGTATCGGCTGAAAACAACCCGCAAATGCGGCTGTATGCGCTGGGTGCTCTGAAGCTCTACGGGCCTATCTACGGCGACCAAATCAAGCGGGTATCAATGGGTATCTGTCAGCCCCGCCTGTCACAGGAGGCCAGCGAGGACGCCCTTAGTGTGGATGATCTGCTTGCATGGGGCGAGAGTATCAAACCCCTTGCAAAGGAAGCCTATGACGGCCCCGGAACCTTCTGCCCCGGTGAGCACTGCCGATTCTGCAAGGGCAAGGCGCAATGCGCCGCAAGAGCCGCGTTCTTCACCGGCTTTGAGGATTTCAAGAATCTCACTCCTGCGAACGGCAGCCGGGAGATCGGAAAAAATCCGTGCCTGTCGGACGCCGAAGTTGGCGACCTGCTGATTCAAGCCGAAGGTCTGGTGCAGTGGTACAAGGACCTTCAGGATTACGCCACCGGCGCTATGCTTGACGGCGGCGAAATCCCCGGCTGGAAGCTGGTGGAGGGCCGTAGCAACCGTGCCTTTACGGATGTTGACGCCGCCGTTCAGAAGCTAATCGACGCCGGATATGACGAGGCGCTGATCTACGACCGCAAGCCGAAGACCCTCTCAGAGCTGGAAAAGATGCTCGGCAAAAAGACCTTCGCGGAGCTGCTTTCCGAGTGTGTCACAAAGCCGAAGGGCAAACCTACACTTGCGCTGGCAAGCGACCGCCGCGAAGCCTATTGCGTTGGTGCTGCTGAGTTTGCGGGTGCGTCCGATGGCTGAAACGGTATATCTCAATGATGGCAGCATGGAGGTCATTTTCGAGGACAAGGACGTGTTCCTTGAACGGCTGCTGCGCGAAAAGCTCGGAGATGACGTCGCCCGCTGCTTCCGGGAATGCGTCGCAGAGCTGAAGGAGGAAATCCAAGAGCAGCAGGAGCTGGTCAAGGATTATGAGGGCAACGCGGACGGTTATCTGGATATGTGCCGCGACGCCTGCGAATCCTTCACCGCCATTATGGAGCTGCTGGAAGCGCCCCGCCTGAATCGGAATGCGCTCAAATCCGTAACCCGAAACGCCTTCAACGCGATTTACAAAAACCTTTAGACCCCACCTGCGGAAGCAGGACTGAACATATTGAACCGAATGAATTTTATGGAGGAATTAAACCATGTATCAGAATGACCCGAAAAGAGTTCTCACCCCCGAATGCCGCCTGTCCTACTGCAACCTCGTGACCGCTCGTGCGCCGCAGAACGGCGTGGGCGACCCGAAGTTCAGCGTCACGCTGCTGATCCCCAAATCCAACCTGAATATCAAGCAGGAGCTTGATGCGGCCATGAACGCCGCTGCCGAGGTTGGCGTCAACGCCAAGTGGAACGGCGTCCGCCCCGCCCGCATCGAATCCGTCGTGCATGACGGCGACGGTGTGCGTCCCTCCGGGGAGCCTTTTGGTGAGGAATGCCGTGGCTGCTGGGTCGTGACCGCATCCAGTAAGAACAAGCCCTATGTCTGCGGCGCAGACAACGTGAACTGCGAACTGGCCCCCACGGACATCTACAGCGGTATGTACGCCCGCGTGTCCATCAACTTCTATGCCTACAACTCTGCTGGCAAGCGCGGCGTCGGCTGCGGCCTGCGCGCCGTGATGAAGACCCGCGACGGCGAACCGCTCAGCAACTCCGTTGTTACCGCCGCTGAGTTCGCCGGTGTCGGCGGCGTTCAGCCGCAGGCCCCCGCGCAGGGCTACGCTACCGGCCAGTATGGCGCGGCCATGCCCGCAACGCCTGTCCCCGGCTACGGCGGTTATCCCGCTGGCGGCGTTCAGCCGCAGGCCGGTTACACTCCCGGCCAGATCAACCCCATCACCGGTCAGCCCATGTAAACCACAGCGCTGGGCAGGCGGCTACACAGTGACCGCCTGCCCGGCAAGGACACAAAGGAGGCAAATATGAAAACCCGTTTTGACTATTCCGGCGTTTGGATCACCGGCGTCGGCGAGGCTGTCCCCGTGGGCAACATGGAGACGCCGCATTTGCTGAACATGGTGCGTATGCTCGTTCAGAAGCCCGCTCGGACGCTTTCCATCCTCGTGGCTGACATTGAGCACGCGACCTTCTCTGATACGGTCTGGACGCCCTTCAACGCTGATGACCGCAAGCAGTCCCTCAAGAACGTAACCAGCTTGAGCGACGCGGAGCTGGTCGAGTATGTGCAGTCAACCCCGCTGTTCAAGTCCATGATCGAGGAGCTTCAGGAGCGCGGTGTCAACACCAAGAACGTTCTCAGCCTTTATTCCAGCTCTGAAGCCTTCCAGCGATAAGGAGGTGCGACGTGATCCACCTCAGTATCGACCTCGAAACGTATTCGGACGTGAACCTGAAGAAGGCCGGTCTTTACCGCTATGTGCAAAGCCCCGCCTTTGAGATTCTGCTTTTCGCGTACAGCTTCGACGGTGCGCCCACTCAGGTCATTGACATGGCGCAGGGCGAAAAAATCCCTCTGGAAGTTATTCACGCACTGACAGACCCGCAGTGCCTGAAGCACGCCTACAATGCGGCCTTTGAATGGTACTGCCTCAGTAAGTACATGGGCGCACAGCTCCCGCCTTCACAGTGGCGTGACACGATGCTGCACGGCCTGTATGCCGGTTACACCGCAGGTCTGGACGCGACAGGCCGGGCGCTGGGCATTCCGGAGGACAAACAAAAGCTGACTACCGGCAAGGCTCTGATCCGCTATTTTTGTGTGCCCTGTAAGCCAACAAAGGCAAACGGCGGCAGAACCCGAAATTACCCGCATCACGACCCCGAAAAATGGGCGCTGTTTAAGACCTACAACGGCCAAGACGTTGTGGCGGAAATGGAGATCGAACGCCGCCTGTCTGTGTTCCCCGTGCCAGATTTCGTTCAGAAGCAGTGGGAAACCGACCTGCTTATCAACGCGCGCGGCGTGGCGGTCGATATGGACTTCTGTGAAGGTGCGTTGGAGCTGGGCGAAACCATCCGCGCGCAGCTCACCGACGAGGCCGTCCAGCTTTCCGGACTGCAAAACCCCAACAGCGTCAAGCAGCTTGCCCGCTGGCTGTCCGCCGAAACCGGCGACGATATTACCACCCTCCGCAAGGAGACGATCAAAGAGCTGCTGGGCCGCGACAATGCCGACCACGTTCAGCGGATGCTGGAAATCCGGCAGGAGCTGGGCAAGACCAGCACCAAGAAATACGACGCCATCGAGGCCGCTGTGTGCGACGACGGGCGTGTCCGTGGGCTGCTTCAGTTCTACGGCGCGAACCGGACGGGGCGCTGGGCCGGACGTCTGGTGCAGGTCCAGAATCTGCCGCGCACCTACACGGAGCCGCTGGAATTTGCCCGTGAGCTGGTAAAGGGCCGCAAGCTCGACGCGCTGCGGACAATCTACGGCTCCCCGAATGACACGTTGTCTCAGCTTATCCGCACCGCGTTTGTGGCTGCTCCCGGCAACGTCCTGATCGACGCTGACTTCAGCGCCATCGAAGCCCGCGTCATATCGTGGCTGGCCGACGAGGAGTGGCGGCTTGAGGTTTTCCGGACGCACGGCAAAATCTATGAGGCATCTGCCTCTCAGATGTTCGGTGTCCCGCTGGAACGGATCAAAAAAGGCAACCCTGAATACTCTCTCCGGCAGCGCGGCAAGGTCGCAGAATTGGCCCTCGGCTATCAGGGCGGCGTTCCTGCTATGCGGCAGATGGACACCGGCAAGCTGCTTGCCGACCTGCCGGACGAGGAAATCAAAGACATTGTGGACAAGTGGCGCAACACAAACCCCAAAATCCGCAACCTTTGGTACAGCTTCAATGACGCGTCGATCCGTGTCATCCAGAATGGCGGCTCTCTCCGTGTTCGCTGCTGCACTTTCGCGCGGGAATGTGACTGCATTCGTGGTACGACCTGCATGACCATCTCGCTTCCCTCTGGTCGTAAGCTCTACTATGTCGAACCCTCTGTCGGAGAAAACCGCTGGGGCGGTCCGTCCATCACTTATATGGGCGTGAACGACAAGAACAAGTGGGGCCGCATCGAAACCTACGGCGGAAAGCTGGTGGAGAACGTCGTACAGGCTATTGCCCGCGACTGTCTGGCGCAGGCCATTGAACACCTTGAAGCCGCTGGGCTGCCTGTGGTTTTTCACATCCACGACGAGGTGGTCATCGACACCGCAGCATTTGACACCAACGACGCCATGCTTGACAAGGTGGTCAAGATCATGTCAACCCCGATTCCGTGGGCGGAGGGCCTGCCCCTTGGCGCTGACGGCTGGGTCGGAGCATTTTTCAAAAAAGATTAAGGAGGCAACCTTTTATGTTTATCAAGACTTCTACTACCAACGAAACCACATGGGCCGCGCTGAAGGCGGCGGTCGATAACGGCACCATCGCGCAGGGCGATTTGGTCATCTTCAATCTGAAGAACGGCGAGGAAGTGGCCGTGAGAGCTACACAGGACAAGAAGGGCAAGTGGTTCTTCGTCCTCGAAGACTGCCTCGCCGACGAGCGCTGCATGAACAAGCGCGGCACCAACAAGGGCGCGTGGGCCGCCTGTGATATGCGGCAGTATCTCAACAATACCGTGTTCGCCCTTCTGCCGGACGAGCTTCAGGCGCTTATTGCGCCGACGACAATCGTCCAGATCGTGGACGGTGAGCGCGTAGAAACCGAAGACAAGCTGTTCTTGCTCTCCAAGACGCAGGTGTTCGGCAAGGGCCGCTGGTCGGATCGTGAGCCAGAGGACACGCAGCTTCTGTGCTTCCTCCGCGAGAAGGACCGCGTGAAGGAGTGCGGCGACAATGGAACATGGTGGTGGTGGCTGCGGTCGCCTGAGGCGTCCGGCTCGTCGTCTTTCGCCTATGTGATCAGCTTCGGTTTCAGCGGCAACAACTACGCGTCCAACTCCTACGGGGTGGCGTTCGGCTTCTGTTTAATCTGATTTCCCTTTGAAATCCGGCCCCCGGTCGTGGGGCCTCCCAAAATACAATAACACAAAATCTACGGAGGCAACTCATTATGAAATGCGAAAAGCTGATTAAAACCGCCGCTGTGGTGGCTCTGATCCTTTTTATCGCCGGTGCAGTAATCGGCACTCTGGCCGTCCCTGTGGTCCTGTCCATGTTCTATTCGTGGTACTGGCTGTTCCTTTATGCCGGTTATCTGCTTGTCATCCTCTATGTGGCGCTCTACTGCATTCGCTACAGCTATGAGGAACACATCAATAACGGAGGGAAATCCTATGCAAAACGCTAACATCGGTCTGGTTGACATTACGTTGACCTGCCATTTCGAGGTCAAGGACGCCGAAGTATTCGGCGGCGCTGGGAGCGTCGGCTACACAAGCGTTGCGCTGCGACACGCGAAAGCCGCCGACCAGCTTGTGGGCATCATCAACAATTCAGTTCAGTGTGAAGGCTTCCTTTACGCTCAGCGCAAGAGCACTGCTGACCTGCTCGGCGTTCCCGTCGAGTGCGTCAGAGCCATTACATACGACCAGTACGAGGCCGCGACCGGAGACGACGAAACGGAGGACGACGATGAAGATTATTAAGCCCGGCTTCGAGTTCATCACACCTATTGACGGCAGCGTAATTCTGAAGCGCCTTGAGGAGTGCGGGCGCGTCTGCTACAAATCTGAGGGCAAGATCACAGACGACAGCGCCCCTAAGTTCGTTGCCGGTATTATCAAGCGCGGCCATGAGGCCGTCTTAGAGCATTGCAGCTTTACCGTGAAATTCATTTGTGACCGTGGCGTCAGCCACGAGATCGTCAGGCACCGACTGGCATCCTATTGTCAGGAGAGCACCCGCTACTGTAATTACGGCAAGGATCAGTTCGGCAGCGAGATCACGGTCATTGAGCCGTGCTACCTGAACGAGAATACCTTCGCCTACGACGAGTGGAAAGAGGCTTGCCGCCGTGCTGAAACGGCCTACTTCAACCTTCTGAATTGGGGCCTTTCCCCGCAGGAGGCCCGCGCAGTGCTCCCGAACAGCCTCAAAACGGAGGTCGTTATGACGGCCAATATCCGCGAGTGGCGTCACTTCCTGCGGCTCCGCACCTCAACTGGCGCGCATCCGCAGATACGGGAGATAGCTACACCACTGCTGCGTGAGTTGCAGCGGATTGTCCCCATCTGCTTTGACGACATTCTTCCGAAGGAGGGTGAACAATGAAACGAGCTGAAATTCTTGAGGCCGCCCGCAAATGCGTCTGCGGAGAGCGTGAGCGCGAATACGGCAGGCCCGAAAACAACTTCGCCCTTATCGGCAAGCTGTGGGAGGCGTACACCGGAACGCGCTACAGCGCGAAGGACGTTGCTATGATGCTGGCGCTCCTGAAGGTGGCCCGCATCAAGACCGGTGTCAAGGGTGACAGCTTCGTTGACTTGGCCGGTTACGCCGCCTGCGCCGGTGAAATCGCCACGGAGACGCCGAAGGCCCCGCCCGTCAACACCTGTATTTCCTGCGGCGCTGAAATCCCTGAGGGGCGGCAGGTCTGCCCTACCTGCTTAAAGGAGGCGTCAAGATGAATGCACTGACCGCAAAAGAAGCGGAAGCGTGGACTTCTGAAATGGCTCGTGTGACGAACATGACTATTCGTGAAATCCTCGAAGCTGCTGACCGCAACAACATTGACCGCGATTCTGCCGTTCAGTTCTTTGCGGACCTGTTCCTGACCATGACAAGCGTTGCCACCTTCAAGCACTTCGACTTAGGAGGTGATCCGCATGGCAAGGGATGAATGCTGGGACGCACTCAAAGAGCACGCCCGGCAGAATCACAAGGAGCGGGTAGCAAAGAATCCCGACCGCATCGAGTATGCAATCCGGCAACTTGAAGCCCACAACATTGAATATATCCTGAAGAATGACGCCACAGGCCATTTCCACTGCCGCCGTAAATCCGACGACGCATTGGTTCAGTTCTGGGCGGGCACCGGTAAAATCCTCGGCTACACACAGAGAGGCATTCACAACCTGATCCGCATTTGTGAGGAGGAATGAAATACATGGATAAGAAAAATAGTGGTGGCGGCGGAATCGGCTTCGTCGGTCTGCTGACCATCGTGTTTATCACACTCAAGCTGACACACGTTATTGCTTGGTCGTGGTGGTGGGTGCTGTCTCCGCTCTGGATCAGCGTCGCAGTGGTCGCATTGATCGGCATTATTGCCGTCTTTGTGGCCCTCCTGCGGAAATGACCCGCGTTACCAACCACGCAGCGCGGAGAACGAAGGAACGTCTCGGCCTGCCGAAGAAGCTCTCCCACAAGAACGCTGAAAATGCGCTGCGGTACGGCATCCGGCACAGCGACACCAGCGGCAGCCTGAACCGGTACATATCGGCGCTGTACTGGAAGCACGAGACGGCAAACAATGTCCGTATCTACTGCAATAACGTCTATATCTTCCACGGCGAAATCCTTATAACGATTTTTCCGCTGCCGCAAAAATATCGCAAAACTGCGGCGCGGATCAATCGGAAAACCACAGAACGAGGTGAATTCGATGAAAATTCCTGAAAAGATCAAGATTGGCGGCAAGACCTACACCGTCGAGATCACCAACAAAATGGATCTCGGTATCAACAATGTATCGGCGGAAATCCTCTACGGCGACCTGATTATCCGCGTCAGCCCACAGGCCGCTGCCAAAATGGAAGCCGATTTCATCCACGAAATGGTTCATGCGATTTATTTCGGCCTCGGCTACCGCGACCACGATGAAAAGCGCGTGGACGAGCTGGCGCACGCGCTCCATTCGGTCATTGTTGATAATCCGGATGTGTTTGCGCCCGCTGAGGTCGGACGCCATGAGAGTTAAGCAGTACAAGGGCACGGTCTACGGTGCTGATCTGACCGCCAAAGAGCGGCGCGCCATGAATATTGAAATCAACCGGCAAATCGTGGAGGCCGACCGCAAATATCTGAACAACGTTGACGCCATGATCCTTTATTTCCTGCACAAGCACCTCGGCTTCGGGAAAAGGCGGCTCCGGCGTGCGTGGGAACAGTTTGCGGTCATCCACGATGATCTGGTCAACTACTACGAAATGCCCGACGATGACGCATGGCTTGCGGATCGTAAGCTGAAAGAGATCGGCGTTGACGTCGCGGCATGGAACGCGGAAAAAGGAGACAGCCCATGAAAAATGACGCGGAAAGAGGCTCACTTATGAAAAGCGATACAGACATCCCGTGCGTCCAGCTTTCTACTGAACAGCAGGTAGCGGCCATTGAGGCCGCTTGCAAGGCCGCGAATCTCGATGCGCACATCACCAGAATCACGGCGAAAAGCAGGGCTGCCACATGGGCGGAAAAGATCGCCGCCCGCTTCAAATTGGATCGAGAAGACCTTGTGGTCAAAAACAGCTATATGTATTGTGACGCGCTGGATATGTGTTTCTTCTTCCTGAATGGCCGTACTCCCGCCTTCGCTTATGCCGGTTATACAGTTGTACGGTCGGCGGACGCAAACGGCGGATTGGTCAAGGCTTTCGCCAAAGCCGACGAGGTGCTGCGGTATATGGCGGAGTATCAGGAAAAGGAGGCGGCTACACAGTGAGTTATGATGTGAGCTTCAAGGCCAAGCTCGAAGGTGCGGATCAGTGGGTGTACGTCGGCGACGACTGGATCAACCACACGTCCAACACCGCCGCCATGATTAAAGAGGTGTGCGGCTCCTATCCCTCTGAGTGGAACGGCAAGCGCTGTGCCGATATGTACCCCGTGCTCATGCAGGGCGCGTCGCTGCTGGTTCGGTATCCGCAACGCTACAGGCAGTTCGAGCCGGACAACCACTGGGGCACCGTGGGAACCACGGCGGAGTTCCTTATGAAGATTGCGGACAACTGCGACAAATTCCCGACCGCTGTGATCGAAGTCGATTGTTAGGAGGTCTGTATGGCAAACTACCCCAAGAGGAACAGCGAGGGCTACTACGACCCCACAGCGTATGAGGGCGTGAAACCTATCGTCCGCGAAGAAAACGCGCTGGATGGCCGCGTGAGCGATCTCGTGAGGGTCCTTAAATTCATCATCCGTAACTGCGGCTTTGAGCTTGTCAGCCGCATCGAAATCAAAGATGTCAAGACCGGGAGGGTGTTCAAATGAGTGATATGACGAAGGCCGAGCTTGAAGCCGAACTCAGGCAGGCACGGGACAAAATCTGCTATTGCGAGTGCAAGAACAAGGAGCTTCAGGAGCGTCTGAGTGCGATTGTGGCGCCCGTCCAGTGCGACACCTACGCCGAGGCCGTCAGGGCCTACGGCAAGCAATCGCAGCTTGTGATGGCTATGGAGGAAATGTCCGAGCTGACCAAGGAGCTGTCGAAGAATCTTCGCGGCGCGGATAACTCTAAGGCGCTGGCCGAGGAGATTGCCGACGTGGAAATCATGCTGGAACAGCTCAAGGTTATTTTCCGCAACCGCGCTCTGGTGGACCGCATCCGTGCGGGAAAGCTGGTCCGCCTGTCTGACCGGATCACGGGAGAAGCGCGGGAATGAGCGGTGCGGAGCTACACAAGGAGGCAACACCTTCCCCGGTGACGGGGGGGGTGATCCTGAGGACAGGAGTACCTGATTATGAACTATGACAGACAAATCACCATATCCGTAGGCAACAACCGCCGTGATATGGTCTGGAAACAGACGGTGCTGTCCGTCGAAGAACTCTATAAACGGCTGTCTACCCCGGTCCGTGGGGCTGAAACCCTGCAAGATTATCTGCATCTGAAGAAATCGCAGCAGGACGATCTAAAGGACGTCGGCGGCTTTGTGGGCGGCTCCCTGCTGGGGCAGCGCCGCAAGGCAAACAACGTGACCGGGCGCGACATCATCACGCTTGACTTTGATAATATCCCCGGCTGGCAGACGGAAACCATCATCGGCAAAATGGACGAGCTGGGCTTCAGCTACTGCATTTACAGCACCCGCAAGCACACGCCTGAGCGCCCGCGTCTGCGCGTCGTTGTCCCGACCGATAGAACTATGACCCCAGACGAATACGAGCCGTGCGCGCGCCGTGTGGCCGCTCATGTGGGCATCGGCATGGCCGACCCGACCACCTTTGAGACAGTCCGGCTCATGTACTGGCCTTCCTGCTGCTGTGACAGTGAGTTCGTCTACAAGGCCGTAGACGCACCGCTGATCTCCGCAGACGCCCTGCTGGGTACATATGCCGACTGGCACGACCTGACGAGCTGGCCGGTGGTCCCCGGTGCTACCAGCTATCAGAAGCTGGCTATGAAGCAGGGCGACCCCGAAGAAAAGCAGGGTCTTGTGGGTGCCTTCTGCCGCACCTATAACGTGCTGGCGGCTATGGACGCCTACCTGCCGGGCATCTATGAGGCCGTGGACAACGACCCCGACCGTTATACCTATCTGGGCGGTTCCACCACGGGCGGCGCGATCATCTATGACGGCGGCAAGTTCTTGTTTAGCCACCACGCGACGGACCCGTGCAGCGGGCGGCTGGTCAACGCCTTTGACCTGATCCGGCTACACAAGTTCGGGGACAAGGACGACAACGCTTCGCCGGAAACGCCCGTTGCAAAGCTCCCGTCCTACAAGGCTATGTGTGATCTGGCGCTGGCCGACAAGACCGTATGCGCCACGCTCAACCGTGAGCAGCATGAGCAGGCCATGAAGGAATTCGAGGGCATGGGCAACGATCCCGCGCCGGAGGACGACACCGCATGGGCTGAGAAGTTGCAGCGGACGCAGGACGGCAAGATCAAGAGCACCATCGACAATGTGCTTATTATCCTTGACGGCGACCCGCTCCTGAAGGGCAAGTTCGCGCTCAATCAGTTCGCTGGCCGCGGTGAGGTGCTGGGGCCGCTGCCGTGGAAGAAGGACGGCAAGCGCCGCCTGTGGTCTGACACCGACAGCAACGGCCTGTACTGGTACATGGAACGCTTCTGGGGCATTTCCGGACGCGGCAACATCGACAGCGCCCTTGACATTCATGCCTCACAGCACGCCTTCAATGAGGTGCGCGAGTACATCGAGCGCCTGACGTGGGACAGCGTGCCCCGGCTGGACACGCTGTTCATTGACTATTTGGGCGCGAAAGACACCGCCTACAACCGCGCTGTGTGCCGCAAGAGCTTCACCGCAGCCGTTACCCGCGCCATGATCCCCGGCTACAAGTACGACAACATGGTCATCCTTGCGGGGCCGCAGGGCATCGGCAAAAGTACCCTGCTGGACAAAATGTCCCGTGGCTGGTTCAACGACAGCATCCGCACCTTTGAGGGCAAGGACGCATCAGAGTTGCTTCAGGGCGTGTGGCTGGTGGAGGTGTCAGAGCTGGACGCATTCCGCAAGACCGACGTCGCCCGCATCAAGCAGTTTCTCTCCCTGCGTGCCGACCGCTACCGCGCAGCGTATGGCCGTCACGTCTCGGAGCTGCCCCGGCAGTGCGTGTTCTTCGGCAGCACGAACACAACCGACTTCCTTCAGGACACGACCGGCAACCGGCGTTTCTGGCCTGTGGACGTGGGCGAGCAGCCACACGCCAAAACCGTATGGCGCGACCTGACCGACGATGTTATCGACCAGCTGTGGGCGGAGGCGAAGGCCCGCTGGCAGGCGGGTGAATCGCTGTACCTCTCCGGTGACGTGGAGCAGGAGGCGAAGATCAAGCAGGAGGAGCACCGCGAGGTGTCCGCCCGTGAAGGCCTTATCGCCGCGTTCGTCGAAAAGCAAGTGCCCGCTGACTGGGCAAAGTGGCCCATCGACAGGCGGCGGGATTACTGGTGCGGAGCTACACGGACGCCGGATGGACAGGAGCTTGAGCTTGTGGATCGTGACCGTATCGCCGCCGTGGAAATCTGGTGTGAGCTGTTCAACGGAAATGTCCGTGAAATGAAGCCCGCTGACACGCGGGAAATCAACGCCATTCTGGCGCGGCTGGATGGCTGGAAGCGGTCTGGCACGGTCATCCGGGTAGGCCCATACAGCGTGCAGCGCGGCTTTGTCCGGGCGTGAAAAGGCTGTAACATTCTGCTGTAACACTGGATGTTACAAGCGCAGAACGGTGTAACACTGTAACAAAAACGTTACAGCAGACGTTACAGCGAAAAAGCCCGTATTTCAAGGGCTTTTTGAACTTTGTAACATTGTAACATACTTTTTCTATTGAATACCTGTAATAAAGGGCGTATGGGCGTTATCCGCCATAGCGCCTATACGCGTAGGGAATTATAGAAAATAGGGTCAAAAACGTTACAACCGTTACCGACAAGGAGGACCTAAATGCTTGAATCCTATTACGAAAATAAACTGAGAACCGGCGTCCAGAAGCTGGGCAATGGCGTCCGGTGTCTGAAGTTTGAAAGCCCCGGTTTCTCCGGTGTTCCTGACAGGATCATCCTGCTTCCCGGTGCAAAGGTGATTTTTGTAGAGATGAAGAAGCCGGGGAAAACGGAACGCAAGCGGCAGCTTTATGTGCAAGGGCTGTTGCGCGCATTGGGCTTTGAAGTTTTCTCGGCGGTCGATAGTACGGAGAAAATCGAAGCCGTGCTTGCACGATGCAGGGAGGTACTGAGGGATGAAGGATTTTTGTCCGCATAACTATCAGCAGTATTGCATTGATCGAATTATTCGTGATCCGGCATTGGGGCTTTTCTTGGACATGGGCCTCGGCAAAACGGCTATCACGCTGACTGCGATCAAGCGGCTGAAGTATGAATATTGGGCAGTGCGGAAGGTGCTTGTCATTGCTCCGAAGAAGGTAGCAGAATCGACATGGGACAAAGAAGCTGCAAAGTGGTCCCACCTCTCCTGCCTCCGGCTGGTACACGTCCTCGGCTCTGTGGGGCAGCGTACCGCAGCACTGGCCCAAACGGCGGACGTTTATCTTATCAACCGCGAGAATGTGCAATGGCTGGTGGGCTATTACGGGCACAGCTGGCCGTTCGATATGGTGGTCATTGATGAAAGCAGCAGCTTCAAGAATCATCAGGCAAAGCGCTTCAAGGCGCTGAAGCTGGTGCGCTCTCGGATCAACCGCATTGTGGAGCTGACCGGCACGCCGAATCCCCGCAGCCTTATGGACCTGTGGGCGCAGGTGTATCTGCTGGATTGTGGGCAGCGGCTGGGCCGTACCATCACCTCATACCGTGACGCATACTTTGTGCCGGACAAGCGCAGCCGCACGACGATATTCAGCTATGCGCCGAAGCTGGGCGCAGCGGACGAAATTTACCGCCGTATCTCCGACATCTGTATCAGCATGAAATCGGAAGACTACCTCGACCTGCCCGAACTGATCTATGAGGACATCCCCGTCAAGCTGGACCCCGCAGCACAGAAGGCTTATGACCGCTTAGAGCGGGACACGCTGCTTCAGGTGGACGAGACGGTCATCACGGCTGGCTCTGCTGCTACTCTGCGCGGCAAGCTCCTACAGCTCTGCAACGGCGCCGTGTACGACGAGGACGGGAACGTCATCACCGTGCATGACTGCAAGATCGAGGCGCTGCTTGAGACTGTGGAGCAGCTTTCCGGGCAGCACGCGATTATCTGCTACAACTTCAAGCACGACCGTGACCGGCTGTTGCAGGCGCTGGAAGTTACACACTTGCGGGTGAGAGTGTACGAGGGCAAAGCGGAAGAAGACGACTGGAACGCCGGTAACATCGACCTGCTGTTGATGCAGCCCGCGTCCTGTGGCTACGGCCTCAACCTGCAAGAGGGCGGCCATCACATCATCTGGTTCGGCCTGAACGACAGTTTGGAGCTGTACCAGCAGACCAATAAGCGCCTGCACCGGCAGGGGCAGCCGTACCCCGTCATAGTCCACCATCTGGTGGTGCTGGGCGGTACGGATGAAGACGTTATTAAATCTCTGGGCGGCAAAGCCAATGCACAGGATAGCCTGTTGGAAGCCCTGAAGGTTAGAATTCAGAAGGCTAAGGAGGCCGCAGCATGACTATCAAAGAACTATCGCAACTCTACCACCTCAACCGTGAAATCGAAATGGACCAGCAGCGGCTGGCTGATTTGGACGACGAGATCAGGCGGGACGAAGACCGTCTCGCCCGCCTCGAAATGAAGGCTACCTCGGTATCAGGCCCGAACTATGACGGTATGCCCAAAGCCCCGTCCTATGGCGGGCGCTTGGAAATCACCGTTGCGGAACTGGTAGACCTGAAAGCCGCTATTACGCGCAAAAAAGCCCTACGCTCTGACTGCGCCATGACCATTCAGGCAAAGCAGATTCTTTGTCTGACAGAGCGCAACCGGCTTGAGCGGTATATTTCCAACCTGCCCGACAGCTTGCTTCGGATGATTTTTACATACCGCTTTATCAACGGCCTGACATGGGCGCAGGTGTCGGAAACAATCGGCATGAGGACAACGGAAGACAGTGTGAAAAAGCTGTGCTATCGCTTTCTGCACGACGAAAACACGAAGGCCGAATAAGTTTGTCCCGAATGTCCTTAACATTTGACACGGCCTGTAGTATCATGGTTGCATGGATTTGTGGGCATGATCGAGGCGGCTTTTGGCTCTGCCTCCGGCCTTGCCGCTATGCCCATAAATCCATAACAAGCCCGTGGCGCTCTGGCGTCATGGGCTTTAACTTTGTGGATAGGAGGCGCGGCGCTATGATCTACCGGCAGGGACGCAATTATGAAAATCTGAACAAAATGATTTATCGCGGTACGGGTAAATTCGACACGCCGCGCCTTGTTCCTGAAGCGTGCAATGCTGATAGCTTTATCGGCTTTAACTACGCGAAAAGCTGCAAGGACCCGCAGCACAAGGGCGTGCATTTCTTCATTGACGACTACCAATTTACGCGGCTGTGGACAAATCCGGACGCATACCTCGATATGCTGAGAGCGTTCAAGTGCGTTTTTACACCGGATTTCAGCACATACACCGATTTCCCGAAGGCCGTCCAAATTTGGAATCACTATCGCAAGCACTGGCTCGGCGCGTATTGGCAGAGCAACGGAATCACCGTTATTCCGACGATTTCATGGAGCGACGAGAGCAGTTTTGACTGGTGCTTTGACGGTGAGCCTGTAGGCGGTGCTGTAGCGGTATCAAGCGTTGGTACGCAAATGAATGCGACCGCTCGCGCGCTGTTCCTCGCTGGCTACAAGGAAATGTTGGAGCGCTTGCAGCCCTCGCAAATTCTGTTTTACGGCTCTATTCCAGCTGAGTGCAGCGGCGATAAAATCATTCCGATTTTGACGTTTCAGGACGGATTGAAGCGCCGCGTGAGTAAAAAGTTTACACAGGACGAAGGAAATTCACAGGAGGATGTGATATAATGGGCGGTAGAGGTGGCAGCTATTCAAGGTCCAGCTTTTTAGGGCCTCGCGGAAAGCAGAAAACCGTTGATGAAGCGCTCGCCGGTTCTAACCCGCATTACAGAGAGGGCCGCGAGTGGCAGCAGAATTGCCAAAGGTGCATTTACGCTTATGAAATGCAGCGGCGCGGCTATGATGTTGAGGCTTTGCCCCGTATCTTTGACGGGACCGACCGCTTGCCGTATATGTACGACAAAAACGGCTGGCTTGCAGTTATGGACGGCGCAAAAGCTGTTGACTTTCCTTCCCGGAACACCATTCAGAAAATGGCAGATCAAATGGCGAACTGGGGCGACGGTGCCCGCGCAATCGTTCGTGTCCAATGGAAGGGCGGCAGGTCCGGCCATGTATTTATGGCCGAACAGCAAAAGGGCGGCACAGTCTTCATGGACCCGCAGACCGGGCGCTATGTTGACATCCACGTCTATATGGATCAGGCGGTCAAGGGCGCGACCAAACTTGTCAGGATCGACAACTTGAAGCCGACCGCACTACTCGAAAAATGCGTCAAAAAGCGCGACAAATAGGAGGTTATCAGAACATGGCAAAGACGACCAGCGGCCCCGCAAAGAAAACGGGCGGCAGTAAACCCGCAAAGGGGCGTATTATTACGCCGCCCAATGCGAGCAAGGAACTTCCGAAGTCCTTCTATCAGCAGGACAAGGCCAAAGGTAAAAAGAAATCCGAAGTTCCGGACATCTAAAGAGCACAACGCTTCAACCGTCAGCGGCTTTCCGCTGGCGGTATTTTTATACCCCAAAAGAGGTGAGACAATATGCAGCTTGACAGATTCAAGCATGAATTCAAGCGTCTGAACGGCGTTTATGCGACCGACAAGGTGGTGCTTTTCCGCAATCCGCTTGAGCTGTACAGCCTGACGACCGGCAAGATCATTGCATCCTTCAACAGCCTTGACGAAGCCCTGCACTTTGAGATTGACGGCAAGACCCTTGAGCAGCGGATCAGCGCATGGACGGAGATCACCTTCCCCGTAGAGCACGGCGGGCGCGGCGGCGGTTCCGGTATCGGTTTTAGCGGCGGCTGGCCGTCCTCTGGTGGCGGCAGCGGTAAGGACGAAACCACCGCAGACCTGCCCGCGCGTATGAACGTCAAAATCGGCTCCAACCGTGTCTATGAGGACATGGTACGCGCCTTTGTGGCCGCGCACGGCGACGCGCTGGAAGAACACGGCGTGGTCGTGGACGAACAGGGTTTTGCGACGAAATACCGCCACGGCAACGCGGGCAGCATTTCCGGGCTGACCGGCAACGGCAAAGAAATTGCCATTCATAACCACCCGCGCGACGGCTGGCCGACCTTCAGCAAGGAGGATGTTATCAACACCGCCCTCGGCACCCGGCGCGGCATTGTGGCCGTCAGCACCAAAACCGGACGCGGCGACGATACTGCGCGATATGCGGGCGTGTACACCTTTACGAAGGGCACGCATTTCAACGCTTCCGGCTTTGTAAAGGCAGTCAACAGCGCCCAGCTCAGCGGCAAGGACTACAACGACGCCGTTTCTAAGTGGCTGAAAGCCAATCAGCAGAAATTCGGTTACAAGTACAGCTATCAGAAAGCGAAGTGACGAAGGAGGAAAAACCACAGATAGGAGGTGCGAAGCGTGAGCAGACCACAAGACAAGAACCTCATTCCTCTGACCGAACGCAGCGAAGAAGAGGCTCACGCTATCCGCTCTGCTGGTGGTAAAGCCAGTCAGGAGAAACGCCGTGAACGGCAAATGATGGCTGACCTTCTTGAGCTGTATTCCGGCCTCCCGATTACCGATAAGCGCAAGCAGAACCGCCTGAAAAAGCTGGGCATCCCGTCTGAGGTGCTGACCCAAAAAATGCTTGTGGCCGACGCTCTTATGCGGTCGGCGCAGGCGGGCAACACCTATGCGATCCAGCTCTATATGGACATCACCGGTGAAACCGGCTTGGGCGGCAGCGCAAAGGACAACAATCTGCTTGAAGCTATCCAGAATGCCACAAAGGAGGACGTGAACACGGATGATATACCAGAACTTCAGCAAGCGGCAGCTTCTGACGCTGACGTGGTGGAATAAGCCGCAGTTCATGGATTGTGACGGCATCATCTGTGACGGCTCTATCCGTTCCGGCAAGACCGTTTCCATGACAGACGGCTTTATCCTGTGGAGCATGAGCCGCTTTAACAATCAAAACTTCGCTATATGCGGCAAGACCATCGAGAGCTTGCGCCGCAACGTTATAACCCTCATGCCGCAGTGGCTTGAAGGCATTTTCTCAATCACTGAACGCCGCAGTGAAAACAAGCTGATTATCACGTCTGGCGGCGTGACCAACAGCTACTATATGTTCGGCGGCAAGGACGAATCAAGCTACACACTGGTGCAGGGCATCACGCTTGCGGGTGTGCTGTTCGACGAAGTGGCCCTCATGCCTCGCTCTTTCGTGGAGCAGGCTATGGCTCGTTGCAGCGTGGCCGGTTCTAAGTTCTGGTTCAACTGCAACCCCGAAAACCCCGGTCACTGGTTCTATGTGGAATGGATCAAGAAAGCGCGAGAGCGGAACATCCTGTATCTTCATTTCACGATGGACGACAACCTGAGCCTTGCGCCTGAAATCAAGGCCAGATATGAGGGAATGTACACCGGCGTTTTCTACCGGCGTTATATCCTTGGTTTGTGGGTAAAGGCCGAGGGCCTTGTCTACCCCATGTTCGACCGCTCGGCGCATATCGTTCCAAAGGTCCCGGCGCTCAATCCACGGCACCACTACTATGTGTCCGTGGACTACGGCACCGTCAACCCGTTTGCCGCTGGCCTGTACGATTACAGCCCCTCGGAGCAAAAAGCCATTATGGTCAAGGAGCTGTATTACAAGGGTGGCAGCAACAACCGTGTGGACAACGAGGCGTATTACAAGATGCTGTGCGACCTGATTGGAGACTACCCGATCCAGTACATCATCATTGACCCGTCCGCGTCGTCCATGATCGAGACAATACAAAAATACGGTAAATTCATGGCCGTAAAGGCCGACAACGACGTTTTGAACGGCATTCAGGACGTGACGAAGTTCTTAAATGCCGGGTGCCTGTACTTTCACAAGAGCTGCAAAAGCACCTTCGAGGAATTCGAGACGTATTCGTGGGACGAGGAAAAGGCCGAAGACGCGGTTATCAAAGAAAACGACCATAGCATGGACCAGCTCAGATATTTCTGCCGGACAGCCCTGCGGAATGAACTGAAATGGATAGTTTGAGGCGGTGACGAAATGAATTTTTTTACGCGCCTGCTAAGGAGGATCAAAATGCTTTTTATTCATAGCGGGACCGATATTGCGAAAGCATTTGGCGTTGAACTCATTTCCTCGCCGGAAATGTCCAGCGCCCTTACAAACTGGGACCGCATTTCTACCGGCAAGCCGCCTTGGCTGAACGCCGAGGATGAAATCGGGACTATCAACATGGCAAAACACATCAGCGACACCCGCGCAAAGCTGGTGACGCTGGACATTGGTATTGCTATTTCCGGCTCGCCCCGTGCCGACTATTTGCAGGGACTGGCCGACGACCTGCTCAAGCGCTTGCCCGACCGTGTGTCGGAAGCTGAGCGGCTGGGCGGCGTCATGCTCAAGTGGAACGGCGAGACATGGGACTTCATCCTGCCGGGCAACTTCGGCATTACGGCGAAGGACGACAACGGTGAAATCGTCGGTGCGATCTTCGCGGCGCATACCGCACAGGGCAGCCGCCATTTCACACGGCTTGAATACCACCGCTTCGAGGGCAGCACCGCAGAGGGTGGCAAGCTCTACAAGATCACGAACAAGGCGTTTGAAAACCGGCTCAGCACGAAGGGCGAAGTTACCCTCGGTGCGGAGGTGGCGCTTGACAAGGTTGACGCATGGGCGCATCTGGCCCCCGAAGTTACCATTACCAACCTTGAAACGCCGCTGTTTGGCTACTATCGCGTTCCCGGCGCGAACACCGTTGATCCGTCGTCCCCGCTGGGGCTTTCCGTGTTCGCCAACGCCATTGCAGAGCTGAAGGCTATCGACATTGCCGTCAGCCGCAAGAATACGGAGATCGAGGACAGCAAGCACATTACCTTCGTCGGGCAGCAGCTCATTCAGAACGCGCAGAACCGCAATGTCGAGCTGCCACGTTTCGTGAAGGGCCTCGGTATGGGTCTGTCTGACGGCGAGGTTTCCGCAATCCATGAGCACGCGCCGACGCTGTTGACCGATGCGCGAATCAAGGACATCAACTTCGACCTGTCTATGGCCGGTGTCAAATGCGGCTTTTCCGAAGGTGTATTTGTGCTTGACGGCCAGACCGGTATGATTACCGCAACGCAGGTCGAGGCCGACGACCGCGATACCATCCAGACGATCAAGACCGACCGCGACGCGCTCAAGGACGCCATCACGCAGGCACTGGCCGGTGCTGACGCGCTGGTCACGCTCTACAATCTCGCGCCGCTGGGCGAATATGATGTCAATTTCAACTTCGGAGACGTGACCTACAACTACGAGGAGGACAAAGCCTCGTGGCGCGCCTACGTTATGCAGGGCTGGGTCCCGAAGTGGATGTACTTCGTAAAGTTCGAGGGCATGAGCGAGGAAGAAGCAAAGGCAATGACCGCAGAGGCCGACGCCGCGCAGATCGAGAAAGCCCAGCTTTTCGGCGCAGAATAGGGGGCGGCATAAATGCTGACTCCCCAGCAGATTCTGGACATCATCGAAACCTTGTACCCGCAAATCGACGAGTTGAACGTATGGATCACCAGCGACCTTATCCGGCGTGTTATGGCGCGGTTAGGGCGCGGCGAGGGCGTTTTTCTCACCGCCTCGGATGAATGGCAGCTTGAGGTTTATCAAGCCGCAGGCGGCCATCTGGACGCCGTACAGCGGGAAATCAAGCGCTGGACGAAGGCGACGGACGCAGAGATCAAGCGCATCTTCGAGGACGCCGGTATCAAAGCCCTTGCCTACGACAGCAATTTCTATGTTGAACACGGGCTTGCGGGCATTGAGCTTGCACAGTCTGAGAGCATGATCCGGCTGCTTGAGGACACCTACCAGCGCACGGCGGGCACCGTCCACAACTTTACCCGCACGACCGCGCACGCAAGCCAACAACGGCTGCTGAAAGCTCTGGACACCGCACATTTCAAGGTGGCGTCCGGCGCGACGTCGTACACGCAGGCCGTACAGGAGGCCGTCAGTAGCATTGTTGACACGCAAATGCAGGTCGTCTATCCCACCGGACACGTTGACACCATCGAAACCGCTGTCCTGCGGGCCGTCCGTACCGGTGTCGCGCAGGCGTCCGGTAACATGGCCGTTCAGGGCATGGAGGAACGCGACTGGGACATCGTGCTTGTGTCGGCGCACCTCGGCGCGCGTTACGGCGACGGCGGTCAAAACCCCGGAAATCACTTCTGGTGGCAGGGAAAATTCTACAGCCGAACGGGCCGAACGCCTGATCTTCCGCTTTTCGTGGAATCCACGGGGTACGGCACCGGCGAGGGCTTGTGTGGCTGGAACTGCCGCCACAGCTTCGGCCCCGGCGACCTGCGGCACAATCCATACGCGCAGTTCGACGCGGAGGAGAACAAGAAAGCCTTTGACCTCAGCCAGAAGCAGCGCGGGAAGGAATCACGCATCCGGCGCACAAAAACAAAGCTGGTCGGTCTTCGCACAGCCATTGAGGCAGCGGAGGACGCGGGCGTGAAAGCTACACTTGAAGCGCAGTACACACGGACGGCAAAGCTGTTGGAAAAGCAGAATTTGGACTACAACCAGTTCTGCGAGGACAACGGCCTGAAGCGTCTCTCCGACCGCATCCAGATTGCAAAATGGACGCGAGAGGACGCGAGGAAATCCATTGCCGCCGCCCGCGGCAAGTAAATAACCACAAAGCAGAGCTTTACAGCACCATTCCGGCGCTGTGAGGCTCTGCTTTTCTATGCCCCTTCCAGTATCGCCGGTGCAACTCCGGCAGGGGTACAAAATCGGACTATCGGCGGTCCTAACAATGCCGAAAACGGCCAGACGCTGCAACGTCTTAAATATCTGCTATTGCCGTTATACAGGAGGTTATCTATGAAAACCGAAGAACTGACCGCACTGGGGCTGAATGAAGATCAGGTCAAGCAGGTGTTCGCGCTCAACGGAAAAGACGTTGAGGCCGCGAAGGCTGCCAAGGACAAGACCATTGCAGACCTCACGGCAGAGCGCGACGGCCTGAAAACCCGTCTCGATACTGCCGAAACCACGCTGAAGAAGTTTGAGGGTATCGACCCGCAGCAGATTCAGCAGGAAATCCAGACCTACAAGACGCAGGCGGAGGACGCGGAGAAGAAATTCACCCGCGAGATCACGCAGCGCGATCAGAAGGACTGGATCACCAAGAAGCTGGACGAGTACGGCGTCACTTCTCCCTTTGCCCGCACGGCCCTTGTGTCCGAGTGTATGTCTCCGGACGCCGGTCTGACGTGGAAGGACGGCGCATTTTTCGGCTTTGACGACTTTATGAAAGCCGCCAAGCAGAAGGACGCCGGTCTGTATCAGACTGCCGAGGAAAAGGAAGCCGCAGAAAAGGCGGCAAAGCAGAAGGAAAAAGCGCCTGCTTTTACGGGACCCACGGGCGACCCCGGCACCGGCTCTGAGAAGTACACCCCGCCCAAAATTTTCTGATAAACAAAGGAGTATGAATTATGCCTCGTATTAACGCACTGAACATCCTGCTGGAAAGCGACGGCAAGGAATATCTTGCCGAGCTGTACGGCAAAACCATTGAGGGCGTCCAGAAGGCGCTGATCTCCGGCTCCATGAAGAACATGGACCTGTCCGGCGATCCCGTTTCCGGCACTGTCGAAGCCAAGCGCTTCGTCAATGCCACCCCCAAGAACTACGGCACCGCGCGTACCGCAGGCAAGGGCGACGCCGTGAAGGCAAAGCCCGTCACTGTTGCCATCGACACCGACCGCGAGATCGTCGAGGAGCTGGAACAGAAGGACGTCCGCCTGTACGGCGTTGACGGCGTTCTGGACCGTCGTTCCGCAAACCACATCCTGCGTATGGCTGCCGAGCTGGACAATGCGTTCTTTGCCGCTGCTGCCGGTAAGGCGACTGTGCTGAACCTGTCCGCCTACAAAACCATCTCCGACGAGCTGGAAGCCATCATTCAGGAGTGCGAAACCACCCAGAATGACTTCGTGGACGGCGTGCCCCGTTCCATGATGCACCTCGTTCTGTCCCCGAAGTATTACGGCATGATCCGTAACGACCTCGACAAGCAGACCAACAACGCGAACGTGAACACCGCCGCCGAGGAATTCCTTGTGTGGCACGGCGTCCGCGCGTACAGCTGCGTCCACCTTCCCGCTGGCTGCAACTACCTGCTTATGGTTGAGGGCGCTGTCGCTCAGCCCATCATGGCCGACCAGTATACCGCCGAGAAGATCCCTCTCTCCAATGCCTACGGCGTCGAGCTGTTCTACCACTACGGCACCACCGTTGTCATGCCTGACCTGATCTTCAAGCCCGGCGTGTTCACCAAGGCGGCTACCTATGCTGCCGGTACTCAGTATTACACCGAGGCCAACGGCGTGTACACTGCTGTCTCCATCACGGAGTTCGCGTCCGGCACCACCTACTACACTATGGCCTGATGTAAGGAGGACGCTATGCTGTTTCGCAACCTGAAATCTGGCAACATCGTAGCGGCCACCGATGAAACCAGCATTGAGCTGATGCAGAGGTCGGCCATCTACGAAGCCGTAGAAATCGCCCCTGCTGTCGCACCCGCGCCCGCAAAGGCGGAGGGCAAGCGCCGTAAGAAGCCCACCGAGGCCGAAACGGACGCCCCCGCCGAGGTGCAGGAAGACTAAGGAGGCGTTAATATGGCATACACAGACTTTACGTTTTACGGCTCCGGCTACTTCGGGGACACGCTGACCGAGGAAACCGCCCCGAAGTGGCTTGAACGCGCCAGCGACGAGCTGGACGCAATCACCTTCGGGCGGCTCACGTTCGCGTTTCCGACCGTGGAAGCCCACGCCGTCAAGGTCAAGAAGGCTGTTTGTGCCATTGCCGAAGCCCTCTACTGGATCGACGTCCAGCGGAGGGCATCTTCCGCGCAGAAGGCGGAGGACGGAAGCTATCACGGGGCTGTCGCGTCTATCTCGTCCGGACGGGAATCCATTTCCTATTCGGCGGGCGGCGCAAACAGCTCCGTTTACGCTGCCGCCGCGACAAGCGCAGGGGCACAAACAAATCTGATCGGCAGCATTGCCGCGCAGTATCTGGCAAATATCCCGGATGCAAACGGCGTCAATCTGCTGTATGCGGGAGGTGTTGGGCGTGTACCGCGACACAATAACGGTCTTTAATTACCACGCCGCAACCGGGCGTTGGTTTCCGTCCGTCATCTCCGGCGCTGACCTGCTGACCACAAAAGCCAACAGCGCGACAACTGCGGGAGGCAACAACGCCGACGCCATGGACATCATCGTCCACTGCACGGCGGACAAGCGCATTCCCACAGGCGCAGGGATGAAAAGCTACACGGGACCGAAGGAGTATGCCCACTGCGACAATCCAGCGCAGCACATCACCTTTGCCCCGGAGTGCGATTTCATTTTTGCCGGTGCATGGCCTGACACCGAGCCGCTGACCGACGACGACTACGACGAGGGGCTGTACCACGCCCTGAACGCAGAGCGCGACGGTATCTACCTGATAAGCTCTGCGGGCTTTTACGGCCTTCTCCCTCACTTCGAGATTGGAGGGCGGTAATGTCTGATCTTCCGAAAATCTCCTACTCTGACGGCGGCGTACACGTCACTGTTGACCTGCGCGCACTGGATCAGCGTATGCGCGAGGCGCAGCAGTGGCTGGGCGACCGCGTGCTTGAGGACTGCAAAGCCTGTATGCCGCACTTAACAGGAGACTTACAACAGCGGTCCCGCACGGAGAATGACGGGAAGCAAGTTCGTTTTCCCGGTCCGTATGCACGCTATTTGTACGGAGGGAAGGTCATGGTGGATTCCGTAACCGGTAAAGGCCCTCGTAAAATCCCCATAAGCCCCGGCGAATACATCTTACGATTCAACGAGGGAGCTACGCTCGTTGCCACCGACAGGCCGCTGAAATACTCCGACCCGCAGGCCGTTCCGCAATGGTTTGAACACGCCAAACGGCAGAACAAGCAATTCTGGATCGACGGCGTGAAGGAGAAAATCGGAGGTAAATAATCATGCCGTCGAAAACGGTCATCGACATTGACGGCTCCGAAGCCGTCAGCAAAATCCTTCTCGACCTGCTGAATAAGTTCCCCGGTCTGACCACCGGCAACAAATCCATCCTGTTCTCCACGCTCTCGGACGCTTCGGGGATCGGATTCTTCCCGATTTCCGGTGCGGCTTTGCAGAGCAGCACAGAGGACGTCACTGGACACGTCACGCAGGTCTGCCAATACCCGTTCAATGTGGTCTATCGCGCCGCCCCTAAGTCCGAAACCCAGCGCATCCGCATCAAGGAATTTCTTGACGCGCTGGGCAAGTGGCTTGAGCGGCAGCCGGTTACGCTGAACGGCAAGAGCCACCAGCTCAGCGCATATCCCGCGCTGTTGGCTGGCAACCGTATCATCAAGAAAATCAGCCGCACAAGCCCTGCCTACCTCAACTCCGCCTATCAGGACGGCGTTGAAGATTGGCTCATTGCCCTGCGGCTGGACTACAACAACGAATTTGATATTTGAGGAGCTGAAATTATGCCGAAAATCGAACGCAAGTATCTTGCCCATTTCCTCGACGCCAAGTTCGGCGTCAAGACGCAGGGCGAGGAAACCTACGCCCCGAATTATACCCGTCTCGGCAAGGACCTTGAGGAGTATAACGAGGAGCTGAACCCCGATGTTGAGGTCAATAAAAACATTCTGGGCGAACAGAACGTCGTCCACAATGGCTACGAGGTGCAGTCTGAGGTTGACCCCTTCTATGCCTACAGCGGCGACCCGCTGTTTGAACGTCTCGCAAAGATCGCCAATGAGCGCCTGACCGGCGACGACTGCATGACCACGAAGGTTGACGTGCTGCTTAACAGCGACGGCACCGTGGCATGGGCCTACCGCGAAGACGTGTGGGTCGTTCCCGAATCTGTCGGCGGCGACACCTCCGGCGTGCAGATTCCCTTTACCGTGTACAACGCGGGCAATCGCGTCAAGGGCACCTTCGACCTCACCACGAAGACCTTCACCGCAGACACCAACGCTGCGGGCTAATCATCCACCCCATCCACCCCGCCGCCCTGCGTACTGAGCGCAGGGCGGCAACATTTTGAATTCAGGAGGCAATTACAATGGCTGACAAATTGGTACAGCAGAATTTCAATGAAATCATCATCGACGATGGCAGCGTAAAGGTGCCTATCCGAAACAAGCACGGGGAACAGATCGGGGAATTCTCCTTCCGACCGACCGACATCGGCATTGTGGATCGCTTCAACAGTGTTGCCGCAGAGTTCGACAAGATCGTCGAGCCGCTGGAAAGCGTCAACATCAAGCCGGACGGCACTGTGGACGAACAGAACGAAGCCGAGTTCGCAGCACTGCGTGAGGCCGAAAAGCGCCTGTACGCCGCCTGTGACAGGCTCTTTGGCGGCAATATGTCGGAGGCGTTCTTCGGCAAGATGCACCCGTTTTCCCCCATCAACGGTCATTTCTACTGCGAAAACGCGCTGTCTGCGGTCGGTGCTTATATCTCCCGCCAGTTCGACCGCGAGGTGAAGAAAGTCAACTCCCGTGTTGAGCGGTACACCCACGGCTACCGTACTGGCAAGCACAAGGGCGGTAAAAAATGATCGGAACACTGCCGCGAAGTCTTGAGGTAAACGGTAAGTTCTACCGTATCCGCAGCGATTTTCGGGACGTTTTGAAAATCGTGATTGCGTTCGGTGATCCCGACCTCGAAGACAAAGAAAAGGCTTATATCTGCCTGTTCATTTTGTTCAAGGACTTCGACGCAATTCCAAAAGACGACTATGAGGCGGCCTTCAAGGCCGCTCTCGCTTTTATTGACCACAATGACAAGCCGGAGGACACGGGCGGAAAGCCTCCTCCGCGCGTCATGGACTGGGAACAGGACGAGAGCATCATGTTTCCAGCGGTCAATAAGGTTGCCGGTTTTGAGGTCCGTTCCGCCCGGTACGTCCACTGGTGGACCTTTATGGGCTACTACATGGAGATTTCGGACGGCGTTTTCGCGCAGGTGCTCAACCTGCGTCTGAAGCGCGCAAAGGGCAAAAAGCTGGAAAAGTGGGAGCGCGAATACTGGAATTCCAACCGCGCTATTTGCGCCCTACGCACGAAGCTGTCTGAAGAAGAACAGGCAGAAAAGGATAGGATCGACGCGCTACTCGGCTAAGAAAGAAGGTGGTTAAATGGCAGATCAGGCTGACGGCTCTATCATCATTGATACCGAGATAAATTCGGACGGATTTAAGGCCGGAAGCGCTGAATTGCTTGCGGCTATCAAGGCGCTGTCCACAGAGGTCAAGAATCTGGGACAAACGCTGAAAGAACTTTTCAGCAAGCCGCTGACACCTGAAATCAATACAGGTGGCGCAGAGGATAAGGTTGCAGCGCTTGAGGCAAAAGTACAGGAGCTGCAAACCTCCCTCGAAGAATTACAGAATACCAACGGCAGCGGCACGCCTGCGCCGGAAACAGCTACACCGCAGGTGAACATCGGTGGTGTGACGGAAAAGGCATCCGGTTTGCAGCGTGAGATCGACGCCGTGAACAGCAGCGTGCAGAAGCTGGAACCGACCTTCCAGAAAGCCATGTCCGGCAGCGAGAGCGCTATGACCTCCTTTGAGGGCAAGGCAAGCACGCTGGAAAGCAAGATTGCGGAGCTTCAGGAACGGCTGGATGCAGTCGGTCAGACGCAATTCCCGACGCAGGAATACGCAGAACTCTGTGCGGAGACTGAAAAAGCCGGTCAGAAGCTCGAATCTCTCCTCAATAAGCAGGAGAAAATGCAGGCTCTCGGCGTGAGTGAAAATTCCGCCCAGTGGAAAAACCTGCAATACGACCTTGATTTGACCGCACAGAAATATGACCGGCTCGAAGCCGCAAAGGCGAAAATGGAAGCCTCTGGCACCGCATTTCAGGCGGGCGTGGACACGACGCAATACGCGCAGATGGAATCTACACTGTCCGCAGCAGCTGCCCGTCTGGATGAAATGCGCGCCGGCACACAGCAGTCGGAAAGCCTTATGAGCCGCCTCGCCAGCAGCGCACGGAATGTCGCGTCTTTCATCGGCAGAGCGGCAAAGTCGGCTGCCGGGGCGCTTGTGTCCGGTATCAAGGCCGCCGCATCCGGCATGGCAAAAATGCTGTTCCACAGCAAGAAGATGAACGGTCAGTTTGGCGGACTGATTTCCGGTGCGAAGAAATTTGCACTCAGTTTGCTTGGAGCACGCGGCGTTTGGGCGCTGCTGCGGAAAGCGGTCAGCGCCTATATGGCCGAAAATCAGCAGCTCTCCAATACGCTGTCCGCCTGTTGGTCAGGCATCGGAAACCTGCTGGGGCCGATCATTACACGCATTATCAACCTTGTCGCACAAGCTGTCGCCTATGTGACCGCGTTTCTCAAGCTCTTTGGCATCTATGGAAAAACTGCATCCAAAGAAATCAGCAGCGCGGGCGGGGCGGCATCCAAAGCTACCGATAAGCTCAAAAGGCAGCTGGCCGCGTTCGATGAACTGAACATTCTCAGCGACAACAGCTCTGACGGCGGCGGGGGTGGAGGCGGTGCCGGTGATCTCGGAAGTCTGCCCGACGTAACGCTGCCCGACTGGGCAAAACTTATGGTCGAGCAGATCAAGGCCGGTGATTGGGCCGCAGCTGCAAATACTCTGGCGGCAAAGCTCAACGAAATGGTTGATACCGTAGACTGGGCGGGCATCGGTGATAAGATCGGGTACTATTTGAACGGCGCGTTGACTTTCCTTGCGACGTTCATCCAAAACTTCGACTGGAAAAACCTTGCGTCGCGCTTTGCAGAACTCCTAAACCACATCATCACTGGCGTGGACTGGGGAAATCTCGGTGTGATCCTGACCGGAAAATGGGCAATCATCCTGAAATCGCTTGATGGCTTTTTTGGTACGCTTGACGGCGCAGCAGTGAGCAAGGCCATCACGGATTTCATGTACGGGACCGTGAACGCCGCCGACTGGATCGGTATTGCGGGAAGTCTCGCAAAAAACATCAGCAATTTCATTTCGGACATTGATTTTTCGGCACTTGCCGAAGCGCTCAGTACGCAAATCAGAACGGCGCTTCAAAGTATGGTCGCTGCTGTCGAGAACTTCGACTGGGCAATGCTCGGAAGAAAAATCGCTGATTTTCTCAACGGAATTGATTGGAGCGGGATTTTCTCTGACCTGACAAGATTGCTTGGTGGCCTGCTTATCGGAGCGCTCAATCTGCTTGTCGGCTTTGTGGATCAGGTCGATTGGACCGGCCTTGCAGACGAAATCTGGGCTTGTCTCGAAAGTCTTACCACCGACATTGACTGGGACGGCTTCGGTGAATTGCTTGGCAAGTTTGTCAGTGGCGCCATAACCGGCGTTCTCGATCTCATTACGTCTCTGTTTTCAGATCATGACTGGGGCGAAATGGTGCAAAACCTGATTGGCAGTCTGGGGGAGGCACTGGGTGCGGTAATCGAAAACATTGACTGGCTCGGCCTGCTGGAATCCCTTGCGACTGCTCTTGTCAGCATTATTGTTCAGATTCCCAGCATTATTGTGGGTGCCATTGGCGGAATATCCGACCTGCTTGCAAGTTTGTTTGAGGCAGTCGGCCTCGATTCTATCGCTGGTTTCTTCCGTGGAATCGGAGACGCAATGCGCGACGCCGGTTCGTGGCTGAAAGCGCACGTCGTAGACCCTGTTGTGAACTGGGTAAAGAACCTGTTCGGCATCCACTCTCCGTCTACTGTATTCGCAGAAATCGGTACATTCCTTATCGACGGACTAAAGCAGGGCATTTCTAATGCTTGGCACAAGATCACGGACTTCTTCACCGGCGTAATCGAAAAGTTGAAGACCTTCTTCAGTAACGCATGGAGCAGTATCAAGTCCACCGCTACCACGGCATGGGCCGGAATCAAGGGCGTTATCAGCAGTGCATGGAACGGCATCAAATCCGGTGTGTCGTCTGCCTGCAATACCGTCAAAACCGGTATCTCGAATGCTTGGAGCACCATCAAATCTGGCACCACAAACGCGTGGAACGGTATCAAGAGTGGGCTGTCTTCGGCTTGGAACAGCATCAAGACCACAGCATCGTCCACTTGGACAAACCTGAAAACCACTGTCAGCAACGGCTGGAATAACATCAAGGCGAACACCTCCACCGTTTGGAACGGCGTAAAAGCTACACTGTCCAGCACTTGGAGCAATATCAAGTCTACTGCGTCGTCCACTTGGAACAGCATGAAGACTACGGCTTCCAGCGCATGGAACAGCATGAAATCCACTGCATCGTCCACATGGAGCAATATCAAGTCCTCGCTGTCCAGCACATGGAATAGCATCAAATCTACCGCGTCCAGCACATGGAGCGGTATCAAAAATGCGATTCAGAATCAGGGCTGGTCCGGCGTCGGCAGCAATATCTGTAACGGTATTGCCAACGGTATCAGCTCCGGTTGGAGCTGGCTAAAGAACAAGGTTTCCAGCCTCGCAAGCAGCCTTCTCAGCGCTGCAAAATCCGCGCTGGGTATTCACTCCCCGTCGCGGCTGTTCCGTGACGAAATCGGCCTGAATATCGGCTACGGCGTCGGTGAAGGTGTGGAGGCTTCGCAGCCGTCCATCCTGAAATCCGTGTCCGGCGTCGCTGACGCAATCGCGGATGAATTCAACGCCGGTGATTATAAGGTTGGAAACATCGTCCCCGCGTCTGAGGTGGACGGTGCGCTGTCCTCGTTCTCGGACAGGATCAGCGGCAGCTTCACAAGCCTGCTTGACCGGCTTCAGGCCATTGCGGATAACATCACGTTCGCCGTTCCCGCTGTGGCTGGCGGTGTCGTGCCCTACAAGGCCGCAGCAGCCGCAGCAAGCGGCGGCGGTGCTGACATCGGCACGACCATTGAAACGTCCAATGACGCGCTCGCAAGCGTTGTTACGCAGGTCGTGACCAATGCGACCGCAGCCATTGTGACGGCCATCCAGAACTACAGCGGTACGACGGTCAACTTCGACAAGACCGCAATCGCGGAAAGCACGATCCGGGAGATCAACCGCAGAACGCGGGCGACCGGAAAATCCCCGCTCGAATAAGGAGGTGCGCACCATAAAACCAATCCTGAAAATCGGAAATCACGACTATACCGCGTGGCTGGCCGAAGACGGCCTTGCCCCGGTTAGAAATGACATCGACGCGGACGGCAGTGGGCGCAACCTCCTTGACGGGCTGATGTACCGCGCAAGGATCGCGCAGAAGGATAAGTGGACGGTCAAGTTCAACCGTATGCCTGAGTTGATTATGCGGTCACTCGCGGCAGACGTTGACGGCGAATACACCGACATTACCTTCCTCGACCCCAAAACCAACCGCATTATGACAAAGACCTATTACACGTCCACGCTCACCTACGGTACGCAGCGCTACGACAAGGGCGACAACCGTACCTACTACGAAGGCTGTACCTTCAACATGACGGAGAGGTGAGCCTATGCGTATTTGTACTGAGCGCTGGACGAAGCTCGCGGCGCGCGGGCGGTTTCGGTTTGATGCAAAGGCGCGGATCAATAACAAGGATTACACTGTTATTTCCGCGCCGCGCATCGACCGTTCTCTTATGCCGTCCCCGCTGTCCGTGGGCAACTGCATATCGGCTACACTGAATCTGTCGATCCTAACGGACGACACCATCACCGCAAAAAGCCCCGTCGTCATCATGGGCCGTCTGACGAATGACAAAACTGCCACCGAGTGGAAGGAGTTCGGCACATTCTATATCGACCAGCGCGACACCAGCTTTGCGGGGCTTGTGACCATCGACTGCTACGACGCTATGCTCAAGACCAACCAGAATTATCTGGACGGCAGCGACACCGCCGCCAACTGGCCGAAAAGCATGAAATCTGTCGTAGAGGAAATCGCATACCGAATCGGCGTCGGAATTGATCTGCGAACGCGGATCAAGACCGGCGCTGATTACGTTGTGCCGTACCCCAGCGGAAAAACCATGTCGCAGGTGCTGGGGTATATCGGGGCTTGCCACGGCGGAAACTGGATCATCACGGAAGAAAACCTTCTGCGGCTGGTCCCGCTCACGACCGCTCCCGACGAGACATTCCACGTCATCGACGAGGACTACAACAAGATCACGCTTGCCAACGGCGCGGGCAATCAGCCGGTGCGTCTGGCCTACAAGGAGCAGACCGTCTTTAACGCCGTTCTCCCTGTCCCGTCCGGTGTGCTGCCCGGCAGCAGCGACAATGTGCAGCGGTCCTATTTCATCACCGATGAAAAGGGGAACAAAATTGTCACACCGGAGGGCTACTACCTTGTGTGGGACACCGACGCCAATATGGCGAAAAAGGTTTCCTTGCAGGCGGGCGTTATCAACATTCCCGTCGTCTGTGGCGAAATCACGACCGGCACTCAGATCACTGTGACCGGCGTGACACTCAACAGTGACAGCGGGGAGAGCTACACGGCGGGGAACGACAACGGAACGATGCTCACCATCGACAGCAACCCATACGCCACACAGGGCATTTGCAATGACCTGTACACGGCTTTTAACGGGCTGGTGTATTTACCCTTTACGGCGACAAAATCGCTGTACGACCCGGCTACGGAGCTGGGCGATCAGGTAAAAATCGGCGAGCTTGTCCACAGCGTCATGTTCAACGTCAAGCTGACCCTTGACCACAATTTTCGGGCGGACATCGAAGCCCCGAACAGCGAAGAACTCAGTGAGGAATACCCGTATCTGTCCGAGGTGCAGCACCTGAAGCAGACCACGGAGGAACTGAACGGCGCGATTCAGAACGCCGCAAAGGAGCTGGCGGGCAAGGTCGATGATACCGCGCTGACGGCTGAGATCGAGCGCGCGCAGGGCGTGGAGGTCGCCCTCAATGAACGTATAGGCAGCGAGGAAACCCGTGCCAAAGGCGCAGAGGACGGCCTGTCCAAGCGCATAAAGAGCATTGAGGATTCTTCTCCCGGCGCTCTTGCACAGCGCGTCTCCGCGCTGGAAACCACCGTTTCGGGGCATACACGATCCATCTCCGCGCTGAACACAGCGATTTCCAGCCATGCGTCGGACATCTCGCAGCTTGTGCGGCGTGTGCAAAACGCCGAGGGCGACATCGACGCGCTGCAATCCACCGTAGACGGGCATACGACAGCACTTTCGGAGGTGCAGGGCACCGTTACCGACCTGCAAACGCGCCTGACCACCGCCGAGGGTACCGTTGCGTCGCACGACACCGCAATCTCGACGCTTCAGACAAAGGTGTCCAATATTGAGGCCGCCTTGATCGACATCTATAACCGGCTGAACGCGCTTGACAGCGGCGGCACCGGAACTTAACCATAAGGAGGAAGAACATGGCTGACAAAAGAATCGCTGATTTTGCGACGCTTGAGGAAGCACAGGACGACGATCTCCTGCTTGTCTCGTCCGAAGGCGAAACCTATAACATGAAATTCGGCACCTTCAAGACGGCTGTGCAGGGCGACGCAGACCGCGCCGCTGCGGCAGCGGAGGCCGCCAAAGCCGCCGCCCAGCTCGCAACCGGTGTGTCCGACGAGGCCCTGAAGGCCGCCGAAGCTGCCGAAGCTAAGGCGCAGGATGCCAAAACGAAGGCGGCGCAGGCAGCGGCCAACGCACAAGCGGCAGCACAGTCCGCGAACTCTGCGCAGGAATCCGCCGCACGCTCTGAGCAGGCGCTTCTGGACGCGACGGAAGCCGTCGCATCGGTCAATGAGTTCGCCAAAGATTTCAACAACCTGAAAACCACCGTGAAGGGCAAGGTTGACGACGCCTATGTTGAGGACGGCTACCTGTATATGACCGCCGACGACGAGGTTGTTGTCGGCCCTCTGGGGCCGTTCTCCGGTGGCGGCGGAGGTGGCGGCGGGGACGCCGGTTCCCTGATCCGTATCGTCAATAAGCTGACCTCGCGGGCGTTCTCCGTGATGAACGGCGCGACCGTCGAGATCAAATTCAACTGGACATCCACCGATACTTCCGACGAGCAGCCCACCGGCGACGGCTCGGCAACGTGGCGCATCAACGGGACGAAGGTAGCTACACAGGCGGTGTCGCAGGGCGATTGCGCCTTCGACGTTACGAAGTACCTCACCCCCGCAAGCGCGAACACGATCAAGCTCACCATTGAGGACGCCTACGGCAATAGCAAGTCCTTCACATGGACCGTCACCGTGTCCACCTACGATCTGGCGTGGAATCTTGGCACCCTTGCTTTCCACGGGTCCAGCGTACTTACTGTGCGCCTCACACCCACCGGAGAGGGCACGAAGACTATCCACATGACCGTGGACGGCACGGAGGCGTTTACGCGCGAAGTCACCACTACGGGGCGCTCCGTCACTGCGACGATTGACCCCACGGCGCTTGAGTTGACGCACGGCGCACACACCGTCGAGGCGTGGCTTGAGGTCACAGCGGGCGGCGAAGTCGTCACGACTACGCACCTGCGCCATGTCGGTATCTGGACGAAATCGGACGACAATACGCCGGTTATCGCGGTGTATCAGAGCGCAATCGAAATCCAGCAGTTCGCCACCGGAAGCATCAATTACATGGTGTATGACCCCACCAGCACCACGGCGACTGTCCGTCTGCTGGAAGGCTACAATACCCTGTCCACGCTGACCGTTGACCGCACCATCCAGACGTGGGCGTACCGTGCTACTACGGTCGGCACGATCAACCTCTCCATCCACACCGGTGAGAGCGTCGTTGCACCGATCACCGTCACCTGTACCTCTCTCGGCTATGACATCAACCCTGTCACGACCGGCCTTGCCGTTGACCTCGACCCCACCGGACACAGCAACAGCGAGACGACCGCAAAGCAGTTCGGCTACAAGGACGGCGACGGCACGAATCATCCGCTGACCTTCAGCTCCAATTTTGATTGGATCAACGGCGGATTTCAGATTGACACGGAAGGCGTCACCGGCTTTGTGGTCAAGCGCGGCACCTACGTTCAGCTTGACCGCAGCCTGTTCAGCGACAACGCCGCGACCTCTGGCAAGGAAATCAAAGTCGTGTTCAAGGCTACTAACGTCCGCGACTATGACGCTGAGTTCCTGACCTGCGTATCTGGTGGCATTGGCCTGAAACTTCAGGCGCAGCAGGCGGTTTTCAGCTCTGAGTTGACCAACGTCGAAATCCCGTATTGCGAGGACCGCAAAATCGAGCTGGACGTCAGCATCGAGGCCAGCAACGAAAACAAGCTGGCCGTGGTCTGGCTTGAAGGCGTGCCGTCCAGAGCGTTTGCGTACACCGCAAATGATAACTGGATGCAGTCTGACCCGCAGAACGTGAAAATCGGCTCTGACGACTGTGACATCTGGATTTATCGCCTGAAGATGTACAGCCACAGCCTCACGCGATACGAAATTCTCGACAACTTTGTTGCCGACTGCGGCAACACCACAGAAATGGTTGCCCGTTACCTCCGCAACCACATTTTCAACACGGACGGCAGCATCAATGTCAATGAGCTGGCAGCAGCAAACCCGACGCTGCGTATTCTCAAGATCGGTGCCGACCGTATGACTGTGGGCAAGTCTGACGAGGTGGTCTGTATGGTCGATCTCGTATATACGGACGGCGGCAGCACCTACAATTTCCACGCGACCGGCGTCATTATGAAGGGTCAGGGTACGTCCTCCGCCGCATACGGTGAAGCCGCCCTCAACCTCGACCTTGATTTCAGCAAGGCCATTTGGGAGAACGGCGCAGGTGAGCGCATCGAGACGTTCGCCATGACCGAGAACGACATCCCCGTGTCGTACTTCAATATCAAGCTGAATGTGGCGTCCAGCGAGAATGCGAACAACACTGTTCTGGCTGATGACTACAACAACTTCCAGCCCTTCCTGTCCGAAGGCCGCCGTGCTGACGCCCGCGTCCGTGATACCGTCAAGGGCTACCCCTGCGCCGTATTCTTCACCAACACCGGCACGAACGCCGTGAGCGTTGGCGCACGGTCTGTCGGCGCAGGCGCGACGATCCTGTACGGCAATGGCGATATGAACAACTCGAAGAAAAACTTTGCAGTGTTCGGCCAGACCGGCGAGCATCCGCTTCAGTGCTGCGTTGAGATTTCCAACAACATTGCCAGCCAGTGTCTGTTCAAGTCTGCTGACCTCGCCTCGGAGACGTGGGACGGCAACGGGGCCTTTGAGTTCCGCTATCCCAAGAATCCTACCGCAGAGATGAAAGCGGCGTTCCAGACCATGCTGTCGTGGGTGGTTTCCACCGATACCACCGCGCCGACCGGAAATGCGCTCAGTGCGCCCGTGACCTACGACGGGACGACCTACACGAACGACACGAAGGAGTACCGCGCGGCGAAGTTCAAGGCCGAAGTCGGCAACTACTTTACTGTGGACAGCCTGCTCTACCACTACCTGTTCACCGAGCGCCACTGCATGATCGACAACCGCGCTAAGAACGTTTTCATCTCCTATGAGTACGATCCTGACGTGCAAGACTACCGCTGGAACGTCTGCAAGGACTACGACAACGACACCGCAGACGGAAATGACAACGAAGGCGGTCTGACCTTCAGCTACGGCCTTGAGGACACCGACAGCGTAGGCACCAAGCCCGTATTCAACGCCTCGTCCTCCGTGCTCTGGTGCAATGTCCGTGACTGCCTCGGCGCAGAGCTGGAAGCCATGTTCAAGGACCGCGAGGCGGCGGGCGCATGGAGTGCTGAACGCATTCTTGCCAAGTTCGCCGCGCATCAGGCGGCGCGCCCGGAAGCGCTGGTGGCCGAAGATATGTGGGGCAAATACTTCATGCCCTATATCAACAACGGCAACACCGCGTACATCGACATGATGCAGGGCAACAAGACCGACCAGCGTACCCAGTTCGAGACATACCAAGAGGGCTATATGTCCTCCAAGTATTACGGTTCTGTGGCCGTGAACGACAAAATCCAGTTCAGAGGCAACACCCCGAACGAGTGGGCGGGCGTCACGCCGACCGGCAACTTCTCCATCACCCCGTATGCTGATTGCTACATCATCGTCAAATACGGCTCCTACAGCGTCCGTAAACGCGCGAAAAGAGGCACGGCATATGAGATCATCTGCCCCGTTCAGGAGGCGCTGAGCGACACGGAAATCTATGTCTACCTCGCTTCCAACGTGGTTGAGATCAGCTCCATTGCCGGTCTGTATTGCCAGTTCATCGACCTTCAGGGCGCACGCCGCCTGTGCAGCTTCACCGCAGGCGCGGAGGCGGACGGCTACACGAACAAGAACCTGACGTCTATCAGCGTCGGCGCGAACACGCTGCTTGAGTACCTCGACCTGCGCGGTACGCCAGAGCTGAAGCAGGCACTTGACCTGTCTGCCCTCACCTCCCTGAAAACGCTCCTGCTGACCGGCAGCGGCATTACCGGCGTAACCTTCGCGCTGGGCGCTCCTGTTGAGACGGCCAAGCTCTGCCCGCTGAACAGTCTGATTGCCCGGCAGCTCTCGCACCTGACCGCGTTTGCTATGGACGGCTCCAATCTCCGCACAATCTGGGTCGAGGACGCCGCAGCAATCGACACCTACGCGCTTGTGAGCGCGGCGGCAAGCCTCAGTCGTGGCCGCCTGCCGGATGTCAGTTGGTCGATGAACGACGCCGACGTGCTGCTTCGCCTGAAAGACCTCGCCGGTCTGGACGAGACGGGCAACCCCGCTACGGAGTTCGTCCTCAAGGGCGCGGCGCATATCGCAGTCGTGTCGCAGGCCGAATTGACTACTATCATGGCGCGGTTCCTCAATCTGTCCGTGACCTACGATCAGATGGTCAGCTCCTGCACCGTCACATTCAAGAACTACGACGGCACAGTCCTGAATACGCAGACTGTCCGCAAGTACGGCGCGGCGAAAAACCCCATCACTGCCGGTCTGATCGACACGCCCGTCAAGCCCTCCACTGTCGATAAGGTGTTTACCTTCATCGGCTGGGATCAGCAGCTCACATACATCCTCGAAGACCTTGTTGTTACGGCACAGTATTCCGAGGCAACGCGGTATTATACCGTTCGGTGGTACAATGGCACCCAGCTTTTGCAGACCGACACCGTGGCGGCGCATGACGGCGTTTCCTTCCGTGGCGGTGAGCTGACGTCCTCCACCGGCTCTATCTGGATGGGCTGGGATGCGCTGACGAACGATGTCACCAGCGACATTGACGTTCACGCAGTGTTCATCACGCCTACGCTGCCGGACACCGTAGCGACTAACTTCGATTACTTGTACAGCGACGATAGCAGCGACAACAGCGGCTACACGCTGGCGGAGTTCTACGGCATTATGGAGACGGGCAAGGCAAAGGACTACTTCGCAGTTGGTGACAAGATCAAGATTGTTCCGACGACCACGGTCTTTGCCGACACCTCTATCATCATGCAGGTCGCGGGCTTCAACCACTTCAAGAAGAAGGACAGCGACGATTTCGCCGGTGTCGTCTTTGCCATGCTGGGCATCATGAATGCTACCCACCAGATGAACAGCCAGAACACCAACGTCGGCGGCTGGGCATCCTGCGGTATGCGGACGTGGCTCAATGAAACCATCTTTGCCGCGCTGCCGCGTCAGTGGCAGTCCATGATTAAGATAGTTCAGGTGCGGTCCTCCATCGGTGACACGAAGGCAGACATCAGCACCAGCAACGACCGCCTGTTCCTGCTGTCCCGCGCCGAAGTTGGCTTCAATGTCAACGACGTACCCTATAAGGACGAGGTAGACCCCGACGCCGAAAACGTGACCTTCGCACTGTTCACCGATAACAACAGTCGTATCAAGAAAACGTACAACGGCACCGGTTCTGCTTCTAACTGGTGGCTGCGGTCGCCTGAGGCGTCCGGCTCGTCGTCTTTCGCCAATGTGAACAACAACGGTAACAGCAACAACAACAACGCGTCCAACTCCTACGGGGTGGCGTTCGGCTCCTCTCGTGCCAGACAGAGTAGCTTTCGGAGTGAAATCCGTGCAGAGTGGAGAGAAGGAGTGCTTGACCTTCCTGCAAAGGTAAATATATGCCCTGATGCGTCCGGGCGGACGCTGCTTGCATGGTACGGATTGCAGGTCATTCCGTATTTCATGCCCGGTGACGCTATGTGCCTACTGCAACCTGCCAACAGGCATACGGGGCAAGCGAGGTTTCATTTCATATGACAAGCGAAGAACGTAGAGAAGCAAGGTATCAACGCCGCGCTGCTGCAAGGCGGGCAAAGCGAGACGCCGCCTGCGCCGAGCACGATAACTACGACGAGGTGTTCAGCTATAAGCACCTCTATCAATCGTACAAGTGCTGCCGTCGCGGTGTGTCGTGGAAGGCCAGCGTCCAGAAATACACGGCCAACGCGCCGCTGAACATCCTGCACACATACAACCAGCTTGCAGCCGGAAAATTCAAAAGCCCCGGCTTTTACGAGTTTGATTTGTATGAGCGCGGGAAGCATCGTCATATCCGCAGCACGGTCATAAGCGAGCGTGTCGTTCAGCGCTGCCTGTGCGACAATGCCCTTGTTCCGGTCCTTGAGCGCACATTCGTCTACGACAACGGCGCGTCCATGAAGAACAAGGGCTACGATTTTGCCACGCGCCGGATCACGCAGCATCTCCATGAGCACTACCGGAAATACGGCAATGAGGGCTATATCCTGCTGTTTGATTTCTCTAAATTCTTCGACAACGTTTCCCATGAGGTCGTGAAAGCGATCCTGCATAAGGAATTCACCGACGAACGGCTTCTTGCGCTCACAGAGCATTTCATCGACGCTTTCGGCGATAAGGGTATGGGGCTGGGCAGTCAGATCAGTCAGGTGCTGGCCCTCGCCTCTGCAAACCGTCTTGACCACTATGTCAAGGAGGTTTTGCAGGTGCGCGGCTATGGCCGGTACATGGACGACGGCTACCTGATCCACACATCTAAAGCCTATCTTCAAAACTGCGTGGCACATATCCGGGCGATATGCGCCGAGCTTGGCATTACCCTGAATGAGAAGAAAACGCAGATCGTCAAGCTGAGCCACGGCTTTTCTTGGTTGAAGGTGCGTTTCTTCATCACAAAAACCGGCAAGGTCGTCCGGAAAATCTATAAGCGCAGCGTCACGAAGATGCGGCAGAAAATGAAAAAGCTACACAGGAAATACCTGCGCGGTAAAATGACCTTCGCGGACATCTATGCGACGTGGCAAAGCTGGCGCAGCTATGCCGCGCGATTCAACGCATGGCACACCGTTCAAAACATGGGCGCACTGTACACCAACCTTTTTATAAACAGCAAGGAGGACTGCTATGGTCTACTTCAAAATCCTGTCTGCTGACGGCACGGTCAAAAGCGTAGAAGCGCTTGCCGATCCCGTCTACGTCTGTTGGCAGACCCGCAACGGCATTCTTATCCGGTGCGACAAACGGGACGCGCAGGGCGTCATGTCCGGCGACGGGAACACAATCTATCAGCTTCAGGGGAAGCAGCTAAGCGGCGTTGAGAGTGACGATCTTCTCAGCGCCGTTTCTATTACCCTTGCAGAATATGAGGAGCTTGCGGCACAGGTCGGCACCACGGACCCCGACGACGATACGCCGGTCAATCCGCCCGACGACCCCGGGACGGAAATCCTCACCCGCGCGCAGCTCACCGAAAAGGTACTGGCCCTTGAAGACGAGCTGGCAGCGGCAAAAATCCTGCTGGGGGTGACGGACGAATGACGCTGAAAGCCCTCGCACAAAAACTGCGGCCCCTGATCGAAACCGCAGCACAAAGCCTTGATGACACGACCGCCCTTGAGGCGGTCGAACTTTTTCCGGCGTGGAAGACCGGCACCGTGTACACAACGGGGCGACGGGTCCGACATGGCGGGATTCTTTATACCGTTTTGCAGGATCACACCGCGCAAGACAGCTGGACGCCCGATGCGGCACCGTCCCTTTTCGCAAAGGTGCTTATCCCTGATCCCGACGTTATCCCCGAATGGGAGCAGCCGGACAGCACCAACCCTTACAAGAAGGGGGATCGCGTCCGATTTAATGGAAAGGTTTACGAGAGCCTTATAGATAACAATGTGTGGTCGCCTTCTGCTTATCCTGCCGGTTGGAGGGAGGTGTCCGCATGACCCTGAAGGATCTTCTTCTGGGCGGCAGCGGCGGTCTGTTCGCGCTGCTGACCATCCTGCAAATCAGCCCCATCAAGATCAACCCGTGGTCTGCGCTGGCCCGCTCGATTGGCCGGGCGCTCAACAAAGATGTTCTGGACCGGCTCACCACTTTGGAGGTCGAACAGAAGGAAATCAAATCGGAGCTGGCCGCCCAAAAGGCGCTTTCCGATAAGCGCGAGGCCAACGGCTGGCGAGCAGACATCCTCCGCTTCAACATGGAGCTTGTCGAGCATACGCGGCACACACGGGAGGACTACATCGAGATTTTGGACGTCATCGACAAGTATGAAAAATACTGTGATAGTCACAAAGACTACGAAAACAACCGTGCCGTCCATGCAATCGCCAACATTGAGCGTTGCTACGACGACCGGCTGAAAAATAATGACTTTGCATAAGGAGGAAATCGCTATGAACCCCGAAACCGAAACCACCACCGAAACCACCGAGGCGGAACTGACCGCCGAAGCTCTGGACGAGCTTTCCAACAACAAAGGGGAGGACTAAAACATGAGTTACACAAATTCACCGATGGTGAGCTACACGAAGCTCAGCCCGAACCACAGCGGGCAGCGTACCCACAGCATCGACCGCATCACGCCGCACTGCGTGGTCGGCCAGTGCAGCGTGGAGACGCTGGGCCGCATCTTCACGCCGACCTCCAAGCAGGCCAGCAGCAACTACGGCATCGGCCTTGACGGTCGTGTCGGTATGTACGTTGAGGAGAAAAACCGCAGCTGGTGTTCCTCCTCCAATGCCAACGACCAGCGGGCCGTCACTATCGAGTGCGCCAGCGACAGCACAGAACCGTATGCGTTCAAGGATGTGGTCTATCAGACCCTCATCAAGCTCTGCGTGGACATCTGCCAGCGCAACGGCAAAACCAAGCTGCTTTGGCTGGGCGATAAGGACAAGACCCTGAATTACACCCCCAAGGCCGACGAAATGATCCTGACCGTCCACCGCTGGTTTGCCAACAAGAGCTGCCCCGGCAACTGGATGTACGCCCGCATGGGCGATCTCGCCGCGAAGGTCACTGCGGCGCTGGGCGCTGCGGCGAAGCCCACTACCCCTACCACTCCCAGCACCATCAAGAAGGGCGACGTCGTGCGCATCCTGTCCGGCGCGACCTACTACAACGGCAAGGCTGTCCCGAACTGGGTAGCCGCCAAGCAGTGGATCGTCCGCGAGATCAGCGGCGACCGCGCCGTCATCGACAAGAGCGTGGACGGCAAGAATGCCATTTGCAGTCCTATCAACGTCAAGTTCCTGTCCGTCGTGGGCGAGGCGGTTACACCGACGCCCAGCTTCAGCGCGTACCGCGTAAAGATTACCACCGATGCCCTGAACATCCGCAAAGGCCCCGGCACCGGCTACGGTACGAACGGCTGCATCCGTGACCACGGCGTTTATACCATCGTCGCGGAGAGCACGGGCACCGGCGCGACCAAATGGGGCAAGCTCAAATCCGGCGCAGGCTGGATCAGTCTGGATTACACCAAAAAGGTGTAAATACATATCGAAAAGGAGATTATCACCATGACTAACGTTATCATCGAAAACCTTGTGCAGATCGCGGCAACCCTGCTCATTACCCTGATCGGCGTTCTGGGCGCGTGGCTGTCTACCAAGCTCGCCAAGCGCGAGGAGCTGAAGAACATCTCTACGGCCACCAATGAGGTCATTCACGCCGCCCAGCAGACCGTCCTTGAGCTTCAGCAGACCACCGTAGAGGGCATGAAGAAAGCCCACGCGGACGGCAAGCTGACCAAAGACGAAATTACTGAGCTGGGCAAGCTGCTTATTGATGGCGCTATGGCTAAGATGTCTGACACCTCTAAAAACCTGCTCAACGCTGCCGGTGTGGACATTTCCGCCATCATTCGCGGCGCGGGCGAAGCCCTCATTGCGCGGATGAAATAACTCGCTGCGCCGGTGTAACATTCTGCTGAAAAGCGGTGTTACACCGGCTGGAAATGTTACAAAAGTCTGTAACACTGTAACGCTGATGTTACACGCAAATGTTACGGCTGAAAGCCTTGAAATCGGGCGTTTTTCAGCATTTGTAACATTGTAACATAATTTTCTAATATACCTGTTGAAATAAAGGGCGCAAGGCGTACATATACGTCATAGCGCCTTTGCGCGCCATATGCACACGCGTATAGGGAAAAAGGCCCTCGGATGTTACAAAAGCATCCGGGGGCCTTATTTTTTTTGCTTTCTTTGACGGCAGAAAAAAATAAATTCAAATATTTGCTCCTCGCCTCTTGACAAGTTCAAATGTTTGCACTATACTAATAGCATACGGAGCAATTATTTGAACTCAACAGGAGGACAAGAAAATGAAGGTCAAAGAAACACGCTGGATGGACATGGACGATCTGCGGGGGCTGTGCATCAAGCACGGGTGGTTTACACGGGGTGACTGCAAAGCCTACGACAAGCTGCTGAAAATGCCGTATGACGCTAAAGGTAAGCTGCGGAACATCACCTCGACGATTCTCTGCAACATGGCGCAGGCCATCATGCAGTACAGCGACCCCGAAACCTACGAAATCCTTGAGCTTGAAGGCATCCTGTATTGCCTCGGTGAAATCTGCCACACCTGCTTTTCCGTTGAAGAATGAATGGAGGTAACGAAAATGTTTAAGATCAACAGCTACACCGACCTGAAGGTCGCCTACGAAATCCTTGAGATCGCTTATGAGAGCGGCAGGAGCCAGAAGGCCGCCGACCTCAAGCGCGAAATGCGCGCGTTCTTCCACCGTCCCGTCTCCGAGCGCCGCATCATTCAGGATGATGGCATCGACGGCTATACGGAGCTGCTGCCGCTGCCTGAATACATCGAGACGATGGACGAGGCCGTCAGCTACTTCGAGGACTACGAATACCGGCACTATTACCCGTCTGCCTACGACTGCACGGGGCAGGCGTTTACGAGCTGGTACAAGGTTTTCGTTCGTGGCGGTCGTTTCTGGGCGTACCACCGTGTCAGTGTGGATGTTTGAGAGGAGGACAACGAAAATGGCAAGCACTGATTTCATCCAGAAGCGGATCGCCGGTAAGGAGAAGGAGATCGACAAGCTGGAAAAGAAACTGGCCCGTATCTGGCGGGCCAAGGAATCTAACTGGGAGAATAATCCCTATTTCTACGACGAGCGCGACCTTATCTGGACACGGCAAGATTTGGAGGCAGCCCGGCAGGGCCTCGCAAAGTATCAAGCCGAACTGGAAGCCGCTTTGGAAAAGGCGAACAGCCGGAATGTTCCTGCGATTCTTGAATTCCTCGAAATCTGGAAGCAGCGTTGCACCGAATTCTATGGAAATGGCCTTGCGTCCTATTTCGACGAAAAACAGCACGTATGGGACCTGTATTGCACCTTCTCCGATACCGAATACGGAAGCCCTGAGTACGAGGCCGCAAAAGCCGCCTACGACGAAGCGAACGCCGCTTTTCGCTGCAAGGTGCGGGGCTACTATGAAACCTTCACCTATACGGATCGCTGGGGAAAACCCCGCAAGGGCGAACAGAAGGTGCGCGAAGGCGAGTATGAGCACCTGAGGCCCTACAGTAATGAACGGTCCCTTGAAGCTGCTATGCAGCAGCTCGCAAAGGACCTGAACGAAGAAGCCAACCGGAAGTACGACTTCATCATTGAGCGTACCAATGCCATTGTCGGTGAGATCACCGACGCATCCGGTCTGAGCGTTGGCAGCAAGCAGGACCTAAACGGTTTCATCGTCGGTACGCGCGGGACAGCAAAGGTCCAAACGATTGGTGCTGGCGGCTACATCATTCAGTGCTTCCATTTCCGTACACTGATTAACGCAGTCTGAACTGATACCCGCCCCGGAGGTCACGAGGGCAGAAAGGAATAGAACATGAACATCAACACTTTGGAATTTATCCATGAGCTGCTGCGCGCAGAAGCTACACGCGCAGACGAGGTTTACAGGGCAGCCCGCCACCTTCAGCACGAATATGAGGAGGGCGACGATCCAAACTCCGAACTCTGCAAGCGTCAGGAAGAAGCAGCCGACGAGCGCATGGCAATTTCTTTTCGTGCCCGCAATGCGCTGGAAGACTTCGAGGCGCAGGAGTGGTAAGGTGACGACCGAAGAATAGGAGGTGTTATGTATGGCAACCTGTGAGATCATCCGCGAGGCACACGATGTACCGGCCTGCTGGGAAACGACCCTCGGCGGGCAGCGCTGGTGGATTACCCGCACTGCGGAGTTTTCCTTCACTGTGGAAACCTGCCTTGAGGTGCGGTACGGCGACATCGAGGTTGTGGCCGTCAAGACGTGCCGCAGTCTGGCGGCTGCCCAGAAGTGGCTGGAACAGCACTGGCGTGACTGGGTGCCGGACGAACGGTGCGAGAGCTACACACGGGAGGGAACATTGTGAGAATCGCAGATCAGAAGCGTGCGGACTTTGTGAAGCGGTTTCGCAGCCTGTCCCGTCGTTTCCCGCTGTGGCAGGTGTGGAGCGACTTCATCACCATGTTCGCCATTGCGCTTTCCAACGCCGTAGATAGTCGATACCGCACGGAGCGCGAGGCAATGTATAAGCGGATCATCGAAAAGTACGAGAAGACAGAGCGCGTGGTATTCCCCGAACTGGTAGAGGATGTGGTCAACGCCTTCGACGCCGACCGGGAGCAGGATTTTCTGGGCAGCGCGTACATGGAATTGGAACTCGGCAATCACTGGATCGGCCAGTTCTTCACGCCCTATGACATTTGCCGCTGCATGGCGGAGATTACCACTGGCGACGTCGTGGAGCAGATCAACCGCGACGGCTTCGTCACGCTGAATGACTGCGCGTGCGGAGCGGGGGCTACACTGATCGCGGCGGTGAATCAGATCGAAAAGCAGCTGTTTGAGGCAAAAAGCCCGCTGCGCTGGCAGAATCACGTCCTTGTGACGGCGCAGGACCTCGACTTCACAACGGGGATGATGTGCTATATTCAGCTCTCGCTGCTGGGCTGCGCGGGTTACATCAAGATCGGCAACACCTTGACCGACCCCATGCACGACGGAGACGACCCTACGGCCTACTGGTACACGCCCGGCTACTTTTCGTCCGTGTGGCAGCTTCGGCGTATCTTCAGGAGCATGGACAGGCTTTTCAAGGAGGCGGGATAATGGATGACAAAAAGGTCAAATACGACGCGCTTGACGCCATGTGGGCGTTCGTGCGTATGGGCGGTTATCAGCTTCACCCAGCAGACATTTCTTCTCTAAAGGACCACTGCGAGCAGCTTCGACACCTGCTGACGCAGAAAACAGCTGGACAGCGGCGCGATAAGCGGGAGGACATCGACTTTCATGAGCTGGACGTAATCACAAATAACATCGTAATCGGGGCAATGGTCCTCTATATGAGCGGAAGCCTCGATGCACTGACACCGAAGGAGGCATCACACCATGAAAAAGAGCGTAATTGAAGCCCGGCAACGGGCGTTGGAAAACAGCGAAGTCGCGCCGGGTATTCTGATCCGGGTAATGGATAAGCCGCACCAGCACGCCGTCATCTGTTCGCACCCGAAGGTTTACCGTGAGAGGGTGCTTGACGGCTGGCACACAGTCGCGGCATTTCGGAACGGCGAGGAGGTGAAAATCTAATGCGAGTTGAAAATATGACCGACCGGGAAATCGTCGCGGCCTGCGCTGTGGATTTCCGACGCAAGGCGCAGGAGGCATACGACGCCTACCAGAGCACCGGCATGACGCGGTATGACAATGCCTATCACAAATACGAGGCTCTGGCAGACGCCCTTGACCGTGACGTTCAAAAAGCCGACACCCGGCAGGCCGCCGCGTCCCTCAAATCCGAGTTGATTATGCTGGCATCGACGGCAAGCAGGGCGAAGCTGCCCTCCGCGCCGGAAGGCGCGCTGCTGGCGCTGGCGAAAGAGGTTATTGCGGTCGGACGACTGTACGGTTATGACGGGAAGGGAGATTGAATGAACTGTCACGGCTGTAAATGGCTTGATCGCTATAAGAAAGACGGGAACGGCTACTGCTGCATGGTGGTCCGGAGTAAGACCCAAACATCCAAAGTTCGCAGGCCGGATATGGAGCGCTGCGAGCTGTACAAGCCCGGCGACTGGAAAACCCGCTGGGAGACAGAGCTACACGAAGGAGGAAAACAAGAATGAAATACAACAGCGTTGAGGAATGGAAGGCGGAGGCGACGCGCCGATTTGGTCCTGATATGCTCAAGTGGCGCTTCCGCTGCCCTATGTGCGGTCACGTCGCGTCCGTGCAGGACTTCAAGGACGCCGGGGCAAAATCTCCGAGCTGTGCCTATCAGGAGTGTCTGGGCCGGTACACCGGCAAGGGCACGCCGAAGAAGGGCGACAGCAGCGGCTGTAACTGGGCGGCCTACGGGCTGTTCGGCATTCCCGCTGAGCATGACATCGTTGTCGTGGCCCCCGGCGATCAGGTGGACGTGTACCCGTTCGCAGACGGAGAACAGGAGGCTGACAATGGCTGAGTATCATGTTGGCTGCGGAGCGTTCGCCATATACGCGGGGACGCTGAATAGCCGCAACAAAAACCTATGGCAGAACAAAACCGAATGTACGGACGAAGCGATCTGCGCCGTCCGGGACTACATCGTGCAAGAATGCCTCGGAGGGCTAAACTGCGAGAAAGCCACGTCGGGAGGCTATGAGTGGACACTTAAAGACGGGCGCGTCGTCGAACTGCGCGTGACGGTCAAGGACGGAGGTAAACAGGCTAATGGCTGAACTTATTGAACGACAAGCGGCAATTAAAGCCGCCGAACACGCATACAACGAGTGGAACCTTGCAATGGCGGCAGCTGACGGACAGAGACAGATCAACCGTGTTTTCAAGATGCAGGAGTTGTGCAAGGCTGTGATCTCTGTTTTTGAGGATGTCCCCGCCGTTGATCTCGACTGTACCGGCTGCGTCTGGCTGAATACGCGGCACCAGAAGTGTTCCTGCTGCCGGAGGAATCAGTACATCAAAGACAACTACAAGGAGGCCGGAGCATGAAGCGTGAAGAATTCTACCGTGGAAAGCGCGGCGCGAAATATGGCATCTGGAACAGAGAGAAGGCCGTATGGCAGTTTGACATCTGTGAGGACACGCCGTTTTTGGCCGAGGCGAGGCTACACCAGAAGATCGGTGACGATGCGAAGAAATGGCGCTTTGAGGCTCGGCGGCTGCCGGACAGAAAGATCACTCTCGTCAAGAGGGTTAAATACGCCGGTGATGTTTATAGCGCTTTGGCGGCGTTGGGCTGGGACTTAGATACTGCCGCCGCGTTTCTTGATCGTATTCCGGATGCAAAGTAAATAAAACTGCCGCAGAGGACAATTACCTCTGCGGCAGTTTTCTTGTCAGGCCGAACACATTCCGAAACCAAAAGAGTTCGTACCTGTGTGTTTTGGTGGACCTGAAGGGATTCGAACCCTCGACCTCTCGGATGCGAACCGAACGCTCTCCCAGCTGAGCTACAAGCCCATGTTGCAGGGCGTCGCACGCCCTGCTCAATTATTATACACATTCTGCGCCAGAATGCAAGCTTTTTCTTACCTGGCCCGGAAAAATTCACTCTATTCCGGAAGCTCTCCCTCCCCGCTGCCCATTTCCGCCTCGGCCCAGTCGGACAGGGATTCCAGCACCGGCAGCAGCCGCAGGCAGCGCTCCGTGGGGCTGTACTCCACCCGCACCGGCACCTCGGGATATGCCTGCCGCCGCACCAGCCCGTCCCGCTCCAGCTCCCGCAGAGCCGCCGCCAGCACCGTGTTGCTGATGCCGTCCAGCTTTCCCCGCAGGGTGTTGTAGCGGATGCTCCCGGCATTGGCCACGGAGCACAAAATCTGCACCTTCCACTTGCCGCCGATGCGGCTCATGGCCCAGTGCAGCGGACATTTCTCCATACAGGGGCAGTCGTAATGGGACATGGTAAGCTCCTCCTGACCTGGTCAGTTCTTTCTGCGTGCTTGCTTTTTTCCGGGACTGTGCTACTATTGTATCAGATAAGGAAAAAGGAGTAAATAGCAAATGCACATTTATCTTCAGGGCCTGACCATGGGCCTTGCGTATGTGGCCCCCATCGGCCTACAAAATCTGTTCGTCATCAACAGCGCCCTGACCCAGAAGCGGACTCGGGTCTATCTCACCGCCCTGATCGTGATCCTGTGGGACGTGTCCCTGGGTATTGCCTGCTTCCTGGGCGCCGGCGCCCTGATGGAGGCCTTGCCCTGGCTTCAGAAGGTCATCCTGGGCCTGGGCAGCCTTATCGTCATCTGGATCGGCGTGGGGCTGCTGCGATCCAAGGCCTCCCTGGAGGGCGGCAAGGACGTGAACGTGCCCCTTTGGCGTCTGTTCACCACCGCCTTTGTGGTGACCTGGATGAATCCCCAGGCCCTCATCGACGGCACCATGATGCTGGGGGCCTTCCGGGCCAGCCTGCCCCAGGGCGGCGATCTGCCCTTTATCTTCGGCTTCGGCAGCGCCTCCGTCCTGTGGTTCCTGACCCTGTCCACGGTGGTATCCCTGCTGGGAGGCCGGTTCAACGAAAAGGTCCTGAACATCATCAACAAGGTCTGCGGCGCGGTGATCATCTTCTATGGCTGCAAGCTGCTGTGGAGCTTTGTGAAGCTCATGGGTTGGCTTTGATCCGCCGGGACGAGGCAATATACAGGGGGATGGCTGCCAGCTGGGCCGCCACCGAATGCCCCGCAAACACGAAAATGGCAAAAGGGGGCGGACAGCACGATGAAGGCCATGGCCTGGGACATTATCTTTTTCTTACCGCGCATAATGGCTTCCTCCCTGCCGGCTGCTTTTCTCACAGCCCATGTACCCCAGCCTCCCGGTTTGTCAAGGCCCCGGCAAAAAAAGGAGCCGCCCTGCAAGCAGAGCGGCCCAAGCGGGTGGGATATTGGAAAGCTTCCGATATTTATGATACGCCATTTTGCCTGCCGTGTAAATAGGAACCTTTGTCACATCTGGTCGAACGACAAAAAAATCTTAAATTTTTGTGAATCTCTGCCAAAAATGCCCGTGCCTACTTTTCAAGGCCCGGGCATTATGTTATAATGCGGATAAGGATAAGGGGAACCATCTCCCCGACCCTTGCCCCGAAAGGGATACCTGCGAAAGGAGCAACCAACTATGAAGTTCACATTTACCTGCAAGAAGATCGCCCTGAACGACTCCATCAAGGACTATGCCGAAAAGAAAATCAGCAAGCTGGATCGGTATTTCCCGGAGGAAGCGGACGCATTTGTGACCTTCGCCGTAGAGAAGAAAAACCGCTGTGTGGTGGAGCTGACCATCCGCGCCGCCAACGGCACGC
>ERZ857969.406-NODE-406-length-73722-cov-48.341265_pt1 | contig 73722 bp, 50 predicted proteins | sample MGYA00519864_ERZ857969 | MGnify/ENA primary metagenome ERZ857969 (study PRJEB31778, sample SAMEA3449382) | human gut metagenome | biome: human gut; feature: human-associated habitat; material: faeces | place: United Kingdom | collected 2010/2012 ...
AGGCCGCCCAGCCAAGGCAAAAACCGAGAATCTGGAATTATAGGTATATTAAATTGAAAAACTCGGATGTTCAATGAGTCACAAATATTTTGCAGTTGGGCCAATCTTAGAGCATTCTCTTCGATCAAGTCCTCATGTTCGACATTATTCATCCACATCTTGTCCAACCAAGTGTCTCCACAGCCGTAGGCAAAGGCGATGACAGCGATCGGCAACAAAATTTTACGAAAAATATCACGATTAATAAAAGCCATCTCTAATTTTTTTAATAGTATCACTCAAACACCGTGTCATCCTCTTGTGAATTAAGCCCGTAGGTTTTGATCAACACATAGATTTCCGGGTCAAGATTTCCTCTGAACACAAACGAAGGATTCTGCCGGCAAGCCTTGAGATAATGGTCAACCGCATTCTGATAATCACCTGTCCTCGAATACAGAATCGCCAGAAGATAATTGACCTTGTCCGTGGCCGGCAGCGACAATAGTATTTTCATTGCTGTGGCATTTCTGTCCATTCCCACACAGGCCACGGCCGCATTGAAATCCTCATATTGAAGAAGACGGGAAAGAGCCGAGGCGTAGTCCATGTCGCGAAGCGCCCGCACGCCCTCCATGTACACACTGTCCACAACGGTAGTGTGCACAGTGTCCTTGACCATCCCTTTGCGATGTAGGTAGAAATTGAATTTTACTGTCCTCAACCTTGGATAAAGCGTTTCCTTCATATAGTTATAAAAGGTACACTTTTTCAACAGGCTCTCTCTCCTGTCCAATTCCTTCTCGCTTTCACAAATCCGGACAAACTCTTCTTTCTGATTTTCATTCATGACAATGTCCGAGGCCACAAGGGTCAGCAGATCATCCCAGTTCTCCGGGATGCAGCGTGGCGTGAACACCACGTCGGACAACCCACCGGAAGCGTCCTTGAATGAATCGCTTCCAAGTTCGGCGAACACACCTCTGGCCGACACAAGAGAATCTCGATAGGATTTCATGTACTTCCCGAACCAAGAAGACACCGATTCCGAGCGGCGTTGCGCCAAACGCTTGTTGACGGCATAAGGACCTTCCGGGGACGCGGTCGCCCTTACGGTTATGGAATCAAGGTCATAGGTGGTGTTCTCGACCAAAGAGGCAAGAGTCCTCTCAATCATCGTGATTTCTTCAAGGTTGCGTCCATACTCAGGTTTTATGTCAGATTTTCCAAGCTCGAAATCTATCCGGCTTTCGGTATTGGCCATAGCTCTCCTCTCCACGACCTTGGTCAGATAGCGTTCTGTGTTGTCAACAAATGCCGAGATGGAGCTGATGTAGAATGTCAGAGGCTCACTGCGTGGAATGTTATACAGGCGTTTGTCCTGTTCGTAAATCTCGCCGCTCAGGATGATGTCCACCTTCTTCAGCTTCGGCCTCGTGTTTATGGTCTGCACATAATTGTAGATGAACTCTCCGTCATCACTGATCAAGACCGTGTCAAGACGTATACCTTCCGTGACTATCGGGGCCTTGATATATTTCCTGTGCATCTTGTCCATCTTGGACTTGCGCTGCTCGTTCATGTTCTTGGCGAAGCGGTTGGTGTAATGCTCCACGGCCTGCCTCTCACTTACACCGTAGGCGGAATAGAACTCCTGCTCTGAAACAAACGCGGTATCGGTCTTGTAAGAGAACACCTGAGGGATGTATCTTTTCAGGAATATCTCCAACTGCCTGACATTTATGAATTTGGTGGAGTCGTTCACTATCTTCGAGAGGAACTTCTCATACATCTGGTAGCCGCGCAACTGTGCCTTGCGATATGCAGCCCCGGTTATGATGACCGGATCAAGACGCACGCTGTCCCCCAGCATGAACATGTCCGGATAGAACCGGAGTTGCCAACGGCTGTCCCTCATGGATTGGGGGACGATCACCTGAAAGGCCAGATCAACCCTTCCGTTCCTCTCCGCGACATTCCGGAATCTGGCCGTGACCTTCGCGGCCTGGATCTCCTCCGTGGCCACCATCTCTCCCGACTCCTCATCCTTGATGGCCTTCATCACGATCAGTTCCCTTCCGTCGTCATCCTTGACCTTGAGGGTGTCTCTTGTGACATTTGATCTCTCGTCCACTTTCGGAAGATAATCCGGCTGGTTGCCCAGCGTCAACTGAACCTGGGGTGTCTCTCCGTTTCTTAGTCTCTGGAGTTTCTTCTGCGTGGCGCACGATGGTGTGAATATCAGAGCGGCCATCACCATCACTGAGACAATGAAAGTTATCTTTTCGCGATTCATCTCTAGAACATTATCATCAATGAAACGGAGACATCATCCAACGCGATGAAATTCTTCGGGCTGGATTCCCGGATTTCCATGCATTTAAGACAATGGTACAAGGTGTGCTCGTAAAGCCGACCACCCCATCCGCCGATGCCGAAATCCAGATTGAATCTCTTGCTGATCATCCAGGTGTAACCGGTGGACAGCCCTATCCCATATCCGGTTCCCTCGTCAACGGCAAATCTCCAGATGCCTGTCCTTGAATATTCCGACCATTGTCCCTTGACTCCCATCCACCATCCGGAGAACACATACCACGGCCAATAACGGACTCCCGCGAAGGCCGTCTTCCGCTGGTTGCGGACGGTCAGGCCTGATTGCCGTTGAAAACTGAACGGGTTGTACCGCCCTCCGGCCTCAAAGGAGAGATGTCTTGAGAGACTGACTCCGGCACTCAGATTAACCGTCCCATAGTCAGCCCAGCCAAGGGCGTTGGTTGACACGGACACATGTTGGGCCCTTGAAGTGACAAATATCACAAATAACAAGATGACGACAAGCGCAGACTTTCTCATATGATATTATGACAAGAACTCCTGATTATCTTGTGTCTGTGATTCAGTAATCTTTTTGAGTCTTCCCTCAAGCAACTTCATTCTTTCGTCATAAAATGCGACAAAATCTTTGAAATCATAACTTGTTCCGGATGGAATAAGCTGCGTTTCAATATTGATGTGATTATTCTTTATCCAGTCGCTTAGTGGAGTGTCATTCTTTGACTCATTCAGTCCCGAGTTGAGCAGCTGGAGATTCACCACGCTGTTCCAATATTCAGGGTTTGTGAAGTATTCCGATGGAATCTTATCTTCAGAACCAAAGAACTCAATAAGCCTTTCTCTGGAAAATGAAATCGCCGGATGCAGGTGATCCATGTGATAACGGTCATTCTCAAAACTCAGATGGCTGTAGAGAAGAGATAGTATCGGATAGCATGCGGAACTGTTTTTCTGAGTCCTCAGTATGTTCTTGATGAAGTCATCATCAAAACTGAAGTTTCTGTCTTGCCCCTTAAACGCGTTTATTATATCATCAAGCGGGAATATGTCACGGGAGTGGTTTTTGAGAACATTTCTGATTTTGGTTAATATTGTATCGGTTTGTCCACCGAACACTCCCTTGAGGAGCGCTATACACAACCATTTGCGCATATTCTCCTTGCATTTCAGATGCTCGGTCTTTTTCAAAAGAGAGCCTTCGATGTTGTTCCAATACACATAATAGATGATCGGTATGACGGCATTCTTTGCCCTGAGGCTGTCATTGTTGAATCCCCAGACTTCGAGAAGCCGGAATGATTGCAGAATACATTCCTTTATCCTTCCCCAATTTGTACTGAAAACGCTTACCGTGCTTGAGTCAAAGTTCTTGACATTGAATTTGATGTTGTCATTGAAAAGGACCAGGCAGGTTTTTAATATGAAATCCTCACTGATCATGAAACCTGGCTTGCCGATGCCAAAGACTTCGGTGACCAGATCAGAAAGGGATTTTCTTGCGTCTGACCCATCTTCAGTGGTCCAATTCGCGATAGTTATTGACATAAGCAAATTGGAGAAGCTAAGAGGAGTACCGCCACTGTTTGTTCTGATGAATATGTCCAAGACGGCATCAATGTCCTGTTTTTCTTCCAGATAATAATTGATGAGTTTGTCTTGGTGAATGCGTTGCATCAGGGTTGACAAAACCTTTCCCTGATTCTCTTTAAGGTTATGCTTAAGTACATATCGTACTATGTCATTAACACACGTAATGCAGAGGATGTCGCGCACCGGAAACCAATAGTCTGTGTCGTTATCCTGATTTCTTTTGTATTCGTCTTCTGTCAGGAAGCGGAAGTCGTATGCCAAGTCCAGATCATTGTCAGAATCCTTTGCAACCCCGGAATTAAGATTGAGGTACAATCGTCTTGTAGGGAGCGCGTCTTCATTGTCTGCCCACCATTTCCGTGGCATTTTGTAAGCGTAGGTACCCTTTAGTCCAAGATACAGACTGGTAAGACGTTGCTGCCCATCGATAACGGCAAAGAAATCAGGACAGCCAATCGCGTCAAAGTCAGGGTTGTTAACCTGAAAGAACTCTCTGTAGGCGGAAAGGAATTTGTAAAACTTAAAGTTCTTTTTGATGCCTGCGTCCTGAATGTGCCAGAACATGAATGAGTTTATAAGGTACCCTCGCATGATGCTGTCAAACAAAGTCTCTATCTGTGATGCGGACCAGACGAATTTTCTCTGAATGGAAGGTAGCAGATACTCTTGACGATCAATATGGTCGATAGCCTCCTTGATTGAAATGTTGTTTTGATATCCTGATGACATGATGGTGTATTTTATTTAATGATGGTTATTATATCTATGATTAATAAACAGAAAATTACTCTTTAACGCAGCGGGTAGAGAATCCATCATCTTTATTGGGATGTCCCATATTAGAATTCCATAAGCCATATACCACGGCATCTGATCTTAAAAAAACGACCCATGGCAAAACGTCTTTATGAATATCGGATGACCATAGATGCGCTGCTTTATCTTTTTGGTATATGATGCCTTCATAGGCTCGTCCTGCATATGGAATAAAAATTTTCGCGATCGCGGTGGCGTACGGTGTTGTGCCCGAAAGCCATCTTCCAAGTTTTCCATCCACTTCCATAATCTCGGAGTAGTTGCTTATCAGTGATTTGCACTCATCTCCGTTTGGAGTTCTCCAACCATCGGGACATGCGGTTTGGGCATCGTCGAAGTTATAGTATTCTCCGTAATCGTTGATGTTTTTTGCTCCGACATTTACAGGAGCCCAGATAACTCCATCGATGTTGACTCCAGGTCCAAAATTGATTCCGTTTTTATCCACATAATCAAATCTCGGGGTTAAATTGATATATTCTGATAGTTTTTCATTGATACCATCAGAGATTTTAAGACGTGCGCTGACGGATTGACCCCCGTTGAAAAAAGTGTCATCAAGGCCGTTGGCTGAGACTGTGATGTCGAGAAGGCCATCGGACGCATTGGCTCCCGCTATCTGGAGGTTAACGAAGTCACCGGCAGAAGCGCGGGTCTTGGTATAGAGCGCTTTTGCGGAGAGGGCGATGTTCCAGTTGGCTGCAAGTTCCTCGGCCATGCTTACAGGTTGGATCTCGAACCTCAATGTGAATGTGCCCGGGATGATGGTGGTGCCGGACATCGTATAGGAAACGTTCTCGACGCCGTCGGCGTAGGTCGGGACATGTGAGATGGAGACCATGCGGCCGATTATGTTGGAGAGCTTGTCTCTCAGGGAGTTGATCTCGTCCTGAAGGGCGCTGATCCGGGACTTGATTTCGGACAGGGAGTCCTCGAGGGTCTTCACGCGGGCGTCGAGGGCATCGATGCGGGAATTGATCTCGGAGACCTTGGAGTCGATGGTGGAGTTCAGCTCGCTGATCTTCGAGTCTATCTTGCCGGTGATCGTGCCGTCATATTCATTGATGGCAGAGGTGATGGCCTCCTTGTAGGCCTTGGTGATGTCCTCGGTCGCCTTGGCTAGGTCGGTGCGGAGGGCCCCGATGGCGGCGGCGTTGTCGGTGGCGGTCTTCTTGACGGTCTCCAGCTCCTTGGTCAGATTGTCGATCAGGGCGCGGTTCTCGCTCTCGGAAGCGCCTGGATTGAGATTGTTGATGAGGCCTTCGAGGTATTCCTTCTGGGCTTTCAGCTGAGACTCAAGGTCGGACTTCTGGGCGTCGAGCTTGGCCTGCGTCTCGGCGATGGTCCAGTAGGTGTCGAACCTGGAGTTCACCCACGCCTTGAGGGATTCCTCCAGTTTGCCGATCTCCACCCTCCTCTCGGCACGGTAGGCCTCGGTCACCTCGGTCTTCGCGGCGGAGATGGCGTTGGTATATTCATTGGTGATGGATGTTATGGCGTCCTCGACCTGCTTCTTGACGGGAGCGATGGCGGTCTCGATGTCGGACTTCCACTGCGTCTTGAGTTTAGTTTCCATCTCCGAGAGGGAGTTCGTCAGGTTGCTGATTGTCTCCTTTATAGAGGTGACATCCGAGACGACCTTTGAATATTCCTCCAGAGTTACAAATGTAGCCGATACCCAGTCCTTTGTGGAGGAGATTTGCTCAGTGATGAACGTCCTCAACTCCGTGACCTTGGACTCGATCTCCTTGCTCTTGGTCTCCAGAGTGGTGACAGTCTCGTTGAGCAGGGTGAGCTTCTCGGTCATCTCTGTGCGCAGCGAGGTGAGTTGTGAGACGACATCGGCCTTGGCATCATAGATGGACTTCACGAGTTCCTCCTTCATTGCGCTGTCGCTCGCCTTCGCGTCCTCAATGGCCTTGTCGAGTGCGGTCTTCACCTCGACAATCTTCTTGTCGGTGGCGGCGATGGACTCCTTCAACTCCTCCGACGGGGACTGGATATTCTTTATATATTCCTTGATCTCCTCATTGGTCTTCTGGAGGTTCTCTATCGTAGCATTGATAGCGGTGATCTGCTCGGTGACGGTGGTTATCCTGTCGCCGAGGTCCTTGATTGAGATGTCGTAGCCGGACATCCTCTCCTTCAAGGCCGCCACCTCGTCCTCCAATGTCTTGACCCTTTTCGTGAGGGCCTCCATCGCATCGTTGATGGCGTTGACCTCGTCGGTGATGCGCCCGTTGATCTCAAGGACTCTCTCGGCCACCTCATCGGTCAGTTTGCCGTCAAGTTCATCTATCGCTACCTTGATGGCATCCTTGTAGGCGTTGGTAATCTCGGACTTGGTGTCGAGAAGGCTTTTCTCAAGGGCGGTGATGCGCCTCGTGTTCTCGGCTATGGCTGCGGCGTTATCCGTGATGGCGGACGCATTCCCAGCAATCAACTTGGCCTGCTCAGCGATGGCCTTGGCGTTCTCCGCAATTCTTTCCGTATTCTTGGCTACGGCCTCGACGCCGGCGGCATTCGCCTTCATCTCAGCGATCGCTTTTGCGTTCTCTTCGATGGCTTTCCTGTTGGCCTCGATCTGAGCCTTGTTGTTGTCAATCTGGACCTTGTTCTCTGCTATCTTGCCCTCAAGCACGGTCTGAAGGTTGGAGATCTTCTCTGAATATTCAGTCTTGACGGTCTCGATTTCCTTGAGTATGGTCTCCTTCTCGACAGTGGATGTGGATATTTTGCTCTCCAATTCACTCACCTTTGTGGTCAGTTCTGTCTGGAGGATGCTGATCTGGTTCTTCAGTTCCTCGACAATCTTTGTGTTGTCGGTGATCTGCGTGGTGTTGTTGACGATGGTCTGCGAGATCTCGGAGATCCTGTTCGTGTTCTCAATCACGGTCTGGGAATATTTCTTCACCTCCTCGTTGACGGTTGTCAGCTCGTCGCTGAGGTTCGTTATGAGGGTAGTGTTGTTCGTGATCTTCGTTGTCAGGTCTGTGGACAACGCGCTGATGAGCCCTTCGAGATAGGACTTCTGTGAGGAGAGTCTGCCATCCAGTTCGGCCTTCAGGGCCTCCAGCTTGGCGTCCGTCTGCGAGATCGTGTAATAGCCGGTGAGCGCGCTGTTCACCCATTCCTTGAGGGACTTCTCAAGCCCTTCGATCGAGGCCTTGATCTCGGCCTTGTAGGCGGCCTCTATCTCGCTCCTGACTGTCGTGACGGTGGCGTTGATGGTCTCCGTGACAGACTTGACAACCTCCGCAGCAATCTGGTCTCGAATCGGTTCCAAGGCCTTCTCTATCTCCTTGTTGACTCTTTCCTTGAGGTTCTTCTCAAGAGCCTCCACGGAACTGTTCAGGCTCTCGATGCTCTTCTGGATCGTGCTGATGTTTTGAACAACGGAATTGTACTGGTCGATGGTGGCGAATGTCGTCAATGCCCAGTCCCTTGTGCCGGAGTCCTTTCCATCAACATAGTCTTTCAAGTCATTGATCTTGCCTTCCAATTTAGCATCCTTCGCTTTTAGCGTCTCGATGGTCTGATCAATCTTGTCCAGTCTGCCTTCGAGGCTTGATTTGACGGACTCCAGCTTAGAGAGGATTTCCGAACCGGAAGTGCCGATTTCCTCCCTCAGGGCCTTGATTTTTCCGTCAATCTCCTCGATCGACTTTTTCAGATCGCCGGCGGATTTCTGAAGAGCATCAATGAAGCCTTTCAGTTCCTTGTCCGTCTGCTCAAGTTTCGGGATAGAAGCGTTGATCTGGACAATCTGTTGGTTGATGGTCTTGATCTCGACGTTCTCGATCTGGTCTAGTCGGCCTTTGATGTTTCGGATGTCCCTATTTAGGCCTTTGTGGCAACTTGACAGAAGCAAGGTCAGGGCAATCAGTATGCCCAATGAAAAATACTTTTTCATGTTCTTTCGCCAATATTATTGAACTTATAACAGGTCATATTTTTGACAAAAATGGAAATAAACTTAATCCGAATCAAGTCCATTTCGGTTCATGTTTGCATGGCTCTTTGAAAAAGCCGAAATCGGTTTCAAAGCGATCTTGCGAGTCGCTTTCATGGCATAGTGTCATTGGTGTGGTTGTGGACTTGTGACAGCAGGAAGGTCGCTAGGTAGGAAGAATTTTGCATACGTAAAAAACGTAATGTTAATTGCGTATTATGGGCTAATATACTATCTTTGTCAAGATTGAATAATATATTATGCTAAAGAATCCATTCATTACTTATGGTTATGAGGGTCCGGAATATTTCTGTGACCGTGTACAAGAGACCGAATCTTTGACGGGACTGCTTCAGAACGGGAATAATGTGGTGTTGATGTCACCACGCAGGATGGGAAAGACCGGACTCCTGATGCACAGCTTCGGTCAGGCGGAGGTTGCGGAAGAGTACAACACTTTTCTGATTGACATCTATGCGACAAGCAATCTGCAGGATCTTGTGTTCTCTATGGGCAAGGCGATACTGTCGCAGTTGATGCCTCGTGGCCAGAAAGCGTTGTCCCGGTTTGTGAAGACGGTGTCGTCTTTGCGTCCTGTGATGTCTGTGGACATTATGGGAAATCCAAATTGGAGCATAGAACCGTCACGCTCTGAGGAACCGTCATATTCCTTGGATCAAATATTCAAGTACCTCAGTGAATCTGACAGGCCGAATATTGTCGCCATAGATGAGTTCCAACAGATCGTGTTTTATCCGGAAAAGAATGTCGAGGCGGTGTTGCGTACACTTATTCAGAGGTGTAAAAACACTGTATGGGTGTTTTCGGGATCATCAAGGCACCTTCTTTCGGAAATGTTCATATCGCCTGCAAGGCCATTCTATGCTTCGACGACGGCAATGAGCCTGGAGAGCCTTCCTTGTGATGCATACGCCGATTTCTCACAGTCGTTGTTTGGTCGATATGGCAAGAGTGTCGAGCGTGAAGTTCCCGAATATGTTTACAAAAAGTTTGAAGGTGTGACCTGGTTTATGCAGCGGGTAATGAATAGGTTGTTTTCTGACACGCCGGAAGGCGCGGACTGCACACTGAATATGGTTGATGTCGCTGTTAAAAGCATAATCGATGAGAACAGCAGCGTATACAGTGATCTTCTTTATCAGTTGACCGGAAGGCAAAAGGAACTCCTTATGGCAATCAACAGAGAGAAGAAGGCCACTGCGATAACCAGCGGTAAGTTTGTGAAGAAATATGCGCTTCAGAGTCCTTCGACCGTTCAGACTGCCATCAAGTCACTGGTTGACCGGCAGATTGTGACCAACGACAAGGGCGTGTACGAAGTGTATGACAAATTTTTCTCAATGTGGTTGGAGACACACATGTGGTAAAATTCGAGAGTGGGGAGCTCTGTGGTTTTTTGTCCGATTATTCCATGGCGAAACTCATCTCTTTGCAAACCACGGCCGTGAGGCAATGCCATAGACAAACAGTACCCGGGGCAAATGATGGCATCTAGCACCCGGGTACATTGATTTTGGTTTATTCGGGTGCGAAAGAGGCGTTTCCGCACCCGGTGGAGGCTAGTTCCAGCCTTGGATCTCGCCGCCGATCTCGATTTTGACTTTGGCAGGGTCGCTGTCAAGGATGATGTTGACGGAATGCTGGATGCCGGAACGGAAGACGAAACGGCTTTCCATCAGATAAGAGACATTGCTGGTAAGAACTTCTATCAGAGGCTGGCGGTTGTCTATGCGCTGAGGGACGATGATGGAGGAGAAGACAGTGTCGCTTTCCTTCTTCATCGTGATGGTCTTAGCCTTGCCGTAGTTGTCTTTCACTACGACTCCGCTGCCGAGATCCACAATCGCGTCCGTCACCGTCCCATGTACCTTGACGACAACATCTTTTGGCATGTCACCTTCGAAGACCTTGCCCTTGACCAGTTTGACGACCAGACGGCTCATCCTGTGGCTGAATGTAAGGTTGACGACATCCGGGTACTTGACACCGGCCTGTTTCGCCCAGAGGAAGTCCGAGGCCTCATAGCCACCGAGCGCCCTCGATGTCTTCGCCGTAGTCTGATCTGTGGCGACAGTGAAACGGTACTCGTCCACGGATGCCGGTTTGGCGTAAGGGTAGTAGCCATAGACATCGTACTTCACGCCCTTGTCCCAGTAGAGGGTCGGTGACGTGGTCCATGAGGAACCGTTAAATCTGAGCGCAGCGTTGTTGACCGCGTTACCTGACACCTGAAGCGGAACCGGTTTGTTGGAACTGTCGTACTCCGTCATGTAAAGCCCGGTCACATCACCACTTTCAAAGGCGTTGGCTGTGGCTCTGGTCTGTCCGGAGAACCCTAAATTGAAATGAATCTCAGTGCCGTCCTCAACCTTCGTACCCGATTTTGAGCATGCCGCGGCGAGAAGAATCATTGAAAGGTAGAATATCTTTTTCATTGTATCATGCGCTATTTAAGAGTTGGACGTTTACCCATGAACACCGGCTCGTGCTGATGCGTTCCGCCGGACACCGAGAAACTGAACGGAGATGCCTTGGTGGCGGCTGTGGCGGTCTCAGGCAGATTCTCTATGTTGTCATTGGCCGCGAACTTCTCGAATGAATATTCCTCACCGGCATATTCCATGATTCTTCTGACAATCGCCTCGCGGCTGATGGTGCTGTAGTAAGGGATCTCATTGTTCATGCAGCTGTTGTACTCCGAACGATAAACCCCGCGCGAGTGCATGAATCCGCCTTCGTAGATGTCCACGATCTTGCCGTACTTCTCGTCGAAGATCAGGTGGCTCCATGGCACTTCATCCATCTTGCCGGTAAGTGACAGGTTCTCGTACCAGCCTTTGGCCTTGGCTCTGTTGAATTCGTCAACGTGGCCACAGCAAGTACATGGGCAGGCGTCAATGAAAGCGTTGTGGTAGATGTACTCGTCGCCGAGCTTGCCGAATCCGTGTCCTCCGGCCTCGTGCTGGATGACTCCACGGAAATCCAGAGGGTAGCCATAGTCACTCACCGGGCAATAGGCGATGGCCTCTCCGCCGTCGTACATATAGCATATTCCTCCATATTCGCTAGTGTTAGGCACAATGATGATCAACGTCTTGTTGAGGTTCCCTTCGTTGACGGTAGGAGCCTTGCAGGCGTATTTGAATATTTCGTTGTAGTCGCTTTCTCCGTTGCGTCCGCCAAGGGTGACACCACCTTTCGCTGAAGTGTTGAACTTGTTGTAGATGATGGTGTTGACACCTCCGATGCCGGATTCCGGCGACACCGCTATTCCCGTATAGACGTTGAAATAATCCTTGTAGGTCTTGTATGGCTCGATGCTGAAGAAGTGACCGACCGCTTCCTGAATGTTCTTCATCAGAAGCCCTTCGCTGATGTCTTTTGCATTGAATCCGTCTCCGAGGAAGACAAGGTTGATCCCGTTGCCCTTTGCTGCTTTGTGGAGTGTGATGATTTCGTCTTCGGCGTAGGTGTAGTCATACTGGGTAAGGTAACATGTTGCCCTGTAGTCCTTGTCTTTGAGCTTGAAGACAATCTTTCCCTCGCGGTTCGAGCCGTGGGGCATCTGCAGGAATTCAAGTTTGAGTTCGGTCTTACCCTTGCCTTCCTTCTGGCTCAAAATCACCCAAGCAGGCGCGCTTTCAACTTCCCATTCGTCATCCGCATTCAGCACCAGGTTTCTTGTGACTTTGGTGTTCAAAGCCGTGGCCACATTCGGACTTATTGACAGGTTACGGTATGCAGAGATGCGTTTGAAGTCGCTCCAGCCAGGTGCGGCCTGGTATTGAATCACGGCGGATTCAGGGACTTCCACAGTGAAATTGTCTTTGGAAACTCCATCGAACGCTCCGGACTGAATGTATGGAGGGATTGTGCCTTTGCAGACGATTATATTGATGCCGAAGCAGTCTTCAAAAGCTCCGTACCCATCTGTTCTGTCAAGAATTGTTTCAAGACCTTCTGGTAATATGACGCCTTCCAGGCTTCGACATCCTGCAAATGTCCCTGAACCTATGCTGATGACGTTGTCAGGGATTTCCAATATCCCAGAAAGTCTCCAACAGTGAAGAAACGCACTGAACCCTATTGATGCAAGTCCATCCGGAAGTACAAGTTTGCCGCTAAAATCACAACCTGAGAAAGCATCGGATCCAATCGAAATCAAACTATTGGGAAGGACAAGCTCTCCTTTGAAACGACAATTCTCAAAAGCATTGGCCCCAATTGAGGTGATGCCGTCGTGTAGTATCAATGTCCCATTCAATCCCTCACATCCACAAAAAGCGTATGCTGAGACATTTGTTATGAGCTGTGGTATGGTTATGCTACCAGACAATTTTTTGCAATTAATGAAAGCATTTTCTCCTAAATATGTCAAAGTTTCGGGGAAATGGAGTTCTCCGTATAGGCTATTGCATCCGTCAAATGCCCAACTTCCTATATGTTCAAGTTTGGATGGAAGGTGAATCTCGCTTACAAATCCACTAGCGTTGAAAGCGCCTCCTCCTCCGGCAACATTATCACCCTCAATCCGTATAAGTGATTCTGGCAAGGATAATGTTCCTGTCATTGATGTAAGCCAAGAGAACGCACCTGATTCTACACATGTTACCCCTTCAGGAATAGTAAGCGAACCTGTCAGGTTTGAGCATTGGTGAAAAGCACCATAACAGACTCTTGTTATCTTATTAGGAAGCACAAGATGCAGCAAGGATTTTTTGCCACTTAAAGCATGTGCAGGAATTTCATTATCACGTCCACCATCATACCAGTTTGTTTCATATTCGGTTGTAATATTGCCGCTTTCCACAGCTTTTATATGAACTTCCTTGAGATTAAGCGACTGAAGTACTGGCATCAAGTACTTCATGATCGCAAAGTCTCTGGCATTGATCGCTCCCGTCACTTTCAGGTTCTTGACCTTTGCCACATCCTTCCCCGCTGCCTCGATGCACTTGTCCAGCGTCCCCGGAGTCTCGACATCGATGACGATATATTCCCTTGTAGTGGCGTCGTGTGAGACGGCGTCATTTTCCCAAGCCGTGATGCTCTCGTCGCTCACCGTGAACTCGAAATCGCCCGGCGCTTTCTTGTTGACGGTAATCGTGAAGTTGTGCTGCTTGGACGGAGCGAACACGATTCCTCTGCTGAACTTGTAAGGAATTCCGTCCACAGTGACGCTGATAAGAGGCGTCCCCTCGGCGATTTCCTGCGGCACGACCACGGCTCTGAAATCTTTTCCTTTCCTGTATGGAATTATGCCCGTGCCGTTGGCATCTCCGATTGCCGTGACAACTCCTGTGGACAGGTCAACCATGGCTTTCCTTTTGGTGTTCAGAATGAGGACTTTCTTGCTCGCCTCTGACCACTCCGCGTCCGAGAATCCCGTACCTTTAACAAGGGTTACCCTGACTCCGGCCATTTTGTGTGCGAATGACAGGCGGACGATTCTGTCCGTCGGAGCGGCGTTCCCGGCCTTTCCCCACAGAAAGTCAGAAGCCTCGTAACCGCCGATTTTGCCGTTCAGCGCCTCCGTGCTCTGATCCTTCTGAACCTCGAAGGCATATTCATTGACATTTTTAATGGAAGCGTATGGGTAATAGCCGAAGACATCGATGTGCGTCTCGTTATCCTTCCAATATATGTCGTGTTCAGAAGTCCATTTGTAGGCATCCTCATCGAAGGTGAACCTGACATTGTCAGCCCTGTTGCCGTTGTTCTCCAGTGTCCCGGCTTTGCTGCCGTCGTAGTCCACGATATAGACTCCGATCTGATCCTTGTCGGCGAATCCGGAGTCGTTCGCCCTGGTCTGGTAGACCTGAGAGATTTCGCCGGAGATGGTGATCAGCCTTGGTTCTTTATCATCGGGTTCTGGTCGGAAATTGTCTTCCTTAAGGCTGCATGCGGCCAGCCCGAGCATGGCCGCCAGTGCCATTGTATAGTAATATGTCCTTTCCATGAATATTCTTTCAATATTTTCACAAAAGTGGGTCTTGCCAGCAGATCTGTCCTCATCCTCTCCTTTGCTGATTCGCTTGTTTCGTCGAGAGGATTCCGCAAGAGTTTTCACACCATTTCTCTATTCCACCGATCCGCCGTAGTCTATGTCATTTGTCCCCCACGGTCCGATGCCAATGTTGATGCCCTCGCCGGTGCGGTTGACCACAACCGTGCATGTGTGCTGCTTGCCTGATTTCAAGCCTATTGTTGTTTTTAATGAATATGAATCTGTGCCGACCTTGATTCTTACAAGCTCCGCGTCGGAGACTTTCTGAGGCACGACAAGGGCTTTGAATATTCCTGCCCCGATAGGTAGTGGCTTCATTTCTGCTGTGCCGCCGTCGGCGATGACCATTCCGTCTGCCAGATTGACAAGCGCGGATGTCTTCAATCCGCAGAGAGTGATTTCGGCATCCTTGATGTCATCCTCTTTCCAGCCGGTCCCAGCCTTCAACTTGACAATCAGGCAACTCAAGCTATGATTGACAGTGATGACCAACGGATCCGGAGTAGGGGAGACCCCGTCGACCTTTCCCCACATAAGATCCGATGCCTTGTAGCCACTCTCCGTGCTCTGGTCTTGGCTGACTTGGAACGGGAACGATGTGATTGATGACACAGAGGATGCGTAAGGGTAGTAGCAGTAGAAATCCGCCCTTGTGGTCGCGTCAAGCCAGTAGATCTCTTTCCCGGCGTTCCATTTCGTGCCATCGAAAGTGAACTTGCTGTTGTCCACGTGGTTCCCGCGGATCTGGAGATTCTTAGGTTCATTGACAACGAACAGTCCGATATTGTCTCCGGTCTCGAACGCATAGTCCGTCGCCCTGGTCACCGCCGTGGCGATCTGGATAGGAACCAATTCCTGTTCCGGAACCGGTGCCGGCTCCTCTGTCTTTTTGCAGGATCCCAGAACAACCAGTGTCACTATGATCAACGCAAGTTTTTTCATTACTGTATTCAAATTAGTTTTATCACAATAGTCAATACCGACTGCAAAGATTGGATAAATAATCGATAGTATCAAGTTCATTTCGGTTTACGTTCGTGTTTCTGTAAACCTTGGCCGTGTGACCTGCCACAGAAGGGTGCACAGACTCTATTGTCCGGCCGTCCCAGCATTGGTAAGTGGGTTGGCCGCAGAAGATGGGGTGCAGAGTGGTATGGGAATGGTGATGCGTCCGTGGTTTGAAAAAAAGTGGAAAAGGTTCAGGGTGATGTGGTGCGTATTGGTTGAAATTGTTGACTTTGCTGATTATGTGTGTCTAGGTGGCCAACAAAAACAAAAAAGCCCACATCGCTGCGGACTTTTTTCGGTTAGTTAGTAGTGTATTACCTTATTTTGAAAGAAGGTCATAGTCGTTAGAGTGTGATGTATCTCACATTTCCGATGACAAAAGTAGTCAAAAAAAACGTTTAAGCAAGCCTTTTTCCGGAAAACTTTTAAACGTTTTACGTTGATAACTATCTTCTCCATTGACTATCAATGTTTTCCAAAGGTTATTCGTCAAGCGATTTTTTCAGGACCTTCTCTTATTTTACGATCGCCTGATCGTGCTTTCCGCCGGTGTCGCCGAGCAGTTCCGGCCGGAGAAGCCTTGTCCGCTCAAGAGCCTGCTCGTCCTGCCATTCGCGGATGAGTTTCGGATTTCCGCTCAACAGGACCTCAGGAACCTTCCAGCCTTTGTAGTCGGCCGGGCGGGTATAGACAGGAGGGGAGAGGAGGCCGTCCTGGAAACTGTCGCTGAGGGCAGAGGTCTCGTCGGACAACGCTCCCGGAATCAATCTCACGATGGAGTCCGCCAGCAGGGCCGCCGGGATCTCGCCGCCGCTGACCACATAGTCGCCCACGGAGATCTCGCGGGTCACCAGATGTTCCCTGATCCGGTGGTCTATTCCTTTATAATGGCCGCAGAGGAGGATGAGATTCTCCTTCAGGGAGAGCTCATTGGATATTCCTTGGTTCAGACGCTCGCCGTCGGGGGACATGTAGATGACTTCGTCATATTCCCGCTCCGCCTTCAGCTCGTCGATCATTTTCTCCACCGGCTCGATCATCATCACCATCCCAGCGTCGCCGCCGTAGCAGTAGTCATCCACCGTGGCGCGCGGGCCGAGGCCATATTTCCGGATGTTGTGGACGTGTATTTCGACCAGACCTTTCTTGATCGCCCGCCCCACGATCGAGTGGCTCAGCGGACTGTCCAGAAGTTCCGGAACGACTGTAAGAATGTCAATTCGCATAGAATATTGTTTTTCCTTTTTGCAAAAATAGGGTTTTTAATTGTTTTTTTAGGTATATTTGCGGATATGTTGAAACTCTTATAATTAAACTGCTTTATGAGTGAAGGTAATATTCCTGAGGTTAATGTGACCCCAGATGTAGAGGAAGCTCCAAAGGCTCTCAATGAGAATGTAGAAGATCTTAAGGCGCAGGAGGTTGCCGAGGAGGTCGCTGACAAGGCTGAAGAGGCCCCACAGGTTGTGGAGAATGCGAATGAAGGAGGCGAGGAAGCCGTTCAGGCCGAGGAAGGCGGAGAGATTCAGGCTGATCTCGGAAGCCTTTCGTTGGCTGAGTTGTCGGACATGTTCGACAAGCTTTCCCAGGCCGACGACAGGATGAAGAGGTACAAGGAGGCTGAGGCCATCAAGTCCGCTTTCTACAAGAAACTCTCAAAAGAGAAGGCCGAGGCCGGCTTTGGAGCGAAGGTTGATGAGCCTTCGTCAAGGGAGGATGTGATCGATGAGGTCGCCCCTGCGGCTCAGACCGAGGAAGTGAAGGACAATCCGTTCGAGGCCATGGAGACCGCCTTCAAGGGTGTCTATGCCAACTATAAGAAAGAGCGTGCTGAATATAATCGCCAGCAGGATGCCCAGAGGGAGGAGAACTTCGCCCGGAAGCAGGCTGTCATCGAGGATCTTAAGAACCTCGTCGAGAAGCAGGAGGATGTGAACTCCACATTCCCGGCTTTCCGTGAGCTCCAGAACCGCTGGAGGGAGATCGGTCCGGTTCCGGCCACAAAGTTCCGTGACCTGAACGACACCTACCAGTTCTACGTGGAGAAATTCTACGACATGGTGAAGATCAACCGCGACCTGAGGGATCTCGATTTCAAGAAGAACCTTGAGGCCAAGGAGGAGTTCTGCCAGGCCGCCGAGAGACTTTCCGAGAACGAGAATGTCGTCGAGGCTTTCCGTGAGCTCCAGAAGCTCCACGAGCAGTGGAAGGAGTTCGGCCCTGTGGCAAAGGAATATCGTGATTCCATCTGGGATCGCTTCAAGGCCGCCACAGCCGTCATAAACAAGAAATATCAGGCCTACTTCGAGGGCCAGAAGGAGAAGCAGCAGGAGAACCTTGCCGAGAAGACCAAGCTCTGCGAGCAGGTCGAGGCCATCGCCGAGAAGGAAGTCAAGTCATCAAACGAGTGGAACGCCCTCTCAACCGAGATCGAGGATATTCAGAAGAAGTGGAGGACCATCGGATTCGCCACCAGAAAGGAGAACCAGAAGATCTACGACCGCTTCCGCGCCGCCTGCGACAAGTTCTTCTCCCGCAAGAGGGAATATTACACCCAGTTCAAGGACTCGATGAACGAGAATATGGAGAAGAAGCTCTCCCTGATCGAGCAGGCCGAGGCCTTGAAGGACAGTAAGGAGTGGAAGAAGACCACAGAGGCTCTGATCGCCCTGCAGAAGCAGTGGAAGGAGATCGGCGCCGTGCCTCGCAAGAAGTCTGAGCAGCTTTGGAAGCGTTTCCGCGCCGCCTGCGATGAGTTCTTCAACGAGCGCGACAAGAACGCCAAGCCGGAGAATGACTTCCACGGCAACCTCAAGGCCAAGAAGGCTCTCATCGAAGAGATCAATGAATATGTCCTCTCAGGTGACGCGGCGGCTGACCGCGATGCCGCCCGCGCCTTCGCTGACAAGTGGCAGGGAATCGGATTCGTTCCGTTCAAGGAGAAGGAAAGCATTCAGGCCGCTTACACAGAGGCTATGCAGGCCAAGTTCCCGGATTTCTCACTCAGGGCTCCGAGACAGGGTGCCGGCAACAGTGGCAGGAACGGTGGATTCTCCAGAAAGCCGCTCAGCGAGAAGGATCGTCTTGTGCAGCAGTACAACAAGCTCCAGCAGGACATTGACACCTACGAGAACAACATAGGTTTCTTCTCGTCATCCAAGAACTCCGCTCCTCTGATCCAGAAGATGCAGGAGAGGATCGACGCGGCGAAGCAGGAACTGAAGGATCTTGAGGCAAAGATCCGCAAGGCAGAGGAGAGCGAAGAAGAGAAGTAATCAAGAATGGATAAGAACACAATCACAGGTATTGTCCTGATAGGCTTGCTCCTGTTCGGCTTTACCTTCTATCAGAACAAACAGTATCAGAAACAGGCCGCCTATCAGGCACAGTTGGACTCGATAGCGTTGGTCAAACAGATTCAGGCCGACTCGATCGCCGCCGTTGAGGCGGCCCAGAGAATGTCCTCCGACACGGCTTCGGTCGCTCAGGTGGCCGCCGCTCCGGTGAGCATCTATAAGGATTCTCTCCTTGAGGCCGCTCATTCAGCGGAGGCTCAGATCGTTACCTTGGCCAACGACAAGTTCGAGGTGGCTTTCACCACGAAAGGTGCGCAGCCATATTCAGTGAAAATCAATGAATATAGCAGCTACGGTGGTGGTGAGCTTTTCATCTTCAAGCCGGAGATGAGCCGCTATGACATTCAGGTCTATGCCGGAGAGACGATCAATACCGCGGACTTCAACTTTGTGGTCGCCGAGAAGACTGACACTTCGCTTGCGATGCGTCTGCCTTTCGCTGGTGGCGGCTACATCGAGCAGAGATATTCGATTGCCGAAGGATCATATTCAGTGAAGAATTATCTCTCGTTCGTGGGAATGGAGAATGTCATTCCTAAGAATGTGTTCTCGTTCGATGTGGATTATTTCGTGACCATGCCGAGGATGGAGAAGGGCTACAAGAGTGAGGTCCAGTACTCCAAACTTGACTACTATTTCAACGGAGAGAAGAAACCGGAGGCCATCGCCAAGGGCCGCAGCGCGCAGAAACGTGTCGATGCCAGGGTGTCTTGGTTCGCATTCCAGCAGCAGTTCTTCTCCGCCATCATGAGGTCTCCGCAGGAGTTCGCGTCGGCTGATTTCGCGCTGAACTATTTCCCTGAGGACGACGAGAGTCACAACCTGATGACTGGCGAGGCGCGTCTGAGGATGGATTTCCAGCCGGGACAGCACGAGACGGTGGTTCCGTTCGAGTTCTACTTCGGTCCTAACCACTTCAAGACCCTCAAGTCCTTCGACCAGAAGTACGAGAAGATCATCCCGCTGGGAGGTTGGCTCGTTGGTTGGTTCACGAGATTCGTGATCATTCCTCTGTTCGACTTCCTGCACAGGTTCATCTCCAACTTCGGAATCATCATCCTGTTGATGACCATATTCATCAAGATTGTCGTGCTTCCGTTCGCCTACAAGTCGTACTCCTCATCCGCCAAGATGCAGGCCATCAAGCCTGAGATCGACAAGCTGAGCCAGAAGTACCCTAAGCAGGAGGACGCGCTCAAGAAGCAGCAGGCTCAGATGGATCTATACAAGAGGGCCGGTATCAGCCCGATGGGCGGCTGTCTGCCGATGCTCCTCCAGTTCCCGATCCTTTGGGCGATGTTCCGCTTCTTCCCGGCTTCCATCGAGCTGCGTCAGCAGTCTTTCCTGTGGGCCGATGACTTGAGCGCTTACGATTCCATCATCGATTTCGGTACGAGGATTCCGCTGATCGGCGATCACCTGTCATTGTTCGCCCTGCTGATGGCCGTGTCAATGTTTTTCTATTCGAAGATCACGACCGCATCCCAGCCAGGAGCCGATGATCCTCAGATGGCTTCGATGCGCTTTATGAGCGTGTGGATGATGCCTATAATGATGTTCTTCATCTGTAACAGCCTCTCCGCCGGTTTGAGCTACTACTACCTGCTCTCCAACCTCATCACGATGCTTGAGACCTGGGTGATCAGAAAGTGGTTCGTGAATCCGGACGAGATTCTTGCCAAACTGAAGGCCACCGAGGGCAAGAAGATGCCTAAGAGCAAGTGGCAGCAGCGTCTTGAGGAGGCCCAGAGGATGCAGGCACAGATGCAGAGGGAGCAGCAGAAAGGCCGCCGCTAAGCCAGGCTAAATGAATATTTTGAATTTGTTTAGGTTTTGTTGTCTGAATTTTAGGAGTATTCTCTTTTATTTGACACTTTTAACAGGATTCCTGATTTAGGAGGGAGGGACGTAAACAATATTCAAATAATAAAGACTTTTTTGATTCCAGTAAATCCTTTACGGAATGATTGAAGAGAATCTTAATAATATCAAAAAGGAACTGCCATCGGGGGTTAAACTGGTGGCAGTTTCCAAATTCCATCCGTTCCCGGACATTCTGACCGCCTATCAGGCCGGCCAGCGCTGTTTCGGAGAGAACCGTCCTCAGGAGTTCGCCGCCAAGGCCCTTCAGCTCCCGCAGGATATCGAGTGGCATTTCATCGGCCATCTCCAGACCAACAAACTGAAGCTGGTTCTTCCGTACGCCTACTTGGTCGAGTCCGTGGACTCCCGCCACCTTCTGGACCTGATCGACAACTGGGCCTCGGTCAATTCCCGGACCGTCAACGTCCTATTGGAACTCCACCTCGGCGCCGAACTAACCAAAGGCGGCCTCACCGAGCAAGAAATTGAATCCATCCTTGATGAATATGCCGGCGGCCGTTCCTACCAGCACGTCCGCATCCACGGCCTGATGGGAATGGCCACCCACACCGATGACGACACTGTTGTCGAGTCCGATTTCGCCCGCATCCAGTCCTTCAAGCAACGTCTGGACACCCGTTATCCCCAGCTGACCGACTTCACCGAGCTCTCCATCGGAATGTCCCACGACTGGCCCCTAGCCATCCGCCACGGCGCCACCATCGTCCGCATCGGCACCTCCATCTTCGGCCCGCGGCAGTATTGATCCCTCAGCCCTTTTCTCCTTTTCCTCCTTCTCCCTTTCCTCCTCAGCCCTTTCCTCCTTCTCCCTTTCCACCTTTTCTTCCTTCGCCTTTTCCACCGCACGCCGGTCTCATCTGCGTTGGCTTCGGTGTGGCTTCATCTTGTGTATAAATCCTTCTTTCCGTACATTTCGTACACCAGTACCCATTGTGGTGTACCAACCGTGCCCTCCATCCCGTTCCGTACCGCAGGTTCCCCTCCCGTGTACCAACCGTGTCCCTTACCTCGTTTTGTGCCGCGAATCAACCTTTTTTGAGCCGAACTCTGCTCACTATATTTAGGCGGATGACAGTCATCTGTTTTTGTCTGCACTTAATGGAAATAATGAGTCCACTTCGTACTGTGTCAAACCAAGCGTGCGACGGATCTGCCCGTTGGATGAACGGTAGTCGTAGTGGAGTTTTCGGGCCAGATCCAACTTCTGAGCCTTGCTTAAATCTTTCAAGGCATTTAGCCCGTAGCCGGACTTTACAATCTTGGTTACCTGTGTAAACAGTTCAGTGTCTGTAAGAAACTCTCCATCGTCAATCTCGGCGGCCAATTCGCTGTAGGCCTCTACGTTCTTGCTGACCATAGAAAAATAATGATGCGCGTCCCTGAATATCGCCATTCCGAATATGATCGCACAATAGGATTTAGGGGCAATATATCCATCAATCATTCTCCAGTCTCCTGGAAGTTCAGGTGCACGACCTCTGAACATCTTTCGTCTTGCTCCGGTGTAGAGGTCCGAATATGTCTTTTCCAGTGGAAATTGTGTGAAATAATAACATCCTGTTCCCCACGGATAACTGAACGGAGTGTAATTGGGATCCGCCACGTAGCCGTTTCTGTTTGTGTAGATGATGTTGTTTCTAAGAGAGTGAAGATCTTTGATAGGCTTTATCGTCAACTTGGCATACTTGATTCCAGGTACCGATCTGGAAATCCGTCTCCGGATAAACTCAAAGAATGCTTGGATGACTGACTCGCTACCGGAAATCACGAAATGAAAATGATTGTTCATCACTTCAAAGGCGATAATCCTTAATTCCGGGAACTTGTCCGCAGCCTGAGCTATAACGTTCATCGCAAATCTTAAGTCATCAGAGCCTGTAAAGAGAATCGGGGTCTCTTTTCCTAAAGTGTAAGCGTGCCAATAAGGCCCGGCACTAAAGAATGTTGCCTCGCAACTTCTTTCATTTTCATTGTAATTCTTCATAGTTGTCGAATATCTCAGTTAATATTGTAATCGTTAATCTTATAAAATTAAGCCCTTGTACCGGTATTCTCTTTTCGTTTATTCTGTACACTAGAACCCATTTTCCTGTACCAAGGGTGTTTTGTGGAGCATTCCGTACATCAGAGGCCCCTCTCCTGTACCACACATGTTTCGGAGTGCGGTTCGTACCCCAGAGGCCCCTCTCCTGTACCAAACATGCTCCAGAGTGTAGTTCGTACCCCAGAGGCCCCTCTCCTGTACCACACACGTTCCGGAGAGTAGTTCGTACCCCAGAAGCCCTTCTCCTGTACCAAACATGCTCCAGAGTGTAGTTCGTACCCCAGAGACCCTTCTCCTGTACCACACACGTTCCGGAGAGTAGTTCGTACCCCAGAGGCCCCTCTCCTGTACCACACACGTTCCGGAGAGTAGTTCGTACCCCAGAGGCCCCTCTCCTGTACCACACATGTTCCGGAGAGTAGTTCGTACCCCAGAGGCCCCTCTCCTGTACCACACACGTTCCGGAGAGTAGTTCGTACCCCAGAGGCCCCTCTCCTGTACCAAACACGTTCCGGAGAGTAGTTCGTACCCCAGAGGCCCCTCTCCTGTACCACACATGTTCCGGAGAGTAGTTCGTACCTCAGAGGCCCCTCTCCTGTACCAAATTGAGATGGAAGTGGTTTTCATACCTCAGAAAGCTTGATATTGTGCCTGGTGAGTCACGATAAATGCGCTATGTGGTTATTGGTTTACGGCAAATACAGCTGTCATAATGTCAATACGGGGTAATGAGAAACAAAAAAGCGAGTCAGGTGCGATATAACCTAACTCGCTTTGCGGATTCTGTGCTCCGCGGCATTCAGTATTGTCTTTATGAATATTCAGTAACGTGTAATGGCTGATTGCCATAGAATACGGTAATACTCAATTGGCATCAGACATCGCGTCTGTTATATTCATAAAGAATGGTCATTCCCTACAGCGTGCCGTTCTCGGCCTTCTCGATCATCGTCTTGTTGGCGGTGATGTAGATCTCGACACGGCGGTTCTGGGCGCGGCCTTCCTTGGTGGAGTTGTCGGCCACCGGCATGGAGTAGGACTTGCCTTCGGTGGTCATACGTGAGGAGGCTATGCCGCAGTTCTTCAGGTAGTTGGCCACGGACTGGGCCCTCTCGTTGGACAGGCGCTCGTTGACGGCGTCGGAACCGGTGTTGTCGGTGTGGCCGTAGATGGTGATGTCTGTGTCCTGCATATCGCTCATCTTTGTGGCGAACTGTGAGAGTTCGTTCTTTGAGGTCTGTGACAGGGTCGATCCGTTGGTTGGGAAGAGAATGCCGCTGTTGAAGGTGACCTTGATGGCCTGGAGACCGTTCTGATCCTGTACGGTCTCTACCTGGGCGTTCTCAAGAGCCTCAAGCTCGGCTGCCTTCTTGTCCATCTTCTTGCCGATGACAGCTCCGGTTCCAGCGCCTACGGCTGTTCCGATGGCCGCTCCGATGGCCGCGCCCTTGCCGTCACCGATGGCGGCGCCGATTCCGGCTCCGATGATGGCTCCTGCTCCGGAGCCGAGAAGTGTACCTTGTCCAGTCTTGGACATTGTGCCGCAGCTTGAGAAGATCATGGCGCCGCAGAGAAGGGTCAAAACAACTTTCTTCATAATGTTTGATTTTTTAATGTACGGCTTCCAAAAGAATGCCGTCTTTGTGTTGTCAAAAAATAAGGTGCCCCCCCCAAAAAAAAAAGCTGCTAAAATATAAAAAAATAGGAGCGAAGCGACCGAATGGAATTCGGGGAAACCTTTCCCCGTGCCCCACCGGGGCTGTCACGAAGTGACCAGGGGGTAGGATTATTATAAATAAGGGTGACAAAAAAGAGACTTTAGCCACCCTTGTTCTTATTCGCAAAAAAGTGAATTAATTATTTCGCGATAACACGTGCCATTTCGAGCACCTTGTTGGAATAACCCCACTCGTTGTCGTACCAAGCGCAAACCTTGACGAAGGTAGGATCGAGCTGGATACCAGCCTTCACGTCGAAGATTGAAGTGCGTGAGTCGTTGCGGAAATCGGTGGATACCAGTGGCTCGTCAGTGTAACCAAGAACACCCTTGAGCTCGCCCTCGGAAGCCTCCTTCATGGCGGCGCAGATCTCATCGTAGGTGGCTGGAGTGTTGAGCTCGCAGGTAAGGTCTACGAAGGAAACGTCAGAAGTAGGAACACGGAGAGACATACCGGTAAGCTTGCCGTTGAGCTCAGGAAGAACCTTACCTACAGCCTTGGCGGCACCTGTTGATGAAGGGATGATGTTCTCGAGGATTCCACGACCACCTCTCCAGTCCTTCTTTGAAGGTCCGTCAACGGTCTTCTGGGTAGCGGTGGCAGCGTGAACGGTTGTCATAAGGCCTCTCTTCACACCGAACTTGTCGTTGAGCACCTTGGTGATAGGAGCAAGGCAGTTGGTGGTGCAGGATGCGTTGGAGATGATGTCCTGTCCAGCGTAGGTCTTGTGGTTTACACCATAGACGAACATAGGGGTGCTGTCCTTTGAAGGAGCTGACATGATGACTTTCTTAGCGCCGGCCTGGATGTGCTTGCGGGCTGTCTCGTCAGTAAGGAAGAAGCCTGTTGACTCAACAACTACGTCTGCCTCAACCTCGTTCCACTTGAGGTTTGCAGGATCCATCTCAGCGGTGACACGGATCTTCTTGCCGTTTACTACAAGGTGTCCGTCCTCAACCTTTACGTCGCCCTTGAATGCTCCGTGAACTGAGTCGTACTTGAGCATGTAAGCAAGATACTCTGGATCGAGAAGGTCGTTGATACCTACAACCTCGATGTCGTTTGAGAAGTTCTCAACCGCTGCACGGAAAACCATACGGCCGATACGGCCAAATCCGTTAATACCAAGTTTTACCATTTTAATTAGATATTAAATAAGTTGTTAATACTTTTCTTTACTAAACTAACCGCAGCCTTTCACTGCAAAAGCGATGCAAAATTATTAAAAAATTGCGGAAATTAATATATTTGTGGGCTAAAATATTAATAGAATGTCTGATGAACTGAATATACTGCTGACAAACGACGATGGTTATCAGGCTGGTGGCATACATTCGCTGGCTGACATGATGCGTCAATTTGGCAGAATCACGGCAGTCGCGCCGAAATTCCACCAGTCCGGGATGTCAATGGCGGTCTCGATGGGTGGCAGGGCGATCGCCTACAAGGAACTCCCGACGGAGGATGGAGTGCGTTGGTCCTACCTCGATGCCACTCCGGCAAGCTGCGTGAAGTATGGCCTGGACGAGATCTTCTGGCCTCAGAAGCCGGATGTCGTGGTCTGCGGAATCAACCACGGCTCCAACGCTGCCACCGCGGCGAACTATTCCGGAACCCTCGGCGCGGCGGAGGAAGCCGCCCTGAACGGAATATTAGGCATCGGAGTCTCGCTCGACACTATGAGCCTGGACGCGGACTTCTCCGTTGTCAATGAATATTTCCCCGGCATATTCAGAAAACTTTGGGCGTGTCATAACCCGAAGTCAGGAATATATTATAATGTCAATTTTCCGAATATTCCGGCATCGGCTGTCAAAGGCATCCGTGTGGGACATCAGGGGCTGGGGCATTGGGAGAAGGAGTTCAAGCCTTGGGACGCTGAGCTTTTCGCCAAAAGAGGAGTCCGTCCGGAGGATCTGGGGCACACGTCATTCCCGAAGGCCGAGGAGGGGGAGACCCTTTACATGATGGTCGGGGAATTTAAGGACGATTCGCCGGTGGATGACATTCTGGCCGATCATCACATCCTCGCCGACGGGTACATCTCCATTGTCGCCCACAACATCAACAGTTCGGACCACGAGGAGATCGCCAGGTTGAACGGACTTGGGTTCAATGAAGATTTTTAAAGAATATGCGCTACTATATCATAGCCGGAGAGGCGTCCGGGGATCTGCACGGATCCAATCTTATGCGGGGGCTTTACGCTGAGGACCACGAGGCTGACATCCGCTTCTGGGGCGGAGGGCTTATGGATGCCGTCTATAAGGAGCATCAGCAGGGAACCGGCCTCGTGAAGGACTACAAGGATGGGGCTGTCATCGGCTTCACCCAGATTCTGCTCCACGTCAGAGCCTTCGCCAAAAGGTTCACGGACTGCACCACGGACATCCTCCGCTGGAAGCCGGACGTGGTGATTCTCATTGACTATCCCGGATTCAACTTCCGTGTCGCCGAGTTCGCCCATAAGGCCGGATTCAAGGTCTTCTACTACATCGCCCCTAAGGTCTGGGCCTCAAGGGAGAGTCGTGTGAAGAAGCTCAAGGCGTTCGTGGACAAGCTGTTCATCGTGTTTCCGTTCGAGATCCCGTACTTCACTGAGAAAGGCGTTGACTTTATATATAAAGGTAATCCGCTGATCGATGCGATCGACAACTCTGAGGCCTTCAAGGAGACCCGTGAGGAGTTCCTGGCGAAGACGGGGCTGCCTGACAGGCCGATGATCGCCCTCCTGGCCGGATCCAGAAACGGCGAGATCAGCTCGATGATGCCGACCTTTATGGAATTTGCCGACAGGCTGCATTCCATCCCTGAATATTCAGAATACCGCTTCGTCGTGGCGGCTGCTCCGGCCCGCTCGGAGAGCGACTACACCAAGTACATAAGGGGGCGTGAATATGTCAGTGTGGTCTTCGGCCAGAGTTATGCCGTGATGCGTCACGCCAAGGCCGCGGTGGTCAATTCCGGCACGGCTTCGCTGGAATGCGCGCTGATCGGGACTCCGCAGGTGGTCGCCTATAAGGGTTCGGATATTAACTTCCAGATAGCCAAGTCGATAATAAAGATCCAATATATCAGTCTCGGCAATCTGATTCTTGACCGGATTTGTTTCCGGGAGCTTCTCCAGTACTATTTCACGCCGGAGAACGTGCTGAACGAGGTCCGGAGGATGATCGAGGATGAGGAGTATCGTTCCACGATGCTGTCCGGCTATCAGGAGATCCGTGACGCTCTCGGTGGAGAGGGCGCTTCGGCTGCTGTGGCAAGAGCGATGATTGAAGAATTAAGAAAGTGACCAAAGAACAGGATATTAACACATTGAATATGAAAAGAATAGCATTGATCGTATTGATGATTGTGGCCGGAACCGTGGCTGCGTATTCGCAGACAGAGCAGCAGCTGCCGACGGAAATTTACGTTGAAGGCGCGAAGAACCATGTCCAGGGAATCGCCTACGATAGCTCCGCCGGCAACATGTACTTCTCTTTCACGACCAGCTTCATCAAGACGGACATGGAAGGAAAGGTTGTGGGTTCAATAGACAGGATCCAGGGACATCTTGGAGCGATGACATTCAATCCTTCGGACAGAAAGGTTTACGCCTCTCTCGAATGTAAGGACGATGTCATCGGAGCCGGACTTTCCTCTTTCGCCAAAGGCAGGTCGATGTTCTACATCGCGATCATTGACGTTGACAAGGTCACGGAGGTCGGCATGGATTCCGAGAACAATGACGCTTTCCGGATTGTCTGTGTCAAGGATGCCACGAGGGACTACCACATGACCGGTTTCGCCGACAAGGAATATGAGCATTTCTATGGCTGCTCCGGAATCGACGGCGTGACGATCGCCCCGAAACTCGGCAAGAAAGGCGGAAAGAACTATCTCTATGTGGCTTACGGCATCTACGGCGACCTTGGCCGCAACGATAACAACCATCAGGTGCTGCTCCGCTACGACATCAGGAAGCTTAATGAATATGCAGGGAAGGTGAAGTTCGGGGATTTCTATGGGGAAGGTCCGGACAAGCCTTTGGACAAGTATTTCGCCTACACCGGCAACACGAACTGGGGTGTGCAGAACCTGGCTTACGACGCGGAGACGGGGAAGATGTTCATGGCTGTGTACAAGGGGCGCAAGAGCATATTCAAGAATTATGACTTGTTCGTGTTTGACGTGGCTGAAAAGCCTGTCAAGAAGTCGTTGGCCGGTGTCCTCTACGACAGGACGAAGCATAAGGTGATCGGTTCGCGGGAGAATCCTGTTTCCGGCTTTTACTTCAAGTACGGTTCCACCGGTATTTGTCCAGTGGGCGGCGGGCTATACTATTTCGCGGAACCGGGAAAGAGTTCCGTCACCGGCAACCAGTACTCCAGGACCCGACTTTACCGCTGGACCGGTGATCCGGACAACCCGTTTGAGAGATTGTAGTGCAGCCTAAGCCACAAAACATCTAAGTGCTGATCCGGTAAATTTGTTGGTAAATTTCATCGCAGGGTAGTAAATTTCGTGTGTCTGACGAAATCTACTACCCTGCTTTTATTGTCCATTGGAAGGTGTTGTCTAAATTTACGGTTGAATTTTAACACAACACCTTATGACAAGTTTTTTAGAAAGGGTCGGCGCCGGGATTGTTCTGCCCCTGTGTCTGTTGATGTCCTTCGGATGTGCGGACTACTCCCCGGACATCGACAACAGCCACAAGAGGCTTGACGCCATGGAGGACAACCAAATCGCCACCATCGAGAGTCAGATTGTCTCGGTCAACTCCTCGATTTCCAATTTTGAGAAGGCCGATGCGGATCTGAAGGAAATGATCGCGAACCTTCAGAAGACAGCGGGGAAGTTTGAGAAAACAATCTCGGAGAACGGGGAAAGCATCTCCGCATTGAAGACCGGCCTTGAGAAAGCGGTCGAGGATCTTAAAAACAGCGACAGGGCGGACAAGGAATATGTCCTTGACTCCCTCGGCAAGGCCAAGGCCATGCTGCTTGCGTTGCTGGAGTCGGAGAAGACCGAGTTGAATGGCAAACTGACTTCAATCAACAACACCATCTCGTATCTTCAGAAAAAGGATGCCGAACTTGAGAAGAAAATTACGGATTTGAGAATCTACATCGACAAGGAACTGAAGGAGACCAAGGACTGGGCTAATGCGACATTTATGACTTTGGACCAGTATAACGCCATTGTGGACCAGCTCGGCGGGATCGAAGGCGAGATAGCTGGCCTCAAAACCTCGATGACTAACCTTGAGACCCGTCTGACGGAGAAATATTCAAAGGATCTGAAGACAGCGTCGGATGGAGTGAAGTCAAGGCTTGGCGAGGAGGTCGATGGTCTGAATGACAGGATCGACAAGGTGGTCTCTGACATCACCAAGGCCTACACCGACGCCATCGCCACTTTCCGTGAGGAAATGGAAAAATGGTGGAACGAAAGCCTGAAGAAAGCCATCGATGACAGCGAGGCCTCTATGAAATCGTGGGTGAACAGAACTTTGGACGGCTACTGGACGATCGCCCGGACCAAGGATTCCCTCAAGGCGCTTAATGATGACATTGAGAATCAGCTTGAGGCGCAGAAAAAACTGTTGAATGATTTGATCAGTGAAAACGCGGGGGATATTACTGCTCTTGAGGACAGGTTGAAGAAAGTCAATGATGACCTTAAGGCGTTGGCGGATCGTTTCCCGGTCTTCACGTCTGACTTGAACAAGGCGAAGGAGGATCTTACCACTGCCTACAAGAAAGCAATCGAGGATGCCATCACTGATTTCAAGGGTGTTTTTGAGGCTACGATCAAAGCTCGTGTTGATGCCGCGTATGACAGTTTCACGAGAGCATTTTCGACAAAAGAGGCTGAAATGAGGAGGGTGATGGCTTCTATCAGTAGCGATCTCGCTTCCCTTGATTTCGCTGGCCTTATTTCCTCCTTTGACTCCGTGATGCAGTCTCTGGCGTTTGTCCCGACGAGCGATGACGGGAGTGTGATTCTCTCCTACAACGTCGAGTCTTTGGAAAAGACCATCGATGTCTCTCTGGAGATCCGCCCTGAGCGGCTGCTGTCCTCAATAGGAGCCGCTGATGTGTCGGCGTATGCGTTGCTCACAAAGACAAGGGCTTCGGTCGGGGATGAGGTCGCTCTGAAAGTTCAGAGAATCACCAAGGCAAAGAACGGAGTCCTGAATGTCAGGGTTGAGCCCGGGGTACTGTTGGATGACTTTATTGCAGGACGAGTCTCCGCCGGTTTCAGGGTCGTTGTCCGTGACGTTTCCACACGGTTCACTCCTTTGAAAGTCGCGAAAATAAGACCGCCTTTGATCCAATATACTACCGCGTCCGGAAGTATGGTTGACATTTCTTCATCTTTATATGCCAAAGACGCGAATAATAAAACTTTGAACATCGTGCACACCAAGTATGGTGAAATCGGCTTTGACGGTGATGCAGACAAAGTGAATCTTAATTGGTATAAATCTGCTGACTTAAAGACAATCAAGCTCCTCAAGAAAGCAAAGCCTGATTACGAGATATATTTTCGAGACTGCAATCTTCTTGAAGAGGTGGATCTTGAGTTATTGGACGTGTCGGCAGTCACTAATTTTCAACAGTCATTTTATAATTGTAGTAAGCTGACTACAAAATCGTTGAAAATCTCCTCTTGGAGGCCTCAGAACCTTGATTATACCAACTTTACATTCTATGGATGCTCAGGGTTGACTTCCTTGGATTTGTCCAAATGGAAAATGGATAAGGTGACTAGCGTGCCTGGAATGTTCAATGGATGTTCGTCGCTTGAGACGTTGGATTTGTCAGGTTGGAATTTGGATAAAGCAAACTGGCACGATGTCAGTGATAATTATGGAAAGACGGTGAGGTGTATGTTCTATGGTTGTAAGAAATTGAAGACCATCAGAATGGTAGGCAGCAGCAACGCCACTATGAATCTGGTCAAGCGTGATCTTGGTGTGGCCGGCATAAACCCTACAATCGTGACCCGATAACCCTAAAATGGAAGAATCAATGAATATAATAAGAATATTACCGGCTCTTCTGAGCCTGATTCTGCTGGTGTCCTCCGGATGCGCTGACTACGATGCTGAGTTCAAGCGTGTGGATGACCGCATCGATGAAATCGAGAACAACCGCATCCCGTCCATCGACAAGCAGCTTGAAAAGATAAACGCTTCACTCCCGGAGTTGGAGCGGACAGATTTGGAAATCAAGAAGATGATCGAGTCCTTGGACAAGACCGCCGATGATCTTCGCAAAGACATCGGTGAGAACGAGAACCGCGTTTCAGAGGTTCGCTCTGAACTCGAAAAGGCTGTCAAGGAACTCCAGGACAGTGACAAGACCAACAAGGAGGAACTGATCGCTGCCATAAATGAAGCCAAGGCTACCGTCTTGGCCAATCTTGAGGCGATGAGGACGGAAATGCAGGGCAAACTGTCCGACATAGATGAAATGATCTCTGATCTGAAAGATAAGGATCAAGAATTGGAGAAACAGATTTCTGTTCTCAAGACCTATGTTGATGATGAATTGAAAGGCATCAGGGACTGGGCCACAGCCACATTCGCGACGTTGGAGCAGTATAATGGTATTGTGGAACGGATTGGAGGGATCAACACGGAGATGTCTGAACTGAAGAAGTCTTTGTCTGACCTTGAGACCCGCCTGACAAACAAGTTCGACGAGGATTTGAAAAAGGCGGTCAGTGACCTTGAATCCAAGATAGGTGAGGAAGTTTCCGGTCTTAATGGCAGGATAGACAAAGAGGTGTCAGATCTTACACAGGCTTACACATCGGCCATCGCCAAGACTCGCGCTGAGCTTGAAAGCGCATGGACAGAAAAGGTCAAGACCTCTCTTGAGGAGTTGGAGAAATCCCTTAAACTTTGGGTGAACGAGAAACTTACAGCCTACTGGACGATAGAGGAGACCAAGGCGGCTCTTGAGGCTCAGAAAAAGGATCTCGAAAACCAGTTGAAGGCTCAGGAAGCCTATCTGAGAGGATTGATCGATGCTAATGCGGGAGAGATCAAGGACCTGAAAGAGGCTCTGACAGAGACCGAGAACGCTCTTGCGGACAACGCCAAGAGCCTGGAGGACTTGTTCTCGGAGCTTGAGCAGGCAAAGAAGGACATCAAGGTTGCTTATGAGGCCGCGATCAATGATGCCATAGCTTCGTTGAAAGGTGTTATGGACAAAGAACTTGCCGACAGGATAGACAGCCTCAACAACAGTTTTGCCGAGAGAGTCGAGGCGTTGGAGTCAAGGATTGAGAAATGCAAGGATGACTTGGCTTCGATAATCGAGGCTGTAGAGGACGCGCGTGATAAGATAAGAAACGTGATATCATCGTTTGTATATTTCCCGACATATTCAGATGGATCGGTTGAGGTCTTCTGTGAAGGTGACAAGAAGTCTCTGACATTGAAATTCGAGGTCCGTCCGTTCTCAGCCGCCGAGGCTCTTAATGTAGACAATGTGTCGATCCTCACTCAAAACGTGGAGCCAAAAAACTATGTTATTCCTCTTAAGTTGAGCGGAATCACAAGCACCGGGAACGGCATCGTTCTGATGGACATAGATGCTTCCGGCCTTCCTCTCATCTTTACAAATGGTTCTAGTAAGTTCAACGTTCTGGTGTCAATAAGAGATGCTTCCAAAGGGTGGGATATGATTTCCGGATTTATTCCTATTGTCCCTGTTGTGGTGACAAACCCTTAAGAGAAAGATGAATATGTTTGACTGTTAACATTTGAAAGAAATGAAAGAATATATTGGAAAAATTAAAGTTGCCTTGATGTGCGCGGGTCTTGCCGCAGCTTTCGGCTGTGCGGACTATTCTCCGGATCTTGATGAGATCCACGAGAATCTGGACGGAAAGGATGCGTGGGTCACATCCATAAACCAGCAGATCGAGAAGATCAACGCTTCCATTCCGAAGTTGGAGCAGACCGACAAGGACATGAAGGACATGATCGGTTCCCTGGAGGAGACCGCCGGCGATCTCAGGAAAGCTATCACGGAGAATGGGAAACGGATTTCAGCAGTGAAGTCCGATCTTGAGAAAGCGGTGGAAGAATTGAGGAAAAGCGACAATGCCAACAAGGAAGAACTTATCAGGGCAATAGAACAAGCCGAAAAAGAGGTTCTTGTGACTCTTGAGACAATGAAGTCTGAGATGAACGTGAAATTGTCAGACATAGGCGGCGCGATCTCCGACCTGAAAAAGAAAGATGCGGATTTGGAAGGCAAGATCTCGGATTTGAAATCGTATGCCGGAAAAGAATTGAAAGGCACTGAAGATTGGGTCAAGGCCACTTTCGCGACTTTGGAACAGTACAATGACATCGTGGAGCAAATCGCTGGCATTGATATCGAAATCGCCGGATTGAAGACCTCAATGACTGATCTTGAGGAGCGTCTGACAAAGAACTTCACAGAGTCGTTGAACAAGACTGTCAGCGATCTGGAATCAGCTGTCGCTGACGAGGTCGCCGGGTTGAATGACAGAATCTCAAAAGAGGTAGCTGATCTGACAAACGCTTTCACCGAAGCCCTCTTAAAAGCCCGGAACGAGACTGAGGCAGCCTGGGAAAAGAACCTTAAGGATTCGGTGAATGATTTGAAGTCATCCCTTGAGTCTTGGGTGAATGATAAAATTAAGGCTTACTGGACGATTGAGGAAACGAAGGCGGCCCTTGAGACTCAGAAAAAGGCTCTTGAAGGTCAATTGCTTGTGCAGAAAACCGCTTTGGAGGAAATGATCAAGGCAAATTCGAAAGACATCGAGGATTTGAAGGCGGCCTTGGCCGTGACCAATAAGGCGATTGAGGACAACGCGAAGGAGATCGAAGGCTTAAAGTCGGATTTGGATGAGGTCAAGGCTGAGGTCAAAGAGGCGTATGAGAGAGCCATCAGAGATGCGATAGCCTCCCTGCGAAATGAGTTGTCTGCGGACATCACGGCCGCGATCAATGATGCGGACAGTAAGGTTCAGGGCGAGATTGATCGAATGAGTTCGGAAATCCGGAAGATGGAGAAATCTGTCAGCGATAAGATAACACAGGCTCAGAATGCTGTCAACAAGGTGCTGTACAGAATACAGTCTTTGGTTTATGTCCCTTATACCGAGGATGGAGTAGCTGTAGTGACAAGATATGGCTCGGGTTCCATTGTGAAATTCGTGACGTTGGAATTCGAGGTACGGCCTTCCTCCGCGCTGTACTATCTGAAAAAGGATAACATTAAGATAACGGCGCATTATCCGAATAATGAACAGAAGGATCTTTACATAAATAATGACAATGACTTTAAGGTGTATGGCGGTTATATTGTCATCAAGGTGAACGCCACCTACATCTCTGATTCGTTTGTGCGGGGCGAGATGGCAGCCTTCGCCAGAGTCCACATCGAGAACGAGACGATGGGCTGGAATCTGTCGTCTGAATATATTCCTTTGAGGATGGCTGAATGAGCGGTTGAGAGCAACACTTTGATGAATAAACAACTTCGACATCATTCCTCTTAAAACCGTGGATGGCGCTTTGGAGCCGGACATGATCAGCGGTCATGTGTATGTCGAGATGGGCGACGGCCTGAAATGGGCCAACTGCAACGTGGGCGCGGACAAGCCTGAGGAAGTCGGGGCGCTTTTCGCCTGGGGTGAGACGACACCGAAGGCCACGTATTCCCTGGACAACTACAAATGGTACAAGGATGGGAACTACACCAAGTACAATTCCACAGACAGCAGGCAGATCCTGAGCAAAGAGGATGATGCCGCCACCGCCAACTGGGGAGGAACTTGGCGTACTCCGACCAGTAATGACATCTTTAAACTTTTGGATTATTGTAAGTGTACATGGGATGATGCAAGAAACGGCTATGTCCTGACAAGTGAATCCCCTGGTTATGAAGGTAACAGCCTCTTCTTCCCGTCACCGGATTATAATCCGACCATTTACAAGGGATTGTACTGGACTTCATTTGTGAATGTGAATAGGCATGTGGAAAAAGCGGGTGTTTTTTCCATGATCAAGAGCAATGGAATGGTTGGACTCTCGTCAGCCCCTCGCCACCTCGGTCTGCCGATCCGTCCTGTGTCGTTTTAGTGCATGCGGTCAACCTCGGAGCCGTCGGCGACAAGGCCTGTCGGAGTGACGGGGATCAGCGTTTCATGACGCTTAGATCCACAGGCCCCGGAACGCCTTTCACGACGGCCTTGTCGGTGAACTGCCAAAAGGTCCAGCCGTCGAAGTCCGGCCTGTCCTTCTCGTAGTGGGCTATCCAAACAGGATAGTTGTCCGTGATCCTCTTGCTGAGCCAGTCACGGGCAAAGGAAGACCCCGTGTAGACAATAGGCTTTTTACCGTAGTGACCCTCAATGGTTTCCAGCCATTTGAGGGCCTCTTCGTTCAGTTTCTTCATCGACCCTCCCCGGTGGATGGTCTCGATGTCCAGAACCGGAGGCAAGTCCTTGAATCTCAGGTCGCCAACCGTCTTGATGAATAGCCTTGCCTGAGCCTCGCCGTCCTTTGAACTCCTGAAGAAGTGGTACGCGCCTCTTCTAAGGCCAGACCTGCCGGCGTCCTGCCAGTTCCTTTTGAAATCCTTGTCCACCATCGACACCCCTTCCGTAGCCTTTATGAACACGAAACTGACAGGCCTGATGTCTTTAGCCAGATGGTGATCACGGATTGTTTTTCCACGTTTGTCCGTCAGCACGTAAAGGGAATCCCAAACGATGTCGCCGGCGTTGTGGTGGGAGATGTCGATTCCGTAGCGCCAGTCTCCTGGCGGAACCTTGGCCCCTGTCTCGTGTCCGCCTCCGCCACCCTGGCTGATGAACATAACCGCCAGAGCCAGAATGACTGACGCGGCGATGCCGACAGCCGTCCAGACTCCTATATTCACTTTCTTGGGCTTCCTCTTTTTCCTCCGGGGACGTTTTGCCGGTGATGTCCTGGCTTTCTGTGCGCCGGCCTTTTTCCTGGCGGCTGAACCCTGAATATTCTTGTTTTTCGCCTCTGGCATATTCATAAAATCCTTGGAACCGCGGCGACCGTGGCCACCGCCTCACAAAATTAATGAATATTTCTGACTATCTTTGTACGCAGTATATTTAAAGGACTATGAACTGGTTCATCGAGATATTCACGGAACCGTCTTATATTCAGGCGATTCTCGTCCTGTCGCTGATTTGCGTCGCCGGCCTTCTTTGCAACAAGATCAAGATAAAGGGGGTGAGCCTTGGCGTGACGTTCGTTTTTTTCGCCGGGATTGTTGTCGGGCACTTCGGGCTCAGCGTTGATCCCCGTATGCTGGCGTTGGCGCAGAATTTCGGTCTTGTGCTCTTTGTGTTCACCCTTGGCCTTCAGGTCGGCCCGAGTTTCTTCCCTTCGCTGAAGAAAGGAGGCATCAAACTGAATATCCTGGCGTTCGCGGTGCTTCTGGTAGGCACTTTAATGACGTTGGGAATAAGTAAGTTATGCGGAATATCGCTGCCGGTGGCGACCGGACTTCTCACCGGTGCGGCGACCAACACCCCGATGCTTGGAGCGGCGCAACAGACTCTGCTTCAGACCGATCCGGGGGCAGTGGATGTCTCCAACCAGATGGCCACCGCCTGCGCCGTGGGCTATCCTTTCGGCGTGATCGGTGTGATCCTTTGCGTGGTGGTCCTTTCGGTCATATTCCGTAAGAACCGCGGCCCAAAGGACACGCACAACAACCAGACATTCATCAACGAGTTCAGTGTGAGCAATCCGGCTGTTTTCGGCAAGACGATCCGGGACATCATGAAGGACGCGCACATCAGAATTGTAGTGTCAAGGGTTTGGAAATATGGCGGTGAAGGCCGCGGTCAGGTGATCATCCCGGACGGGGACACCGTGCTTGAGAAAGGGGAGCACGTGCTTGTGTTGACCCGTGAGAAGGACGCCGGGTCTGCCGAGCAGCTCTTCGGAGAGAAGGTCGTTAAGGATTGGAACAAGAAGGACATCGACTGGAACCATCTGGACGGAATGCTTGTTTCCCGTCATATTTTCGTGACCAAGACGAGCGTCAACGGAGCCAAACTTGGGGATCTGCATCTGCGTAACGTTTACAGAATCAACATCACAAGGGTTAACCGCGCGGGCATCGACCTGCTGCCGTCCCGTGACCTCAGACTTCAGATCGGAGACAAACTGACGATCGTAGGAGAGCAGAAAGCGATTGACCGTGTGGCGGAGGTGCTTGGCAATCAGGAGAAAGAGCTTCGTAATCCGAATCTGCTGTTCATTTTCATCGGACTTATGCTCGGATTGATTCTGGGCAGCCTTCCGATTTCCATTCCGGGAATGAGCGTTCCGATCCGTCTCGGAATCGCCGGTGGCCCGATCCTGATCGGCATCCTGATGGGGGCGTTCGGTCCGAGGATCCACTTGACCACCTATACGACGCACAGTGCGAATCTGATGCTCAGGCAGTTCGGTTTGACGATCTATCTGGCCGGATTGGGACTCAGCGCAGGGCCGGACTTTTTCGAGACTGTCTTGAGACCGGAAGGCTTGCTGTGGATCGGGATCAGTGTGTTCTTGGCCATTGTGCCGGTGCTGCTTGTCGGCTTTGTCGCCGCTAAATTCTGCAAGACGGACTATTCGGAGAATGTCGGGATGCTGTGTGCCTCGATGGCCAACCCTATCGCCCTTAACTATGCACTTACCACGGTTGACGATGACGAACCGTCTGTCGCTTACGCCACCGTCTATCCGATGGAGATGTTCCTCCGTGTCATTTCCGGGCAGGTGCTGATGCTGCTTTAGAACGAATGAACCGGTAGAGATCCGGCATGATGAGCACTGGAGAGGTGCAGAGCAGAATCCATCCCCAGTCGGAGAGCGGAAGAGGGGAGACCTCGAAGAAGGCTCCTAAGCAGTTGACGATCAGGAACTGGCCGACCAGGATGATTCCGGCGACCCAAAGACATCCGTAGCAGGCTGATTCCTTGAACCTCTTGCGGTTGAAGAAGAAATCAAGAATATCCTGAAGAACGCTTCCGTCAGTCTTGAAGTATCTTGCGTTGAACAGATTCCAGAACTGGAGCAGCACGAAAGTCGTGAAGAAGACTCCCAGTTCATAGCCTGAAAGATGTGCCTTTGTGTGGGCCGAGAACGCTCCGCTGAAGAACTCTCCGACAACATTCCAGTGAAGCAGGTCGGCAACCGAGCTGATGTCCATATGCCAGAGAAGCTGCCAGAGAAGAGCCAGATAGACAAAGAAGAATATTCCCGAAAAGGCTATCCGCTTCCCCATCCGTCGGTCGATGATGTGGCTCTTCTGGTCGCGTGGCTTGTCTTCCATAACCCGGCGGTCAGGTGGCAGGGATGACAGGGCCATCGCCGCGAATGTGTCCATTATCAGGTTCACCCACAGCATCTGAGTGACGGTCAGCGGTGAGTCCAGACCGATGAACGCGCCAAGGAGCACGATCAGGCAGGCGCAGACGTTGATCGTCATCTGGAACAGGATGAAACGCTTGATGTTCAAGTACAGGGATCGTCCCCACAGGATGCCTTTGCCTATGCTGGAGAACGAGTTGTCGATGATTGTCACATCGCTGGCCTCCTTGGCTCTCGCCGTGCCGTCACCCATCGAGAGCCCGACCTGTGCCTTTTTCAGAGCCGGAGCGTCGTTCGTTCCGTCGCCGGTTACCGCCACGACCTCGCCCATCTCCTGAAGCAGTGTGACAAGGCGGACCTTGTCCTCGGGACGCGCCCGGGATAGAACCCGCAGAGTCGGGATGACTTCCTTTTTGAGATATTCATCACTCTTGGCTGCGAACTCGGGGCCGGTGATGGTCAGAGGATTGGTCTCGTTGGCACCGATGATCCCGGCCTGACGGGCTATCTCGCTGGCGGTAAGGGCGTTGTCCCCGGTCACCATAATCACCCTCACTCCGGCGTGGCCGGAGCAGGTGTCGATCGCCTGGCGCACATCGTTCCTGATCGGATCGGCGATGCCGACAATGCCTATGAATATTAGTCTGGAGTCGTCCGCTGACATATTCCTTATGGCGAATCCCAATGTCCTCATCCCCTTTGACTGCCATGTCGCCAGGGTGGCGAGCACGCTTTCCTTGGACGGGCCGCCGTCAATGACATCGGAAGTCTCCAGCAGAAGCTCCGGCGCGCCTTTCACGAAGAGATATTCATGGCCGGAAACAGTGTCAATCGCTTTGGTGCTCATCCTCTTCCTTTCCGTGGAGAACGCCTCCTGGTTCAGGATTTTGTAGGCGTTCCGGCGCTCGGAATAGTCTATTCCCTTACCGCGAAGCCAGAGCAGCAGCGCTCCTTCCGTCGGGTTGCCGATAGCGCGTGGCTCACCGCCCTCCGAAACGTTCAGCGCCGCTGTGGAGTTCACTGCGATGCTGTCGGCGACAAGACTTTCATCGACGCCCCAGAACTCGGATTCCACCACGCTCATCCTGTTCTCTGTCAGCGTTCCGGTCTTGTCCGTGCAGATGACGGTTGTCGCCCCGAGGGTCTCGCAGGCGTGAAGTTTCCGCACCAGATTCTTCTCTTTCAGCATCTTGCGCATGCTCAGCGCAAGGCTGATCGTCACGCTCATCGGCAGCCCTTCCGGCACCGCCACGACAATAAGCGTCACGGCGATCATAAGCGAGTTGAGCGCCACCCGGAAAACCTCGATGAATGAATATGTCCCCACATCATTCGTGAGGAAGAATATGCTCATCCGTCCGATCACGATAAGTGCAGCGATGATGTAGCTGGCGTATGTTATCCACTTGGCGAGCTGGTTCAACTGGGCGTTCAGAGGAGTCTCCACCTCAGGCTCTTCCTGTAATATTCTCGCACCTTTCCCTTCCTCGGTTTCCGTGCCGACAGCTGTGACTCTATAGGTCGCGCTGCCCTCGATCACGGTTGTGCCCCGAAGCAGAAAGTTCTCTGGATAGGTGCTTTCTTCCTTTGTGCCATCGGATTCGGTCCTCTTTTTCGTGAACGGCTCGCCCGTGAAGTTCGACTCGTCTATGATCAGATTCCGGTCGCTGATCAGATTGCCGTCCGCCGGGACCTCGTCCCCGTTCTCCAGCACCACCACATCTCCGACACAGACATCACTTTTCGGAATCTCATAGGTCTGCGGACGTATGTCGTTCCTGTTTTTCAGTCGCAGCACCTTGACCGGTCTTTCGTCCTTGGCTTTGTTCAGAATCTTGAACTCTTTCTCCGCCTTGACCTCGAATATGAACCCGATCCCTGTCGCCAGAAGTATCGCCACCAGCACCCCCAGTGGCTCGATCAGGCACGAGGCATCCCTACCTGAATATGCCATCTCATATCCGGACACTCCAAGCGACAGTCCCAGCGCCACAAGCAATATGATGATGATTGGATCCTTGAACTTCTCCAGATAGGCCTTCCAAAGTGGTTCCTTCTCTGCCTCCGGAATGACGTTCCGTCCTTTTTTCTCGATAACTTCCACTGAGTCTCCGCACAGATAACTTATTGTCTTTGTGCTATTTTGCGTCTCACCGTTCTGGAAATATCCCGTAACCTTACCGTTGTTTTCCTTAGCCATAATCCTATAACTCTTACTTGGAGTCCGCTAAGATAACGCTCATTCCAGACTCTTCCGCCAGGAATCCAACCGTTTGGAAAATAAACACACTACTTGACAACAATGTCGCTGTATTGTCTCCTGAAATCAATATCCCGTGATTGGTTTAAAATGTGGCTGAACTGTAACTCCTTGATGACCATATTGTTGTGTAATCCTGCCCTCTCGTATTGGCTGGCAGTAATCTGTAATAGATTGAAATTCAGTATGATGCGTCCAACGGCTACTTAAGAGAGTGCCAGAAAGTAGTCTCGGTAAGAGGCTTGGTGCTTGTGGAACCTAAGGTTGAGGTGAAAAGCGATGGACTGGCCGACACTGAGTAGGTTTGGGAAGCGGTGTCGAAACGGACCGTAAAGTGCTCCGGATTAGCGAGTTTCCTGGCGGAAGCGAAACCGGAGTTGATGTAGGTCTTCAGCGAACTGCGGTGCTGGAGGATGCTCTGGATATATTCAAGGAAATTCTTCTTCTGGCAGTCCTTGGTCGAAAGCGTGCGGTAGATTGTGATCGTGTCGAGGATGATCCGGGCATATTCATCAGCCTTGCCGGCGAGATATTCATTGAAACGCGGAAAGTCGAAATCGCCGGATGAGGTGAGATATTCATTGATGTCCAGTGCTTTGAGAAATGAGACGGCTTTGTTGAAGTCGGTTTGGGAGATTCCTTTGTGGCCGCGGCTCAGAAGAAGCACGTAGAGGGTTTTCGCCTGAGGGGCGGATTTGAACCTGATGATCTCGCCCGAGCCGAGGATGAAGTCGCCTTTTGAGTTGATGCTGATGGGGTTGGTGATTTTCGCCTCTGAACTGAGATAGTCGTACAGGAACTTGTAGTAGCCTTTGTAGGAGAGGAGGTCGCGGCGCTCGTCGAAGCGGGAGACGAATGCCAGGATTCGTTTTTTGACCTCGGATGAGATGTCTATGCAGAGGAAATCCACCGTGCGTCGCATCGTGTCGCTGTCGTCAAGAATATGGCTGTCCCTGATTTTGACGAGCAGGAACGCTTGGTACGGAATCCGCTCAGGATCAATGTTGAACCTTGAAAGGATGAGGTGGTAGAAGGTTCTGGTGTCGAGGGTCGCCAGTGATTCCTTCAGATTGTTCAGTTTGATTTTGTCTCCGGCCGGCACGAGGTATTCCATCGAACGCTGGAGAAGCCCGAATTTGTCATCGTCCTCAAGATGTTGCCCGAACTCTCGAATAATGTCCGGAAGGTAGAAAAACTCGATTCCGATGTCGCCGAATGCCTTTGAAATGAGTAAGTTGTCGTATTTGTCATCGAGAACCAGATGCGCCGCTTCCGAAGTTTGGCCTTCAAGAAAGACGATTTGCTTTTCAGGCGCTTCGGATTCGGCTGCGTCCGCGGACAGTATCCTGCACCAGTCTCTGGATCCGCTGTCGCAAGACATTGAGATTGAGGACAACAGAAGATTCTCCTCGAAGTCGATGTCGTTGTCCGAGCACATTATCTCGTTGAAAAGGTTGATGATGCGCCTTGTCGGCTCTTCCTCAAGATTCTTTAGACAATCCACTGCACTCTCCAAAGGCAGGTAGTGTGTAAGATCCAGCTCCTCCTGATCAAGCCCAAGCCCGGACTGCAATTTGTCCAGCACCGCGACCTCTTTCGAGTGGATCCGGTCGTCCGCTTTCACCAACTCAACCGCAAGTTTCATTACCGCCCGCCGCTGAGTCGCGCTGAGGTCTATGGAATCAAGGTTCTGCATCTGTCTTTTACGTGTTTCCTCGTTTCAAACTTAACGTTTTTCTTACGGAAATCCAAATGTCGGTTTCCGCTCTTTATTTTTCTTGCGCCTTGAGCATCCCGAGGGTGCGCCCGTCCCTTTTGCCGTCAAAGAAGGTGTCAAGAATCTCTCCAAAGACCTTGCATCCATCGTCATCGCCAGCGGCGGATTCAAACAGCGTCATCGAGGAGCGCAGCTTCTGTGCGTCAATTCCTCCCATAATGCTATGAATATCCTCTTCCTTGTGCTCCATCAGCGCCTTTGAAATCTCCAGCAGCCGTCCCCTCAGCACCGCGTCTCCAAGATATTCCTTAGCCTCCTCCAACGATGCGATCCCATAATATTCAGAGTTGTAACTTCTTCCCAACCCCTTGAGTTGCGGGAATATATACCAGATCCAGTGAGATCTCTTCCGTCCCTGCCGGATCTCCTCCAGCGCCGTCTCATACTCCCCGAAGCGCTCCTGCGCCTCCTTGAATCTTGTTATGCTCATATTCTGTCAAAAATGATGGTTGTGAATATAGCCAATATAGTCTTTGCCCGATTTTATTGATTTATAGGATAGCCCATAACCGCAAACAACGCAAGTGTGAATACTATCTTTTTCCCTTCCGACAAATTTATGAATATCTCTTCGTAAAACCAATATACCTTGCGGGAACTGCATTCTTTGTCATTATTGGATACGATGGGGCGTGTTCCTGGGCAACGTTTTTGCCAGAAAGTGTCGCCGGGGGACACCTCGTTGCCCTCTACGGGAGCGAAATCGGCTTGAAGTGCTGCCCGGGAGCGTTCCTCTGTAGGTCACGGTGGCATTTCTGTCGTATTATGCTGCCGTCATACGTTAATTTGCCATCGATGGGAGCGATATTGCCTGTTTTTGCTCCTCCGGAGGGGACCCGTAAACGGTTCGCGTGACCAATAGTCGTGGGGGGCTTTCTTTATCAAGGTAATTTTATTACATTTGCAAGGCCGGTGTCTTGTGGCTCGGGGGGAATGAATGATGTTGACGAAAGGCGGAAGGAAGTATCTGCCGGAGGCTCACTTGGGGAAGGATGATGGACTCGGGGCGGCAAAGGCACGGAAAGGAACACAAAAGGTTATATTTAATATTCATAGAATATGGAACTTAAAGGATCGAAAACCGAGGAGAACCTGCGCACCGCGTTCGCGGGGGAGAGCCAGGCTCACACAAAGTATTTGTATTATGCCTCGAAGGCCGCCAAGGACGGCTATGTGCAGATAGGCAAGCTGTTCGAGGATACGGCGAAGAACGAGAAGGAACACGCCAAGATCTGGTTCAAGCTTCTGCACAACGGCGGGGTGCCTTCTACGGAGGAGAACCTTGCGGACGCCGCGGCAGGGGAGAACTACGAGTGGACGGATATGTACGCCGGGTTCGCGAAGACCGCGAAGGAGGAAGGGTTCGACGAGATCGCTTTCCTGTTCGAGAAGGTCGGGGCGATCGAGAAGACCCACGAGGAGCGCTACAGGAAGCTGCTGAAGAATGTGCAGGACGCGGTGGTGTTCTCCAAGGACGAGGACATGATCTGGGAGTGCTCTAATTGCGGCCACATCGTGATCGGCAAGAAGGCTCCGGAGGTCTGCCCTGTCTGCAAGCACCCGAGAAGTTATTTCCAAATCAAGGCTGAGAACTATTAAAATTATCGAATATGAAGAAAATCATCATTGCCGCGGCGGTGGCGCTTGTCTCTATTTCTGCAAACGCGCAGCCAAAGCCGGCTCAGCCTGAGGCCGAGTACAAGTTCACCGTTGTGAAGGAGAACCCTATCACATCTGTCAAGAACCAGTACCGTTCCAGTACCTGCTGGTGCTTTTCGGCACTCGGATTCCTTGAGTCAGAGGCCATAAGAATCAAGAACATCAAGGACACGACACTCTACCCGGATTTCTCGGAGATGTTCGTTGTCTCGCATTCCTACAAGGACAGGGCTGTGAAATATGTCCGCACGGACGGCCACATAAACTTCGCCGCCGGTTCAGAGGCCGATGATGTTCTACATGTCATTGAGGACTACGGCCTTGTGCCTCAGGACGCGATGCCTGGACTCCAGCCTCTCCCGATTCACGGAGAACTCGACGCCACCACGAAGGCTTATGTGGAGGCCATCGCCAAGAATCCTAACAGAACCCTTTCCACGAACTGGAAGAAAGGCTTTGACGCCATCGTGGACAGTTTCCTCGGCGAGACCCCAGAGACATTTGAATATAACGGCAAGAACTATACCCCAGCCTCCTACAGGGACGAGATGGGAATCGTTCCGTCTGACTATGTGACCCTCACTTCGTTCACCCACCACCCGTTCTACACTTCGTTCATCATTGAGATCGCCGACAACTGGAGGTGGGACTCCGCCTACAACATTCCTCTGGACGAGTTCATGGAGGTGATCTACAACGCTATCGACAAGGGTTATACCCTCGCTTGGGGATCAGACGTGAGTGAGAAGGGCTTCACCAGAAATGGAATCGGTGTGCTTCTCGATGATGTTAAGGCGACCACGGGCTCTGATCAGGAGCGTTGGATCGGCAAGGCCGGCGAGAAGAAGGAAGTTGTCGCCGAGTTGCCAAAGGAGGCTTCCGTGACCCAGGAGTCCCGTCAGGAAGGCTTTGAAAACAAGACCACCACTGATGACCACGGAATGCAGATCTTCGGAGTGGCCAAGGATCAGAACGGTACCAACTATTTCATGGTCAAGAACTCTTGGGGAACAACAAGCAAGTACGGCGGAATCTGGTACTGCTCCGATTCATTCGTCCGCGCGAAGTCGATGGATGTTCTCGTCCACAAGGATGCCCTCTCTAAGGATCTGAAGAAGAAACTTGGAATAAAGTAAATGAATATAATAAGACATATTCCCAACACGATTACCTCTATGAATCTCCTCTGCGGAGTTCTGGGGGTAATCGCTTCTTTGAACGGGCGGCTGGAACTCGGATTCGAACTGATGATCCTTGCCGCTGTCTTTGATTTCTGCGACGGACTGGCCGCAAGGCTTCTGAAGGCATATTCGGAAATAGGAAAGGAGTTGGATTCGCTGGCGGATGATGTGAGTTTCGGAGTGCTCCCGGCCGTGATGCTTTACCAGATCAGCGGGACGGACATTTGGATCCTGAAATATTTGCCTCTTGTCCTCGCCGCATTCTCGGCATTGAGACTTGCGAAGTTCAACCTTGACGAGCGTCAGCACGACAGCTTCATCGGGCTGCCTACCCCGGCGGCGGCGATGATCTGCGGATCACTTGCGACCCTTGTGACCGTTCGGCCGGACTGCTTTCTGGCGCATTGGTGCCAGGGACCGGTTTTCATTCCGGTTCTGACACTTATTCTGTGCTACCTTCTGATCTGCGAGATCCCGATGTTCTCGATGAAGTTCGGTGGCGGAAAGAAAGCCTCTAAACTGGAGGTGGCGAAGCGAATCGCCTTTCTGGTCATCGTTGGACTGGCGGTCATCATCGCGCTTGTCGAACGTTCCCACTGGTCGTTCATATTCCTGACCAGTTTCCTGGGGTACATACTTATCAATCTGGCGATGAGCGACTTGGTCGCCAAAAAATAGCGGATGCGAAAATACGTTATACTTTATGTCCACGGAATGGGCGGGGGCGGTGACAGCCGCATCCCGTCCATTTTGAAGGATAATCTGGGACCTGATTTCGAGGTCATCATCAGGACTTACGATTTTGATCCGGAAATCGCTCAAGGCCAGCTGGCCGCTTGGGCGGAGGAGGTCCGGCCTGAGCTTGTGATAGGGGAGAGTATGGGTGCCACGCACGCCATCGCGCTGAGGGGTTATCCGCATCTTTTCGTTTCCCCGTCACTGAACGCTCCGCGATATTTCATTGCCTTGGCCTGGCTGACTTTGATTCCTGGCGTCACGGCTCTGTTCGACAGGATTTACAGGCCAAAACCGGGTGACCGCCAGAAACTGCATTTCACCTATAAGCCTTTGAAAAAGTGGAGGCGGGTTCTCGGCGACGCTTTGCAAAACACCCCACGCAACGGTGGCAAGGACTATTTCTATGCCTTTTTCGGCACCCGTGACCATTACCGGCGCAGCGGCGTTGTCTCCATCCGCACCTGGAAAAAATACTTCGGCGACGGCACCTGGACCATCTACGACGGCACTCACTTTATGGAGTATGAATATATTCTCTCGTTCCTCATTCCTAAGATCTATGAGGTTTTAGGAATATCGGGTGAATAGTGACCGGTTTTTCACCCGAAAGTAGTCTTGAATGGATTGTGGGGTGAGAAATACTTTACTTTTCACCCGAGCATCTTTGCTGGAGATAGGACTGCATTGATTGCGTGATGTTGGCTGAGGCCGTGACTGGATCAAGGGCCTCGGAGAGAGGCATCCCTTCCGGTGTGATTTGGAGCACGGCATCGAATCCGGCATTGAGAATCTGCTGTCGGTCAGAGACTTGGCCGGCGATCAGGATGACCTTGGGACGATGAACCGGAACAGTATGCGCTCTGACATATTCAAGAACCCCGACAGGTACTTTGCCACGGAGGGTCTGTGCGTCCGCCCGACCTTCGCCGGTGATGACAATGTCGCAGGACTCCAGCTTGCTGTCCAAACCTGAAATGTCCAGAACCTTTTGAATCCCTTGAACCATTGACGCTCCGAGCACTCCGCCAAGCGCCCCTCCGATTCCTCCGGCTGCCCCCGCTCCCGGAATATTCAAGACATCTTTTCCTGAATATTTTGAATAGACTTCGCAAAGCATTGTGAGCCAGACATCCAACGATTCGACCATTTCGGGATCCGCTCCTTTCTGCGGCGCGAACATCCTTGCCGCCCCACCCGTACCACAGAATGGTGCGGAGACATCGTAGAATCCGGTTATCTTGCAGGAATCCAACAACTTGTTTCGTTCCGGGATGTCTATCCCGTGAATGTCTTTGAGAATGACATTGGGGATATTCCTTGAAACGGACTCTTCTCTTGGAGCGGCTCGCTGGACATCCCCGGAAACGAATGAGCCGCTATCGTCCGGCAGAAATCTGTAGCCCAACGCTTGCAGCATTCCGGTCCCGCCGTCGCAGGTGGCGCTGCCGCCAAGACCCAGCCAAATCTCCTCACAGTCATATTCAAGAGCGTCCGAGATCAATTCGCCTGTGCCGTAGGAGGTGGCCAGAAGGGGATTGAGCTCATCCTTGCGAAGGAGGCCAAGTCCGCTGGCCGCGGCGGTTTCGATGATAGCGGTCCTTCCGATGATTCCGTATCTCGCTTTGATGGAACGCCCGAGCGGATCGTGGCAGGAAACCGTCCTGAATGATCCGCCCAGACTCTCCGTCAGAATTGTCGAAAATCCTTCACCGCCATCAGAAACCGGAATGACTTCGGCCTCTCCATCGGCGAATGCTTTAAGAGCCGCCTTCCCGGCCTCGGCCGAGGTCAGGCATCCCTTGAAAGAATCTATGGCGATGATCGCTTTCATAAAACCTTTGGATTACTTGGCTGAACTGTTTTTGTCAGACAGTTCTCCCGGGATATTCCTTTAGCCCGGCCTCCAGCGCGTCGAACGCTTTTTCAAGTTCCGGAACTCCAAGGACGTAGGCCAACCTGATCTGGTCGGCTCCGAATCCAGGAGTCTTGTAGAAGGACTTCGCCGGAGTCACCATCGTGGTCTGGCCGTCAAGTCTGAAATCCGTCAGCATCCATTTCGCAAACTTCTCGGCATCGTCCACCGGAATGCGGGCGATTGTGTAGAACGCACCCATCGGGGTAGGGGAATATACCCCCTCCATCGCATTGAGCCTGGAGATCGCATAGTCACGTCTGGCGACATATTCATTCCTCACTTCCGTGAAATAGGATTGCGGGGTGTCGAGCGCTCCGATCGAGGCGAGCTGGCCGTAAACCGGCGGGCAGAGGCGGGACTGGGCATATTTCATCGCCGCTTCCATCACCTCCTTGTTGTGGGAGACGATGCAGCCGACGCGGCAGCCGCAGAGGTTGTAACGCTTTGAGACTGAATCGACAAGAATGACATTGTCGGCGAGACCGGGTATATTCATCGCCGAGAAACGAGGTTCGTCGGTGTAGCTGAACTCGCGATAGACCTCGTCTGAAATCAGGAAAAGGTTGTGCTTTCTGGCTACTTCTCCGAGCGCGAGCATATCCTCTTTCGAGTACAATGTTCCGGTCGGGTTGCCGGGGTTGCTGATGAGGATGGCTTTCGTGCGTGGTGTCACGAGTTTCTCGAACTCTTCGATCGGAGGGACCTTGAAGCCGCTTTCGATGTCGGTGTGGACCGCTTTGAGAATGATCCCGCTTTCAAAACAGAACGTGTTGTAGTTCGTGTAGAAAGGTTCGATCACGATGAGCTCGTCGCCTTCGTCGCAGGCTATCTGAAGCGCGAGGTTGACCGCCTCGCTTCCGGCCACTGTGATGATGATCTCGGGGACGGAGACCTCGATGCCGATGCTTCGGTAGTATTTCTCCGCCAGTCCCTTGCGCAGTTCCGGCAGGCCCGCCGAATTGGTGTAGGAAACGTGGTCGAGAGTGTTTTTGCGCACCGCCTCAAGGGCGCATTCGGGGGATTTGATGTCAGGTGCGCCGACATTGAGGTGATAGACTTTGATGCCGTCGTTTTGGGCCGCGTCGGCGAACGGCACAAGCTTTCTGATAGCGGAAGCCGGCATCAAGCTCGATTTTTTTGAGACTTTAACCATCTTGTCAAGGAGTTTTATACACAATTAAGTAATCCTTAAAAGATTACTTGATAATCTTTGATTGTCTTTTCGGTCTATATTTCTTTTCTCATCAGTTATGTGCCACCGGCACACTCCTTCTTCCAAAAGAACCATATCCTCGAAAATACCGCCAAATCTTTATCAACTTATTTTTTAAGGCTTACTATCTTCAAAGATAGTGAAGATTTTTTTACCTTTGCAGTCTGAATCAGTTTTAATTTGTCTGAAATGTTTTAAAGGTGAGAAATCTTTAGGCGGACGAATCAAGGCAACGGTTCGGAATTGTACGAATTTAAGAGTGGTCCGGGCGGCTATGCCGTCTGGAAGGTATTTGATAACAGTGAAGAGATTTTTTGCGGTAATATTGTTGGCACTATCCGTCATTGCGGCTTCCAGCTGTTCAAGGCGGGTTGAAAATGGCTATAGAACAATAGCCTACGTCAATTCCCTCCTGACGGATTCCCTTCCGGAACTGCGGACATTGGCTGAAAGCAACGGCAAATCCTCGGGGACGATAGTTCTGGTCGGCGATCCGTCGGGGTGCCTTCGTCTCAGCGAAAGGATGATGGTCTGTGACGATTTCGACAATATTGACGCGCGGAAAATCAGCGACGGCCTGCCGGACTTTGCGGGGGAGACAATCGTCTCTATCCTGAATTTCGCCGACACCGCCTATATGAACCGGCCTGCCACGAAAGACGGACAGACTGTCTTGCGGGAGTTGACGGTAAACGGCGCACTCGCCGCTCTCAAAATTCCTTCCCGCTGCAAGATCCTCATCATCTGCAACCCGATTCTTTCTGAATATGGCGGGAGCGATGTCAGCGATCTCTTCGAAAGGATAGGCTGCGATGTCCCGGTAATATGTTCGTCTGACACAACGTTTTCATTCACTGAGGCTTGCTTCCGAAAGATGAGGGAAAGGGACGTTTTCACGCACAACATTGCCTACCCTGTCGCAAGGCTTTATATGGCGGTGCGTGATTCCTTGGATTCCAAGGTGTCCGTCCTTCCGTTCATTGACAGTCTTGTCCCGGCTTCGTACCCAGACACGGTCGGGGTTCTTGCTCCAAACACTTATTATTCCTATGTCGTACAAAATCAGCATTAGTCCGGAGGAAATGGAACAGCTGGAGCCTTCGAGCTTTCCAGGTAAGATTAAGGTCATTGACAACCAAGGCTTTGAGTTTCTCAAGGCCATCAGTTATCTGAGGCGGCAGAAGGTTATCGGTTTCGACACGGAGTCCCGGCCTTGTTTCTCGGCGAACCAGCCGCACTACGGGGTCTCTCTGTTGCAGCTTTCCGGCAAGGAGAGGGCTTTCCTGTTCAGGGTGAAGCTTATGGGCGGAATCCCTAAGTCCCTTCGCAAGATACTGGGTAACAAAGAAATAATCAAGGTGGGAGCAGCGGTCACTGATGATGTCCGCGGATTGAAGAAGCATCACGATTTCGAGCCGAAATCTTTCGTCGATCTCCAGAAGATGGTCTGGGAATATGGCATCAAGGACAAGAGTGTCAAGAAAATGGCCGCGATAATCCTTGGGGTGCGGATTTCCAAGACCCAGCAGCTTTCCAACTGGGAGGCGGATGTCCTCTCGGATTCGCAGCAGGCCTATGCCGCGACAGACGCTTGGATATGCCGTGAGATGTACTACAAGCTATTGGCCTCGGAGAAGAATCCGTTGACTCCGGAGCAGATGCTTCCAAACCCTCCAAAACACACTGAAAATGACAAAGATAATATTAAAGAAAGGTAGAGAGGACTCTCTTTTGAGATTCCATCCGTGGGTATTCTCTGGTGCCATCGCCCAGATTGTCGGCGAGCCGGCTGAAGGTGACATCGTCGGTGTGTTCTCTCAGGGCGGGGATTTTCTGGCTTACGGGCACTATCAGATAGGATCTATCGCCGTCCGTGTGCTGAGTTTCGCCGGCGAGGATGTCCTTTCGCCTGACTTTTGGAAGAATATGATCGCCCGGGCGCTCCGGGTACGTGTCGCCGTTGGACTGGCCTGCCCGGTTTCTTCGGCCGCCGAGCCAGTCTCTTCGGCCGCTGAGCCAGTTTCTCCGGTCGCTGAGCCTGTCTCTTCGGTCGCCGAGCCAGTTTCTTCGGCCGCCGAGCCAGTTTCTCCGGTCGCTGAGCCTGTCTCTCCGGTCGCTGAGCCAGTTTCTTCGGTCGCTGAGCCTGTCGAAGCGACTGGCCTTGTCAGAGAACACGCCCTCACCAACTGCTACCGCCTTATCCACGGCGAAGGCGACGGTCTCCCCGGCTTGATCATAGACTATTACGATGGCGTCTGCGTTATGCAGGCCCACTCCGTAGGAATGTTCCGTGCGAAAGGCGCGATCTGCGAGGCCCTGAAATCCGTCTATGGCCCGTCCTTGAAGGCAGTCTATGACAAGAGCTCCGGCACCGCCCCGTTCAAGGCCGGCCTCGACCTTGTTGACGGCTACCTTTACCGCTCCGAGAGCTTCTCCGATGACGAGCAGATCGTCCTTGAGAACGGCCATAAATTCTTTGTCAACTGGACCGAAGGCCAGAAGACCGGCTTCTTCCTCGACCAAAGGGAGAACCGGGCCCTTGTCGGGAAATATTCCCGAGGCCGCAACGTCCTGAACCTCTTCTGCTACACCGGAGGCTTCTCCGTCTATGCCCTCGGCGCCGGCGCAGTTCACGTTGATTCCGTGGACAGCTCCCGCAAGGCCATCGATATGGTAGAAAGGAATATGTTCCTGAACGGTTTCGAGCCATCCCGACACACAGGCTATTGCGCCGATGCCATCGAGTTCCTGCGCAACGTCCCAGAGGACAAGTACGATCTGATGATCGTGGATCCTCCGGCATTCGCCAAGCATAGAGGTGCCCTGAACAACGCCCTCCGTGCCTATCAGCGTCTGAACGCCGCCGCGATCTCCAAGGTCGCTCCCGGAGGCTTGGTCTTCACGTTCAGCTGCTCGCAAGTCGTTGACAAGGAGGGCTTTGCCCTCGCCGTGTTCTCAGCCGCCGCCCAGACCGGCCGCAGTGTCCGTATCCTCGATCGTCTGAACCAGCCCGCTGACCACGCCGTCAACATCTACCACCCGGAAGGCGAGTACCTCAAGGGACTCCTTCTCTACGTGGAGTAGCGATGATGTCATCAGATACCGCTGAATGACGTGGCATTTACGCCTTTGACAATCAACTGATTAAATAAACTCCTGGTGCCGAATCCTGTACCAGGAGTTTGTGTTTTCTTTTGATTATCAGCTAGTTATCTGCCACGCTGCCAAAACGCTGTTTGGCCTTCGGTTGGTACTCTGCTTAAAGTACATTACACTTTAGGCGCTATGTGTCTTCTGTAGATGTTCAGGTTCGCAATGTCCAGTACTGTGTTGATATGATCCAAACGTTCGCGCTGGCTGATCGCGCTATCCTCAAAATCAATATCCTCTCGTATGCGGATGCTTCCTTGTCCTGTGACGCTTATGTATTCATCCCGATAAACGGGCACTTGATGTGATCTTCCATCGCCACCCCATACGCTGACATATGTAAGTCGTTGCATTCTACGGTAACCATAGGCATAGACCGTTATGACCGAATCACCGTTCCCCCCCCCCTCCCGTTTCTCTGTCTTGAGGATACTGTCAGTGACACAACTTGGGTGCTTAAAGCGATCTTCTCCCCAGAAGTTAGCCAAAGATTCGTCCTCCCAGAATGAGCTGCGCTTGAGAGTTCCTCTGCCATAAATCGCCTCCAAAGGCCTTATTTGCTGGTACATCGGTACGCAAAGAAGTGGCGCGAGACTGAAATAGATTGCCTTAAAATATTCCGCGTTGATTTCTTGGAACTCTTTCTTAGCCTTCTCATCTTGTTCTTGTAGAAGTCAAAGTCATCGCCGTATCCAACTTGCCGATCCTTCAGCAAACGTAAAATATTCTCTTGTGCGAGGGGGGGAACAATTGCTTCTTAGTTAAGAGAGGTACACCAGAAGTGTGCTTTCTGTACCAATGTCGCGCCTCAGTATATTCGGTGCATACAAAGGTATTCTCTCGTACATTTTCTGTCCTGTAAAACAATAGGAGGCCGCTCTTCCAGGTGTGAAAAACTATGCGCACCTGAAACATTACTCTTCTGATAGCTAACAAGTTAGAGTTTTAGGTGCGAGCATATTCGCACACCTGAGTGCTATGGGCATATTGTGGAATAGTCTGTGGAGCCTGCATTGTCTGTTAAACGAACTATTTCACAGGCGTTACTTTGTGTAAATCGCGCTTTTAGAAGGGCAATGATTTCTTTACGAGCGTTTTTCCGTCATATTCCTGCTTTTAAAGGAAGACGGGCAAATTTGGGAATTGACTATCTTTTGGCGTATCGCACTAATATTAAGATAATTATATACAATGTATTATTGCACTGGATATGCTGACAATTATCGATTGGCTATATTTTGTGGTCAACTCGTATGTATATCAAAAAGCCTCTGACAATAATTCGTCAAAGGCTTTTCCAGAGGTGCCTAGCGGAATCGAACCGCTGTAGCAGGTTTTGCAGACCTGTGCCTAACCGCTCGGCCAAAGCACCGTTGATTGGGAATGCAAAGATAACGCTTTTTCTGTTATCCGCAAATATTTCTGCCCTAAAACGGTTGGAAAAACTTTGGAATATGATGACGGGCTGGTTGAATATTCCTTATAATTAAGTAAATTTGTAGGCTGGCGTGTTGAAAAACGTGGCTGGCTGGTTCGGTTATAGAGTCCGCCAAAGCGATATACACGGTCACTGAGCTTGTCGAAGTGACAATTGTGGAAGGATGTCGGTGAAGGACGCCTCGACAGGCTCAGCGACTGCAAATGCGGTGACTATAAGCTCGATGGCTGGATGTTTGGCAACAGTTGGCTCAGCGACCGAGAACAGAAATTGAAATAAATGATGCTAAAATGAATATGAGAAAGATAATGTCATTGATGGCTGCCGTGTGGGTGTCCGCAGCGGTGGCTGTGGCGCAGGAGTCGCCTGTCAGGTTCGCGTTCCTGACTGATCTGCATTATTCGGCCGGAAGCGGTTCCGTAAAGGACCTCAGCCGTTGTGTCAAGGATGTCAACACATTGGACGGGTTGGATTTCGTCCTGGTAGGCGGTGATTTGACGGACTTCGGGACTGACGAGGAGATCGCGGCGGTGAAGCAGATGTTGGACTCGCTCAGGTACAAGTACTATGTCGTGGCTGGAAACCATGACGCCAAATGGTCGGAGAGTGGATGCAACACTTTCCTGAAGGTGTTCGGGTACGAAAACTACGAGTTTGAGTGCAAGGGTTGGCGGTTCATCGGCTGCAACTGCGGGCCGGATATGAGGATGGCTCCCGCGCTGATTCCTCAGGAGAGTATGGAATGGCTCAAAGGCCTCAAGCCGGGAAAGAAGACGATATTCATAAACCATTACCCGCAGGACACATCGGTGCTCAACTATTTTGATGTGACGCGTGAGCTCAAGAGGATCGGCACTCGGTTCGAGATTGGAGGACACTGGCACAGGAATGTGGCGCTGGATTATGACGGTCTGCCGGGCGTTCTTGACCGCTCGACTCTGACGGCCGGAAGGCAGCCGGGCTACAATGTGTTCACAATCCAGAACGACAGTGTGACCGTCTCTGAAAGAAGACTTTATGGATCCACGACTGTGCAGATGGAGCCTTGGTACACGAGGAAACTGACAGAGGTGAAGGACACCGTGACATACGATGCCGACGGCCTGCCGGCATCATACCCGTGGATGCGCTACGATGTCAATGGCGACAGCCCTGTCAAGGAGGTCTGGAAGCTAAAGGATGACAGCAATATAGTCGCTGGCTTCGCAAGAAATGGAAACCGCGCCTGGTACACCACCGCTTCCGGCAATGTACGCTGCATAAGCGTCAAGGACGGCAAGCGAATATGGACGAAGAAGTTTCCGGGCAAGATATTCTCGACTCCGGCCGTGCAGGGAAAATACCTTGTCTTCGGCTGCACCGACGGCAACATCTATGCGCTGAACGCCAAAAACGGAAGGACGATCTGGAAATATGCCGCAAGGAAATCCGTGCTGGGCAGTCCTGTGATATTCAATGACAGGGTCTATGTCGGCGCTTCGGACGGTTGCTTCAGGGCCCTTGACTTGAAGACCGGAAAGGCTGTGTGGACATATTCAGACGTGCAGGGATTCGTTGAGTGCCGCGCCTATGTCGATCGGGATCAGGTTGTGTTCGGCACTTGGGGAAACAGACTTTATTCGCTTGATCCTCAGACTGGTGCGCTCCAATGGGAGTGGAAATGCGAGAAGCCTTCGAGGATGTACTCCCCGGCGGCCGTGTGGCCAGTCAAGGCATCAGGGAAGATATTCATAGCTGTTCCGGACAGGAGGCTTTATGCGCTTGACGCGGCGACCGGAAAGGAACTCCGGCATTATGAGAAGTCTGCTCGTGAGGCGGTAGGTGTCTCGCCGGACGGGAAGAAGGTCTATTGCAAATCTATGTGGCACACAATTACTTCCGTGGATGCGGCGAGCCTTGAGGTGGATTGGTGCGCTGAGACTGGGGCTGGGTACGAGATTTCGCCGACTTCGATCGTCCGCATTGGAAATGAGGTGATTATGCCGACAGACAAGGGCAACATAATTGGCTTTGGCGCTGAGGACGGCAGCAGGCTTTGGGCCCGCAAGATCTCCATCGCGCTTGTGAATCCGATGGAGGTCTGGAGCGAAGGGGAAGTGACTTACATTCTCGCCTCCACAATGGACGGAACAGTGACATTGCTGCGCAGATAGCGGCTTAGAATGAAGTGACCATAATAAAGTGAATAGTTATATTATCGAATATGAAAAAAACACTACTGATTCTGGCGGCAGCCTTAGCCGCGACCCCGCTTTTTGCGGGCAAGAACGACAAGATGGAGCCTTGGCAGGATCCTAACGTGTTCGAGGAGAACCGCCTGCCGATGGCCGCCACCTTTGTCACCGACCAGCAGAAGACCCTGACTCTGAACGGAGTCTGGAAGTTCAAATGGAACGAGACCATCGAGGGCCGCACAAAAGGCTTCGAGGCCGTGGACTACAACGACACGGACTGGGGCACGATCCCGGTCCCTGGAATGTGGGAGCTGAACGGGTACAACGACCCGATCTACCTTAACGTCGGCTTCGCCTGGAGGGGGCACTACGAGAACAATCCTCCGTACCCTCCGACTGAGCACAACTACGTCGGTCAGTATCGCCGCATGTTCAACGTTGACAAGTCGTGGATCGGGAAACAGATCTGCCTCTGCATCGGCTCCGCCACCTCCAACGTCCGTGTCTGGGTCAACGGAAAGATGGTCGGCTACAGCGAGGACAGCAAGCTGGAGGCCCGCTTCGACCTGACCAAGTACGTCAAGGCAGGCGAGAACCTCATCGCCCTTGAGATCTTCCGCTGGTGCGACGGCTCGTATCTTGAGGACCAGGACTTCTGGAGGCTCAGCGGAATAGCCCGCGGGGTCTATGTCTATACCCGCGAGAGGGAGCGCATCGAGGATGTGAACATCATCGCCGGGATGGACGGGAACTTCACTGTCAACGCGAAGGTCACTAAGGGCGTGAGGAACGTCCGTGTCGCCGTCATCGACAGGAACGGCAACCAGGTGGCTTACAGGGAGGCGACTCCGGTAAAAGGGGAGGCCATCCTGAATGGAATGGTTCAGAATCCTGATCTCTGGAGCGCTGAGATCCCGAACCTCTACACTTTGAAAGTGACTGCCTCCGACAGGAAGAACGTTGTGGAAAGCACGTCCATCGACTTCGGATTCAGAACTGTCGAGATCAAGAACGGCCAGCTGCTTGTCAACGGCCAGCCTGTCCTCATCAAGGGCGCGAATCGCCACGAGATGAACGCCGACAAGGGCTATGTCGTCTCCGAGGAGGACATGATCAACGACATCCGCATAATGAAGGAACTGAATATGAACGCAGTGCGCACCTGCCATTATCCGAATGACCCTCGCTGGTACGCCCTCTGCGACAAGTACGGCCTCTATGTGGTGGATGAGGGCAACATCGAGTCCCACGGAATTGGGTACGGCGACATGACTCTGGCGAAGAGACCGGATTACAAGGCCGCCCACCTCATCCGTGACCAGAGGATGATGCGAAGAGACTTCAACCACCCGTCGGTTATTATCTGGAGCCTTGGCAACGAGGCCGGATTCGGCGATACTTTCGTCGCCTGCTACGACTGGCTCAAAGCGAATGATCCTACCAGACCGGTTCAGTACGAAAGAGCCGAGAAGGCCAGTCAGAACGACATCATCTGCCCGATGTATGCCTCTCCGAAGTGGTGTGAGGATTTCGCAAAAGGAAACCCTGACAGACCGCTGATACAGTGCGAATATGCCCACGCGATGGGCAACTCGATGGGAAATTTCAAGGAATATTGGGACCTCATCCGCAAGTATCCTAACTATCAGGGCGGCTTCATCTGGGATTTTGTTGACCAGGCGCTCCGCTGGCCGTCCAACGAGGGCGGAACCGACCACATCTTCGCGTTCGGTGGTGATTTCAATGAATATGATCCTTCGGACGGCTCGTTCAACTGCAACGGCGTCATCGCCGCCGACAGGACCCTGCACCCTCACGCCTACGAGGTCCGCTACCAGCACAGGAATATTCATACATCACTTGCAGGCCAGGGCCGCGTGAACGTTTACAATGAATATTTCTTCAAGGATCTGAGCCAGTATCGGATGCTCTGGAATATTTCCGTTGACGGTGAGGCCGTGTCCTCGGGAGTCGTTGAGAACCTGAACATCGCCCCGCGGAAGACCGAGACTGTGGACCTTGGCTTCAAGACCATCCCTCAGGCTGACGCTGACATATTCCTTAACGTTTCGTATGTCCTCAAGACTGCCGACGGTGTGCTTCCGGCCGGAACCGAGGTGGCTTATGACCAGATTATGCTTAGGGAAAAGTCAGGTGCCGCTTTCGTCGCCGGATCCGCTTCAGTTAGCGGCAAGTCATTGGCTCACAGCGAGACCGCCGACGCTTATGTGTTCTCCGGCTCCTTCGCTTTCGCCGGCACGCAGGCTGACCGTGTCGGCGACTGGACCGCTATGTTCGACAAGGCCACAGGATTCCTCACCGGTTACACCGTGAACGGTGTCCAGATGCTGTCCGAGCCGTTGACTCCGGAGTTCGCCCGCGCACCTAACGAGAACGATATGGGTGCGATGACGATCCGCGAGATGTACAACACCTGGCGTTATCCTGTCTATAAACTGAAAGCCGGTTCGCTTGTTGTTGACAAGGCGACCGATGGTGTCGGCCTTATGGCTTTGTCCGCTGAATATGAACCAATAGCCGGCGGGGCGGCCACCGTGAGGATGTTCTACGAGATATTCCCTGACGGAAGCATAAAGGCGACAGAGACGATGAAGGAAGCCGGCGGTCTGGCCAAGGCTCCGGCTCTTATGCGTTTCGGAATGAAGTTCGCGATGCCGGGCCGTTTCACCACCGTGGATTTCTACGGCAAGGGCCCTTGGGAGAACTACTCCGACAGGAACTCCGCCGCCGTTGTCGGCCGTTATGTGCAGAGTGTCAACGGCCAGTACCACTACGGCTATGTCCGCACTCAGGAGTCCGGCACGAAGACCGGCCTGAGATATTTCCGTCTCCTTGACTCAAACGGCACCGGCCTTGAGGTCACCGCTGACGAGAGGTTCTCCGCCTCCGCCCTTCCGTTCTCGATGAGGGATCTGGACTGCCTTGAGAACGGTACTCCGAAGCGTGCCAACAAGACCAACACCCAGAACGGCGAGGCCCGCCATTCCCTGAACCTTAAGGCCAAGGCGCACGAGAACGACCGCGCAAACGGCACGACATACGTCAACTTCGACCTCAGGCAGATGGGTGTGGGTGGCATTAATTCCTGGGGGACAATTCCTCTGGACCAGTACCTCATCCCGGCCACCGAGCGTGAGTTCGGATTCGTCATCCGCCCGGTGGGCAACTAGAATCTGTCGTGGCGCTTAACGCCTTGAATATGAGCGTAAAACATTCTGTCCTGGTGCCGTAACAGGTACCAGGACAGTATGCTTTTGCATGAAGACCAGGCGGTTATCCGCCATGCCGGCTTTTACCATTGGTCACTTCGACAGGCTCAGTGACCATGCTAATTGCGGTCGCTGAGCTTGTCGAAGCGCCTCCACCGTTTCAGAAGCGGGAAATACTGCCGCATCTGATCCTTGTACTGTTCCCGGGTGATTGGCTCAGGAATATGCTTGTTCACCTCATCGACAAACCGCGAGCAGTGATCTATCATCTCGTCCATCGTGCAGTCTTGGAGGAACTTGCCGTCCTTATAGCAGTACTGGCAGTAGTCAAAGCTCACGCTTCCGTCAGCGTTGGTCCCGCAGTCCTCTTTCCTAGTCAGCGGCATCCCGCAACTCTGGCAGAACTGCGGAAGCTGCTCCTCGTTGAAATCCTTCTCCTTCGCCGGGAACGTGGCCTCGAACGCCTCGAAATCCTCAGGATTCTCGTCAGCGACATAATAACCTTTCGGAGTCATATAAGTGCCCTCGACTCCGTCCAGATAGCCTGGGATGAGCTCCTTGGCGAGGAAATAAGGCACCTCGCTGTCCTTTTGCTCTCCGTAGTAGTGGATCTTCAAAGTGCTGGCGACAACAAACCCCGCGTGCTTGTAGAAACCTATCTTTCCCTCCATACAAAGCACCCCGATGCCCATCTCACGGGCCTTCTCCATTGAATATGTCAGGAGTTTGAGCCCGTAGCCTTTGCGTTTATATTCAGGAAGGATGCTGATCGGCCCGAATGTCCAGGCCGGCAGTATGCCGCCGTCCTCGCGGACGATGGTGGCCTTGGAGTACATCACGTGCCCGATGATCTTCCTGTCCTCCTCCATCACGAAGTCGAGCTCGGGGATGAAGTCCGGGTTCTCACGGTACTTGTGAAGCACGTAATGCTCTGTGCAGCCCGGTCTGTAAGTATTCCAGAATGCCTCTCTGGTGAGGTTCTCTACCTCTCGGTAGTCTTTGGGTTGTTCAATTCTGATGTTCATTTCTATTTTATTTTTTGCTTTTTATGAATAAGGTAGATAGAAACCATATTTGTGATTCCGTTGACGGTCAGCAGCGCGAACGCAGACCAGATGAAGTTTCCGAACATAAAGGAGAGGAACGGAAACGCTTCCCTGAGTTGGGGAAGCAGCGGATCCATCTGGAATGTCACCCCGCTCGGGTCGTAGATCATCATTCCGAATCCGACAACAGCTCCGAGCGCGATGAAATATGCCCAGAACAGTTGTATGCCACGAACAATCTTTGTTTTCATAATGCCGTTTGAGAAGCTGTTTTGAATTGTTTGAAATGTTCTTTGAGGTGAAAAATCTTCATTTTCTTCCCGCTTCTTCAGTCAGATAGCACCGCTATCTTCCTTGGAAGAAGCGGTCGAAACTGAAGTTTTTCACTCTCAAACCTTCAAACAAACAATTCAAAACAGCTTCTGATTTGTGAACCAATTTTCGGATGCAAAGTTACTCCGGAACATCCACCTTCGCGATGCCTGGATGTGGACAATCGTATGTTGTGAATGTCTTGATATTCAATGATATTCGTGAACTGAATATGGACAACCCCCGAAAGTTACATTGGAACTTCCGAGGGTTGTATCATACAATGCGGAATCGAGATCCGATATTCGATTAGTATCTGTTGAGCGGACGGCCGGCGGTCATATTGTGGACCTTGTGCCTTACGGTCTCAAGAACCTTGGCGTACTCCTCGGCTCCTTCCTGGGAGACACCATTGACAACATCGGCGTACTTGGCCACGGCGCTGAGAACGGTGTCGATCAGCTCGACGATCTCGGTCATGTCCTTCTCCACGAAACCTCTGGAAGTGATGGCCGGTGTGCCGACCCTGACTCCGGATGTCTTGAACGGAGAACGGGTGTCGAACGGAACCATATTCTTGTTGAGGGTGATCTCGGCCTTCTCCAGCTCCTTCTCGGCCATCCTTCCGGTCACGTCAGGGAACTTGGTCCTGAGGTCGATCAGCATCAGATGGTTGTCGGTGCCGCCGGAAACGACCTTGTAGCCTCTTGCGACGAACTCCTCGGCCATCTTCTTGGCGTTGGCCATAACCTGCTTCTGATATTCCACATATTCAGGCTGCATCGCCTCGTAGAAAGCGACAGCCTTGGCGGCGATCACGTGCTCAAGAGGTCCGCCCTGAACTCCAGGGAACACGCTTGAGTTGAGGATCGCGCTCATCTTCTTGATCTCGCCCTTAGGTGTCTTCAATCCCCAAGGATTATCGAAGTCCTTGCCCATCAGGATGATGCCTCCGCGTGGTCCGCGAAGTGTCTTGTGGGTGGTGGATGTCACGATGTGGGCGTATTTGACAGGGTTCTTGAGCAGACCCGCGGCGATGAGGCCGGCTGTGTGGGCCATATCGATCCAAAGGAGGGCTCCCACCTCGTCGGCGATGGCGCGCATCCTTTCATAGTCCCACTCACGGGAATATGCCGAAGCGCCTCCGATGATGAGTTTCGGCCTGCACTCGCGGGCAGTGGCCTCCATCTTGTCGTAGTCGATCATCCCGGTCTCCTCGTTGAGACCGTAAGCCACAGCATGATAGAGAATTCCGGAGGCGTTGACAGGCGATCCGTGGGTCAGGTGGCCTCCCTGTGAGAGGTCAAGTCCCATAAAGGTGTCGCCAGGCTTGAGGCAGGCCATAATGACGGCCATATTCGCCTGGGCGCCGGAGTGAGGCTGAACGTTGGCATATTCAGCGTCATAGATCTTGCAGAGGCGGTCGATCGCAAGCTGCTCGATCTGGTCAACGATCTGGCAGCCGCCATAGTACCTCTTGCCAGGGTAGCCTTCGGCGTACTTGTTGGTGCAGATGGATCCCATCGCCTCCAGCACGTAATCGCTTACGTAGTTTTCTGATGCAATCAATTCGAGTCCGGAAGACTGCCTTTCCTTTTCATTTCTGATCAGATCAAAAATCTGAAGATCCTGTTTCATAAAATTCTGTTGTTAGTGTTACCCGTCGTTTATGTGCCGGGATTGACAAAGATAAGATTAAAAAACGATTTTTGCTATATTTGCAACCATAAAAGCATAATATGGAGAAAGACAGAAAGCTGTTGAGCGTAGAAATGGGAAGAGTGTCTCCCGATGAATATAAGGAACTTCCTCAGATCGGGGTGGTTGTGGTGCTGGACAACATCCGCAGCGCGCACAATGTGGGGTCGGCGTTCCGCACCTGCGACTCTTTCAAGATAGACAAGCTTTGGCTTTGCGGAATATGCGCGGTGCCGCCGTCGGCGGAGATCCACAAGTCGGCCCTCGGGGCGGAGGACAGTGTGCCTTGGGAGCATTCGGACAGCACGATGGATGTGGTTAGCCATTTGCGTTCAGTGGGGTATGAGATCGTCAGTGTGGAGCAGACCGTCAATTCTGTCAGTCTGGAGAAATTCTCGCCGGAATTCGCCGAGGGAAAGAAATATGCTTTGATCTTCGGCAACGAGGTGGATGGGGTGGATCAGGCGGTTGTGGACGCTTCCGACATGACGTTGGAAATCCCGCAGTTCGGCACCAAGCACTCGCTGAACATCTCCGTCTCCGTCGGGGTGATTCTCTGGCACTTCACGCTTGCGCGGCTAATGGACAAGTCTCTTCTACAGCCTTGGCGACCGGAACGTCACGGTCACTGATCCAGTCGAAGTGCCGGTCTTCACATGAGCGGTCCGGTGTCAAAATGAAAGAGGGTGGCCAAAGTCCTTCAGCCACCCTCTCTTGGAGTAATATTCAGTCTTACTCAACGTCCCACCAGATGCGGCCTTCGGTCCTGTCGTTGTCGGAGCCGTACTTGGCATCGCGCTTGAGGGCGTCGATCGCGGCATTGAAGTTGCCGATGTTCAGCGTGTTAGGAGTGCCGAGCGAGTTTCGCCTCGGGATCACAAGCGCATCGCCGTTACTCAGAACCTCAAAATATGCGACACCGTCTTCCGGTTCAGGTTTACCCTTGAAGGCCGGCAGGCCGGTGCGCTTCCATGTCGCCCACATCTCCTCCGGATTCATGTACAGGTTGACCCACTGCTGGGAGATGATCTTCTCCAGCGTGACGTCCGAGAACTCCGGACGGGCGAGATATTCATTGATCTTCGCATCCGTGATCGGGGAATAGTTAGGAGCGGTCTCCGCTGTCTGAGCGACAACGAACATGTTCGTCGCCCAGTCCCGGTACTGCTCCATCGAGGCCTTTACCCCCTCTCTGAACCATCCCTTCGCGTCTTTTCCGGCTACGGAGCCGCCTTTCTTGACGGCGATCTCGGCCAGCATCAGACAGGTCTCGGGGTAGGTGATCAGCGGTGTGAAGGTGTGCATCTTCTCCTGGTTGATGTAGAAGTCCTGCCCCTCAATGGCTCTCGCCGGCATGTTGTTGTTGCCGATGATGCCTCCGTTGGTCTGCTTGCCCCAGGAGTGTCCCTCGGTGTTGCCGTAGAGCTCGGCGGCGGCGATGGCGGCGACAGTGAAGACTTCGCCTCCCAGCTTGAGCGTCTGTTCAGGCATCTGGAGCATGCCCATGAAGTTGTAGTTGCCCGAGATGTCGCCGCTTCTGCCGTAGCCTCCGGAGCCGGAAGGACCTCCATACTCGCCGGTGCCGACCCAACGGCTCTCATGACTGATGCCGTAGTAGTTGTGGTTGGCCTTCAGGCTTGCCCTGAGCCAAGGGGCGATGTCCGCGTGGATGGTAAGATCCGAAAGGATGGAGTTCTCGTTACGCCTTTGAAGTTGTGTGTCTCGTGTGTGGAAGTAAGACCGCAGATTTCCATACCTTGAGGTGGATTCCACCACCTGTGTCTTAGGGTCGCGGTATTGCTTGTAATAGGCCGCGATATCCACGTTTCGAGGCAGGTGGTAGGCGGTCATCATGCCGACATTGTTGCCCCAGTCCCAGCCTCCCTGGCTGGCTCCGTTCTTGGCGGAGGAGAAGGCGTACTTCACGCCGAGTTCCATGGAGAAGATCCGGTTGAGCTCGGTGATGCCTCTGAACGAGATGTTGTGGCGGTGGAAGTCGTTGTTCAGGAAGATTCCCTTGGTCTTTGTGAATCCGTAGGACAGGCGGAACGAGGACTTCTCGCCTCCGCCGCTGATGGCCACGTTGGTGGTGTTGTTTATTCCTGTCTGGTAGAATTCCTTCCAGTTCATCGGGTGAGGGGAGAACGGCGTACTTTTGCCGTCTGGCATCCACTGGTTTCTCAAACTGCCGTCCATTTTCGGACCCCAACTGTAACCTGCGCTGATTATCGCTCCGTCTGGCTGAAAGTCTCCTTGGTAGCCATCGTGAGGTGCGCCCGCTCCGTAGATGTTCTGAAGCTCGACCGGCGACTTGTAGACATCGGTGACCTCCACTGTCTGGTTGACCTCGACTCCCAGACCCTGCTTGCTGTACTTGCCGCCTTTGGAGACAATCACGATCGCTCCGTTGGCCCCTCGGGAGCCGTAGAGCGCTGTCGCCGCCGCTCCCTTGAGGACGGTCACGCTCTCGTAGTCGGCAGGGTTGAGGTTCTTCAACTGGGATCCCCAGTCTGTTCCGGCCAGATTGCCCGTGATAGGTTCCTGGATGATCAATCCGTCGATCACGAAGATCGGGGAGTTGTTCTTGTCCACGGAGTTCGCCCCTCGGATTGTGATTGATGACGAAGACGTGACACCGGAGGCTCCTCACGTGTTGATCTGGAGACCGGCCACCTTACCCTGAAGCGCGTTGACCGGATTGATGGTGTTGGTTCGCTCGATCTCGTCCGTGGAGACCCTTGTGGTGGCGTAGCCGACCTGTCTGGCCTGCTTCGGCAGACCGAGGGCGGTCACGACCACCTCCCCGAGCATCTGGGAATCCTCCTTGAGGGTGACGGTCAAGGTGTTCCCTGTCACGGTCACGTTCTCGGTGATGAAACCGATGGAGGAGACCACGAGGACATCACCCCTTTTTGCCCGGATTTCGAACCGTCCCTTGGCGTCGGTCGCCGTGCCGGTGGATGTTCCTTGGATGATGACAGAGACTCTCACGAGAGTCTCGCCGCGTTCGTCAAGGACAGTACCCCTGACGATGTTGTCCTGCTGAGCGGCGGAAGCGGCTTCCGCGTCTGCCACAGGCCTTCCGCCCGCCGTCACAGGATTGAGGCCGGCCGGCAGGAGGAGGACTCCAGCCATTAGTCCAATAAGATGTGGTTTTAGAAAAAAACTACTCATAATTAGTTGATATTAAGGTAATTATATACGTTGGTTAGATATGTTGCGCGCACGGTTCTTCGTCAATTTCGGTGCAGCCCTCCGGACACACTAGTACTTGTCCTCGGTGATCTCCATCTCCCTGCGTGTCAGCCGTCGTCGGTCGATGGCCCTCCATGCTAAGAAGATGTAGGCCAGCACGAACGGGATTGCCAGCGACACCCAGGCCATTGTCCTGAGCGTGAACTCGCTGGAGCAGCTGTTGCTGATGGTCAGGGAACTCTGGAGGTCGGAGCAGGATGGGTAGTAGGCCGTTCCGTTGTAGCCTGCGATGAGGAACAGCGACATCACCGCCGGCACCGTTCCTGCCCCTGTGAGCCATATGCTCATGCGTTTCCGTCTGCCGAAGAACTGGATGCCTATTCCCAAAAGGACGAACAATACCCCGAGCAGGAATATGATTGCCACAGAAGGAGTCTGGATGAAGTTGTGCAGGTACTTGTACTCCTCGACAGAGATGACCCCGGCGGAGTCCACCGCGTAGCCCGGCATTGTAAGAAGCATGGCCATGCAGGCGAGGAATGCTGCCAGGAACAGTCCTGAAGTCCACCTGACCGCCCGCACGAGTTTTTCCTCAAGTCTCTCGTCCTCGATACTGCCTTGCATGTACATCCCTCCGAGTACCTGCGTGAGGAACATCACCGTGAGTCCGAACGCTATGGTGAAAGGGTTGGCCAGCGCCTCCAGTCCGTGCCACTCGTTGCCCCAGACGCTGATTGTCGGGGCGAGACTCTCTCCGACCGCCGCCTTGTTGACGATGAAGTCAGAACCGGTGAAGAAGGTGCTGACGGCGGCTCCCACGATGAACGGTCCCAGACAGCCGTTGATCAGAAGGAAAGTCCTGAATGTGTTCCTGCCCAGCAGGTTGCCCAGTTTCGTCTGGAACTCGTAGGAGACGGCCTGGAACACGAAGGTGACAAGCAGCAGGATCCAGACCCAGTAGGCACCGCCGAAACTGGTGCTGTAAAACAGTGGGAACGAGGCGAAGAACGCTCCGCCGAACGTTACGAGCGTGGTGAAAGTGAACTCCCATTTCCTTCCTGTCGAATTGACGATCAACTGCCTCTCTTCCTCATCCTTTGTGATGAATATCAAGGAGTTGCCACCCTGTACGAACATCAGGAAGACGAGAAGTCCGCCAAGCAGGGAAATGATGGCCCACCAGTAGTTCTGTAGGAATTCGTATGTGAACATGGCTAGGTTTCTTGATGTGGTTGTGTGTCTAGTAAGTGTTTCCCGGTCCCTTGCGGATAGCCTTGAGCAGGATTCTGATTTCTATCGCCAGGAAGAGGGTGAATATTCCCAAAAAGAGGAAGAATGTGGTCTTTACGGCATCCACGCTGACGCTTGAGACTCCCGCTTTCACAGGCAGCAGATCCTGGATCGCCCACGGCTGTCTTCCGACTTCGGCCACAATCCATCCGGCCTGGCCGGCGAGGTAGACCAGAGGAATGGACAGCACGCAGATCCAAAGGAACCATCGGTTCCGCTCCAAGGTCTCCCTTCTCGCGTAGTGGAAGGCGAGCGCCATCACGAGCAGCAGGAAGCAGCCAAGCCCCACCATCACGCGGAACGCCCAGAAGACGATTCCGACAGGTGGGATCAGCTCCTCTTCGGAGGAGATGTAGCCGTAGCCGAAGTATGCGGAGTTGTCCATAAGCGTCTGCCTTGCGGCCGCTGCCAGCTCATGGTCGCTTTCCTTGGCCTTCCTGTAGGTTCTGAATGCGGACAGGGCGGTGTCGCCTCTGGCCATCATCTCGGCGGCGGAAGGATGCTTCGTCCCGTTCCGATCAATGTAGCCATCGAGAATGTCCTGTATGCCAGGCACATAGCCGTCAGCGTTCCCCGTGGCCAGAACTGAGAGCATTCCCGGAATCTCTATTCCAGGGACAATGGAGAACGGCGCTCGTGTGCCGCCTCTCTGAAGGCCTTCGGCCGCGGCGAGTTTCATCGGCTGGTGGTCGGCGACGTGGACGGCCGACTTGTCCCCGGAGAACATCACGGCGACAGCCCCCACAATGCCCACGACTGCGGCTACCCTTATGCTCGCAAGGGAGAAACGCTGCTCGCGTCCGCGGAGAAGGTACCAGCAGCAGATTCCGATCACCACCACGGCCCCGGTCATCCATCCGCTCAGTACTGAGTGGAAGAATTTGCTGACGGCCATCGGGTTGCTCACGACGGCCCAAAAATCCACCATCTCGTTCCGGACAGTGTCCGGGTTGAAGGCCATCCCGACTGGATGCTGCATCCAGCCGTTGGCCACGAGAATCCAGTAGGCGGAAAGGGACGCTCCGATGGCGGTCAGCCATGTTGAGGCCAGATGGAAGCCTTTACTGACTCTTCCCCAGCCGAAGAACATCACCGCGACGAAGGTGGCCTCGATGAAGAAGGCAAAGATTCCCTCGATGGCGAGCGGCGCTCCGAATATGTCGCCGACGAACCACGAGTAGTTGCTGAAGTTGGTCCCGAACTCGAACTCAAGGATGATTCCTGTCGCGACGCCGACGGCGAAGTTGATACCGAATATCTTCATCCAGAACTTCGCGGCGTGTTTCCAGAAGTCCACCTTGCGGATGACGTAGAGCGTCTCCATAATGGCCATTATCACAGACAGTCCGAGGGTCAACGGGACGAAGATCCAGTGATAGCAGGCAGTCAGGGCGAACTGCGCCCTTGACCAATCGACTAAGGCTGATTCTATCATAGTGTTGGACTTTTGCGCCCGGGGGCAATCTCGGGCGTGATTGAACTTATCTCACGTCAGGCGGCGATTGCCCATCGCACCGGACATTCACAGTAATATTCATTGATGAAAGATTGTTTCCCACCGCTTCGATTTTCTCTTCCGTGGTCTTGCCGGCGAGGGCAGGCCTGAAGAAGAACACCCTGAGGACAGCGAACAGGATGAAAAGTTTCAAGAATATGAGAACCCACAAGATGCGTCCCCACGTCATTCCTTTGAAACCTTGCACATAGAATCTGATAATACGGCCCGGCAATGCTTTAAGCCCGCCTGAGGCTTCCGGACTGTCAGGGAGTGGAGTGGCGGTGGCCCGGTCTCTTTTCCGGAACCGTATTCAACCCTTTTCTGGAGTCAGTTGAAAGCGTGTTGGTCTTACTCATAAAATCAATACGTTTTTGTTAAACTTCAGTTTGTATCGTGTTGGGGGAAATCCGAAATAATGCTGGTCAGCCACGACTTTCCCTCGGTCTTGCCGTCTGCAATTTTTTGCAATAGTAGTAAGAATAATTCTAATCTGCAAACAATTGTCCGCATTTAAGTGCTGAATAATTAATGCTTTAGCCGCCGAGCCTTTTCGCAAACGATTTCGCCTCCCAGTTCGTTCCCCGCTGCCCGTTCCTTGCTGCCTGCTGCTCGTTCCCCGCTGCCCGCTGCCTGCTGCCCGTTCCTTGCTGCCCGCTGCCAACTGCACGCTGCCAACAGCCCGCTGCCGACTGCCGACCGACCATGACCGCATCGATTACTCTTGGTGAGCGGAACCGGCCTTCCTGCGCACCAGAGCCACCTGGCCTGCTCCTTGGTGAGCGGAACAGCCCCATTTGCTCACGAGACTGGTGATTCGGTCGGTTTGGTGAGCGGAACCGGCCTTCCTGCGCACCAGAGCCACCTGGCCTGCTCCTTGGTGAGCGGAACAGCCCCATTTGCTCACGAGACTGGTGATTCGGTCGGTTTGGTGAGCGGAACCGGCCTTCCTGCGCACCAGAGCACCTGGCCTGCTCCTTGGTGAGCGGAACCGGCCTTCCTGCGCACGGGGCGGGAGTCGGGGGAGGAGGGCTGTCAACTCTCCAGCCAGCCCAGAAAGTCCTCGGCTCTGGAGCGGCTGACAGTAAGGTCAGGCGCCGGGCCGAGATTTGTGGAGAGATGCACCTTAGGTGTCACCCGGAGCCGCCCGCCAAGCAGCTTGGTCACACACTCGATCGCATCCTTCGCGAATATGCAGCTTCTGGAAATCCTGAAGAACCGCTCGGGATCAAGATCGGTGATGAGCGAATCCATCGTTGAATCAACGATATATACCGCTCCGCCGTGCGTCACGACATGGTTGTTCTTGTCCTCTGAATAGAAAAACGCAATCTCGTCAGCCTTCACGGGCACGATCCTGTCGTTGAACTGCACCAGAAAACGCTCCTTGTACCCGTGTCCGGAATCCTTCCGCGAGATCGCGCCGAGAATCTTCTCGACATCCAACTCTCCGGAGGGAAACTGTCGACATCTTTCCACGGCTCTCTTCAAGGCCGACATGTCTATCGGCTTGAGAAGGTAGTCGATAGAGCCAGCCTCGAACGCCTTGACGGCATAGCTGTCGTAGGCAGTCGTCATCACCACGCGAGGCTTCACGGCCACCTGCCGGAAAATCTCAAAGCACTCGCCGTCAGAAAGTTCCACATCCATGAATATCAAGTCCGCCTCGTCGGGCCTTTCCTTGAGCCGGGCTACGGATTCGGCCACGGAGGCGCACTCCCCGACAACCTCGATGTCAGGAAAACTGGTCTCCAGCATTTTCTCAAGGCTCCTCCGAGCCATCATCTCATCTTCTATTATAAGGACTTTCATAAGAGCGGCAGTTTGACTGTGTAGGAGTCATCCGTGCGGATGATCTCGATTATAAGGACTTTCATAAGAGCGGCAACTTTACTTTGTAGAAATCGTCAGTACGGATGATCTCGATCCCCTTGCCGGAACGATCCCTGTACTGTTGGCGTATGTAGTTGAGACCCAATCCGCTGGACTGCGCCTCGGTGATTTTCGGAATGAGGTTGTTCGTCACCGTCAGTGTCTCCCCGTCGGACATCACACTGACTTTCAGCGGCTTGGCGGGAGACACTGCGTTGTGTTTCGTGGCGTTCTCAATAAGGAGCTGAACCGAGCACGGAACCACGTGCCTTGACAAGTCTTCGGGCCGGATGCCGACCTCCACGTCGAACCCCTCCTGGAACCTGACCTTCAGCAGGTCGCGGTACATCTCCACATAGGTCATCTCGTCCCGGAGCGTCACCGTGCCCTCCTCCTCGTTGCGGAGCATGTAGCGGTAGATTCCCGCCAGCTTATGAATATACTCGCTCGCCTCCCTGTCCCTTCCGTCCAGCACGAGGGCGTCCAGAATGTTCAGCGAATTGAAGAGGAAATGCGGGTTGACCTGCTGCTTGAGGTTGAGGTACTGGAACTTGGCGAGGTCGGCGCGATTCTTTTCCTTCTCGGCGTTGCGGCGGGCCGTGATGGCATATTCAATCATGTAGATCACGGAATAGATCATCACTTCCGCTATGAACGCCACCAGGGCGAGCTCCAGGAAACTCTTAGCGGAGGAAGGGCGGCGGAATTCGAACGGCAGTCCGGAGCCGACAAGGGCCGCGGCGACAGCGGAAAGCGCTATCAGGAAGACCGCCGTTGCGAGGATGTGTCCGGCCGAGGATTTCCGGTCCGACATATTCTTGGTATGCTCCACGAAGAGGATCGTCAGGCAGACCATCACCAGAAGGATGAAGGTGTTGTCGGCAAATGCGGCGACAGCGTTCACCACGGATCCCCCTTCAAAGAGGGTGGAACTGAATATGTAGATTATGATCCTGACAATCAAGATGATGGCCACGGCGACGGAGAGCCATGTGATATCGAAGCTTCTTGCCTTGGACTCTTTTCCGTACCTGTCGGCGTAGCGTCTCATAAAGAAGACCAGTCCCCAGCCCATCGACTCGGTGGTCGTGAATGTGGCGATCGCGGGGGAAAGCAGGGGGTGGTTGATGAACGTCCCTGCGAGCGCGGCGATCCCGTTGCCGAGGAGGTAGCCGAGAATGTTGGCTATGATGATGACGATGGAGGAGAACTCCACGCTCTGCCGGTACCTCAGGCAGAGGATGACCGTGAGGACGATCGTGAGCGTGGTCAGGGCCAGTTCGTCCCCGAGGTTCAGTAACCTGCACAGCACCGCCGTGGCTACGTGGAGCAGCGCGAAAGCGTGGATTATGGATGAGGTCCTTAGTTTCATGCCGTTAATGATGGTAGGGTGACCGTTAACTATTCACAATCGCCAAAGTACTGCAATTTAAGAAAAATATCTTTCATTTCGTCATTAAAAGCCAGCAATTCATCCGCTTTTTCTTTCCATTCATCGTTTCAATAATTACAAATCGGTGCTAATCAACTATATTTACGCCGAAATTGACACTGAAATTAGTACCGTAAAATGCAATCCAAGAGCAAACTTACGTTTTGGGAGATGTGGAACCTCAGCTTCGGCTTTTTCGGGGTGCAGATCGCCTATGCCCTCCAGAGCGCGAACATCAGCAGGATCTTCGCCACTTTGGGAGCGGATCCGCACCAGCTGAGCTTCTTCTGGATCCTCCCGCCTCTGATGGGCATGATCGTCCAGCCGCTGATCGGCAAGTGGTCCGACAGAACCTGGTGCAGGATGGGACGCAGAAAGCCTTATCTGCTGATCGGAGCCTTGATTTCGGTTCTCGTGATGATCTTCCTGCCGAACGCCGGCAGCCTGAGTTTCTCCTCAAGGCTGATCCTTGGACTCAACGGCGCCATGTGGTTCGGGCTGTTCTCGCTCATATTCCTTGACACTTCCATCAATGTCGCGATGCAGCCGTTCAAGATGATGGTCGGGGACATGGTCGGCGAGGAACAGAAGGCTCAGGCCTACTCGATCCAGTCGCTTCTTTGCAACGCCGGCAGCCTGGTGGGCTACCTTTTCCCGATTTTCTTCACCTGGATCGGCATCGCCAACATCGCCCCAAAGGGACAGGTGCCGCCGTCCGTGATCTGGAGCTTCTGGTGCGGTGCCGCGATCCTTATCCTCTGCGTGCTATACACTTTCCTGAATGTCAAGGAGATGAATCCTCAGGAATATGCCGAGTTCCATTCCCTCGATCCAAAGCGTCAGGCTGAGGAGGAGAAGGACAATCCGGGACTCATCAGACTGCTGCTCCATGCTCCCAAGACATTCTGGACCGTGGGACTCGTGCAGTTCTTCTGCTGGGCGGCGTTCATGTACATGTGGACCTATTCCAACGGAGCCATCGCCGCCAACTGCTGGAACGCCACCGACACGGCCTCCGAGGGCTATCAGGCCGCTGGCAACTGGGTCGGGGTAGTCTTCGCCGTACAGGCTGTCGGATCAATCCTGTGGGCGATTGTACTTCCTAAGTTCCGCTCCTTGAGACTGGCCTATGTGGTTAGCCTTCTGATCGGAGCCGTCGGCTTCATCTCCGTTGCGTTCATCCACAACCAGTACCTGCTCTGCGTGTCGTACCTGCTGATCGGAACCGCCTGGGCCGCGATGCTCGCACTTCCGTTCACATTTCTGACCAACGCTCTCGACGGGGAGCATCTGGGCAGCTATCTCGGCCTGTTCAACTGCACCATCTGCCTTCCGCAGATCGTCGCCGCGGCGCTCGGCGGAGTGGTGCTGAGACTTCTGGGCGGAGTCCAGGCGAACATGCTCGTCACTGCGGGTGTCCTGCTTGTGCTTGGCGCGCTGAGCGTCCGTCTCATAAAGGAAAGGAAACAATAATAACCTTAATAACTCAAGTTTCGCAAGTGAAAAATAATTGAAATAAAAAAGGCTAAAGGTTTTG
>ERZ857969.413-NODE-413-length-73157-cov-6.812591_pt1 | contig 73157 bp, 61 predicted proteins | sample MGYA00519864_ERZ857969 | MGnify/ENA primary metagenome ERZ857969 (study PRJEB31778, sample SAMEA3449382) | human gut metagenome | biome: human gut; feature: human-associated habitat; material: faeces | place: United Kingdom | collected 2010/2012 ...
TGCGGGGAAGAGCGTGTTTGGTACGCAGTACCAAGTAAACGCGACTTCTCCAAGAGATATTGCGGGGAAGAGCGTGTTTGGTACGCAGTACCAAGTAAACGCGACTTCTCCAAGATATAGATGAAATTTTTACAAGTGGGTGGCAGTTGGAAGCCAATGGAAAACAAAACCATTTCCTCCAACTGTTCACGGGGGACTGTCCCCTCAAACCCAACGATATGGATTATATATCAAAAAAGAGTTTTTGACAAGCGGTTGAAAAGATAATTTTTTTCATTTTGCGGATAAAAATCTTGGTTTGTTACGTTTATCAATTCTGACAGCAGATTGACCTATTGAAATTTTCGTTTCTTCGTGCTATAATATTTTTAGGAGGGAGATTATGACTTATTCAAAATCCAGACCGAAGATTCTGTCGTCCGGGATTATGGACGCATTGAGTTCGTTTGCATATTTTGTGCTTGCGATATTGTTTTTTATATTCGGAGCGGTGCTGCTAAACACTGACGTATCCGGCGGTGAGGACAACATGTCGGGCGCAATCCAAGAGATTGGCGGAGCGTTTGCCACAGGCATTTTGGGCGTTTTGTCGATTGTCGTGGGAATTATTTGCTTGGTTGCCATGCTTATATCCCTTGTCGGGACGGTGATTACGCTACGATCCGTCAACAAAGACTTTTCGGCACTGAAAAACAGACTTAACATGCTTAAAATCGCCGCAGGATTTAACTATGCGGCAATGGGTATTTTCTTTGTCGGTGCGATATACGATTTCACGCAGTGCGGAAACGATGCGACGCTCGTTGCGGGAGCGTGCGTGTTGCTTGCAGTTTCGATTTTCAGAGGAGTAAGTGCGGTTTTCAAAACGCTTGCAATCAAGGAGATAAGCGTTGAGCAAGTAGAGAATAGCGAGCTATTTGACCAAGGCGCAAACACTAACGATATTGAAGAATAAATCAACGTCAAATTTTTTGCAAAAGACCTCCGAAACGGAGGTCTTTTGCATTTGTTTTTAACTTGTAACGAATAAGATTAGATTTCTTTGCGGTATCGCAAAAACTATTCGGTGACGTCGGAGGGAGTTAGGGCGGAGTGAACCGCGCAAGTTCCGGCGTTCTTTGCGGTTTGATAATGCCATTCATTTTGGTCGAGTATTATTGAAAATCGACATAGAAAAAGGACGTTAATCGTCCTTTTTCTACAAGCAGTTTATCAAATTTTCGGTAAAATTTACCAAAGGTTGTCGTTTCTCACGATTGCGCAACCCTTGCTTGCTCTTGCAACTGCTGCAATGCCGTTCTTTGCGCCGCTGATGTCCGCATAACCGTCGTTGGTGGTTGCGATGAGGCTGCCGTTGGTTGCGTACAAACGAAGACGATATTCGCCTTTTTTGTCGAGATAAATTTCCCATTTGGGGAATTTGAGGGTTTCGTAATTTTTGAGCGTTTGGTTTTCGACGGGGGCTTTTTCTGCGTTGTTGATGATGCTTTGCACGCCGATTTTAGCTGCACCGAGAGTGGTGTAGGCTTGTGCGCCGATTGCCACGACTCTATAGTTGGAGGAGAAGAGCTTAAACACGAAGTTACCTTTGTCCGTCTTTTTGATGACGTATTTGCCGTGAACTTTGCCTTCGCCTTCAACGAGGACGGTTTCCTCATCCTTTTCGACGGTTTTCGTTGCTTTGGGAGCGTTATCTTCTTTGACGGGAGATTCTTTTACAGCCGTTTCTTTGACGGGAGTTTCTTTTTGAGCTTTTGCAGTCTTGGTTGCTTTCACGGGTTTTTCTTCTTGAACCGGTTTGGTTGTTTTGTCCGTTGCTTTTGCCACTTTCTTTTCCTCCGTAGGTGTTTTTGTATCTTCAACTTTTGTTGACTTTTTGGATGCGGTCTTTTTGGTGGCAACTTGTGCATCGTCGGACTGCTTTTGCGCTTTGGGCGCGGACTTTGAAGATTTGTTTACAGACTTGACTTCCGCTTTTTCTTCGGCGGGCGCGGTTTCTTTCTTGGTCTTTGTGAGAGTTGCAACCGCCCACAAATCCTCGGCTTTCTCTTGTTTTTTCTTGGTGGATACAACCTTTGTTTTTGCAGGTTTCTCGACTTCGAAATTTGTGTCGAACAACTCATCGTTGACGGATTTTCCGCTCTTGAGATTGAGGGAAGTCTTGTGCTCTTCGTCGTTTACGACGGGTGTCACTTCTTTCTTTTGAGCGGTTTTTCCGGTTTTTTTTGCCTTGGGAGCAGGTGTGATTTCTTCCTCGACGGGTTGGGTTTCTTTTACGCGCTCTTGCTCTTGCGTATCGAGGGCAACCTCTTCTTGCTCAACCGAAACGGGTTCAACGTCTTGTGCCTTTTCGGCTTGTTGCTCGGCTTCGTCAACTTCGTCGATTACGTTTTCTACGGGCGTTTCGTCCGCTTGTTCAAGCCCTGTATCTTCCGTTTGTGCGGTGGGTTCTTCGACGGGTTGAACGTCTTCGACTTGCTCAACGCTCTCTTGTGCGTTTTCTACGCTGTCCTCTACGACTTGCTCTTCTTGTTCGTCCTCGACGATTTCGGGAGCGACGTCGCTTTGTGCTTCGTTCAACTCGCTTTCGATATTTGTTTCTTTCTCATCGGATACGGAGGGGATTTCCTCGGATTGTTCTTGCGCAATTTCTTCCTTGTTTTCATCGTCTACTGGCGTTGTATCGTTGTTTTGATTGCTACCGACGATCTCGTCCGATTGAGGGGAAGTTTCTTGAAGGGCATTGTTTTCGTTTTTGATTTCTTCGACTTTGCCGTCGTCGGTGATATGTACCAAAGTGCCGACGGGGGCAGTGTCGTCGTCGTCAACGATTTCGCTTTCCAAAAATTCGATGTCATCAAAATTTACCATAAAAATAAATTCCTCCGCGCGGAAAACAGAAGAATTTTTGCATAAAAAACTCCTCTATAATCCAAGATATGAATATAATATCATATTTGTTTGTTTAAATCAATATTCCGACAAACTTTTTTTGTCAAAAATCGCGCTATTTTCAATTATAAATTGATAAACGCCACAAGATGTGGTATATTAGACGTAGTTCGTTGCGACGAAAACGTCGCATAAAAGGTTGTATGATTACGCTATGAACAACTTCAATCTCAATCCACAGCAACTTGCCGCCGTCAACGACACCGAAGGCGCGGTTTTGGTTATTGCGGGCGCGGGGAGCGGAAAAACTCGCGTGCTTACCGCAAGGGTTTGCCATCTCATCGAGACTGGCGTCGACCCATACAATATTTTGGCAATCACTTTCACAAACAAAGCCGCCAACGAGATGAAAGAGCGTATCGAAAGATACATCGGCTCGCAAAGCGTCTGGACGAGCACGTTCCACTCGATGTGCGCTCGCATGCTCAGATACGATGCGGACAGAATCGGATATTCCACCGATTTTACCATTTATACCGACCTTGAAAGCGAAAGAGTAGTCAAGCGCGTATTGCAAGATTATCCGCAAGCCGATCCCAAAAACAAAGGCGATTATTTGTGGCATATTTCACGTGCCAAAACGCTTGCTTTGTCGCCCGACGCCTATTACGACGCAATCAAAAACGACGACAACGACGCATACAATATATATCAGGTCTACGCACGTTATGAAGAGGAACTCAAAAAGTGCAACTGCATGGATTTTGACGATTTGCTCCTCAAAACCGTAAAACTTTTCTCGGAGTGTCCCGACGTTCTCGAAAAGTATCAAAGACGATTCCAATATATTTGCGTAGACGAGTTTCAGGACACCAACAAACTGCAATACGACATTGTAAAACTGCTCTCGAAAAAGAGCGGAAATTTGTTTGTTGTTGGCGACGAAGATCAGTCCATTTACAGCTGGCGCGGCGCGGAAATCCGCAATATTTTGGATTTCCCGAAGGATTTTCCCGGCGCAAAGGTTTATAAGCTCGAACAGAATTATCGCAGCACGACGTCTATTCTGAAAGCCGCAAACAACGTCATAAAAAACAACTCCAACCGCAACGAAAAGAACCTTTGGAGCGAAATTAAGGACGACAACAGCATCGAGTATTACGAGGCGTACAACGATCGAGACGAAGCGACGCAGGTCGCGCGAACCATAAACACATTGCACAGAAACGGCGAAAAATACAGCGATATGGCGGTTTTGGTGCGTGCAAACTCGGTCACCAGACAATTTGAAGAAGAGTTTAATTTGCACGGAATACCGTACAAGGTTTTCGGTGGGTTCAGATTTTACGAACGCAAGGAAATCAAAGACGCTTTGGCATATGTTCGTCTTGCGATAAATCCGAGCGACAACGACAGCATTTTGCGTGTCGTCAACTATCCCAAGCGCGGCATCGGCAACACGGCGGTGCAAGAGTTGCAAGAGGTTGCAAAGGCGCACGATACGACGCTTTTCAGCGTGCTTGTCAATCCCGAATGGCTCACGCCGAACACCGCAAAAAAACTTGCTCCTTTCTCGCAAATCGCAACGGATTTGGTGCAATTTTCAAAACAAATGCAGGCGGTTGAGTTTATGCAATACGTCATTAGGCGCAGCGGACTCGAAAGCGCACTGTCGCAAAGCCAAGAGCCGGACGACGCAAACAGACTGGAAAATATCGAAGAACTCGTTTCCGCCGTACAACAATTCGAACAAGACAACGACGGAGCAGGCATATCCGACTTTATGCAATCCGTCGCGCTCGTGTCAGACACCGACGAAATGAACAGTGAAGATTACGTCACGATTGCAACCATACACGCAGTGAAAGGTCTTGAATTCGACGACGTGTTTTTGGTTGCGCTCGAGGACGGGATTTTCCCGACTCAAAGAGCGATTACCGCAGGGGACGTGGAAGAAGAGCGCAGACTTATGTACGTTGCCATAACGCGCGCACGCAAAAAGTTGTTTGTGCTCAACGCTCGCCAACGCTATCGTTTCGGAAGAACGGAATACTTGCCAAAGAGCAGATTCGTAGGCGAAATGAGCGGATTTAAGTCGTCGATGAGATACACCAACTCATCATATACGCAACCGACTTTCGACACGTCCGATCGTATAAAACTCGGCGTAAACAATCCTCAAACGTCGGCGTTCAAAAAGAATCTGTCGAACGGTTTTTCAAAATCGACTCTCGAAACGCCGAAAAAATCTTCGAATGTCGACTATTCTCAATTCAAAAAGGATACCGTAGTCGAACATACGAAGTTCGGAAGAGGCATTATAATTCAAACGAGCGGCGACGGCGAGGATAAGATTGCGGCAATTGCGTTTAAGGGCTTGGGCGTAAAAAGATTTTCGCTTGCCATCGCTGCGGCAAGTCTTAAAATCATCGGCAAAAACGACGAAGAATAGAACAATCAAGTGCGTTAGATGTTCGAAAAGCGCATTTGTAGAAAAATGTATATTGACACGAACGCCGATTTGATATAACTTGAAAATGAGGTTTGACCTTAATATATTGGGGCAAAATCGAGATATGGACAAACTTGCAAGAATGAAGGAACTCGTGTCCACTCTCAACGAGTGGGCAAGGCTGTATTACGAAGAGGACGCTCCCGTCGTTGCCGACGCGGAGTATGATCGTCTTTACGACGAATTGCGCACGCTCGAAGCAGAAGAAGGCTATTCTTTGCCCGACAGTCCCACGCACAGAGTGGGCGGCGCTCCTAAGGGTAAGTTTGAACAATCCAAGCATCTTTTGCGACTTTACAGCCTTGACAAGTGCCAATCGAAAGAGGAGTTTTTCGAATGGTGCAACCGCATCGTGAAAACGGTGGGATATTTGCCTACGCTCACTTGCGAGTATAAATTCGACGGACTTACGCTCAATATTTTGTATGAAAACGGCAAAATCGTCAAAGCGTCCACAAGGGGCAACGGTGAAGTCGGAGAAGTTGTAACGGCGCAAGTCAACACCATAAAAAAACTGCCCAAAACCATTGAATATAAGGGAAAAATCGAAATTCAAGGCGAAGGCATCTTGCGACTTTCCGCACTCAACGCATACAATCAAATCGCATCCGAACCTCTTAAAAACGCAAGAAACGGCGCTGCCGGCGCAATCAGAAACCTCAATCCCGAAGTTACCGCTCAAAGAGGTCTTTCCTTTTTTGCCTACAACATCGGTTACAGTGACAAAACTTTCGAAACACAAACGCAAATGCGCGATTTTCTGAAAGAACAGGGCTTCGAAACCGAAGGCGATTTCGAAAGAGTAAACGACGCGCAAGCGGCAATGCAATATGCCGACAACACCGGTGAAAAGCGTGAAAAACTCGACTATCTCATCGACGGCGTAGTTTTCAAAGTCGACGACGTAAGATTGAGAGAAGAGATCGGCTTCACCGAAAAATTTCCGAAATGGGCGGTTGCGTACAAGTTTAAGGCGGACGAGATGACAACCACGCTTTCGGGCGTGGAGTGGCAAGTGTCAAGAAGCGCAAAACTCAATCCGATTGCGATTTTAGACCCCGTGGACATCGGGGGAGTGACCGTGTCGAGAGCAACACTCAACAACTACGGAGATATTCTGAAAAAGAAAGTTAAAATCGGTGATAAAGTGTTTGTGCGACGTTCGAACGACGTAATTCCCGAAATTATGGGTGTAGCAATCGAAAATCCCGACGCAAAAGCCATTGAAAAGCCCACGGAATGTCCCGTCTGCCACGCTCCTGTCAAAGAAGTCGGTGCGTTCTTGTACTGCACGGGGGATAACTGCGCCCCGCAAATCATATCGAAACTCGACCATTTCGCATCCAAAGACGCAATGGATATCGACGGATTCAGCGAAAAAACCGCCGAACTTTTGTACAACGAAACGCACGTCGAAAATGCGGTCGATTTGATGAATATCACCGCAATTGACTTGTTCGGTCTTGAAGGTTTTGGGGATAAAAAGATTGACAATTTGCTCGGCGCGATTGAAAAATCCAAGCATACCACGCTCGACAGATTTTTGTTCGCATTGGGCATCGAAGGCATAGGCAAAAAGACCGCAAAAGATTTGGTTAAGCGGTTTAGAACGCTTGAAAACCTCAAAAACGCATCGCTTGCTGAGCTTGGAGCGGTTGACGGCATAGGCGAAATCCTTGCAAACAACATTTTCACATATTTCCGTGATTCTAACAATGCGGATTTTGTGCAAAAACTTCTTGATTGCGGCATAGAATTCGAGGAAAAAGAAGAGAAACAAGGCGTGTTTTCGGGTATGAAAATAGTTCTGACGGGCTCGCTTCCAACCTATAAGCGCGGCGATGCAACCAAACTCATCGAGGACAACGGCGGGGAAGTTGCGTCATCCGTTTCGAAATCCGTCAATCTAGTGCTAGCAGGGGACGATGCGGGTTCTAAACTCGAAAAAGCTCAAAAACTCGGCATCGAAATCATTGACGAGGAAGAATTTAAACGTCGTATTGGCATTTGAGCCTATGCGGTGTGCAACAAAATTTACAATTAATTTGCGATTTTCAATTTAAAAAGGCACTAGTGCCTTTTTATTTTTGTCACAAAGTTGGCACAAGTTGTTGCGATGATGTATCGTTTGTGATATAATATCTAAAAATTATTAGGCGGACGCACGCATATGCACAGTATGACAGGCTATGGCAAAGGTGTTTCCAAACGCGACGGAAAGACCATAACCATAGAGATTAAAACCGTAAATCACAGATTTTTGGATTGCAATATCAAGCTCCCTCGCAACTTTCTTTTTGTCGAGGACAGAGTGAAAAAAGCCGTTTCGTCGGCAATTTCGAGAGGACACGTAGATCTCTATCTCACTTACGAGCAGAGCTCGACCGACGAAGGTGCGTACACTGTCGATTTGGAGCTTGCAAACAACTATCTTACGGCGGTAAGACAACTTGAAAACGGCACGGGGCTTGCAAACGACGTCACTCTTTCAACGCTTTTGCGCGTCGGGGATATCGTGACAAGACAACAATCCGTCGAGGACGAGGATTTGCTTGCGGAAATGACGCTCGAAGCGGCCAGCGAAGCACTTGTCAATCTCAAAGTTATGCGTGAAAAGGAAGGTCAATCTCAAAAAGCGGACATTGCAAGCAAACTCGACACGATCGAGGCGTGTCTTGACCGCATAAAAGAGTTTGCGCCCAAAGTCGTCGAGGATTACAGAGAGTTGCTCAACGCAAGGATTGCCGAGGTTGTCGAGCCGTCGCTCGTTGACAAGCAACGTCTTGCAACCGAAGTTGCTCTTTATGCCGATCACTGCGCAATCGACGAAGAAATCACAAGGCTTTCAACTCACATCTCGAACATGCGTTCGCTGCTTGAAGCAACCGAGCCTGTGGGAAGAAAAATGGATTTCCTCGTGCAAGAGTTCAACAGAGAAACCAACACGATCGGATCGAAAGCAAACGATATGCGCATCACCAAAGAAGTGCTTGCCATAAAGAACGAAATTGAAAAAATGCGCGAACAAGCCGCCAACATCGAATGAGGAAATCTTGACTATGCAAATGGAAAACGGTATGCAAAATCGAGGATTGCTCATCGTCGTGTCGGGATTCAGCGGAGTGGGCAAAAGCACGGTTATATCAAAGATGTTTCAAAAGATGCCGAATTTGAGATTTTCGGTGTCCTGCACTTCGAGAAAACCAAGGAAAGGAGAGCAAGAGGGCGTTGACTACTACTTCGTCACAGAGGACGAGTTTGTGAAAAAAGTCGACAGCGACGAATTTGTGGAGTACACGCGCACTTTTACAAACTGCTACGGCACCTTGAAATGCGAAGTGGAAAACAAACGCAATCAAGGCTACGACGTGCTTTTGGACATCAACAGCGTGGGGGCGATGAACATCAAGAAGGTCTATCCCGATTGCGTGACGATTTTCATCAATCCACCCTCCCTCGAAGAGCTGAAAAAACGCCTTATCGGCAGAGGAAGCGAAACGCCCGATTCCCTCAAAAAACGTCTTGACGAAATCGAATTCGAAAGAAAAAGCATACCGTATTACGACTTTGTGGTGATAAACGACGTTGCGGAGGATTGCGCGGACAAAATCGTGAACTATCTCGAACAAAGAAGATCGCAAATCAAATAAGGGCGGATTCATCGCAGTAAGCGCGAAATCAAGCGAAAAGCACCAATTAACAAGCGCAAATCACTCAAAAGCTTGAGGAAACAAGCGCAAAGAACATAAGAGAACAAGCGTAAAAAACATATGAAAAACGCCGAAAGGCGAAAACGATAAAAACGAATTTATATATCTTCGGAGGAAACAACTATGATGATCGATCCCCCAATCGACAAACTCATCAAACATGCAGAGTGCAGATACGCACTTACCGTCGCCGTTGCAAAACGCGCTCGCGAACTTGCTACGACCGAAAGCAACTACCTTGAAAAGAGCGGTTTGAAACCCATCTCGCTTGCTTGCAAGGAAATCTACGACGACAAAATCAAAATCGTTCACGACTAATCGAATTTTTGACGATTATCTCCGTTCTCGATTGAAAGCGAGGTTATTATGCTTTACGGAAAAAACGTGGTTTTGGGTGTAAGCGGCGGAATTGCCGTGTACAAATCGTGCGAAATCGTATCGAGGCTCAAAAAACTCGGAGCGAACGTTGACGTTATTATGACCGACAACGCTCGTGAATTCGTCACGCCTTTGACCTTCCAAACGCTTGCAAAATCCGCAGTGGTAACAAACGCTTTCGAACCGGTCAAAGAGTTTGACATCAACCATATATCCCTTGCAAAAAAAGCGGATATTTTGGTTGTCGCGCCGGCAACCGCAAACGTCATTGCAAAATTTGCCGAGGGCATTGCCGACGATATGCTCACCACCACGTATCTTGCATCGAACGCGCAAAAACTTATTTGCCCCGCGATGAACTGCAATATGTACGAGGACGAAGCAACGCAAAAGAATATGCGCACTTTGCGCGAGCGAGGCGCAATGTTTTGCGACAGTGCGATTGGGCTTTTGGCTTGCGGCGACGTCGGAAAAGGACGTATGGCAGAGCCGATCGAAATCGTAGAGAAGATCGTCGATTGTCTCACTCCCGTGCAAGATTTTGCCGATAAACGCGTGCTTATCACGGCCGGCGGTACTGAAGAAAAGATCGACGGCGTAAGGGTGATTGCAAATCATTCCAGCGGAAAGATGGGCAAAGCTCTTGCGGAGGCGGTTGCACAGAGAGGCGGAAGCGTGGTGTACGTCTACGGCAACGTCAAAGTCGACGTTCCGAAATGCGTCGAAAAGGCGATTCACGTCACGTCAACGCAAGATATGCTCGATGCGTGCGTAAAGGAATTTGACGATTGCGACGTTGCGATTATGGCTGCCGCGCCTGCCGATTACAAAGTTAAAAACGTCTTTGAAAACAAGGTTAAGAGCGAAACGCTTACCCTCGAACTCGTCAAAAACCCCGATATCGCAAAGACGCTCGGAGAAAAGAAAGAGGGAAGAAAACTCGTGATTTTCTCCGCCGAAACCGAAAATCTTTTGGAAAACGCAAAAGGTAAACTTGTCAAAAAACACGCAGACCTCGTCGTTGCCAACGACGTAACCGTCGAGGGTGCGGGCTTTGACGTTGATACGAACGTTGCAACCGTTATCGATAATGACGGTCAATGCGTCGAAAGCGGAAAAGTGAGCAAGAGAGAACTTGCCGACATCATTCTCGACAAGGTGATTGCTTTATGATACTCGAAGTCATCGTCAACATCTCAAACAGCGACGTGGACAGGACTTTCGACTACGAGGGCGACGACGTTCCCATCGGAAGCAGAGTTGTCGTTGAATTCGGAAAAAAAAGGCTTATCGGCTTCGTTATAGGCAAAAAAGAAAAATCGGAATTTTCCGACCTTAAAAGAGCACAATACCTCGATTCGCCCATAAGTCCCGAACAGCTGGGACTTATGAACTTTATGCGCAAGACGTACAATCTGCGCTATATCGACGTGTTGCGTTTGTTTGTTCCTCAACAACTCAGAGAAGAAAAAGACCCCGAATATACGAGAAAATTTCTCACCGTAGACGATTCCAAAACACTTGAAAAGCTCAAAGAAATCGTCGGCAAACGTGCGGAAAAACAACAACAGGCTCTCGATTATATAGCGGCAAACGGCGGACAATTTTTGAGCTTTTTGAACGCAAAATTCGGCGTTAGCGCAATAAACGGGTTGCGCGAAAAAAACGTGGTTGTCGAAAGCGACATACACGAGCGTTCCACTCCGCTTAAAACTTTGCAAAAAGAGCGCAAACACGTTGTTTTGACGCCGAAACAGGCAAGCGCGGTGGATACGTTTTGCTCGGCAAAAGGCACGTATCTTCTTCACGGCGTGACGGGAAGCGGAAAGACCGAAGTGTACGAGTGCGTCATAGAGCGCATGATAGAAAAAGGAAAAACCGCAATAATGCTCGTGCCCGAAATTTCGCTTACTCCGCAAATGCTTGGGCTGTTCAGAGCTAGATTCGGCAACGACGTTGCCATACTTCACAGCGGACTCAACGCAAGCGAACGCTACGACGAGTGGAAACGCCTTAAAACAGGCAAAGCGCATATTGCAATCGGCGCAAGGTCGGCAATATTCGCGCCGCTTGAAAACATCGGCGTAATCATCATCGACGAGGAGCATGACACCAGCTATTTGTCCGAATCCAATCCTCGCTACGACACCAAAACCGTAGCGGAATATAGGGCAAAGGCAAACGACGGGTTGTTGATTTTGGGCTCTGCCACTCCCGATATGGAAACATATCTCAAAGCCACAAACGGCGAATACGGGCTTGTTACGCTGCCCGAAAGAATATCCAAACACAAACTTCCCGAAATGGAAATCGTGGATATGACGCAAGAGTTTAGACAAGGCAATCGCAGTTTGTTTTCTCTTGCTCTGCAAGAGGCATTGAAAGATACCGTATCGAAAGGCGAACAGGCGATGCTTTTTCTCAATCGCAGGGGGTTTGCCTCTTTCATCCGTTGCAAAGAGTGCGGATATATCGCAAAGTGCGAGGATTGCGACATCTCGCTGACCTATCACAAAGAGGACAACGAACTGAAATGTCACTATTGCGGAAGAAGATACCACGCTCTAACCAAGTGTCCCAATTGCGGAAGCCACGAGATAAAACAGGGCAGAATCGGCACCGAAAAAGTGGTTGAAGAGTTGAAAAACCTTATTCCCGGCGTGCGAGTGTTGCGTATGGACAACGATACTACAGTGAGAAAGGACAGCTATTTCAAAATCTTGTCGGCGTTCGGCAATAAGGAAGCGGACGTGCTTGTGGGTACGCAAATGATTGCGAAAGGACACGATTTCGGAAACGTTACTCTCGTCGGTATTCTGGAAGCCGATGCCGCGCTTTATTTCAGCGATTATCGTTCGAGCGAACGCACCTTCCAGCTTATAACACAGGTTGCGGGAAGAGCAGGAAGAGCGGAAAAAGAGGGCAGAGTTATCCTTCAAACCTACGCACCTAAACATTACGTTTTCCGTTTCGGAAAAACCTACGATTATATCGGTTTTTGGAAAAAGGAAATCAACACGCGTATGGTGACGAAATTTCCGCCGTTTACAAAGGTCGTGCGCGTCCTTATGTCGTCCGTAAACGAACAAGACGTCGTGGACGTTGCAAGAAAAGTTTACAAGGGTATGCAGGCACTGCAACAGGACAGCGGCAAATTCGTGTATCTGGGCGCAAGCAAATCCCCGGTGACGAGAATGAACGGGCTTTGTAGATATCAGGTTATGGCAAGGATAGAGCCGAAACAATTTGAGCAAATAATCGGCGATATATATAATATTGCCGATACGTATAAATCGAAAAAATGCAACGTGTTTGTCGAAATCAATCCGCAGAGTTTGATTTGAACACGGGAGGATACTATGGCAAAAAGAATAATCGTAAAAGTGCCCGATCCCATTTTGGCAAAAAAGTGTAGAGAAGTGGATAAGTTCGACGAAAGACTTTGGACTCTTCTGGACGATATGAAAGACACCGTGAAAGCGGCAAACGGCGCAGGTCTTGCCGCTCCGCAAGTGGCGGTGCTCAAAAGAGTGTGCGTTGTCGACACCGACGACGGATATTTCGAACTTATCAATCCCGTTATCACCTCGCAAAGCGGAGAACAAACGGGGCTTGAAGGGTGCTTGTCCGTGCCGAAAAAGTACGGCGAGGTCACTCGTCCCATGAAAGTGAAAGTCACTGCGCTTGACAGATTCGGCAAAGAACAAAAATATAAAGTGGAAGGTTTTACCGCTCGTGCGTTCTGCCATGAAATCGACCATTTGGACGGCATCGTGTACACGTCGAAGTGTAAAGAGCTTTTGGACGAAGAGGACTAACCGACGACCAATCGAGTTCGTTCTTAAATCACCAAGGGAAACAGCAATCGAAATTACGGAAATTTTAGATATGAAAATAGTGTTTATGGGCACGCCCGACTTCTCGGCAATCGTGCTTGAAAAACTTAATTCGGTATATCCTGTATCTTGCGTCGTAACGGGCCTTGACAAGCCCACCGGGCGCGGATATCAACTCAAACCATCTCCGCTCAAAGTCAAGGCGCAAGAGCTGGGTATTCCCGTCTTGCAATACGAAAAAGTGTCGAGAGAAGGGCTTGACGATATGCGAAATCTCAATCCCGACGTCGTCGTAACGGCGGCTTTTGGTCAGATATTGAGCGAGAGCTTTTTGGCAATTCCGAAATTCGGAGTGCTCAACGTTCACGCTTCGTTGTTGCCGAAATACAGAGGTTCGTCTCCGATTCAGTGGTCGATAATCAACGGCGACGAAGAGAGCGGAATCTCCGTTATGCGCACCGTAAAAGCGGTGGACGCAGGCGACGTGTTGCTTGAAAAGGCAACGCCTATAGGCAAAAAAGAAACCGCAGGCGAGCTTTTTGACAGACTTGCGATTCTCGGCGGCGAAGCTATCGTGGAAGCAATCGGATTGTTGCAGAGCGGGAAAGCGACGTTCACTCCGCAAGACGAAAGCAAAGTGTCGCACTGCTCGATGATTTCAAAAGAGGACGGCCACATCGATTTTGCAAAAACCGCGCATCAAATCGACTGCTTTGTCAGAGGTATGACGCCGTGGCCGTCGGCATTTACGCACGTTTTTGGCAAGACGCTCAAAATTTTCGACGTGGAAAAAACCGATTGCGAGTGCGATATCGACGGATACGACTGCGGACAAGTGGTTAAAGCGAACGCAAAAGAGGGACTTTTCGTCAAAGTTTCCGATGGCGTTGTCAGACTTAAAGAAATTCAACTCGAAGGCGCAAAACGCATGTGCGACACTGCGTTTTTGCTTGGAAGAAGCGTTGAAATCGGCACAAAATTTGAATAAAAATCGTAGAAAATAACCGCAATATATTGCGAAAAGACAAACTAACCGAAAATGAGAAAACATATCGACAGCGCATACAAAATACTTTCAAAAGTCTACCAAGACGGGACGTACAGCAATATGGCGTTCCTCGGCGAGCGCGTGAGCGATATGTCTACGAGGTTGGTTTACGGCACGCTCGAAGAGAACGTAAAAATCGATTATATTCTTTCGCAACTCATCGAGAAAAAACCGCAAAAATCCGTGCTTACTTTGCTTAAAATCGGCACTTACGCACTGTTAAATTTGAGTGACGTGCCGAAATTTGCAATCGTAAGCGAGTGCGTGGAAGTTGCAAAATCAAACGGTAAAGGCGGTGCGAGCGGATTTATTAACGCCGTACTCAAAAAGGTTGCGGACGGAAAGTATTCGCTTCCGAAAGAGAGCGACGAAAACTATTTGTCCGTCACGTATTCCAAACCGCAATGGTTTTGCGACAAACTTGAAAAACAATACGGAAAAGAGGTTGCACGCATCATTTTATCCGCAAAATCGACTACGCTCGAACATATCCGAATAAACAGCCGTATGGCAACGGAAAGCGACGTCGAATTTTTGTTGAAAAAGAATAAAACCGACTTCAAAAAGAGCGACGTGGGCGGTTATATCGTCAAGGCAAACGACGCCGTACGGCATATGTTCGACAAAGGGTTGGTGACGTTTCAGTCACCGTCGAGCATCCTTGCCGTCAAGGCTTTGGGGGTAACCGACGGAGCGCAAATCCTCGATATTTGCTCCGCTCCCGGCGGAAAGGCAGTGTATATGAGCGAACTTTGTCCGCACGGCAAAGTGGTGGCTTGCGACCTTTATCCGCATAGAGTTGCACTCATACAAAAATATAAAAATCGCATGCATACGCCGAACGTAAAAGCCGTCCAAGCCGACGCTTGCGTGCTTAACGACGAATGGAAAGACACTTTCGACTTTGTGCTATGCGACGCGCCTTGCTCGTGCCTAGGGACGTTTAAAAAGCATCCCGACGTATTTTTGAACAAGGACGAGAGCTGTATAAGCGAGCTTGCAACAACGCAAAGACAAATTCTCGAAAACGCGGCGAAATATCTTAAAGTCGGCGGCGCGATGGTGTATTCGACATGTACGCTGTTTGAAGAAGAAAACGAGAACGTCGTGCACGATTTTCTCGAAAAAAACGTCGATTTCGTGCTTGAACACATAAGCGGACTAGAAAAAATCGACGGCGGAAAATATCTCGACAATAAGGGCATGATTCAAATTTTGCCACACGATGAGTACGACGGCTTCTTCATTGCGAAAATACGGAGAGTAAAATGAGCGATATTAAGGAAAAACAAGTGCTTTTGGGACTTTCGAAAGAGGAAATATCCTCTTTGCTTCCCGATTGTCCGAAATATACGGCGGCGCAAATTTACTCTTTTTTGCAAGACGGCAAGAATTTTGACGAGATGACTTCGCTGAAAAAAGACTTGCGCGAGAAGTTAAAAAACAACTTTATCGCAAATCCCGTCGGTATTTTGGAAGTGTTTACGGGCAAATCCGGCACGAAAAAATATCTGTTTAAACTCTGCGACAGCAATCTCATCGAGGGCGTTTATATGCCGCACGACTACGGCGATACACTGTGTTTGTCAACACAAATCGGTTGCAGAATGGGATGTACGTTCTGTGCGTCGACGCTCGACGGACTTGTGCGCAATCTCACTCCCGCCGAGATGCTCGGACAAGTGATTTGCGTAAATCGCGACAACGGTGGCAGCGCAAAAAACAGGGCGATAACCAATCTCGTTCTGATGGGTAGCGGCGAACCGTTCGACAATTACGACAACGTGCTCGAATTCCTGGACAAAGTGAGTGAAGAGGGCGGTATAAACATTTCCGAGCGCAATATTTCACTGTCGACTTCGGGACTTTGCGACAAAATTCGCAAATTTGCAACAAGCGGCCATAAAGTTACGCTTTCCATAAGTTTGCACGCACCTTTCGACGAACTCCGCAGCGCGCTTATGCCCGTAAACAAAGCATATTGCGTAAAAGAACTCGTTGACAGCGCAAAGTTCTATTTTGAAAACACGGGGCGCAGGGTTATTTTCGAATACACGCTCATAAAGGGCGAAAACGACTCCGACGCTTGCGCAAAAGAGCTTGCAAGGCTACTTAAAGGCTTTCCAGCGCACGTCAATCTAATACGACTCAACGAGGTGAAAGAGCGCAATCACGTTGCCCCCAGCGTCGACGCAACAGAAGAGTTTTTGCACAAACTCGAAAAACTCGGCGTATCGGCAACAATAAGGAAAAGCCTAGGAAACGATATTGAAGGCGCGTGCGGACAATTGAGGCGGCGATATATCGAAAATATCGACAAACCGAATCTCGAATAAAACGTATGTAACGGTGTTCTAATCGGATAAATTTTGCACAAAGAAAAACCCGACATAACCGCAACGGTACGAGAATAAACAAAATCAAGCTATTATGAAAACATACAAAGGCAGAGTTATAAAAGCCGTCGCTTCAAAATTTTTCGTTGACACCGATGAGAGCGTCAAGGTTTGTTTTGCGAGAAAACGGCTTAAAAACGACGGTTTGATTTACGTCGGAGATTACGTCGAGATTGCAAAGGATCGCGACAGTTTCGTCATTGAAAACGTTGCTCCGCGCAAAAATCGTCTTATTCGCCCGTACGTTTCTAACGTTGACGTCTGTTTTATCGTCATCGCTCCCGAACCCGAACCCGATTTCTTGCTCGTCGACAAAATCATCGTAAACTGCCTTTTGGAAGGAATTGAGCCGATTTTGGTCAAAAACAAAGCCGACGTAAAACATATCGATACGGCAGAATACGACGGCGTCGTCAAGCAAATCGAGTGCAGTGCGCAAACGGGAGAAAACGTAAAAAAAATCGTTGAAATCGCAAAGGGTAAAACGGCTTGTTTTGCAGGACAATCGGCAGTCGGAAAAAGCTCGCTTTTGAACAATATTCTCGATTGCGATTTGCTTGAAGTAGGCGAACTCGCAAAAAAGATAAAACGCGGCAAAAACACCACTCGCAAGACGGAAATTTTCCATATCGGCGAGGGAACGTATTTTGTCGACACGTGCGGATTTTCCATGCTTGAAACCGTCGACGTCGCGCCCGAAAATCTACGCCTTTATTTCGATGATTTGGAGGCGTTCAGAAAGGATTGTCGCTTCAATATGTGTACGCATACGGACGAACCGGATTGCGCCGTAAAAGCGCACGTGGGCAAGGAAATAGGCGTCGGCAGATACGAAAGATACAAAACCATTTATCAAGAACTCGTAAAGCGCAAAGAAGAAAAATACGACTGACTTTTGCGCTGAACTTTTAAACGGAGGACGTTATGCTTGTTGCACCGTCAATGCTTGCCGCCGATTTCGGCAATATGGCAAGCGAGGTAAAAAACATAGAAAAATGGGGCGCGGATATCGTGCATTGCGACGTTATGGACGGCGTGTACGTGCCTAATATCACGTTCGGTATGCCAATGGTCAAGGCGTTCAGACGCAACACGAATTTGCCTATCGACGCGCATCTCATGATCACCGAGCCCGAAAAGTACGTCGGACAGTTTTGCGATGCGGGCGCGGATATAGTTACGTTCCATCCCGATGCGTCCAAAGCCGTTCAAGGCGCAATCGATACCGTCAAATCCAAAGGCAAAAAGTGTGGAATCGTAGTCAATGCCGACGTTGATTTCGATATCGCAAAGCCGTATCTCGATCAAATCGATATGCTGGTGATTATGACAGTTCAGGCAGGGTTCGGAGGGCAGAGCTTCAAACCCGAATGTCTTGAAAAAGCAAGGCTCGGAGCAATCGAGAGAGAAAAGTTCGGATATAACTACCTCATAGAAGTCGACGGCGGTGTGGGCGAGAGCAATATTATGCTTTTAAAAGACGCGGGAGTTGACGTTGCTGTTGCAGGAAGTTCCGTATTTAAGTCGCCCGATCCGCAAAGAAGCATAGCCGCATTGCACGTATAAGCGTTTACGTCGATATGTAAAATAGCCGTAAATAATCAAACAAATAATATTAAAACAAATCGAGCTCTTTTCCGTCCGGAAAGAGTTCATTTTTTGTAACGAAAATCGAGGACGGCTCATATTTTGATAAAAAACGAGGTAAATATGAACAAAATTATCTGCATCAATCCGCCCAAATTTATAAAAGCCATTCTCAAACTTTTCGCAAGAAAGGACAAAAAATCAGACTGACGGCAAAATTTTGAAATCGCCAAAGAGAAGGGGATAAACCTAAAAAACAAAACAAAAAAACGCCCTCCACTCGGAAGGGCTAACGTTGATTGCTACATTATTCAGAACAAATTACGCACGGTCAACTTTGCCGGAACGAAGACAACGTGTGCAAACGTAAGTATCTTCAACTCCGCCGGTCGGTGTATTGACTTTGACTTTTTGGACGTTGGGAGCCCAACTGCGTCTGGTCTTTCTGTTGCTGTGGCTGACTGCGTTGCCGCTCATTCTGCCTTTTCCGCATACACTACAAACTCTGGACATATACTGTACCTCCTAATTTGAACGATTGCTATTCTAACAAATAATAATAGGTTTTGCAACTGATTTGCATAAAATTTGTCATTTAGTTGCAAAAATTTATCTTATATAGTAATATTTTAGAAAAGGAAAAGGTATGTCGCTTTCAACTTCAAACAAATTCGGCAAAATTTCCATAAGCGAAGAGGCTATGCAAACCGTTGCTAGCCATGCGGCTCAGGATTGCTACGGCGTGGTGGACTTGGTCTCACGTCGTTTCAGCGATAACATAAGCCAGTTGCTCGGAAAAAATCAACTCGGCAAAGGCGCGCTCGTTCAGACGGTGGACGATCTCATCTACGTCGAGCTTTTCGTCGTGTTGAAATTGGGCGTCAATATAGAAGCGGTTAAAAAGTCCCTTGCGGATGCGGTCAAGTTTTCGCTTGAAACGTTTACGGGTATGCGCGTAAAACGCGTTCACGTCAACGTCGTGGGTATCCGCGTGTGATAGGTATATACAAAGATGATAAGAATTGACGGATTGAAATTCAAAGAGATGCTCCAAGGCGGTGCAAAAGCTCTTGAAATGAACAGGGCTATCGTTGACGAACTCAACGTTTTCCCCGTTCCCGACGGAGATACGGGCACGAATATGTCCATGACGCTTGCATCTGCCGTGAGAGAAGCCAACGCTTGCGAATCGTTGCTCATAGACGAAATCGCGCTCGCTTTCTCAAAGGGCGCTTTGCGCGGCGCAAGAGGCAACTCGGGCGTTATCTCTTCGCAAATTTTCAGAGGCTTTGCCGTTGCTCTCGAAGGGAAGGCGGACCTCAATGCAAAGACTTTTGCCGAATGCCTGAAAAAAGGCACGGAGATTGCGTACAGCGCAGTTACAAAGCCCAAAGAAGGCACTATTTTGACCGTTGTCAGAGCAATGGCAGAGGAGGCTCAAAGCGCGTCGAGAGGCAAGAAGGTTGAATTTGAATCCTTCCTCAAAAAAGTTATCGACGCCGGCGAGGATATCTTGCAAAAGACCCCCGAAATGTTGCCCGTTCTCAAAAAAGCAGGCGTTGTCGACGCGGGCGGAAGAGGTTTGGTGACGGTTTTCGACGGAATGTATCGCACGCTCGTTGGTGAAGAACTTACGCTTATCAGCGGCGGAAAAATCGCTCCCGAGCAAAGCGAACCCATCGCAACGGGGCAAGAGGAATTCGATCCTCTTGAAAACGACTACGAGCATATCACTTTCCAATATTGCACGGAATTTTTTATAACTCACCTCAAAAACGAGGTTACGACCGCCGCAATCAACAAATTCAGGGATTATCTTATGACAATCGGCGATTGCGTGCTCGTCATAGGCGATACGGACCTCGTAAAAACACACGTACATACAAATCATCCCGACAGAGCTCTTAAATCGGCTCTCGGACTCGGCGAACTCGACGGTGTAAAAATCGAGAATATGCTCGAACAAAACCGCAAACTCCACGAAAACGATAAGCCCGAAGAGGAAGAAGAACTCAAAGATTACGCAATGATATCCATTTGCTCGGGCGAGGGTATGGCAAACATCTTCAAAGACTTGATGGTGGACATAGTTGTAGAAGGCGGTCAAACGATGAATCCGAGCGTCGACGACATTCTTAAAGCCGTCAACGACGCAAAAGCGGAAAACGTGTTCGTGCTTCCCAACAACTCGAATATAATCCTTGCCGCAAATCAGGCGAAAGAGCTGGCAAAGTCAAAAGTTTTCGTTATTCCTACGACGAATATGCCCGAGGGAATTTCTGCGTCGCTTGCTTTCGATGCGGACTCTACGCCCGATGAAAACTTTGAAAATATGTGCGAAGCGATAAAAGGCGTAACTTGTGCGGAAATCACTCATGCCGTACGTTCGACTCGTATGAACAGATATTCCGTCAAAGAGGGCGATATTATCGGCATTTGCGAGAAGAAAATCGTCGCAAAGAGCCAAAACGTAGCCGACGCAACGTTGGATACCATACGAAAAATCGCAAAAGACAAGGATATGCTGACTCTTTATTACGGAAAAGACGTTTCCGACGAAGATGCAAACGCGCTCATGCAAAGAGTCACGGAAGAGTTCGATTGGCTCGAAACCGCATGTTATCCCGGCGGTCAACCGCATTATTACTACATAATTTCGGCAGAATAATATGCTTACGTTGCGCGATGTCAAAGGCGTCGGTGACGCAACAATAAAAAAACTTCATGACCTTGATATACATTCGGTATTCGAGGTCTTTTCTTTTTTACCCCGAAAATATATCGATTTGAAAGAACCGGTTAAGGTCATGGACGCCGAACCCAACCAACTCTGTTTGCTGGAAGGCAGAGTAGAAAACGTATCATCGGTTACAAAATCGAAAACGAGATCGTTTTTTGTTATATTCAGCGACAACCTCGCAAACAACAAAGTATTTTTCAAAGCGATGTTCTACAATATGCCGTTCTTGCACGACGGATTTGAAAAAGGACAGTCATACAGGCTTCTTACAAGGCTTACAAACGATTTGGGTTCGCTAACCGTCGTCAATCCCTCAATAGAAAAAATCGAAAGAATATCCAAACTTGACGGCATCTATACCTTGTATCCGCTCGGCAGCGTTATTGGACAAAACGCTTTCAAAAATATCGTTTATTCCGCACTGGACAGCTTAAAGGGCGCACACTATGAGGGAAGTCTTGCCAAGGTAAACAAAGATTTGGCATTGTGTTTCGAGGCGGCACACAGACCGACAAGTTTGAATATCGCAGATAGGGCGATAGATTCGCTTGCGTCCATTGATTTGGCAATCGTGCTGTCAATATACAGGAAATTGCGTAACAACACTCAAAAAACAAGAAAAGTATTTTATAATTTTGATAATTTTAGAATACTTGACTTTCTTTCCACGCTCTCGTTCCAACCCACCGACAGTCAAAGGAAAGCGTTTGAAGAAATTTACAACGACCTGAATTCAAACGAATATATGTCGCGTATTATAAGCGGTGACGTCGGAAGCGGCAAGACTGCGGTTGCGTTTTTCGCATTATGGTTGGCGGCAAAAGGCGGAAAACAAGCCGCGCTTATGGCGCCTACGGAAATACTTGCGGAACAGCACGCAAAGAAATTCGGAGCAATCGCAAAAGAATCGGGCATACGATATGCGTTGCTTACAAGCTCCGTATGTCAATCGGAACGGAAGAAAATTCTTGCCGGATTGAAAAACGGCTATTATCAATGCGTTATCGGCACAAATTCGCTTGTGTCCGACGACGTCGAATATCAAAATCTTGCGCTTGCCGTCATTGACGAACAGCACAGATTCGGCGTAAACGACAGAGCAAAGCTCGAACAAAAGGGTGCGTGCGACGTGTTGAGTTTGACGGCAACACCAATTCCGCGCTCTATGGCATTGACTTTTTACGAGGATATTGCAATTTCGAGAATCGAAAAAAGACAAGACGCGCAAACCAACGTAAAAACGAGTTTGTACTCCGATTTGCAAGCCGCGGTCGAGTTTATCGCAAACAAACTTAAAGAGGGTAAACAAGCGTTTATCGTTTGTCCGTCTATTGTTGACGCAGAGGGCAACGATTTGCTTTCAATAGAGAGTTTTTTGCGAGATTTCGGCAATCTGTTTGAAGATTTTCCGACTTGCGTTATACACGGAAAGCTCAAAAACGACGAAAAAGCAAAGGCTATGGAAGATTTTTCAAGCGGAAAAACCAAACTTTTGATTGCTACGAGCGTAATAGAAGTCGGCATCGATACGAAAGCAACGGAGATTTTGATTTTGAACGCCGATAGATTCGGACTCTCGTCCTTGCATCAATTACGAGGCAGAGTCGGAAGAGACGGCAGCGAGGCAAACTGCATCTTACATTCGTCAAACAAAGGCGAGAACGCAACGATGCGCCTTGAAACTCTTGAAAAATCCAATGACGGACAGTATCTTGCGGAAGTGGATTTTCAAATGCGCGGTGCGGGTGATTTTCTCGGCGTAAAACAGAGCGGACGTTCGCTTACGCCGATTTTCTCATTGCAAATCAATGCAAAAATCCTTGCAAACGCCAAAGAATATGCTCAAAAACACCTTTCGGCACTGTCTTTAAGCGAGCTTTTGGCACTTACGAGAACGTCAAAGACAAAAATCGACGATTTTATCAACGATTTGAACGGCGTTACGTTGAACAGCTGATATCGGCTATTCCTCTCTCAATAAACGGGATTATTATTCGACGAATTTTGAACGCATGCAGTGCGTTTGACATAATTTGATTTTGTGATATAATAAATATAAATGGTGGTGCAGTATTCTAGTCAGATTCCACCGACTCGGAGGCGGGGGTAAAATATCGCCGAAGGGCATATCGATGAAGTTTCTGGTGATGGCTTCTTTTGCCCAAATTGGGGCTGTTGCTGGGAGTTAAGGTTTTTGGGCGGCTTGCAACGGCATGCAAACCCCGACCCAATTTCCGTGGAGACCCGATTCGGTAGACGAGGTAACATTCGCTTACTGACCGGGGTTAAACCTGATATGCGGTGCATCTGCGCTGTGTACAGTGTAGCCTGCTTTGAGTGATTTGGAGGGATCAAGGAACCACGCTTCTCGGCGTTGCGCAACAACGAGTGGCGATCGCCTTGTGAAATCCTCTTTGCAAAAAAAGATAAGGGCGGGCGGAATCTGTCAAGGAAATCTTCTAGACTGTTCATGCGAGGCGGCTCGGGGATTATAGTGTGCTCTAAGTGGCGATTCGGTTTCTCTTTGAGATGACTCATGCAATAGGAAACTTCTCGGACGGCGACGACGAGTTTTGAGTCAGGGAAAACCTACCGAACCTATGGCGCAAGGTTTACCCGAGGCGTTGCCACCATTACCTAGACTTTTTTTGAGGTGTATATGCAATCGTCAAACAACAATATTGATGAAAATCCTTCGTTTGAAAACGACAAGGCTGATGTTCCCATTGCAAACGAAGAGCAAAAAACCTCATTAGATATTCAAAATAACAGCATTTCCAATACCCCGACCATCACAAACGAAAATTTGCCGTCCGACAAAAATCCGGGTATGGTAACATGTTCGACGTTCACGCAAAAAGAAGATAAAAAGAACGAAAACCACGATTCGAAACACTGCGATAAATCTCAAAAGGACGACAAAAAGAAAAAATCGTCCAAGAAAAAGCGCAACGTTTGGTGGATCAAGGCAACCGTTATATCCCTCGTTTTGTCTGCTTTTTTCTCGTATTTGAGCGAAATCGTTTCGAATGCCGAACAAATCGTCGTGGTGATCGTCTTGCTTGCGTTCCTGATTTTGTCGGGTATATTGTTCGACGCAATCGGCGTTGCGGTGACTTCTTGCGACACAACGCCGATAATTTCCATGGCATCGCGCAAGGTTTACGGTGCAAAAACGGCTCTTTGGCTCACCAAAAACAGCGATACCGTATCCAGCGTTTGCAACGATATCGTCGGCGATATTTTCAGCATTATTTCGGGTGCGTGCTCGGCGGCTTTGGTTGTCAAAATCACAATGAGCCTAGAGCAAACGTGGCAAATCGTGTTGTCAATCGCCGTGTCGGCAATAGTTTCGGCAATGACGATAGGCGGCAAGGCGTTTATGAAAAAAATCGCAATATCCAACTCCAAAGACTTTGTGATGTTTGTTGCAAGAGTGCTTGCAATCTTCAATAAGGACGAAAGAAAAATCCGCAAAAAACAAAAGGAATCAAAGACGCAAGAGCACAAAGACGAACTCAAAGAGGACAAAAAATCGAAATAACGCTTTGTAAACAGCGATAGTTGATTGCAATCGATAGATTTTTGTTGAGCATATGAGGATAGACAAATACATTCAAGACAAATTTAATCTCAAATCTCGCACCTATGCCGAAAATTTGATAAAAACCGGCAGTGTACTTTTGAGAGGAAAAGTCGTGACGAAATCCTCTTTGGACGTCGGCGAAAACGACGATATAGAAATCGTCAACGACGAAAACTATGCCTCGCAAGGCGCGTATAAACTCGAAAAAGCATTCGATGATTTTTCACTTGACATAAACAGCAAAAATTGCGCGGATATAGGATGCTCAAACGGCGGCTTTACCGATTGTTTGCTCAGACACGGAGCAAAGCACGTGCTTGCGGTTGACGTTGCCGATTGCGCGCTCGACTCAAAGTTGCTTGAAAGCGGTAAAGTCGATTTTTTGAAGGCAAACGCAAGAGAATTGCCAAAAAACCTTGAAAAAGTCGATTTTTTATGCAGCGACGTAAGTTTTATTTCGTTGAAATATGTATTGCAATCAATGTTCGACTTGCTCAAAAACGGCGGCGAAGCGGTGGTGCTTGTCAAACCTCAATTCGAGCTCGACAAGTCGGCGTTGACCAAAAGCGGTATAGTAACCGATGGAAAATTGCGTAAAAGAGCGGTGGAGAGCGTAAAAAGCTATGCGATATCCGTCGGGTTCGAGATACTCGACCTTTCGATTTCGCCCATACGATACGAAAACAAAAACATTGAATATCTCCTTTATTTGAAAAAACCATTTTGCTGTTAAAAATTGCGAGGAATAACAAAATCAACGTTCGATTATCGGAAAAATAATTGTAAACCGTCGTTTATTTTCAAAATGTCACGTGATATATAATTTGTAACCAAGCGAAAAGACTTAATAAAAAAACACGCGCTTTGCGTGTCTTTTATTTATTTTCGGATGTATTTTGATTGCCGTTTTGTTCCTTTGAGTTAGCCTCGGTTGTATCTTCGACCTTATCTTTGCCGTCGATTTTGTCTTGCTTGTCCGCTTTGGGTTTCTTAGATTTCTTCGACGATTTTTCTTCCTCGACAGGTTGCTCTTTTGCTTTTCGTTTGAGCTCCTCGGGGTTGATATCTTTCGGCTTTTTGTTTTTTGCACCGACGACAAGCCCCAAAATCAACGCGCCGAAAACGACGCCGGAAAGTCCTGCGACGAGTTTGGTTGCAAATTCCGAAATGGCAAGAATGGTTTGGATCATATTTTTATTATACAAAACAATGCGAATATGTCAATCGATAAGCCGAAATTGAGTTTTGGGGTAGATACGAAACCGGTCGGAAAATTTCTGTATATTTTCAATAAATGTGATAAAAACCGATAACATATCGCTTGATATGATTTGATTGTGCTGCCTAAAATTTTTTGCATATTGTATAGAAACGTATGATTTATACAATTTTTAAATAAAAATTGTGTTTATACTTGAATAAACCTTGCGTATGTTGTATAATTCATATAATTATGAAAACCAAAATTGCTATTCTTACAAAAGCAGAATCTTCACCCGAAAAGGATATGTTCGTTGCCGCTATAAAGCAAAGCGACGATTTTGGCGTATGCATAGTAAACAGCGGAAAAGACGTGCCTCAAGATTGCAAAAATCTCATAGTTTTCGGTGGAGACGGCACAGTTTTGGAAGCCGTGAAAAACGTCGGGGACGACGTTGTCGTAACAGGAATAAACGGCGGCAATCTCGGCTTTTTGACTCAATTTGAAAAAGATTGCGCAATCGAAGATATACTCAATGCGATAAAAGACGGTAAATTCGACAAGAGAATGACGCTCGAAGTAGACTGCGACGATTTGCACGATACGGCTCTGAACGAAATCGTGCTTAAAAGCGCAACTTCTCGCCCGGTGTTTATCGACGTGTACGTTGACGGAAAGTTTGTCGACTCCTATCACAGCGACGGCGCAATCGTTTCGTCTCCAACGGGTTCGACCGCATACTCGCTTTCGGCGGGCGGACCGGTGCTCGCTCCCGACGTTGACGCTATCGTCATAATCCCTATTTGCGCACACTCGCTTCATTCTCGTCCGCTTGTCGTAAATTCAAATTCGAAAATCCGACTCCAGCTTGCAAAGAGCGAAATCGCAACCCTTTGCGCAGACGGTGAAAATATCGCAAACGTATCCGGCGATAAGTGCATTACTATTGAAAAATCCGCCAAATATATCAAATTTTTGGCAGTGAAAGAGGACAATTTCTACAAAAAACTCCTCAATAAAATGAACAGATGGGGATCGGTTGATCCCAGAGGATAAGGTAAAAACTATGGCAAGAGCAAACAGACAACTCAAAATTTTGGACATCATTTCCAAGCACGACGTCGACACGCAAGAAGAACTTGTGGATTATCTCCGCAGTGAAGGTTTTGCGGTTACGCAAGCAACCGTGTCGCGCGACATCAAGGAAATGGGCATTATAAAAACCCTTTCAAGCGACGGCAGACATTATAAATACGCCGCTCAACAAACCAAAGAAGCAACCGCTGCGGACAAATTTTTGAGCATGTTCAAAAACACCGTCATCTCGATAAAGAGCTCGGGCAACCTCATCGTGCTCAAAACGGAAGCGGGTAGCGCAGGGCCTGCGGCGGAACTTATCGACAAACTTTCTTATGACGAAGTTTTGGGTGTTATCGCGGGTGACAACACGATTTTCGTTGCGGTGGACGGACTTGATCACGTGGACACCATCCGCAGACGTCTTGAAGATTTGCTTGAAGCAAACAGACTTTTCAACTGAAATTTATAGTGCTTTTTGATACTTTGTATCAAAGGCGGTGAAATATGCTTTGTCAACTTTCAATCGAAAACATTGCGCTCATTGACAAACTGTCGCTCGAACTCAAAGACGGTTTGAACATTTTGAGCGGTGAAACGGGCGCAGGCAAGTCTATCATCATAGACTCGCTCAATTTCGTTTTGGGCGAGCGCGCGGACAAATCTCTCATCCGCTTCGGCACCGACAAGGCAAGCGTTGAAGCTGTTTTTGAAGATTACGACACACCGGCGGTTGACGCATATCTCGAAGATTTGGGCATAGAGCGCGAAGACGTGCTGGTGCTCCGCCGAAAAATGAGCGTTGACGGCAAAAACGAGTGCAGAATAAACGGTAGAATTTCCACGCTTTCGACGCTCAAAGGTCTTACGGAATTGCTTGTCGATATTCACGGTCAGCACGAGCATCAGTCGCTTTTGAAGAGCGCAAATCACGTGACGCTTCTCGATAAATTGGGCGAAAAGAAAATTGCAACGCTCAAAGAGGACGTCGAAAACGATTATAAGCAATATACGTCTTTGAAAAGGGAGTTTGCCCGTTTCGGCAACAGCGACGAAAGAGAAAGAAAACTGGATATTTTGAATTTCCAAATCGACGAAATCGAAAAAGCGGACGTAAAAGACGGTGAAGAGGACGAGCTTTTGACCGCACGCAAGCGTATTCGCAACATGGAAAAAATCATATCCGCACTCGAAGGCGCAAAAAACTTGCTTGACGGATACGATTCGCAAAGCGTGAGTGCGTCGATTAAGAATTCCGTTGCGTTGCTCAATACGATTTCTTCGTACGACGAAAGCATCGAACCCATTGCGGACAGACTGGATTCGTGCAAAGTCGAGATTACCGACATAAGCGAAACACTGTCGGATATGCTTCAAAAACTCGATTTCGATTCGCGTTCGGCAGATAAAATCGAAGAAAGACTCGAAGTTGTGCGCAATATTTTGCGTAAATACGGCGGAAGTTTCGAGAGTTTGCAACGTTTTTACGAAGAAGCGGTGAATGAAGCTCAAATGCTTTCAAACGCAACCGAACGCGTCGAAGAGCTTGAAAAAGAGATTGAAAAAGCGGCAAAAGATTTGCTTGTCAGTGCAAAAAAACTGTCCGAGGAAAGACGAAAAGTTGCGGATAAGTTTGAAAAAGACATCACGAAAGAACTTTGCGACTTGGGTATGGGCGGTTCGACTTTCAAAGTTGACATACAAAAATCCGAGGACGTGGACGATATATCCGCAAACGGTATGGATAGCGTTGAATTTATGATTTCGCCTAACGTCGGAGAGCCGTTGAAACCGCTTGCAAAGATAATTTCGGGCGGTGAAATGTCAAGATTTATGCTTGCATTCAAAAATATTCTCGCAGGCGTCGACGACATCGGCACTATGGTGTTCGACGAGATAGACACCGGAATTTCGGGCAATATATCGCAAGTCGTATCCGAAAAAATGTGCAATATTTCACGTGCAAGGCAAGTTATCGCAGTCACGCATATGCCGTCGCTTGCAGCAATGGCGGACAATCACTATCTTATCTCCAAATCCACTCAAAACGGCAAGACGCTCACGCACGTGGACTTGCTTCAAGACGACACGGACGAAGTTGCGCGCCTCATCGGCGGAAACGATTATTCGATTTACGCAGTGCCGCACGCAAAGGAAATGAAAGCAAACGCACAAAGATACAAAGATTCGTTGATAAAATAATTTCTCGTTGTCATCTTGCTTTTGAACAAATTTCCCGTCAATTTTGCAATATAATTAACGTTTTATAGAAAAAGGAAGGCTCTTGCGCCTTCCTTTTTCATATGCGAGATTAGTCTGTAAGCCGAGTTCTGTCTTGAACGGTCATCTATCTAGGACGTACATTTCTGCACGCCTCAAGCGATGTGGGGAGCTTGCGGGCCACTTTTTATGCTCCCGATCTTGCATCGAGTGGGGTTTACATCGCGCATTGTTGCCAAATTGCGGGTGAGCTCTTACCTCGCCTTTCCATCCTTACCGCAAATGCGGCGGTTTTTTTCTGTTGCACTGTCCTTGAAGTCGCCTTCACCGGGAGTTACCCGGCACCCATGCCCTGTGATGCTCGGACTTTCCTCAAATATTTCATGCGACCGTCCGGCTAACTCGCGTTTAAATTAAATCACAATCGGCAAAATTATGCAATCGTTTTTTCAAATTAGTGCGCACAATTACTTATTTAGATACTAAATTTCGCGCTTTTGGCAATAATTCCGATATGGCGTACGCACTGACGATAATCGTTGTTTCGGCATTTTTGATAGTATATTTCATCGTCAAAAAAAAGCCGAAAGAGGAGTGGCAAGCGACACTCGACGAAAAGAAATACCTTGAAAAATGCAAGGCGTTCGTTTTGGATACGCCGATTCCAAAAAAAACAAGTCAAATAAACGACAAATTTTTCAAAAGGCACATAAAAACGAATATTTTTCTCTTAAAACAAAAAAAGTACAAGGGGATATTTGCCGATTTTTGCGAAGACAAACAAGCAATCGAACAGCTTTGCAAAATAGATTTTTCTTGCCTTTGCGACGCACCGTCGATAAACCAAACGCCGCGCTCGGTTTTGCTTGCAAAACTTTGCATGTCGTCAAGCGGATGGATATTTACCGAGGACAGATTCAGAATCGTTGTCAACGAACAGAACAAACGTAAAACACTCACTTACGTTGAAATGTCAACTATGAAAGAAGCGTTTTTGTATGCAATCCTCGAAAAAACGTACTATATTTTTGAAAATTTAAAGACGATTGCAAAGGTTTGCAAAATAGCAAAGAAGTATGTCAATGACAGTTTCTCGCTGCAAAACAGCAAAAAAATCAAAAGTTTCGTAAAGTCTAAGCTATTTTTGGAACTTTGCATGATAGAGGCAAACTACAACAAAACGAACAAGGGAACTCTCGAAGGCGTAATGGACGGACTTTACACCACGTATGCAAGAGTGATCGACAGCATACGGAGTGTTGTGTGTTACGACTTTTCAAGATACTATTCGCCGCTTGAAATATACGACAAGTTCTCGTCTTTTTCAAATGCGACGGAAAATCAAAAATCGGCGTTTTTGAGTGTTGCGAGCGCATTGAGCGATAAGGAAAACCTCGACGAGTTTATGTATGCCATCAGAGTCGAAAAATATATGCAAAGTGCGTCGGCAGGGCATAGCAAAGTGAAAAAGGTCGATTTGTTCGATAAAGAGCTTTGCATAATCTCGCATAAAAAAGATATCGCAATGCTTGCCGCCGCGTTGAATTCCGAGTTCTTTATGAGAGTGTTTTTCCGTGATAAAAAAAACAAATCAAACAAAAGTATTTCAAAAATTATTGATTTTGAGAATAGTTTTGAGCCAATATACAAATTTGAAAACCTAAATTTCGGTATTTCGACTTCAAACGACGTTTTGCGAATTTGTCCGCATTTGCCGAAAAACATTCTTAAAGCCGACGTCGTTTTTGAAAACGCAGGCACAACGCACACAATGCATATAATGCGCGGTGATGATACGAAAATCTATCTAGGAAACACCAAAGTCGAAGGGACAAAGTTTATAAGGCTGGCAAAGAAACCTCTTGACGTAACCGTGATTGTCAAAGACTGAACGTCGTAGAAGTCCGTCATATGCCTATGCAAAAATTTGCTTAAATCTTGCAAAAATGCTGCCGAAAACCGCATTTTTTGCTCTTTTTGCGACGTTTTGGCACAATTTGTTGACTTATCGATATTATATTGATATTATTTTAAGGATAATTATCGCACGCGTATATACGCATGCGTGCATTTTTAGGAGTTTTTATGAAAGAAAAAATGGACGCTATCAAAAACGCCGCTCTTGAAATGATCGAGAAAGCTCAAACGTCGCAAGATCTCAACGACGTAAGAGTCAAATATCTCGGCAAAAGCGGTGAAATCTCTCTTCTTATGAGAGATATGGCAAACGTACCCAAAGAGGAACGTCCGGTTATGGGCAAACTTGTCAACGAATTGCGCACGGCGGTGGAGAGTGTTCTCAACCAAAAGACGCAACTTGTGGAAGAACAAGAAAAACTTGCTCGTCTGAAAGCGGAAGAAATCGACGTTACTTTGCCCTCGAATCGTGAAAATCTCGGCACTTTGCATCCGCTCACGCTCATCACCAGAGAACTTGTGGATATCTTTTCGGGTATGGGATTTTCGGTTGTCGAAGGCCCTGAAATAGAAAGCGACCTTTATAACTTTCAACTTCTCAACGTGCCGAAAGACCATCCGGCAAGAGATATGCAAGACACGTTCTACATCAATGACAATATAGTACTGCGCACACAAACCTCCGCAGTTCAGGCGCGCGTTATGCAAGCGGGCGCACCGCCTATCCGCATAATCTCTCCCGGCAAAGTTTACAGAAGCGACGACGACGCATCACACAGCCCGATTTTCAATCAATTCGAAGGACTTGCGATCGACAAACACATCACGATGGGCGACTTGCAAGGCTGCTTGCAAACATTTGCGGAAAAACTTTTCTCCAAAGATACGAAAGTCAGACTTCGTCCGTCCTATTTCCCGTTTACGGAGCCGTCCGTCGAAGTGGACGTAACTTGCTCGATGTGTCACGGCAAAGGTTGCAGAGTGTGCAAGGGTACGGGCTGGGTTGAAATCCTCGGCGCAGGCATTGTAAATCCGCACGTTTTGGATATGTGCGGCATCGACAGCAAGGAATACAGCGGTTTTGCTTTCGGATTCGGCATCGACCGTATAGCAATGATAAAATACGGTATTCCCAACATCAAAATGCTCTACGAAAACGACGTGCGTTTTCTCAAGCAATTCAATTAAGGAGGCGTCGATATGTTAGTTCCTATTTCATGGCTTAAAGACTACGTGGACATCAACGTTTCGATCCCGACTCTCGCAAAAAAACTCGTGGGAATCGGCTTTGAAGTGGAAGATATTATTTATCAGGAAAATCAAGCGACAAACGTCGTCGTGGGCAAAATCGTCAAGGTTGAAAAACATCCCAACGCAGATCGTTTGCGCGTAACTCAAATCGACGTCGGCACAAAAACCATTCAAGTCGTTACCAACGTTCCCGTCGAGGGCGGCGAAACTATCGCCGTTGCGCTTGACGGAGCGCATCTTGCAGACGGTCACGACATAAAAAGAGGAGAGCTTCGCGGAGTTTTGAGCGAAGGTATGCTTTGCGGCCTCGAAGAAGTCGGTGTGACGGAAGACGACGTTCAAAATCAAAAAACCGGCGATATTATCCGCTTTGCAGAGGGTACGGCTCTCGGTCAAAACGCACTCAAAGCTCTTGGCTACGACGACGTTATCCTCGACGTCAGCGTCACCGCAAACCGTCCCGATTGCAACAGCATTTACAAAATGGCAAAAGAAGTTGCGGTCGCACTCAACACCGATTGCAGAGAACCGGTCATCGACTATAAGGTCACTTTGCCCGGCGTAAACGTTTCGGATATGGTGAGCGTAGACGTTCGAAATCAAGAACTTTGCCCCAGATATATGGCGGCAGGCGTGAAAAATATCAAGATTTTCCCGTCCTCGCAAAAAATCAAATCGAGATTGAGAGCGGTGGGGATTCGACCGATAAACAACATCGTGGACATCACAAACTACGTGCTTATCGAAATCGGTCAACCGATGCACTCTTTCGATAAGAGAGAACTCACCGGCGGTGAAATCGTTGTGAGAAACGCAAAAGACGGCGAAACCATCGTCACTTTGGACGGAAAAGAGAACAAACTCAACGAAAGTATGCTCGTCATTTGCGACAGCGACAGCCCCGTTGCGGTTGCAGGCATCATGGGCGGCGCAAACAGCGGTATTCAAGACGATACGAACGAAGTCGTATTCGAAGCCGCAAAATTTGCAAGAGATAACGTACGTCGCACTTCTCGCACGCTCAATTTGCGTTCGGACAGTTCGGCAAGATTTGAAAAGGGCATTGATTTCGCATCGCAAGAGTACGGCATAAAACGTGCCTTGACGCTTGTGTATCAAAGCGGTTCGGGAGATATCGTAGACGGACTTATCGACGTCAAAGTGGATTATCAATCCTTGCGCGAAATCCCGTTTACGACAAAGAAAATCCAAGAAATCCTCGGTTGCAAAGTGCCTAAAAACACGCTTATTTCCATTCTTGCAAGACTTGGTATTCAAGTCAAACAAGACGGCAAGCAACTCGTCGCGCTCGTAAAAGAGGACAGAGAAGATATCGTCGGCGTCAACGACATCGCAGAGGAATTTATACGCGTGTACGGCTACTCCCACATCAAACCCACGCTCTTCGAATTTGCAGGGCTTGCAGAGGGCGGTCTTCCCGACAAAAACAAGTTCATCAACGTCGTAAAAGACACTCTTATGGCTTGCGGACTTATGGAAAGCGTGACGTATTCTTTCACCTCTCCGAAGTTTGCGTCACTTTTGAACCTCGATGAAAACGACAAAGCAAGAGACGCTATCCGCCTCAAAAATCCGCTCGGCGAGGCTTTGAGCGTGATGCGCACTACGCTTGTGCACAGCATGATCGAAATGCTTGTTTACAACGTCACGCACTTCAACAAGAGCGCAAGGCTTTTCGAGGTTGCAAACGTATATTTGCCAAAGAGCTTGCCGCTTGAAGAGTTGCCCGACGAAGAGTGCAGACTTTGCATCGGCGAATACGGCGACGGCGCGGATTATTTCGAACTTAAAGGCGCAATCGAGCAAGTGTTCAGAGCTCTGCATATCGACGCAAAATACGCTCGCGCAAACAAGACGTTCTTGCATCCCGGCAGAAGCGCGGAAATTTTCGTTGACGGCAAGAGCGTCGGCTTCCTCGGCGAAGTGCATCCCGACGTTCAAAAGAATTACGGCATCGACAACACTCGCATTTACGTTGCGGAAATCTCAATCGACGCAATCTTCAACAAGAATTGCCTTGAAAAGAGCAAGTGCGAAGCGTTCGGGAAATTCCCGAATATCGACAGAGACCTTGCGGTCGTCGTAGCGGACGACACTCTTGCGCAAGATATCGTAGACGCGGTTAAGGGCGCAAAAATCAAATACCTCAAAGACGTAAAAGTGTTTGACGAATACAAGAGCGACCAAATCGGCAAAAACAAGAAGAGCGTTGCAATGAACTTTACCTTCTCATCGCTCGAACGCACGCTTACCGACGACGAAATCGCAACCGAAATGGCAAAGATTTTGTCTGCGCTCAAACGCAAAGTCGGAGCAAAAATAAGATAAATCATCACGCTATAAGGCAAACGGTGAGTTTGCCTTATAGCAAAAAAACATCGGAAAATCGATAGATTGGTTGAAAAAACATTTCAACGGCGTTTTCGATTTTGACGATAAAAGGGAAAGATGTTTGATCAAAAGAGTTTAACCACGCTCGAATATCCGAAAATTCTCGATCGACTTGCCACTTTTGCGCAATCACAAGGCGGAAAGAAAAAAGCAAGCGAACTTGTCCCGTACGAGAAAATCGCCGACGCTTTGCACGCTCTGAACGAAACGGCGGAAGCAGACAGGGTGCTTTTCGAATACTCGCTTTCACCGTCGTTTGCTGTTGACGATATAGGTGATATTCTCGTCAAAGCCAAAAAGGGCGCAACTCTCGCAATCCCCGATATTATGAAAGTCGGAAGGTCTTTGCGAGTTTCAAGACGGCTCAAATATACCATCGACAAAGTGAAAGATTGTCCTTTGCTTGCCGATATGGCAATGGGACTTTTTGAAAACGAAACTCTTGAAAAAAAGATTTTCGACGCTTTTTTGAGCGAAACGGAAGTTGCCGACAACGCATCGAACGAGCTTCGAGCAATCCGCATACGCATACGCAAGCTCAACGACAACGTGCGCAGCAAATTGCAACTTTTCATCACTTCGCCGCAATATTCTAAATATCTTCAAGACAACATCATCACCGTCAGGGGCGACAGATACGTAATTCCCGTAAAAAACGACTGCAAAGGCACTATCCCCGGACTTGTGCACGATCAATCCGCATCGGGATCTACGCTTTTTGTCGAGCCTATGCAAATCGTAGAACTCAACAACGAACTCAAAGTCGAGCTTGTCAACGAGCAACTTGAAATCGAAAAGATTTTGCGCAATTTTTCTAATCAAATCGAAGGGTGCGCGGACGGAATAACGTACAGCTACAACACCGTTGTCGATATGGATATGGTGTTTGCAAAAGCACAACTTGCAAGAGAGTATAAAGCCACCAAACCCGAACTCAACGAGGACGGCGTTATCGATATAAGAGCCGGCAGACATCCGCTTATCGACCAAAAGAAAGTCGTTCCCGTATCGCTTGCGCTCAAAAAAGACGAGAAAATGTTGCTTATTACAGGTCCGAATACGGGCGGCAAAACCGTTACGCTCAAACTTGTGGGATTGTTTACGCTTATGGCTATGAGCGGATTGTTTATCCCGGCAAAAAGTGCGAATTTGTCCATATTCGACGGTGTTTACAGCGACATAGGCGACGAACAAAGCATAGAACAAAGCCTTTCGACCTTCTCGTCGCATATTAAAAACACAATCGGAATACTCGACGTCATAACAGACAAATCGTTGGTGCTTTTCGACGAGCTCGGCGCAGGTACAGACCCCGGTGAAGGCGCGGCACTTGCAGTGAGCATTGCGGAGTATCTTTTGAGAGTGGGCGCAAAGTCCTTTATTACGTCGCACTTTAACGATCTTAAAGAGTTTTCGCTTGTAACCAAAGGCGTTGTCGCTGCGTCCATGGAGTTTGACAGCAACACGTTCTGTCCCACCTACAAGCTGGTTATGGGAGCTATCGGCTCGTCAAACGCACTTGCAATCGCAAAAAAACTCGGACTTTCAGACGAAATCATAGAAAACGCAAAGAGTAAAATATCAGTTGAAAAACGTCAATTCGACAACGTTCTGACCGCTGCCGAAAAAACTCGCATGAAAGCAGCAGAACTTGTCAGCGAGGCGTCAATCGACAGAGAAAACGCCGCAAAAGCACTCAAAGACGCCGAAATAGAGAAGAAACGCATCGAAGAAAAGCGCGAAAAACTCGACGAAAGCATCCGAAAAGAAACCAAACGTCTTATCGAAAACAGCGTTGAAGAGGCAAACGACATACTCGAACAAATAAAAGAAATTCTCAACAAACCACAGGTTGAGGACAAGGATTTGTTCGAGGCAAGAAAGTTGAAAAAACAACTTGAAAATATGACAGCCGACTATGAAAAAGAAGCGGTTGTCGAGGACATAAAGGACGATTCTCCGCTTAAAATCGGCGATAACGTCTTTGTGAAATCCTTGCAAAAGAAAGGAAAACTGACGTCTATAAATCAAAGGGGAGAGGCAGTGGTCGCATTCGGAAAACTTACTACGAAAGTCAAAAAAGACGACTACTACAAGGTGAAATAAATGACCGATCAATACGTGCAATCAATCGACGTGGAAGTTGGAAAGGCGGCAAAGTATATGCAGTGGGCAGGCATCGTGCTTATACTCGCTTCGCTCGGGTTTATACTGTTGTCGGCATTTTACAGCTGGTGGTTCACATTCGGTTTCGTCGCGCTTATGACAGCGGGCGGCGTTTTGTTGCATTTCTACAATAAAACCGCAAAAGAGTACACGTACGAGTTTTCTAGATCAAGACTTCGTATCATCGCGAAAGACGTCGTAAACAGACAAAGAGTTTATCTCGACCTTTTGTGGAAAGACGTAAAAAGCTTTGAGATTATGACGGGTGCGTACGACGAAAAGAGAGATTTGCTTTGCGCAAACAAATCCTACGACGTAGGCGTGTGCCAAATTGTATTTAGAGCGGACAATCAAACTCGCAGATTGCTTTTTATGCCCGACGAATATATGAGCGCACTTGTAAAAGAAACGCTGAAAGAGCAATCAAAAGATTGATGAGAATAAAATAACCTCGGTAGAATACCGAAAAAACGAATTATGGAAAAGTTGATATATCTTGACAATGCGGCAACGACGAGAATTTATCCGGAAGTTGCAAAAACCATACAAAGAGAAAGTGAGGAAGATTTTTTCAATCCGTCCGCACTCTACAAACCGTCGGTCGCATTATCCGTTAAGATTAAAAACGCAAGAGAAAGCATAAAATCCGCACTGAAAGCCCCCGATGGCGAACTTTACTTTTTGTCGGGCGGAACGGAAGCGGACAATACCGCACTCTTTTGCACGAGAAAAGCAAAGGGAAGTCGAATCATCGTTGGACAAGGCGAGCACGACGCAATTATCAGCGGAGCAAATCAACTTGCTGCGCAAGGTTTCGACGTGCAATTTGCTCCGATAAATCACGACGGTTCCGTAAACGTCGAGGAATTTGAAAAACTGCTCGACGAAAACGTTTCGCTTGTTTCGATTATGCACGTAAGCAACGAGACTGGAGCGGTGAACGATATACAAAAACTTGTCAAACTAACAAGAAAACGCGCACCGAAAGCGATTTTTCACTCGGACGGGGTGCAAGCGTTCGGAAAAATCAAAGTGAATTTGCGAGCACTCGACGTCGATTTGTACACGATATCGGCACACAAAATTCACGGTCCGAAGGGAATCGGTGCGTTGTTTGTCAAAAAAGGCGTGTCGATAAAACCGCTTATTTACGGCGGAGGACAAGAAAAAGGATTTAGATCGGGCACGGAAAACGCTCCCTCGATTTTGGGATTTGAACAAGCAGTGAAGATATGTTTTGACAATTTTGACAACGACTATTCTCAAAAACTTGATTTTAGAGAACAGTTAACTGCAAAATTGACACAAAACATTGAAGATTTGGTGGTATTGTCGCCGAGCGAAAATTTTACACCGAACATTTTAACCGTCGCGTTTAAGGACGTTCGAGGGGAAGTTTTGTTGCACGATATAGAGGATTGCGGCATACTTGTCGGCATTGGTTCGGCTTGCTCGTCACATCGCGAATCGAGATTCAAAGGTTTGTTGGGACTTGACGAAAGGCACAAAGACGGGATCATCAGGTTCAGCACGTCGTATGAAAATAAAGTCGAGGATATTGATTTTGTCGTGGATACGATAAAAACGAGCCTTGAAAAACTGACAAACTACAAGAGAGTTTAAATAAAAGAAAACCATAAATTAAGCAACACGGACGTACACATGAAAAAAGTTATCATCATCAGATACGGGGAAATATTCCTCAAAGGCAAAAATCGCGATTATTTTGAAAGTTTGCTCATAAAAAATATCAAGCAAGCTCTTTCGGGATTGAAATTTGACTTTACACGCTCGCAAGGCAGATATTTTATTGAAAATTTCGACATTGACGACGAACCGGAATTTGTCGACAGACTGAAAAAAGTCTTCGGAATTTACTCGTTTTCCATTGCGTACAAAGTCGAAACAAAAGCGAATGAAGATTTTTGCGACGTAAGAGATTGCATAAAAGCTCTTGCGCTCAAAACGCAGGAAGAAACTTTGCTCAAAGCGCCGAAATTCAGAGTTACGGTAAAAAGGGCGGACAAGCGTATTCCGCTTGCATCGTACGAGATTGCCGCAAAACTCGGCGGAGTGGTGCTTGCAAACACGTCTTTTACCGTCGATTTGAAGGATTTTGATTACGATTTCCTCGTCGATATGCGCGAAAACGGTTATTCGTTCGTGTACAGCGACGTAATTCAAGGTGCAGGCGGTCTGCCGGTTGGCTGCTCGAGCAAGGGACTTATGCTGCTTTCGGGCGGAATCGACTCACCCGTTGCGGCGTATATGATGGCAAAACGCGGTATGAAACTTTGCGCAATTCATTTTTGCTCACCGCCGTACACGTCCGAAAAGGCAAAGGAAAAAGTTGTCGAACTTCGCAATATCGTCGAAAAATATGCAACCGACGTAAAACTCTATATAGTGCCGTTTACCGAAATTCAAATGGAAATTCATAGAGTTTGTCCTGCGGAGTTTATGATTACAATCATGCGCAGATTTATGATGCGTATTGCGTCGATTGTCGCAAAACAAGCGGAGTGCAAAGCTCTTATCACCGGTGAAAGCCTCGGACAAGTCGCATCGCAAACCGTTGAAAGCATGACTTCGACGGAAGATTGCGCCGAGCTTCCGGTTTTCAGACCGCTTATTGCCTTTGACAAGGAAGAGACTATGAATCTTGCGCGCAAAATAGGCACATATGAAACTTCTATCGAGCCGTTTGAGGATTGCTGCACGATTTTCTTGCCGAAAAATCCCGTTATTCATCCGAAACTCGAAAAGGTGAGAGAGGCGGAAAAAGCAATGGATATCGACGCTCTCGTCAAAAAAGCAGTTGAAAACATAGAGATTGTTTAACTCGAATTTACTTTAATTAAGTTCGAAAAAGCGGGATTTTCCCGCTTTTTTGAAATTCGATATAGTTTTAGTTGTTTCCTTTGATGTTCGGTTTTAATACTACGTTTGATAATTGTTTTTTAGAGAATAAACCAAAACTTCAAGTTAAATATCCGTCGACATAGACTTCTTTTTCAATCGTTCGGCATACTTGCGGATTTGACGTTATAAAACACACGATTTCGTATTTTACGATACTGTCGAATGCCAACGGTTTATCCGATATTGACGTAATTTCTACGGTTTTCGCGTCAAATACCAGAATTTGCTCTCGACCGAGCGCGTCAATGCGATATATCCGATAGGAGTAAATTTCTTTTGTGTTCAGCGTAAGCGTAATTTCTTTTCCGTTTTTTGCAATCTCAACGTCCGACTTATTAAAGTCAACGCTATCGAAACACGACGACATCCGATATTGATTATCTATTGAAAAAATCTCGGATTTTCTGTATTCTAACGGGGTACTTTCGCTTGCAATCGTAACACTTTTGTTTTGTTTTGTAGCATATAAATCAACGTCCAACACAATGCTGAATTCGCTTGTCGTCAGTTTTTTTGCAATAGGTTGTTTGTTTTCGATATAGCGCCAAGTTTTTTGGCATTGTCTTGTTGCAAATCCTCCGCCTTTTTCATCCATACCGCTGTCCGAGCCGTGCCAAACGACAACCGTATAATCGTTGTTGTAGCTTGCGCACCATGCGTCGGAGTTCATTTTATCCGCTCGCTGTGCCGTTCCCGTTTTTGCGCAAACCTCGAAATCGAGGGCGGAAAGCGCGATTGCCGTGCCGTCTTGCACTGTGTCCGATAAAGCGGAATTGAGTTGATCGCAAGTGGACGACTTGAATACCTTTTTAGGCAAGTTTTCGTCCGAAGATAATATTTTTCTGTCGTTTTTGACAACGTATCTGACAAAATCCGCCTTTTTAAAATACCCGTCGTTTGCAAACGTCGCGTAAGCGTCGGCAATTTCTTTTACGGCAACTCCGTTTGTCAACGCTCCGAGGGATAAGGCATAATTTTTGTCGGCATCCTCGGTTTGTATGCCGAGATTTGCAAGCGTACCGACGGCAGCATCAACGCCGATATAACTTAAAGTTTTGACGGAAATGCTGTTCATGGATTTTTTTATTGCCTGCCTTATCGTCGTATCGCCGTAATATATTCCGCCGAAATTCGACGGTGAAAAATCGCCGTACGTAACTTTTTCGTCGGTTATGGGAGTTGCGAGCGTTACCTCGTTTCTATCGATGGCGGGAGCGTAAACGGCAAGAGGTTTTAGACTCGATCCCGGCTGCCTTTTGACGTTGTAGGGAAGATTCGACCAATATGCCGATACGGCGTGATTTTTGTTGTCGATCGCTATGATTGCCCCGTTTACGCTATCGGTTGAATACATACTTTTGTCTTGCCCCGAAGCCGCGATTTGTTTTTGCAAGTTCGCGTCGAGATTCAAATAGATTTCGAGGGCGGAATTCGACAATTCATACTTTGTCATATCCAACTTTTCACAAACCTCGTCGATTGCGTTTTTGATATATAAATAATAAATTTGACTGTTTAGATTGCCGTTTTTCCGTTCGTGTTTTGTCGAGTTTAGCGGCGATGAAATCGTATTCGAATACGTTTGTTCGTCGATATATCCCTCGTTTTTCATAACCGTCAAAACGAGATTTCTTCGTGATATACAATCGGTTTCGTTTGAAAAAGGCGAGTATTTTTTCGGGTTTTTCACGATTCCTGCAAGCGTTGCGCACTCGGACAAATCGAGCTCCGTTACGTTTTTGTCAAAATACAATCTTGCGGCTTGTTTCACTCCGTACGCGCCGTTGCCGAAGTAAATGACCGACAGATACATTGCAAGTATTTCGTCTTTTGAATACTCTCTTTCGAGATTCGAAGCGATTGCGATTTCTTTCAACTTGCGGCTTACCGTCTTTTCATGGCTCAAATGCGTGTTTTTGACAAGCTGTTGAGTTATCGTAGACGCGCCTTCTTTCAGAGAACCTGCTTTTATATTGCTCAAAAGCGCACCCGCCATACGCACGGGATCGTATCCTTTGTGTGAATAAAACCTCTTGTCTTCAAGCGCGACGAAAGCGTTTTTGAGGGCGGCAGGAACGTCGGAGGGATTTATATAATTGTCGTCGGCATATTCCAGCTCGTTGCCGTTTATATCGAAAAAGGTTGGGGACGCGGTTGCGGTCGGAAGCAAATCCGCATTAGGTTTTTGATTGCTTGCCCATATCGCGAACGCGCCTATCGCGACGGATACACAAACAATCGGCGTAAGAATGACGGAAGATAATACTATAGCTAGTTTACGCTTTTTGCGTTTTTTCTCTTCGGAAGTAAGAATTTTTGAGGTTTTGGATTTTTTCATCGAATTTATTATTGTTTTATCCCTCAAAATTATGTATAATATTTTTTTGATAATAAGATGTGCATGTATGCACGTGCGCACATACGCATATAAGAATAGTTTTTTCCGTTGAAAATCGAATGCGGAAAAGAAAGGACACAAATGACAAAGTATTACAAAATCAACACGTACGGTTGCCAAATGAACGTACACGAAAGCGAAAAAATCGCAGGCATACTCGAAAAGATGGGGTACGTCGATTGTCCCGATGATTGCAACGCCGACGTAATCGTGTTCAACACTTGCTGTATTCGCGACACCGCAGAACGTCGCGCGCTCGGAAATATCGGCGTGACGAAAGCGGAGAAAAAACGCAATCCGAATCTCATTTTGGCAGTCGTGGGTTGCATGCCTCAACAAGACGGCGTGAAAGAAAATATTAAAGAAAGATTTCCGTACGTGGACATCGTTTTGGGTACGCGCAATATTTCCGCACTTGAAAACGAAATAAAAAAGGTTGTCGAAGGCAGAGAAAGAATCAAAAAACGCAGCGACAAAAAGTATCGTTGCTTCGACGTCGAGCAGCCTGCGGATTATCTCGATATAGACGAAAACACTCCCCAAACACGCACGAGTTTTCCGAACGCATGGGTAAATATCATCTACGGATGCAACAACTTTTGCACGTATTGCATAGTGCCTTACGTCAGAGGCAGAGAGGTTTCGCGCGATATGCAAAACGTGCTCGACGAAGTCAAAAAGTGCGTTGACGAGGGATATAAAGAAATCACTTTGCTCGGTCAAAACGTCAATTCATACGGCAACGACGTTGACGACGACAAGGTGACCTTTGCAAATCTTTTGCGCGAAATAGACAAAATCGACGGGGACTTCCGCATACGTTTTATGACGTCGCACCCCAAGGATTTGAACGACGATATAATCGATGCTATGGCGGAATCGAAGCACGTTTGTCACAATCTGCATTTGCCAATTCAGGCAGGCTCGGACAAAGTGCTCGCAAACATGAACAGACGCTACGACAGCGCGCATTATCTCGAAATCATCGACAAACTTCGCAAGCGTATGCCCGACATCGGCATTACGACGGATATTATGGTCGGATTTCCGACTGAAACCGAAGAAGATTTTGAAGATACGCTGAAAATCGTGGAAAAAGTGCGCTATTCAAACGCCTTTACTTTCATATATTCGCCGAGAAAAGGCACTCCCGCGGCAAAGATGGAGCAAATTCCGTACGCAATTAAACAAGCGCGTATCGCAAGGCTCATAAAACTTCAAAATTCCATCACCAAAGAGATTTCAAAAACCTACATCGGCGGCGTGTACAGAGTGCTTTGCGAGGACGTCGCGCCCAAACTGGACGGCATGGTTTGCGGCAGAGAGGACGGCGGCCGTTTGGTGACTTTCGAAGGTAGCAAAGAGGATATAGGCAAGTTCTTCGACGTAAGAATTACCGAATCGAAATCCGCATCGCTTTTCGGGCATAAGGAGGAAAAATGAATATCGACAAAGACAAGCTCTCTCCGATGATGAAGAGATATTTTCAGATAAAAGATAATTATCCCGATTGTCTGCTTTTCTTCCGCCTCGGCGACTTTTACGAGATGTTTTTCGACGATGCCGTCACTGCTTCGAGAGTGCTCGATTTGACGCTTACAGGCAGAGATTGCGGACTCGAAGAACGTGCTCCTATGTGCGGCGTGCCGTATCACGCGGTCGACAACTACATAAGAAGACTTATCGAAAACGGATACCGAGTTGCCATTTGCGAACAACTCAGCGATCCTGCAACGTCCAAAGGGCTTGTCGACAGGGACGTCGTGAGAGTCGTATCCAGCGGCACTGTCATGGAAGAGGACATCCTCGACGAAAAAAAATCCAACTATCTTTGCTCGATTTTTTCAAACGCAAACTCGTTCGGCATCGCATGGACGGACATATCGACCGGAGAATTCGACGTTTACGAATACACGGGCGAGGACTATCTCGAACGCTTGTCGAACATACTCGGCAGCATTGCCCCGAGCGAAATCATTTGCAACGAAAATTTCCTTTCTAAATATCAGAAAGTAAGGTATTTCGTGACCAACGAAAAGCGCGCGCATTGCTATCACGACTTTGCATATAACGTTTCGACCGCAACGAGAAAAATTTTGTCCGCGTTCAAGGTGAACTCCTTGGAAGTGTTTGAACTTCAAGACAAAAACAGTGCGATTTGCGCTGCCGGCGGACTTTTGGAATACCTTGCGCAAACACAAAAAAGAAGCCTCGGACAGCTCACGAAGATATCCTTTTTGCACGACAAATCTTTTATGATGCTCGACAACGCAACTAGAAGGAATCTCGAACTGACTCAACGCGCGCGCGACGGCAAACGTCAAGGTTCGTTGTTGTCCGTTCTTGACAAAACCGCAACCGCTATGGGCGCAAGAACGCTCAAACGCTGGATAGAACAACCGCTTCAAGACGCAGATTCAATCAACAAACGTCTTGATGCAGTGGAAGATTTGATGAGCTCCAAAGCCCTGCGCGAAAGACTCGGCGAAGCGTTTTATTCCGTGCGCGATCTCGAAAGATTGAACGGCAGACTTGCATACGGCAACGCATCGCCGAAAGATTTGCTTTCGATAAGTGACACTTTGGAAGCGATTCCGCAAATCAAACAGCTTCTTTCGGGCGCAACGAGCCAACTCGTAAAAGGCATCAACAAGGCTTTGAACTCGCTTGAAACCGTATGCGCGACTCTTCAGAGTGCGCTGGACAGAGAGGGCGTAAACAGCTACAAAAACGGAGGATACGTCAAAAAGGGCTACGACGAAACTCTCGACCAAATGCGCGATATCAAAAACTCCGCAAAAGAATGGCTCGCAAACCTCGAAGCGAGAGAAAGGGAAGAAACGGGCATCCGCACGCTCAAAGTCGGCTACAACAAAGTTTTCGGATACTATATCGAAGTGTCCAAATCCTTTGCGGACAAAGTGCCTTATCGCTACGAGCGCAAGCAAACTCTTGTAAACGGCGAAAGATACATTACGGACGAGCTTAAACAACTCGAAGAAAAAATACTTTCGGCAGAATCCAACGCTTTTGCGCTCGAAGACAGGATTTTTGCGGAACTCAAATCGATGTGTTGCGACAATCTTGCAAAACTTCAATCGAACGCACAAGCATTGAATGCGCTCGACTGTTTGGTGTCCCTTGCAAACGTTTCGGTGGCAAACAAGTACGTAAAACCCGAAATCAACAAAAAAATCAAGTGTATAGACATAGAAGAGGGCAGACATCCCGTTGTCGAAACGTTGCTCGACAGAGGAGCATACGTGCCAAACGACACGCTGCTTGACGACTCAGACAATCGAACGATGATTATAACGGGGCCGAATATGGCGGGCAAATCCACATATATGCGACAGGTTGCAATCATCACGCTTATGGCGCACATCGGATGTTTCGTGCCTGCAAAATCCGCAAAAATTGCTTTGACAGACCGTATTTTTACTAGAATCGGCGCAAGCGACGATTTGAGCGGCGGTCAAAGTACGTTTATGGTTGAAATGATAGAAGTTGCAACCATACTTAACTACGCAACGTCATCCAGCTTGCTCGTGCTTGACGAAATCGGCAGAGGAACGTCAACGTTCGACGGCTTGTCGATTGCGTGGGCGGTGCTCGAATACATCACCAAAAACATCAAAGCAAAGACGCTCTTTGCAACGCACTTCCACGAGCTTACCGAGCTTGAAGACCTCGAAGGCGTCAAAAACTATCGCGTTCTCGTGAGCAGGGCAAACGACACAATCGTGTTCTTGCACAAAATAGTAAGGGGAGGCGCGTCACAAAGTTTCGGTATCGAAGTCGCGTCGCTTGCAGGCGTAACGAAATCCGTTATAGACCACGCAAAAAGCATAATGCACTCTCTTGAAGAAGATTCGAAAAATCGCGATACGAACGAAATGTTGTTGAGCTCGGCAAAGAAAAACGTAACGGCGCAAGTAAGTTTGTTCGACAACGAAGCAAGCAAAATCGAACAACAAATCAAGGATATAGACGTAAACAATCTTACACCGCTTCAAGCATTGACCGTGCTTTGCGACCTAAAAAAGCAACTTGAAGAATAAACTTTTACAAAAAACCGACAAATTTAGAGTGGTTTTGGAGAATATATGGGCAAAATTAACGTTCTTGAACCAAATGTTTTCAATATGATATCGGCAGGCGAAGTCGTTGAAAGACCTTCGTCCGTCGTCAAAGAACTTGTTGAAAACTCAATAGACGCAGGCGCAACCGACGTGTCGATATACGTCGAGAACGGTGGAATCCGCAAAATTCAAGTCAGCGACAACGGCATCGGAATCGAAAAAGACGACGTGCGCAAGGCGTTTTTGCCGCATGCAACGAGCAAACTAAAAAACATCGTCGATTTGGACAGCCTTGCCACACTCGGTTTCAGAGGCGAGGCTCTTGCAAGCATATCGTCGGTGAGCGAAGTTACTCTTTCGTCAAAAAGCAAAAATCAGGACGTAGCGTCAAAAATTGCACTTTCGGGCGGCAAAGTGACCTTCGAGGGTGAAGATTCAAGAGCGCAAGGCACCGTTATAACCGTTGAAAACCTGTTTTTCAACACGCCGGCAAGACTTAAATTCCTCAAAAAAGGCGTAAGCGAACTGAATTATATAAAAGATACGGTTAGAATGCTGATTTTGGCAAATCCGACCATCAGAATAACCTTATCGGACGAAGAGGGTATAGTGATTTCAAACGATGGCGGCGAACTTATCGATGCAATTTACTCGGTTTACGGAGCAAAAACCGCCGACAATCTCGTCGAAATCGTTGACAATTCGTACGGAAACATCAGAGTTTCCGGCTACACGTCAAAGGTTGATTTTACCAAATCAAACAGAACTTACCAAACGATTATCGTCAACGGAAGAGCGGTTGAGGATCAAACCATACAAACGGCGGTCGAAAAGGCGTATGCAGAGTATTTGATGAAAAGAAATTATCCGATGTTCGTGCTTGACGTTTTGATGCCGTTCGACGACGTTGACGTCAACGTGCATCCGTCAAAAACCGAGGTTCGTTTTAGAGATAAACACGCGGTTTTCAGCGCGGTATATCATGCAATCCAAAACACGATAAACGCAAGTTTACAAAACGTATCGTTTGGTTTCGACGTGTCGCAAAGCGCATCGCAAAACGTCCAAAATACCACTGAACAGTCGGATTTTTACAAAAAAATCGAACAAAACGACGGTGAAGCGACAAAGCCGAAATTTACTCAAACAAGCATTGACACGTCAAAACTTTTCAGCGGAAAAACTACGCCGAAAAACTATTTTAGATTTGAATTTCAAGGTGAGAAATCTTCAAATTCCGAGCTAAAAGAATCTCGTTTTTCAACGCCGTTCGATTTTGATTTTACGCATAGTTCAAAAAGCGATGTTCAACGTATAGAAGAAAACCGAGAAGAAAATGGAAACACAGAGCAATCAAGCGATTCACAAGATTATTCGGTTTTCGACGGCAAAATCGTGGGGCAAATCTTCGACACGTACATCATATGCGAACGCGGCGATCTTGTTTATCTCATCGACCAGCACGCCGCACACGAGCGCATTTTGTACGACAGAATCATTGAAAATTTCACTGTCGAACACAAACAGTCGTTGCTTATCCCGTTCAAACTTAACATGACCGGCGAAGAGTGCGAATACTTCGAGCGGATTTTGCCGAATCTCGAAAATCTCGGATTTGAAATCGGCAAAAGCGGAAGCGCATATCTTATAAACGCTGTGCCGGAACCCGTCGCGCAAGTCAATTTTTCAAGATTTTTCTCGGATTTGTTTGCAAATATGCAAAGCGAAAACGAGTTGACGCTTGAAAATCTTTTGAAAGACAAGCTCTGTCAGCAGGCATGCAAGGCGGCAATAAAAGGCGGCCAGTCGCTATCGCGCGCACAAATCGAACGAGTCATCAAATATTACGTGGACGAAAACGGCAATCTTCCCACAAAATGCCCGCACGGACGCCCGGCGGTTGTTGCGTTCACGGCAAAAGACGTTGAAAAGTTGTTCAAACGCATTGTCTGAGCCGCTATATATAAGGATTAATATTATTATATATAAATAGTAACAAAATATAATAATAAACAATAATGCGTGACGTTTCGCATTTCGCATAATGCGCAAAAATAGCAACATGAGCAAAATTCTTCCACCAATCTATATCGCAGGTCCGACGGCATCGGGAAAATCCGCGCTGGCAGTCAAACTTGCGTCAAAATTTGACAGCGTGATCATATCTGCCGACAGTATGCAGATTTATCGCACGCTGGATATCGGCACGGCAAAAGAGGATATTTCGATACGCGAAAAAATTCCGCATAAGCTCATAGACGTTGTCGATCCGAACGAAGAATTTTCCGTTGCCGAGTTTGCACGCCTTGCGAAAACCGAAATCGAAAATGCGCAAAACAGCGAAAAACTGCCGATAATCGTCGGCGGAACAGGGCTGTATTTCGAAGCATTGCTTTATCCTATGAGCTTTGCAAACACCAACAAAAACGACGTTTTGCGTGAAAGCTTACAGCAAGAGCTTCAAAATTTCGGTGCGCACGCAATGCATCAAAAACTCGAATCCCTTGATCCGCAAACTGCAAATCGTCTTCACGAAAACGACACGAAACGAGTTATTCGTGCGCTCGAAATCGTTTTGAGCACGGGCAAAACGCTCGAACAAAACCAGGACGAACGCCAAAAGCCCGACGTCATTATGGTTGCGCTAAACACGGATCGCGACGTTTTGTACGAGCGCATCAATAAACGAGTCGATAAAATGTTTGACGAAGGACTTGTGCAAGAGGTTTTGAGCGTCGGCGATTTTTCTTATCAATCAATGCAAGCCATCGGCTACAAGGAGTTTGCAAACTGCAATTTCAGCGTGGAAAACGGCAAATACGTTGTCGCCGATGCCGAGCTTGACCAAATCAAAGACAAAATCAAACAGCACTCGCGCAATTACGCAAAACGTCAACTGACTTGGTTTAGAAAATACGATTTCGTCAAATGGTTCGATATAAACGACGTCGACGGCGCAATCGATTATATTTCTCAAAAAATAGCCGAAAAAACCGCATTGCAGTAACGATAAAACCAAATACATAACCGCATAAACGCATATTTTGGCACAAATTCAAACCAAAATATCAATCGAAATAAACAAAAATTATCACTAAAAGGCATAAAAATGGACAAAATTTCTGCAAAAAATCTAGTATCCGAGTGCGAAATCAAGCTTAAAGACCAATACGCGCGTCTTGACGACATTGCGCTTTACAATCAAAAAAAGGTGCTTGATGCATACAAAAATCAATCGATTCAAGCGCGCCATATGTTCGGCACAACCGGCTACGGCTACGACGACATCGGCCGCGATACGCTTTGCAGGCTTTATGCCGACATTTTCCACGCCGAAAGCGCGATTGTTTCTCCGAATATCGTTTCGGGAACACACGCTTTGACGCTCATGCTTTTCGGAGTTTTGCGCCCGGGCGACAAACTTTTGGCGGTTTCCGGCATGCCTTACGACACTCTTACAGACGTAATTTTGGCCGAAAACAAAGGTTCTTTGAGAGATTTTGGCGTCAAATTCGACAAAATTGACCTCAAAACGAACCAGGATTTGACGCCCGAATTTGACTATGACGCCATTGAAAACGCACTGAAATCCGAAAAAATCAAGGCTGTTTTTGCCGCAAGAAGCCGCGGATACAGTCTTAGACAAGCAATCAGCGTCGAAAACGTCGAAAAACTCATCAAATTCGTCAAAAAAATCAGCCCCGAAACGCTCGTTTTAATCGATAATTGCTACGGCGAATTCGTCGAAAAAATCGAGCCTACGGACGTCGGCGCAGACCTCATCGCAGGCTCGCTTATCAAGAATATCGGAGGCGGAATTGCACCGACAGGCGGCTATATCGCAGGAAAATCCACACTTGTCGAGCAAGTTTCCTACCGTTTGACAGCTCCGTCGCTCGGCAATGAAGAAGGCTCGTATGCCTATGGTTATTTACCGTATTATCAAGGTCTGTTTTTGGCTCCGTCGGCGGTCAAAAACGCGCTCAAAGGCTCGCTTTTGTTTGCAAAAACCTACTCAAAACTCGGTTTTGAAACGCTGCCGCGTGACGATATGAAACCTTATGACATCGTTACGAGCATAAAACTCGGTTCTGAGGACAAACTTATCGATTTTTGCGGCGCAATTCAAGAGATTTCGCCAATTGACAGCAACGTAAAGCCGCTTCCGTGGGATATGCCCGGATATCAAAATCAAGTCATTATGGCGGCCGGAGCGTTCGTTCAGGGCTCGTCAATCGAGCTGAGCGCGGATTCGCCGATCAAAGAACCGTATATCGTGTACGTTCAAGGCGGTTTGACCTATGAACACGCATATTTGGCGGTTCTGCACACGCTCGAAACGCTCAATTTCGACAAATGAAATTGCCGATTGATTTCAGATATCATCTTGTTTTGCCTAATAATATCGATGAAAATTAATGGTTAAGTCAATGCCGTAAAGCGGATAAAACCGTAAAAACAAGTGAATAATCGCTATGATACGATATCGTAAAATACGGCAAAATAATTGTTTGATTCGTAAAAACCAAATGCGAGCAATGAAATACGCAAATAAACAACAATCCGGAAAAACCGCAAAAAATCCAAATGAAAATTAATTTTAAATGCGCAATTAAATTTTAAATCGAATTTTATAAAAAATTTAAATGGATTTGAAAATATTCTATTTAGTGCTGTTTTTACCACTTTCTTTGCGTAAAGCTCGTGTTTTGCGAATAGTTTATATACGGGTCAAATATTATTTTTTAGTGCATTTTTGCTTCTATAATACGTTCTGCCCTTGTCATCCTTCTTATATATCTCGAAGTCATCCCCGATTGATTCTTCAAACGTATCGCAATCCATACAATACATTCCTTTTTCTTTGAACGCAAGATTCGTCGTATGATGAAAACGTTTCTTTCCATAGCCGACTTCACTTATCTCACTCTTGCTCATATACTTTGAAAGATAACTTACAACCGCACCTTGCGTTATATCGTTCCCGTTCTCGTCTTTTCCCTTCGGTATAATTGCGCACGTCGCAAGTCCGTAATCCCAGAACGGAAACTCAAACAGCGCCGCACCCGTATTCGAATACATCCACTTCCCGTTCCTATCTTTCATTTGTCGCAACATAAACGCCCTATTCATCGATACAAAACCGTGAGCGTGCAGCGCCTTCTGTCCGTATTCGTTTTCTTTTTTGTGACGTTCCCAAACGAGTAATATTTTTGCGTTACAATCGAAACGTTGAATCTTCTTCCTACAATACGTCCAAAGTTCTTTTACTTTGTCATCATCGAATCTGTCAACCTTCTTCGGATCGCAAGTCAACGTTATGAAATAATCCCACTCGTTCGATTTTGCAAAGCCCCAATATTTGTCTACACTCTGCCTCGCAGAGTTTGACATATTTTCCAAAAACTTTGCATTGCTTGCGTTTTCGTCTTTAGGAAACAAAATCCCGTCTATCTCTATATAATTCCTTCCGCCGACATTTTCTTGATTGACATTCTCGTCTATACACTTCAACGGCTCGTCAAAACGAATTATCTCGACTTCCCCAGTCGGAAATCTATTTATTATCGTGTTTATCTTCTTCCAATGCCTATATCCGATTATTTTGCAATTTGTCCTGCAAGTGCAAGTTGCGCAATAATTCTGATATATGTATCTTCGATTCTCGTTGCTTGCGAGTTTCTTCTCTGCTATCGCTATATCGTGATAGTTGGCATCCTTATCAGGAAGCCAGATCGGAGTCATTTCTTCACGCTTTACGCAGTTATGTAATAGAGAATTCAAGAGTGCGTTCATTTCAGCCTCCGTGACCTTTATGTTTGCGCAGTATCAAGTGCGCAAACATTCTTGCCTTCGGTTCCCGAAGGCGCACCGGGCATATGCTTTTGTGCGCCTTCGAGCTTCCGACGGCAATTTTGGATGTTTTCGCTTCCGCTCAAACGAAAGCATTATTTTGCAACCAAGCCGTGCAACACATATGTTGCACGGACTTGTTAAATTATAATCTTTTGCTCGATGTCAAGGGACATTCCGTCCCAAAAATAATTTGCAAGCAAATTATTTTTGTCTATTCCTTGACATCGACACCGCCTGTACCGTCTTTGCCGAGATATTTCATCCAGTCTCTGACAAAGTAACTGTTGAGTTGTTCAAGCTCCTCTACACTCGCTTTATTGCTTTTATATGTCGGCACATCGTTTATTCCGAGTTTTGTCCTCGAAGCCTTCATCCTAAAAAAACTTGCAAGTGCATCGGAAGAAAAGACTCCACTATATATCTTCTTAGGCATAATATAGTAATCCGCTTTTTTCTCTTCGTTTACAACAAGATGTTCTGTTTTGCATCCGAACGTGTTATACGCACGTACATAATGATTGTTAATTCCCGTCACGACTTTCTTCATAAAATACATCGTAAGATTCATATCTCCTCTGTCGTGGCGAAATTTGTAGTACCTCTCCACAAATCCCGGTACTAACATATTGAATAAAAGTTCATCTATTGCGAAGAACGGCATCAACATCTTCATCGAATCAACTGATTCTATTTTGACGTTGTCACCAATTTCTCTTAAATCCGCATTTATGCTCCCCGTTCTTTGCATATCCATATACGCAAAGAAAAATTTGCGATTACGAATCGTTGCCGGATGTCTTGACATCTTGAACGTCGCATTAAAATTATCATTTTTCTGATTGACCTCATCGACAAGTTTTTTTAGCTCCATTGTATCGAGCATGTTCCCTCTCTCCTTGTCACCTTCGGTATATCCGAGAACACCAAATTCAAATACATCTTTGTATTTGTTGTTCTCATCAAATTTTCTCCCCAGCCTAAACATATCATTATCAAATATGTGTGAGTTCATCGTTTTGCTATCCGCATCAAACGTCGGCACTTGAAAAAAATCCGTCATCCAGAGCGGAAAATTCCCGGCATCATCTATTGCATCTTTCGTAACTACCGCATAGTTCGAAAACACAAGGCTCGAAGCCATAGAATATATAAAATACGCTTGCGCATAATCTCGCAAACTATCAAATATTGATTCATACTTCAACGCATTATCGTGCCATGCTCCGTAATACTCGACATCATATCCCCAAAGTATCGGTTTCGCTTTCCCCTTCGATACAGCTTTGTCATAATACTTACGGTATTCGGCATCGTCGTAATATCTCTCTCCGGTGATTTTTAAATTATAAAAATACGCATCTATACTTTCAAGATTATAAAGAAAATGATTTGCAATCAATTCTTTCATATCTTGCTCGAACACCGCCCAAGGAAAATCAGGAAAAGAAAAATCAATCTCTTGCATAATCTCCCTTGCGTCAGAGCGAAGTTTTTGTTGTTGGCTCAACAATACATCTGTCATGGTCAACGTTTTACCCGCTCCCATCGTTGAGAAAAAGATAACAAAAGTACAAAGGACTTCGCAAATAAAACGCTTATTCTTATTTTCACGTTTTGCCAAACGCTTATACCCTTCCTTCTTCCGCCAAATAAGAATTGAAACTACGGCTACAATAACCCACACCGAAACAGGAACACGGGATAGTATGCTCAAATCCGCAAATAATTTATAGAAAAGAATATAGATGACAGAAAAGTCAAATCCGCACAGAAGGACAAAATACAAAGAAACAATCTCTATGCCTATTGTCACAACATTCAATGAAAACAGCACGATAATCAACCATGTTGTCTTCCATAAAGTAGATTCTTTTACAAACTCCGCAAAAGACTTCACATAATATATCGTTGGAACTACTATCTTGCGTTCAAAACGCTTATATGCAATAAGTGGTTTGGACTCTACCCCCTTATCGTTATTTTCCCCGGATAAATTTAAGCCGATTAGCATGCATATGACAAATATCACGGGAATGCCAATCAATATTACATAAAAGAAAATATATCCGCCGAGCCAAAGCGAATGAAAATATCCAACTATATTTTCTACATCAATTAGTTTAGATCCAAAGTTTTTAACTTTATCCAAAAAACTTGAAAAGTCGATAGGAATTATGCTTTCAAGCGGAACACTCGATACCTCGAATACGCTTTCGGAATTAAAGCTATAAGGCAAAGAAAACATCTTGCAAAACAGTCCGGCAACAGCCAAACCAAAATCCTTACAGGCTTCCAATAGCCTTATAAACGACTCTTGAAAGCAGAAAGCACCGAGCAATATAAGCCCGATTGCGATAACTGCACATATTAAGTTTTTCAAGATGTTTTCTTTTTTCATTTTATGCATTTATGAATGTATATACAATGTACCCTACAATAAATACCGTCACACAAAATCCGATGATTTTCAATACACTGATACCGACTTTCTTTTTGTCCATAATCTCACCTTCGCCTTGATTCGTTTTTCGGTTTCGGACGTGTTTTGCATTTTATCCCTTGTTGCTTCTCGTTCTTTCGAACGGCATCAGAGGTAACAACAACATTGATTTGCTTTTGTTCCGAAGATCCTTTTTTAGACTTCTTCACTGCTTTAATTATCAACAAAACAACCTTAATCACAATCATCAAAATGATTGCTCCGGCAATTATCAATCCGAGGATCTTCAAAGCTTTCAAAAAGTCGCTATCTTTAAGCCAATTCCAAAACTTTTCAATCGCCCCTAAAAAACTATTTACAAGGTGTTCTCCCGGCGTGTATTCCGGATCGGGTGCTTCCACACCCGAAATCACGTCAACAGGCGTATGCATAACCGCAAGCGTATAATAATCTTCCTTGCCCTTAAACGTCATTGTTATGATGTTAAAGTCGAAGAAAACCGTTTCTTGCGCTATGTATGAATCAACAACATCTTGATCCACGTCAAGCCGTCCCGGATTTCGTGTAATAGGTCGCGACATATAATCTGAAACAGCAAATCTAAACAAATACGGAACAGCCGAATCGTTGTCATAACTTGAATTGCAAAATGTCTTAAACGAATCAACGTCGTTTTCGTTTATAAGCAAGTCGCTTGCAAGCGTAACAGAATTCAAAGCGTCCTTTGTAATTTCTTCGAACGGCTTCACGTTTGTATGTTGTTCGTCCAAAACTTCGTTTTTCGGATAACTCCAACCATATTGAGTGAGCTTATCCCACCAAGAGCCGTATTCCGAATTCCAAGATTTTAAATCAAAGGTATTTCCAAGATTTGTTCTAACTTTGTTTAATCCGACTTTAATTCCTTTTTCGGCACGTGCCGAATCAATGGCATTTACAAAAAGTTCGGAAGCAAGATTTCGCGACGTATGCCAATCCACGTAATTGCTTGATTTATAATTTTGAATATAATCACGAATTTGTGAAGACTTTACGTCACCGGCAACAGTCTGCTTGTTTATAACATTAAAAGCACCGCTTTCAGTGTAAGACGGACTATAAAAGACGAAAGGCAAAACATTTGAATAGGAATTTGCAAAACGTTGAATAAACATGTCGCCAGAGGTCATCGAAAACGGTCTTAAATTGTAAGCCCAATCGTAGTGCAATATATTTGAAGACCCCGCAACCGAATCGCTATGCCTACCATACCACAACAAATAATCCACCGATTTGTCATACAAAAGAGATGTTCCGCCTTCTGAATTATCAACGGTTTCATAATGATTGTTGTTAAGTGCTTTATAATAAAAATCTACGTTAGACGTAACCAGAATCGGTGCCGTTTTGCACTCATACCATTGAGCATAAATTTCCCAAAGACTGCCGTATTTATCAAGCACACGTTGCGGAATTGCAAAATATACCGAACTTACGTTGTTATGGTGATATGCACCTGCACTTGAAACACCTGTCAGATACGATGTTTGATAAACTTTCAAATCAAGCGTTTCAAGCTTTTCAACATTGCAAACGAACGTCGAAGGATTGCTTGCATCCTTGCCGTACGTTGCCATATATCCGCTACACTTATACGTGCGCCCGATATTCTTGTCCAATGTTACATCGGATTTGTCCGTCTTCAAATAAACGCCGGCAATATCGTATCTTCGACATCCGTTTTCTTTTTCGTATGCTTGCGCCATGGACAAAATCTTTTTGTTTGGATCCAAAACTTTGAATTTGTAAAAAAGATTTGAATAATCGCCGGTTGTTCTCGATACGCATACGATATTGAAATCTTCGTATTCCGAAACTACGATATTGTCGTCTTTCGTCGCATACGAAACGCCCATACGCACAACGTTGGAATCGAGATAAGTTTGAAAATTGAGTTGTTGCGGATTGTACAAATACAGATACAACGCATAATTCTTCTCGTAATTTGCATAGTACGAATAACCGTACTCTACAAACGAAAAGAATTGCAATTCACCGTCCTTGTCAATAGGATAATTGCTTAAATCGAACTCGTTGCCGTTGTCGTCTTTGCTTCCGTACAAATCATCGAATATCGACGTATTGTCGAATTTGAGATCGTTATCCCCGGCATATGCAATAAGCCCGGTTGAAATGATTTCCCATGACAAAAGCGCAAGCGTAACAAACACAAGCACGGCAACAAGAAATCTTATAGAAGTTTTGTTAAATAGCTTTTTCATCAGAACACAATTCCTCCGACCTCGAACGATACCGATTCAACCGGATGTATCAGTGAAAATCCGATTTTCACAAACGACTTCACGTCGTCTTTCGAAGCCACAGTAAGCCAAAACATCGTCGAACCGTAATCGAAGTTGTTGTCAACGGTTATTGTTGAATCCGGATATAAGCATTTGAGCATATCCAAAATCGAACCACCTTTTGCCGTAATGGCGAAGCCGACGTCCGTTTCCGTTACGTCAAAAAATCCCGCAACGCTTTCAGTGGGTGAAAAATAGCAAAGTTTTCCGTCCTTTGCATATGCAAACTTCAACGAAGAATCCGCCTCGATGTTTATTGCATAATCGGGTTTACTTTCACCAAGCAATTTATTTTTAACTTCTACGTTCAACGCATTGTCGGCATTTACGCCATATCCGGTTGCGTTGGTGAAAATCATCTTATCTTCAATCTTGACGTAGAAAACCGAATCGGGAAGCTTGTCAACGTTGTTTTTAAGAAATACGGCAAAACCTGCTATTGCCACAAAGAGCAATAGCAGAATCAAAATCATAGGAACAACCTTATTGATTTTTGACTTTCGTTTTTCCATACATCAATCCTTAAAACACAAGATTTCCGACAGAAATCGAACGTACAGGTTCAATTATATCAATCGTAATTCTGCTTAAAGACTGTCCGTTGTAGTAAAGCATAAAACCAAAGCCACCAGAAGTTCCAAGTCCGGATTGTTCGTCGAATTGTAATTCTTCGCCATTATTAAACCTTTTTTGACTTTGAGTTTCTATGTAAGAATCACCTTCCATTGTTCCAGTTGAATATGTAAATATCCAGGAAAACGTGTAAGAGGGAACACGAGTAGTTGCTGAACCATACACTATGCCAACAGAAGTCCCCATTTCATCGGCTTGCTCTGCATCCTGCATATTAAAATCAAACGAATCACCATTTTCACTAAGCACTGTAAACGTAAAATCGGTAACACGTTTCACGTAATCGACGTTTGCAGATGCAGATGCATTTTTTGTTTTGGAAGAAACGTTAAGAACGATTTGTTCGCCGAACGCTTGTTTGCAAGTAACAGTGCAAGTCAATGTATCCGAAGATACGCTTATCGTCACGTAATCGGAAACGTTCTTGCCGGTTGCCCACGTTGAAGACAGATCTTTGAAAGCAACTTCCCAAGAGAGTGGATCGTGTACGTTCGCACCGGCAGGTTCAACCGTTGCGGTGATTGTTTTTGTTGTCGTTCCGTCCGCAGCTGTCGTTGCCACACCGGACAAAAGCGTTATGCCTTTTGACACTTCTTGCGATATAACAAGACCGTCTTGTTCGGACATATCCTTCGACACATTCAAATCTTCGGAAGAATGATTCATGCCGAAAACGACACCGAGAACGGCACCGAGAACAAGAACAGCGCACAACACGCTTACGCCAACAATTTGCCAAACTTTGTTTTTTGATATATTTTCTTTCATAGTTTAATCTCCGATAAAACTATGCCGAGGGCAAATTATATTACCCTCGACAAACTCGATTTAATTATGCTGTCGGTTGTTCTTCTGTCGGCATCGTATACGTTGCACCAACATAGTGGGCAAGTCTGCCTGCGTTCTTCACTTCGGTGATTTTGCAGGCATCAAATGACTTGATAGCCTCGATTGCGGTATCGTTGAAACCGTCAGCGGAAGTGCAAACGTTTTGTCCGTTAATGACAAGGGTATAAGAACTCTTTGTGTCCGCAATGGTTTCCACAACGTTGATATACACGTTTGCGTTATCGGTTTTGACGATTGAATACGTCTTTGTGCCTGCTGTCGTATCTTCGACTGCCTCGACATTCTTGATGAGTTTTGAAAAATCCAGCTCGAAGTCCTTGCAGACTTCAAAACCGGTGATTTGCTGATCTTTCTTCATTCTGTCATAGTTTTCAAGCCAACCGTAAGGATTGCTGTTCTTGAAACCGTTTGTAAGCGCAGCGGAAACCGCAACGCCGAGAATCAAAAGTGCAAGCACCACAAGCACCGATTTGATTATGTTCTTTAATTTTCTTCTCAAAATATGTACCTCAACTTTATTTATTCACGGATTCTGCCGTGTCAGATTGTGATTTTTGCTTGACAACAATCAAGCAAATGCATATACTATCATCGTTGGATTTATCCAACTAAGTAAGCGAAGGTATTGGCTTCGGGCCAATGTGCTTACTTATTTTTTTTTGCGTTTTTTCTTATAATTACGAATTTTTGCTTTTACATTCGTAAAATCTTCGGAAGAAAACGCAAAGTTCTTTTTCACTTTCCCGTATGAACCGTGCTTATCCCGAATAACACCATTTCGCAAATATGCCTTATCTGTTCTTCTTTTTTGCGGATTATCTTTTAATGGCATATTTTCTTTATCAAAAGTTCTTTTCTGATGAGTTATGCCAAAACTCGAATATTTCTTTCCGTCATCCTCAAACACATAAGTCATATGATGTTGGTTTTCGTTAAAACGGAACTCGTTTTTTGCTACACGCTTTTTCTTTTTAGCCATTTGAACGCTAATTCACCTCGAAATGTTATTTTTTATATTCACCCCCATTCCGTTATTCACTTTGATTTATTTTTGTCGCTTGCCTTCCCCACCGCTCCCGGCAGGGAAAACAAACAACGTTCAATTTAATTAAGGGAAAAATGAGATAATAGTGTTTAGTCAGGTCATCGCACCACCTCGCCTTTTATATAGTTCAAATCCTACACGGCATTTTTGCGCCGTATAGGACGAAACAGGGGGACTTATTAAAGCAGTTCTGCCATTATCTTGCAATACATTGCAACTTGTTCATCAGACAAGATACCGTGCAACTGCACAAAGTTTTCATTTCCGCTGATTTTTGCAAACACCGGCGTGAAAACTTGCAATTCTTCAAGTGCTCTGATGTCCGGAGTCAAATCCTTCTTGAAGATAGATACAACCGGGGCAAATCCGTTGAGCAACGGTTGACCGGTCTTCGGCAAACATTGATTTGAATCAAGGAAGAAAATTTGCATTGCCTGCTCAACCTCACCGGTCTTGCGCCCTTTTGCATCTTTCTTCGCAATTTCCATTGTGCGTGCGCTCAAAAGCAAAAACTTTTGCACCCTAACGTTAGTGGGCTTTCTTTCCACCTCAACTTCTGCGTTCGGATCTGCTCCGATCATTCCTTGTTGAACTTGTTGTTCATCAAACTTCTTTTCTGCCATAGTTTTGTTCTCCTTTTTAGGTTTTTGTTATTTATTAGCTACCGTATTTACGGTTTTGCTCGATATAGTTCTGTGAGATTCTAATATCTGCTTGAAAACAAAGTTATTTTGCGACTTCGGAATGACAACGAAGCGATAAATCATATCGAGCGATACGATTGTTCTTTTGACGACGTCGCACAATATCGCAAGCGACGTATCGTTTGCAAAATCTTGCATTGCCTCTTTCAGACAACCGAACACGCCGTCACCGACATCCTCACAATCTGTCTGTTCCAGAATCTGCAAAATCGATTCAAAATCTTTTTCAAGCCTCGTCTTCTTCGCCACCGGTCACCTCGAAGTCTACAATCCCCAACGCATCGAGAACGTCCTCGATTGCCTTTTGATACGCTTTATATCTTGCGGATTGCTCTATTGCGTTTTCGTTGTAATACGGATTCTTCACCGCCTTGATTCTCTTTGCAATCTCGCCGTTGCTCATCTTGCGTTCTTCTTTCGGCAAAACCGCTACGTCGTCGTCCGACGTTATCTTTTCCGACGTTCCCTTCAAAGACGAAAGATATTTTTTCTTTGCAAGACGAATATCTTTGATACTCATCGAATGACTGAAATTTGGAAGCAGCTCGTCGGGAACGGAAACAAGTTCCGCAAGTTGCGAATACTTATATTTCGAATATTCCTCTTTGAGCCTTACCGGGAAACTCGTGACGTTGTGGTCGCAAAACTTCTCGTAAATCGCAACCATATTCTTTGTCGTTGTACGGCAATATCCGAAATGATTGTCGGCATACGCATATATCGAAGACCCCATATCTTTGAAATAGGTTTTACGATTCGTTGCCAAATCGTAAAGAAGATACGATATGTTAAGATAGTTCTTCTCGACGTTATCGTTAAGATCCTCTACGCTATTCAGAATCTCATATTCTTGCATAACCTCAACGGGAAAGAAGAAGTCGACGTCGAACATATCTTTCGGGAAAAGGCAGTTGATAAAATCCCTATAACTATTGAAATCGCCGTGCTTCCAGATTTTGCCACACTCGCCGTCCACGTCTTCCCTAAACTCGAAATCCCAACAGTCATGTTTTACTACGGCAATCTTTTTGCCGAACAGTTCAAAGAACCAAGTTCCGAGAACAGAAGAATAAAAATGGATATATTCCTGAAAAAATCCATATGACACGATGTCCGTTGCCTTTATGATTATGCGGTCAGACGTCTGACCATTTTGTTTTTCTTTCATAGCGTTTTCCTCTTTATACGAGCGTGTCAAGGTAACGGCACAGTTCCCATTGCGTTCGGAAACTTCTGTATTCACAGCCATTACCAAGCGATTCGCCCTTAATTTTGATATTCCACTTGTCACAGTACATCACCCTATAACACTTTTTGCTCGATTGATAGATACACACGACTTTCTCACCGCCCCAACGATTCGTCATCCGATAAAGCGAAAACTTATCCCAACCGATATCGAATTTGAAAAAATCGTGAAACTTGTACGTTCCGGTTAGTATTTCAAGATGCATGCGTGTCGGCATTGTCGTCCTTCTTCATATTCCTTTGTTTGTAATCGAATGCCTTTTTGAAATGGCGCAGTTTTTTCAACTCGGTTTCGTCCATACTCTGCAAATCTTCGACAGGAGTGTCGAAGTCGTCGTTAATAAAATCTCTATACGAAGACTGATATCCTTTCCCCATAGAACAGAACTTTTTTTGTATAAAGTAGCAGCCCTCAAAATCAACAGATTCAAAGACCTCATATTCCGCCGCGTTTTTATATAACTCACAAAACAAATGTTTAGCGTCTTTTACCTTATAAGGCTCAGAATAAAAACGACGGTCGTTTCGATGTTCTTTAATGCTTTCGGATATAGAACCAATCACAAGTGCTATTCCAAAACAAAAAGGAAATGTTGCCAATAAGCAAATAGTCAAGAAGAGATAATTTTCAGTCGTCATATTTGTTCCTCTTTTTCGTTTTTCTTTTTAACGATTTTGAGTTCCGCCGAAGCGGAAGGCGCAACAAGAAGAAAAACCGAAACTTGATGCGCCCGCGCAAAACATCTCTTTTACGAACGAAGCACCAACAAACGTCGAAAAATAAATATTTTGCATAGTACCGAAACGGTACTATAAATAATTTAGCACCAAAAAGGTACTATGTCAATACTTTTTTGGTGCTAAATCGTAAACTTAATGTGAGGTTAAAAATGGGTAATGTCAATATATCTAAAACAGTAGGAAACAATCTACGCATAGCAAGAATAAATGCTGGCTATACGCAAAAAGAGGTTGCGGATAAACTACAAACAAAACAAACAATTTACAGCCGATATGAAACGGGCAAACTTCAATTAGACTATGAAAAAATTATAATTCTATGTCAGCTCTATCAAATAGACTCAACAGACTTATTTGAAATTTAATTTTTAAGGAAGGAAAACAATGCCATACAACTCAGATGAAAAAGAAAAACCGACCTGCCCTATTTGTGGCAAGCCTACCGCGAATATGTATAAGAAATATCAACGTTACGGACTTTGTGTCGAACATTCAAAGCAATTCAATAACAAAGAAATAGAAAAATGTCCAGACTGCGGTAAATGGCATAGAACAAATGAAATTTGCTCGTGCAAAATTGATAAACATAACAAAGAGCAAGTTGAAAAAATTTCATCACCTTGGAGCGAACCAACCATACAAACTAAGTGTCCAATATGCGGACAAAATTCAAAAGGACAAGAAGTATGCAAAGATTGCTTTCTCGAAATAAAAAATAAAAAAGAGGAAATAGATAAAAATCTAAAACCGTGGGAACTCAAAGATTATTTTTATAATCTCTATTCAAGCATATATAGAGTAAAAGAAAATGAATATGCAAAAGGACAAATCTATAAACTTTATGCAATATCGTGGATTTTGAGAGATTTACATAAAGATACGCAATTATCAGATATAGTTAGTTCCTATGCACAAAGAATAATCGAAAAAAGAAAGTCAACACAAGAATATAAAATAACTGAAGAAAAAGAAAGAACTGATAAAGATACAGTTGCTATCGCAAATCCAAAAAATAGAGCATCAGATGGTCATATATGTAAATCCAAGGGAGAAGTTGACATCGACAACTTATTATACAAATTCCAAATTTGCCACGCTTATGGACTAAAAGTTAAAGAAATACCTGCAACACAAGAAAGAACTTTGGTCGCCGACTGGTATATCCCACTATCTGGCACACAAGGAATTTACATTGAATACTGGGGAATGGATAAGCAAGATTATCAAGACAACAAAAAAGAAAAATTAGAACTATATGAAAAATACAAAGATAAAATTAAACTGATACAAATAGACAAAAATGATATAAACGACCCTCAAAATTTAGAATATAATTTATATCAAGAACTTGTTGAATTAGGCTGGAAACCATCAAAACAAGAATAATATTCCAACATTCCACTCCCACGGATAACACCGTGGGAGTTTCTTTTTATACTTCACTTCACCGCACTTTTATGCGAGGACAATTAGACCCCGAAATGAAAAGTTCACAGAGTTTATCTCTGTGGACTTTTTGTACCCGTTTTCTGTCGAGCTCGTGTTTTACGAATAGTTTTAAAACCGTTTAAATATTATAAAACGCATATTCTCTTCCTTGTCAAACAAAAATTTCTTAACAATTTTTAAACAGCATATTTTGAAAATGAAATGCAGACCACACACAATATGCAGTCTGCACCACCTATATAAATTAATATTGACACATGTTCTCGAAAAATAGAATTAATTTTGCATCATACTTTCGTACTTCTCTTTCATGTAGAGCGAGTCGAACATTTGAGTTCCGGCGGATTCGCTCAAAACGTGAGGCGTTAGATTGTTTTTGACAATCACTTCGCACAGCGGTTCAAATTCAGGTCCGTAAACGTTGTCGGCAAAGGTCAAATGCTTAATTTCCCCTTTCGCTCCGTACATAATCTTGCTGAAATGCACGTGCATATTTTTTGTTTTTTCTTCGCCGATGCCGTCAAACATATCGTCGATTATGCGTTGGAAATCGTCAGCCGTCTTCAATGCGCCGCCCCACAAACTGTTGACGTGCCCGAAATCGACGCACGGATAAACGTTCGGAGCGAGCTTGCACAGCTCTATAACCTCCTTCACCGTCCCGATTTGCGCCTGTTTACCCATTGTTTCGGGACAAACTATGAGATCGTCGTCACCGTTTTCTTTTATGACGTCAAGAGCGCGCGAAAAGTTGTCGAGCGTACGCGCAAATGCTTCGTTTCTAGGTTGTTTGCCCTCTGCGCCCGGATGAAAAACACATCTTTGACCGTGAAAATGCCGAAGTGCTTTGAGCGAGCTTGTCAGATAGTTGATGGAATTGTCGGCTTTTTCTTGCTCAACGGACGCAAAATTGATAAAGTAAGGCGCATGGACGCTGATTTCAATGCCGTACTTGTCGGACTCATCCCCTATCGCTTCCGCAGTTGCATCGCTGATTCTGACGCCTTTGCCGAAAGAATATTCAAACAAATCCAAGCCCTTTTCGCTGAGCCATTTGGGCATTTGAAGCGTTGCGCTCAAACCGTCTTTTGCAAATTGTTCGTCGTGCCCGGAAGGCCCGAACAGTGCCGTTTGGTGATTTTTTATCATTTTTACCTCGGTATAAGTTCTTACAAACTTTTCTTCGATGCCGATGAAGCGTCGAGAATGCTTTTTGCTTCGTTTTCGTCCTTGTCAAGCTGACGTTTTAAGTCGTTCGGAGAGTCGAATTTGACTATATCGCGCATTTTTTTGATGAAATATACGGTTATATTCTTGCCGTAAACGTCATCCGAAAAATCCATAATATAAGTCTCGATCGACACCGAATTATCCGAAAAAGTAGGTTTCGTGCCGACGTTCGTCATTGACTTGAAAATTTTATCGTCAACCTTGCAAAACGTCGCATATATTCCGTTTGCAAGCGCAAGTCTTGACGAATCGGGTGCAATATTCGTGGTCGGAAATCCGATCGAAGTGCCCTTATGGCGTGCATGTACGACTTTTCCGCTCATAAAATACGGCATTGCAAGATGTTCGTTCAACAAATCGACTTGCCCGTTTTTTACGTAGGATTTAAGTGTAGAAGTCGATAGTTTTTTGCCGTCGACGGTTTCAAAAGGCAAAACGTGAAGCTCGATGCCGTGCGCTCCGCAATAAATGTCTAGCATATCAACGTTTCCTTGCGCAAACTTACCGAACGTGTAATCCGAGCCGACAAATATTGCTTTTACATTGAAATTTGCACTCAACGTATCCAAAAACTCGGTTGGCAACATATCGGCAAAATTACTGTCAAAAACCGCACCGATAACAACGTCTAGTCCGCATTTTTTAAGCACTTTAACTCTGTCGTCAAATGAAAAAATCTGTTTATCTTTTCCCAAAGCAATGTTCGGATCGTTGACAAAAGTCAAAAGTGCACTCTTTGTCCCGTTACTTCTTGAAAAATCTATCGCGCCGTCGACAAGTTTCTTATGTCCGTTATGAATACAATCGAAAAAGCCCAGAGCAACCGCAATCGGCGTGTCGAATTTTTTATTGAAATCTACAATTTGCAATTTTAACGCCTCCTTACAGTCTGGTTTTCAATCTCAAAATTCCGTCCGAAACGTGCCCTATCGCAAGCGTTTCAGCGCCGTCGTCAACGACGTAATCGCCGTCAGAAAGTTCGTCCGTTTTAATTGCCACGCCGTTGAGTGCTTTGGACTTTTGTTGCTCGTCAAGCGTAATTCTACCATAAGATTTCAATGCAAAGTCCACAGATTTAAGATATCTAAACGGTTCTTTTTCAAAATCGGTCAACGTTACCGCATCTTGAATTTCAAAATCCCCGCTCTTAATGCGATGAATCGAAGACATATAAGCGACAGTGCCGAGCGCACATCCAAGATCGCGTGCAATCGAACGAATATACGTTCCGCTCGAACATGCAATCTCAAAAGCATATTCGTTTTTATCGAGTTTGTAAGGAGTGCCGTCAAGATCGCAATCAACGGTCTTTATATAGTAAATTGTTATTCTTTTCGGCTTCAAATCGACTTCGATGCCCTTTCTTGCAAAGTCATATGCCCTCACCCCGTCCACCGATTTTGCCGAATATTGCGGCGGAATTTGGTCGATTTCACCGTGTATTGCGCTAACGGCGACATCTATTTGCTCTCTCGTAGGGAAAACACCGCTCTCGCTTGTAACCTTGCCGGTAATGTCAAGCGTATCGGTCGTCTGTCCGAAAACGAAAGTCGCACGATACACCTTGACTTTTTCTTGCATATAATCGAAAAGCCTTGCCGCACTCCCCACGGCAATCGGCAAAACTCCCGTCCCGATTGGGTCGAGCGTGCCTAGATGTCCGACTTTTTGCTTTTCGCCGCTCGCTTTGCGCAAAATTCCGCGCACTTTTACGACGACGTCGCTCGAAGTCATCCCCGAAGGTTTATTGATGTTGACAAAGCCTTTCATGTTTGTTATTGATTTAAAAAGAATCGTCAGATTCTGTCTTTTGCAAGTTTCACAAGTTTCTCTTCGATATCTTCGAGATAGCCGTTCACCCTACAACCCGCAGCGTTCTTATGTCCGCCACCGCCGAAAGTCATTGCTATATCGCAAGCGTCGACGGGATCTTTTGTGCGGATGCTCATCTTGAAATTTATCTCGCCGACTTGTGAGAGTGCATATGCAACTTTGACTCGATCCACGTCTATAAGTTCGGAAACGATCCCTTCGGTGTCGTCGCAAGTCGTATTTGTTGCCGAAAAGTCATCCGCCATAAATCGCATAACGGCAATCTGATTGTTTTCAAAAAACTTAACGTTTGCCAACGCTCTGCGTTTCAGGTTGAATTTGTCGAGCGAAATACTGCGATAAACGTCGTAAATCGTTCCGCTGGCGTCGAAATCGTATTTTAGCAATTCGCATGCGATTTCGTGCGTTCGTTTCGTGACGTTGGAATACGAAAAACAGCCGCTATCCGTTACGATACCGCAAAACAGCAGCTTCGCAACGTTTTCATCGATTGCTTTCATTCCCTTCAAAAGCTCGAAAACAATCTCCGCACAAGCACTCGCGTCGCCGTCGACGTAACAAAGCGACGCAAACCTTTCAAAAGATTTGTGATGATCGATTGCAATTTGCGCTTTTGCCGACAAAAACGATTTCATACATTGTCCGAGCCTGTCGATAGAGCTTGAATCGATGCCGATTGCAAGCTCGTGCACTCTCTTTTGCGGAAACGTTATTTCTTCGCTCTTGTAGAGGCACCGATACTTTTCGGGCACGGTCGAATCGCAATACGCAACGACGTTTTTACCTTTGTTTTTCAGCGCAACGTAAAGTGCTAGCATACTGCCAAGCGCGTCGCCGTCGGGCTTTGTGTGACAATATAGCGCAATATCGTTTGCGCGATTTATCCTTTTTGTGATTTCTTGAAGGATATCGTTGTTCATCACTCGTTTTCGTCGTCGCTCGGTTGCTCTTGAACCGCTCTTTGCTCGTCTTGCTTCTTAATTTTGTTGAGGATTTCGTCGATTTTTATGCTGTAATCCACGCTATCGTCGATTAAAAAATTAAGTTCGGGCAAAAGTCTGATTTGCACGCTGTCTTTGAGCATGTTGCGAATGAACGTTTTGGAACGGCAAACGGTGTAATACGCCTCTTGCCTTTCCTCCTCGCTCGACGCATATATTGACAAATACACCTTGGCATACTTCAAATCGGGCGTCGTATAGAGTTTCGTAACCCCGATAATAGCATTGTGAAGACGCGGATCTTTCACGTCTTCGGCAATGATTTTGGTGATTTGTCTGGCGAGTTCGGAATTGACTCGCTCCATTTTAATTTTCATCTGTTCTCTCCATAGTGAACGCTTCGATGACGTCGTCGACTTTCACGTCTTGGAAGTTTGCAAGCATTATGCCGCAATCGAAGTTCTTTGCCATTTCCTTGACGTCGTCTTTGCCGTGGCGCAGAGACGCGATTTCGCCGGTATATTCGACTTTGCCGTTGCGGATAAGTCTTGCTTGTGCGCCGCGCACGACTTTGCCGTCGATGACGTGGCAGCCTGCAATAGTGCCGACGCCGCTGATTTTGAAGAGTTCACGCACTTCCGCTGAGCCGAGCACAACTTCTCTGAATTTGGGATCAAGCATACCTTTGACAGCCTTTTCGATGTCCTCGATGGCATTGTAGATGATGTTGTAGAATCTGATATCGATCTTCTTTTGCGCGGCAAGTTGTTTTGCGTTGCTGTCGGGACGGACGTTAAATCCGATAATAATTGCGCCCGACGTTTCCGCAAGCAACACGTCGCTTTCTTTGATACCGCCGACTGCGGCGTGGATGATATCGATATTGACTTCTTCGTTTCCGAGTTTTGCAAGCGATTGTTTGACAGCTTCAACCGAGCCTTGAACGTCCGCCTTGATGATGAGTTTGACGGATTTAAGTTCGCCCTTGGAAATCTTGTCGAACAAATCGTTGAGGGACACGGAAGTAGATTCCGTTTGATTTGCCGCAAGTTTGAGTTTTCTCTCTTCGGCAAGTTCTCTTGCAAACTTCTCGTCCGCAACGACGTCGATTCTGTCGCCTGCTTCGGGGACGTCGTCCCAGCCGGTGACGGACACGGGCATGGAAGGACCTGCCTTCTTGACTTTTCTGCCCTTGTCGTCGATCATGGCGCGGATCTTGCCCGTGCAAGTGCCTGCCACAACGTTGTCGCCCACGTGCAACGTACCCGTTTGAACGAGGATAGTCGCGATTTTGCCGAGGCCTTTGTCGAGTTTTGCCTCGATAATAGTACCTCTTGCGCTTCTGTCGGGATTTGCGCGCAATTCTTCGACTTCTGCGCGAACGAGGATTTGTTCGAGCAAATCCTCAACGCCCATACCTGTCTTTGCGGACACTCTGACAACGGGAGTATCGCCGCCCCATTCTTCGGGAGTTACGCCGTTTTCTGCAAGTTGCGAGAGCACTCTGTCGGGATTTGCGCCGGCTCTGTCCATCTTGTTCATAGCAACGATGATAGGCACGTTTGCTTGTTTTGCGTGGCTGATAGCTTCGAGAGTTTGAGGCATAACGCCGTCGTCGGCAGCAACAACAAGGATTGCAATATCCGTAACTTGTGCGCCGCGAGCACGCATAGACGTAAACGCTTCGTGTCCCGGCGTATCGAGGAACGTGATGGGATTGCCTTTGAGCGACACGGTGTAAGCACCGATATGTTGCGTAATACCGCCCGCTTCGCCGCCCGTAACGTTGGACTTTCTGATGTAGTCGAGAAGTGACGTTTTGCCGTGGTCGACGTGTCCCATAATAGTGACGATAGGAGGACGCGGAACGAGATTTTCAAGTTCTTCGACGTCGTCGACTTCGAGTTGCGCGGTGAGCGTATCTTCGAGCGTTACGTCGGGTTTGTATTCGAGTTTGATTCCGAATTCGTCGGCAACGAGTTCCGCAGTGGCAAAATCGATGCTGTCGTTTATGGTTTTCATAATACCGAGCACGAAAAGCGTCTTGACGATTTCCGCTGCGGATTTACCGATTTTTTCGCTCAAAGTCTTGATAGAAACGGGGTCTGTGGTGATAACCGCATTTTCTATGATAACGGTTGCGCTGTTTCCACCGCCTCTGTTCTTGTTGACTTTGTAGTTGCGTACGATTGCCTCGCCGTCCTCGTCGTAAGTGATTCTGTCGTCGACAAGATAGCCTCTCTTCATGAGAGTGCGCTTGTTCATAGTTGACTTATCGTCAAACTTGCTTGAACCAGAGTTGGAGTTTTGCTTGCCGCCCTTGCCCTTTTGCGCAGCCGGTTTAGGAGGAAATTGCTGCGCGGCGTTTGCAACGCTTTGAGAAGAAGTCGGACGTCTTTGACCGTTGTTTTGACCTTGTTGGCCTTGCGGTCTTTGACCTTGATATCCGCCTTGACCTTGCGGTTTCGGACCTCTTTGTTGTTGATAACCGCCTTGTCCGAAAACTCTCGTTTGCACCTTCGGCTTCGGCGTTGGCGGAACGTAAATTCTGCGCACCTCGCCGTTGGGCAAAATTTCGGGATTCTCTTGAGCAAGCTCGAACGGAGTTTTGGGAACGACAGTGATATGCGGTTTCTTTGCATCCTCTTTCTTTTCTTCGACTTTTTGAGGAGCACTCTTAACTTCCGTATTGACTTCGGCTTTAACTTCCTGTTTGGGTTGTGCCTTCACCTCTTCTTTTTTGACTTCGACGGTAGGCTCAACCTTAACTTCTTTAACCTCTTTTTTAAGCTCGGCTTCCTTTTCCTGTTTAGCTTCGGGCTTAACTTCGGTTATTTTTTCAGATTCCTTTTTAGCTTCGCTCTCGACTTTTTCGATTGTCACCTGCTCTGTCGCTTTGGCTTCTTCTTTGGCTTTTTCTGCTTGCTCTGCTTTTTGAGCGAGTTCGTCGCGTTTTGCCTTGATAGACGCCATAAGCACGGCTGCTCTCGATTTTTGGCGAGAGATATTTTCGGAAAGTTCGACAAGTTTTGTCGCCTTATACTCTCCGAGCATTTTTACGGAATCGACGTTTGCTTCTTTTTTGATTTCGGGCATATTCACCTCAATACACCGACAACCGCTTTTGCAAGATTGTCGTTCGTTATTGCGATAGCGTTGACACCCTCACGGTGCAAAGCCTCGCAAAGACCGTCCACGATAAACACGGGACAATCCCCCATCTTCTTCAATATCCTTTCTTTATACTTATCCGTTGCGGACGAGGACACAAGCACGACTTTTACGAGATTTTTCTTTTCGCAAATAATATCTTCGCCGTACAGCACCGAACCCGAGCGTTGCGCAAGTCCGACGTATGCGCTTATTTTACTCATGTATCTCTCCGTAGATCTCGTCGCCGACGTTGCATTTAAATGCGGCGTTGAGAGTTTTCTTTTTGATAAGTTTTTGTATGCAGTCCTCGCAATTATGCACCCAAACGCCTCTGCCGTCCGCTTTTTGCGAGCGGTCAAGCACCACTTTTCCATCGGCGTTTTTCACAAAACGTATGAGTTCCGACTTGTCGGCGTGTTGCTTGCACACGATGCATTTTCGGGTGTTTTTCGGGTTGGACATATCATTCACCTTGCGTTTCTTGCTCGTCCATTTTGAGCGTAGAATACGGCTTGACGTCTATCTTCCAGCCGGTAAGTTTTGCCGCAAGACGAGCGTTTTGACCGCTTCTGCCGATAGCAAGCGAAAGTTTTTCGTCGGGAACGATAACTTTTGCGTTCTTCTCTTCTTCGTTGATGGACACCATAAGCACTTGTGCCGGTGAAAGCGCGCGTGCGATATATTCGATAGGATCGTCGCAGTATTCGATGACGTCGATCTTTTCGCCGCCGAGTTCGGCAACCACGGCGTTGACTCTCACGCCCTTATTTCCGATGCAGCTTCCCACTGCGTCCACATTGGGATCTTCGCTCGAAACAGCAAGTTTGGTGCGGAATCCTGCTTCACGCACGATGCTGTTGATTTTAACAAGACCTGCTTTGATTTCGGGCACTTCGAGTTCGAAAAGTCTGCGAACGAAACCTGCGGAGCTTCTGGACACAACGACTTGTGCGCCGTGCAAACCGTCGCGGATTTTCTTGACGTAAACTTTGATGACGTCGTTGACGTTGTAAGTTTCGGTGGGCACTTGGTCTTGTTGCATCATCACGCCTTCCATTTGCGTGCCGGTGATTTCAACGTAGACGGTGTTGCCTTCCTTGCGTCTGACGTTTGCGCTGAGGATTTCTCCAGTGCGCTCGCTCATTTCGTTGAGCACGAGTTCTTTTTTATAGTCGTTGATGCGTTGCAAAATGACTTGTTTTGCGGTCTGCGCGGCAATACGAGAAAAGTCCTTTGGCGTAATGTCTTCGATGACGACGTCGCCGATTTTGTACTTTTTGTCGATGTCTTGCGCATCCTCGAGGGAGATTTGAGATTCTTCGTCCTCAACCTCTTCCACGACGAGTTTGTGCGCATACACTTTGTAAGTCATTTTTTCTTCGTTCAAACGAACGGAAATCTGACTTGCAAAGCCGTATTCTTTCTTGTACGCAGACACAAGACCTGCCTCGATGGATTCAATCATTGACTCTTTGGGAATGCGTTGTTCCTTTTCAAGATCGTCCAATGCTTGAAAGAACTCTTTGTTAATCATTGTTATGTCCTCCTAAAACCTGACGTACGGTTGTACTTTGGTAAATAAATTTCTTTGTATTTTTGTTTCCTTGGGGGTTTTCCCGTCGGTTTTTATCACTATGTTTTCGTCGTCGAAACTCAAAAGCGTTCCGTGCGACTTCTTTTTGTTTGCGTCGAACAATTCGATTTCGGTGTCGAGCGCGCGTCTGAAATCGTCGTCGGTGACGATTTTTCGGTCGAGCCCTTGAGACGACACGTTCAAAACGTAATCGTCATCGAATTCGTCGTCTATCGTATCCAGCTTTGCAGACAGCACATTGTGCACTTTTTCGCAATCGTTGAGATCGATGCCGCTTTTCTTCCACAACAGAGCCTCGAGTGTGAGTTTTCCGTATTGTTTGTAAAACGCAACGTCCACAAGTTCGATTTCGTCGTCGGCTTCTTTCACTGCTTCGAGCGCGAAATTTTTGACTTTTTCACGCAATTCGAGCGAAATTTCATTTGCCATAAGCACCTCATTAAGCGATTTTTGTCGAATCGCCCCTTCTAAAACAAAGAGTGAGCCGTCGCTCACTCTAGTAAGGTTTTACTATAGTATTTAAATATTATCATATAAAAAAATATAATGCAAGCAAATTATGTCACAATCGCAAATATATTTTATATATTTTTTCTTCCTCACCCACAAACAACTAAACGAAAACCCATTCAAAGCATACTTATACACGGAATGTGCATATTCAGGGTGCGAGCCGCAACGGCGGCGAGAAATTGGAGCGCCGAGCTTGACGGATAGTACGAGAATGCGTGGCATTCTGTTGCGTAGCCGCCACGCAGGCGAAGTGGC